>Ga0115001_10002524_pt1 | contig 13974 bp, 15 predicted proteins | sample ArcticOcean_MG_C_12_FD_89869 | JGI IMG/M metagenome (GOLD analysis project Ga0115001, IMG submission 89869) | Marine microbial communities from western Arctic Ocean - ArcticOcean_MG_CB8_130 | ecosystem: Environmental > Aquatic > Marine > Oceanic | place: Arctic Ocean: Canada Basin | collected... | reverse complement strand
CGACGCCGTAGTAAGTAAAGGTCAAAAAAGGAAGAGGAGGCCAGGACCCTAAATTTTTCGAAAAATGAGCTGCGCGCCTAGATTATTTTATTTTATTAGATAAAATAAAATTTATGAATTCAGTTACCACTTAATTTCAGATTAACAAGACTGAGCTCCATAAGTAAGTTCATTCTTTCCTCATCCAATTCCCGTCTTTGAGCTTCTTGCCTCGATCGTGGAATAGTCATATTTGAAGTTGTTCGTTTTGTTTTCCGAGATTTTCTACAACGTTTTGTTTTTCTATCATATACTTTTGGATAACACTTAGATTTTTGTCTTTTTGATCGCCGCACAACCTTCCTAGATTTTTGTTTCTTTGATCTTGACGAAATTTTCTTAGATTTTCTCATTTTATTCTACCTAATATTATTATGATTCTTTGAATAATTTTTTAATTTCGTCATTTGGATATTGATAACACAAATCTGGCTGATCTTCTGAACCATCTTTAATAACATGGTATTCCCCACTATATGTATTAAGATTGTACCTTTTCTAAAACAACTTGGTGAGCAAATCGGCCTTTCCAATATTTCAAATTTTAACCAGTAAATCATTGGCTCCCCAATCTTAAACAGCGCAGCATTTGAACTTATACATGTATCCTTATCTGTGGTATTTACTGCAATTTTCTTCACATGCACTCCCTTCTACACCAAATCGCACCGTCTTACTATATATTGTGTTCCATCTTCATGCTGCAATATAGTAAGTACCTGGAGGTAGATCGTATGGATCTAAATGTATTGCTGCGAGAAGCGACTTCGAGCCATCGAGCTTGTTATCGTCATTTTTATAAAGTAAATCACCGATATCGTTAAAAACACCTAGTTCTGTGTTAGCCGTAGCCGAGTTTAAGGTATTTAATTACAGTGGGTTATACACATACCCAACAACACCTAGAATACCTGCGTTGGTTTTACTTTCTCCAACTGTCATTATAATTAAACTAATTTTTAGATTTATTTAAATTAAAATATTATACAAATGTATTTTTCCAAAACCAAATATAAACTTCGAGAATGGATTGACAAATCTAAACTAGATTGGTCTGAATTAAGTTATGAACCACGGGCAATTGATTTACTCTTAGAGAATCAAGATAAGATTTTTTGGCCTGGATTTTCTTGTAATCCAGAATCTATTGATTTTTTATCTAAAAACGAAGACAAAATCAACTGGAATGGATTATCTGAAAATACACAAGGAATAGATCTACTTAAAAAAAATAAAGAAGAAATTAACTGGTCTGTATTATCAGAAAATGAAGCCGCCGAAGAATTACTTAGTGAAAATCCTCTAAAAGTAAATTATTATTTTGTCCTGTCTAACAAAGGCGCAATAAATTTTATTTTGGATTATATAGTAACCAATTATTATGAAAATTACCTAACAATAGAGCAAGTGGAGGAGGAGACAGAATCTATAATTAACTCAGATTTACTATTACATGGGGATTTAGCAAGACTTTCGTTAAATCCAAATGCTATGGATTTTTTATTGCAAAATCCAAAACTAATAGACTTTTATTTTCTGTCTTCAAACACAGACCACAGAGCTTTAAAATTATGCAAACAAAATATTAATAATCTTAATTGGATTTCACTGTGCGAAAATCCAAATTACGAAGCAATAGAAATATTAAAAAATAATCAAAATAATATTAACTGGCATGTATTATCCCAGAATAAGTGTGCTTATAATATACTTATGGAAAATCTTGATAAAATTGACTGGAGTTCCGCTTGCGCAAATCCCGCATTAATTTATCTAATTTATCAAAATCAAGATAAAATAGACTGGCAATGGCTTTCAACAAATCCCGAAATTTTTGTAATAGATTATGAATATTTTTACAATAGACTTAATAAACCTAAAAATAACAATAGTGTTTCATTGTGCGAGGAATTAATGCAAGCGGTGTTTCATCCAAAAAGATTGGTATATTATATGTCAAACTATAACTACGATATCAATTATGATGTGTATTTAAATTGATAATTTTAAACATTATCATAAATTGAAAAAATGAAAGTGGCTGTTAAAATATTTAAAAAACACAACACTATTAATATTATTTTTACGCTAGACAATGAACATCAAGAAGTAATTGAACATAGACATTCTTTGATGTTTTCGGGTCTTAAAAATTATAATTATAATTATTATCAACGCTTAGTCGATAGCAAAGTTATTGAAAATAACAAAATTTATGAAATAAACAGTGAATTTCTTAAAAAAATACAAGACGTTAAGAAAGTTTGTGTATATGATAATATTTTTATTACAAATAACAGACATAATTTTGAATTGGTAGAGAATGTAAATATCCACACAATATTATGTACCAATTGCGTTTTACATGATACATCTAAAAATATTAAATATAATTGCGGGTTTATTAGTCATAGGCAACATGCCCCAAAAGATTTTTGCGGTGGATTGCCTATAGATTCTCATTTAAATGTATCAAATGTTACACAAATTTATGTAGCTTTTTTTGAAATAGGTAACAATATATATTCCGATTTCTTTCTAAGAAAAACAATACCGTATTGTGTGGAAATTAATTATATTACAAATACATGTTATTTTATAGACAATGATTATGTTTATATTGGTTTGAATACTAAGATTTATGATACAGGTAAAAATGTTACTAGATATTTTATCTACGATGACTCAACTTTGCCATCAAAAGATTATAATTTTTTAGCACAAGCGCTTGATAAAGTTTATAATTTATGTAACAATAAAAAAATTATAAACGAAAACAGATTTTTAAAGTTTATCAGAAAAAATATATATGAATATTTTTTTATGAGAATAAATCAACCAATGCCCACATTAAATAAGCCACTTTTGAACACAAACCTTGAAAACACTTTTAACAAATATACACAACTTAGATATTTCTCGGAAAATGAGTTAGAAGAATTTAACTTAACTTTACCTGAAACAGTGTATTATATTTCTTTAAAAGAAGAATTAATGCAAAAAGTCTATCATCCGCAAAGATTGGTATATTATATGTCAAAGTTTAATTACTGTATAAATGAAGAAAAATTTGTAACTTAAAGGTGATGCAAGATTCTATCTTTTAGGTTTGTATAATAGTTAGCAATACTATGATCTTTTACACTGGGAATACCTTTAGTTTTATTGCCTAATTTTATTAAAATACCATTGTGATGATAATTGGATAACGGTGGGAGCATAGGTACAATATCGTTGTCATTTGTAAATCTATAATGTTTCAAGTTTGATTTATTACTAAAAAATTTACTAAATTTTTTATTACCAACTTTTGGACTTGCAAAGCTAATAACAGAAATGTTTTTGTCGATTTTATTTGATAATAAATACCCGTAAATTGTAGCTAATGCAGCACCTAAACTATGACCAGTAATTATTATTTCATAGTCTGAATGTTTATTTAACAATTCTAAGACGCACGAGTCTAATTTAGTAATTTCGGTTTTTAATTGCTTATAAAATCCCTTATGAACTCGAGAACCATCTGGTAGTTTTACCTTGTTAAACAAAATATCAAACAGCCAATCTTTTATCGAATCTGTACCCCTAAATACTACACAAATCCTTTTTCTATGTTTACTAAGAGTAATTGCAGCTTGAAAGTCTGTGTTCTTATTTTCAATAAATTTTTCAAGTTTACCATTAGGTGCGTATTTACTCATTTCATTAATTAATTGTATATTAAATTCTGTGTTATTTTGGTATTCATCCATTGAATCGAATTTAAATTTTTCGTTGTAATCATAGATTAACATAGGTAATCTAATTATTTCTAAACACTTATTTTGTGTTGTCCAGATTTTTGGATTAAAAGCAGTCGAAATAACCACTCCAATATTGATCGCAAATAGTATAAATCTTTTCATTTTATATGTAGTTAAATTTAATATTTTTAATATTAAATAAGAATGAAAAGTCCAAGAAAAAATATGATTAATAAGTCACAACGAATTAAACCTGGGACAAAAATATCGTGTCGTAAATCTGTTAAGAAATCGAGACACGCTAGACCTATAAAAAAATCAAGACTAATTAAACCTAGGACAAAATCAATACGAATTTTATCACGCAATAGCGGGTCAAGGCGTACCAAACCTGTTCATAAAAAATCAAGAAAAGTAAGAACACGCCCAAAAAAAATAAAAACTAAAAGGCCTGTAAGACGAACAACTATGTTAATGAATGGGGATCAGACGCCACGTCCAAACGCGTCAAATAGCCTGCAGACCGGACGCAAACGGGGCCGTCAGGAGGTCCGCGCCGGTGGTGGTGGTGGCGGCCGCCTTTGCGAGAATTTTGATATTTCATTAGTTGGGAAAGACGGAACTCCTTACTTTTTTACCCTCACAACACGACCTCAAAAACTAAAAGAATGGAGTACAGTATGGCCACGCGAATTGACGAAAATTTGTCAAACTTATAATAATGCACTCTCGGGGGGTGACGACCTTTTTGGCGAGACTGCAAAATTTAAGAACTATTTTAATGACACTCTAAACGGGTTTCAGAAGAACGATAATTTTCCAATTATAATACAAACAATTATTGATTCAGTTTCTCCTAAAGGCAGGTGGGATATGAATATTTGTTGCGAGCCAAATTGGATACAGTCGTTTTTAACTATTTCAGAACTATTAAAAACTGATGGTAATTTGTCAAACTTAATAACTAAATATTTAGGATATAATCGTGAAAATTTCGAGTTATTTTCCTCCTTACCATTCGTTACATATAGATTGAAAAATGTTATGGTGTATGTACATTACTTAATACTTGTTACAACGGTGTTAGATAAGTTGGCAAGAATCATCAACAATAACACGGAGTGTAGTACATCCGATATAACCGATGGATTATCTCAGGCCGCCCAATTCAATGTTCTAACACAAACCCTTTCCCAATTTTTTAACGAGCTTCTGGCGGCGCTGAAAATATTCTCAAAATTATATACGATTATAAAAAATTTGCGTGTCGTACTCGAGTATCGACCCGGTTTCGCCGGGCGGGAGGCCTTTAAAGACTATACAATTGATCCCCAAGGCGTGCCGATGAAATGGATTATACCTGGGAAAGATCGGCCCAACAACACCTACAAAAAAATTGACAATTTTTACGTTAGGTTGATAGATAACTTAGACTTTTTAGGTTTAAAAATCCCAACCGGGGGGAGCCGCCCGCACGACGGATTTACCGTAAAACATTATATTACTATAGGTTTAAATAGCCTTATTGATACCGCAACGCCCTTTTCTAGAATTCAAGTTGCTGCTAGCAATTTATTAGAAACAGCTAAGGCGAGTGACCCTATACAAAATGCTATTGAAACTACAATATCTAAAACTAGCCCCGAATTGATCTTACGTACAAAAGTAAACTGGTCTGGAGTACCGATATTTGCGCTTGATTCTATGCATGACTTAAACCGTCTTTCTGAATTACAAGTAGCTGGTGTAAAAGTTAAAAGGCGGTGTGTTGCAAATTTGGTTAAGCTTATGGATGTTAACGGTTATGGAGGTATCAGAACAGCACACCCAGAACAATTAAGCGGTTTATATGGTTTGATGTTAAAGAAACACTTGGACAATCAATATAATAAAGATTCACTGTTAATAATAACCACTGCTGACAAACCATCACAATTTGAACTTATGACTCCTGAGGAATATTTTACAAATGATTTGCCGTACAACGCAACTTGTAGTCCTGCTAGTATTAGCAGCCTTATTGGAACTGCAAAAACTATAACAGCGCAAGATACAAATGGTAAAATAGGAGGAAAAGATAGTAATATTCAATGCGCGTCTAATAATACACTATGTAGTATTGATGCGGGCGGTAGTAGTAAAAATTTTGATTACGATGAACAAGGCTGGTTCAGATTAAACAAGACCTTACAACAGCCAGTTAATTTTAGTATTGAGTTGGATGATTTAATAGTTAAAGGTAGTATAACTGGACCAAGTGGAATTATAAATATAAAATTTTTGATTAAGCGCACCGACTTTGGCAAGGTGGTTGGTTCGCAGGAGTATGCAAGCGTGCAAGTAGATAATAGTAAAAATATTGGAATTGATAACAAAACAGGTGCAACAATATCAGCTATTATTGATAATATTGTAACTAAGGGTCCCATTAAGGATATTTCTGCCGCGCCGCAACGTGCGGGCGCACGACCGCACGCCGCGGGTAATGTCGTAAGTGGATGGAACTTGATTGAAAATTTTCGTATTTTTTTTAGATCCGCTGGCATAACTCAACCAGCAGATCTAAATAAAATTGCAATTTCAGAAAATTGCATATTGACAATAAATACTGATCTTTTTAAGCAGCCTCGTAGGTTGTTGGCAAGATTGGTCGATAAACATATTGCAGTAGCTCCATTGTTATTAAAATTTTATGGAGATCAGACATTTAGGATAACTGCTAGTTATGCATCCAAATTAAATCAAATATATCAAGCAAAAACTCCAATTGGTTTGAATAATATATTTTCAAACAACCCCGCCAATGCTCTGTCTGTCAATATTGCAAGTTCAGATTATATACATTTTATTTCAACACTTTGTCACGATGTCAAGTTTGATACGCTGCAAATATTGGAACAACAACAACATACTGATGTTGACGTGCCTTTTGACCAAATGAGAACCTCGACGATATATAACGAATTACCACTTTTATTAGGCGAAAATATACCTGGCCCCGTCCGCGACGAAGATTCCATGGCGAAACCAAATATTACAGTTATTTTAGCGCAAGATGATATTCAAAAGAGTGTATTATCTGCGTTTTGCGGACGCGGATTTACAGAAAACCAACCGCATGTTGGTGAATTTATGTCGTGTTTAGCAAAGTCTATTATTAAAAACGTTAAAAACAATCCAATATTACAAGCAGCGGTCAAAGATGTATTTAGAAAAAATCAAAAGTTCGAGATTATTGCCACAAGGGCCAGGCCCATGAAATTGAAACAAGGTCCCTTGGACTTGGAAGAATACGCAAAGCAAACTGGTGATCTTATTACCCGGAATTTTCAGGTACTAAATAATAGTTTCTATGAAATAAGAATAGAAACTTTGGAACAATTGTATAACATTAACTTGAGCGTATCAGGTGAAAATGACGAATTTATAGATTTATATACAGCTGGTACAGAATATAAACAAGTTAAAAAACTATTGGTCGGCAGAATATTTACTCCTTTGAAATTCAAAGTTAAAGTTTTATACACTGGTAACGGATTTGAAGATAAATTAAATTCTAATAATTTACTAACTGAGCTTATAATCGATGATATTAATACGTATAATGTTATTAGAGAAATATTAAAGAAAGGTATCACAGCTGATACAATTTCAGGAATTGTTGATAACACATCACTATCTTCGTTGTCTGCAGGGCCTAATACAGAAAACGGAGATCCGATGGAACCCGATGCAGGCCCTGACGACAACGAAGAACAAGATTCTCGCCGCAGTGATCCCTTTAAATTAAAGGGGTTGATTCTAGCTAATCATTTAGCTTATATAGTTTTAAATGTTTTAGTGCCAATTCAAAGAGAACCTGTTATTAATCCTGGTGGTTAATAGTCCTACAAAATACAGAACGGTTCATAATCTGGAAGTAATTAAATTTTGATCACAATCAAAATAAGGAACATCCATGCTCGACGAAAATTTAAAATTATCTTCGATGATTGCAATGGCAGCATATAAATCCCCCTCGCAGTTATATGACCTTGCTTTTTCGGGAAACTGGTTGTTAAAATACATAGGAAGTATTCTATTATTGTTATATAACAATTTGCAATTTTTATTTGTCTCTGTAATACAGTTATTTGATATTGATTGATGCAAAATTAACGCAGCTAAATTAAATTCGTTTAAATTGCTAACACCACAATCAACACAAATGTTAATACCGTTATATTTTTCATTTCCATGATCCACAATTTTACTTGCATGTGTTATTGCTTCTTCCATCAAATAATTATTATAACAAAATTTATCTTGTAATAGATTGCTATTAATATAGTCAATATTGTCGTATATTATTGAATATGTATTGCTTTTAATATTTCCAGTGACGATCAAATTATGTCTTCCTTTCAAACATTCAATCAATTGTTTTCCAAACGCATTTCTTGAATTAGTAATTAAAATGGTTTGCATTTTAATTTACATATTTTTATTCATTTTAAATTTCAATTTAATTACATCATTGGAGTTTTTTGCATAGCCCCAAACTTAATTAATTGCTTTGGGAATGGACCAGATTGCATAGGCGGATTGCATGCTGAGATAGAGTCCATGACAGGAACGCGCTGGTAATTTTCCGTCATCACCGCCGCCCCTGCAGGTCCTGGTTCGTCAGGGGTATCCTGGCAAGCACCGCATTTACAGTTTCCGCACCACGCTGATTGTAATGCCATATCAAAAGAAGTTCTGAAACCCGTTAGTAATGCGTAATTTTCAACATTTATTGAATTTGAGTTCATTTTATATAATGATAATAAAAGATTTTTATTTAAAAATCTATTTCTAGAAAGCCGTAATCTTTGCAATCTTGACGGACTTCTCTGAATCTATTAAAAATTTAATTGCATCTGATTGAATGAGAAAATTCAATAGCTGTAATCCCCAAGGTCCTTCTGTTGCATTGACAATTGTGACAAGTTCAGCTTGGTTTGCCTGCGCTTCTGCAATCCCGATTACAATATGTCCCGCCGTAACGCTGTTACCTGTTTGTAAGAATTGATACCGTATATGCTCTCATTGATAGCAAGTAAGATAATTTTAACCTTTAAATATGGGTACAGAATGGATAATTACAAATTATTATTTGCAACGTCTTTCGAGTTAGTAAAACATAGTTCCATTTTTTCGGTTATTCATAATGTTTAATATGATGAATCGGCGCCCGTACTCATGCACGGCTTGTATCGCTGTTAGGAATATAACAATCATATGTAAAATTATTGTGTGCTATGTTATCCCAAAAAGTAAATGTAATAAATCCGCCCCCGTTTTTACGAGGATTTAAGCTGTCAAATTCCGTCATCAAAGTTACAGTATAATGATTTACATGATTTGTAATCGATTCTCTCCAATCAGCGTCTCTAAAATTATCCACACAGGTCCATTTTTCTTCAAATATTGTTGATCCGATATTATTTATTTTCGGAACATCAATAGCTGCAGCATCTATTCTATTGTTAGTTGCTGATACTATTTGCCAAATACCCCATTTTGTAAAAATTAAACTAACAATTGGTAGTTTATCAATAGTAACACCAGGTCTCCATTTAATTATTTTTGCAATATCTTCGCCGCTTGGCCATGGTCTGCTAGTAAGCGGGTGTGTATGCCATAATATATTTGTATATTTTTTCCATATACATGCACTTCTGCCATTTATAAGACCACCTGTTATAATTTCGTGTAAATTCAACCGTATAACACCGGCTTGATTTTGGTAAATACAATTACCGCAGTATTCTGGAAGCTTTTTATTTTCGACACTTTCAGAAACACCACAATTTATTATGTCATTATTTGATAATTCTAATAAATCACGTACCCGTTCAAGATTAAGCTTGCCTACTTCTTGAACCGCAACAGTTTCCGGATCATCAAACGATTTTGGTTTATATAGTAAAATATATACAAATTTTAAGTCACCTTGCAATATATTTACGCGTGTAAATTTAGTATTAATAATTTGATATAATGCCTGTAAATTGTGCTGATTATAATCAACAACCGCAGCTGCTATGGTTTTTCGTCTGCGTTGCTTAATAACGCGCTTATAATTAGAGACTCTTTTTTTCCGTGCTTTTTTAGCCTTTTCCCTATTTCTAGATTTAGTCCTTTTTTTTGTGCTTTTCTTACGACTTTTCTTACGACTTTTCTTACGACTTTTCTTACGACTTTTCTTACGACTTTTCTTGTAAATTGAAGGCGCGTTTGTTCTGTTGTTATTATCTTTTGACAGTACACGTATTTCATAGCCTAGGTCATTTAAAACTTCCATATTTTTATTAACGCCTTCTTCTTCACCTGAACAAAAAGAATTAAGGTTAGTCATTTATAATATAATCGATTTTAAAGATTTTCATAATAATATTTATGTATTATGTTGGAAAATCTTCCAGAAGAAATTAAAGAAAAGATTTACACTTACGCACACCCCAGTTTTACTAAAAAACAAAAAGAGTATATTAAATTACAGGCGCGAATACAAGAAAGAAAAAGCTTTATGGTTAAATATTGCTGGGTTGTATTTGAGTCTTTTATAAGAGGAACTACATTTAGAAACGAAATGACGCGTGACGAAATTGAAACAACAATACATATTTTATCAAAATGCACTTGTTGTAAAAATTGTTTTAGTAAAAAGATAAAGAGGATTGTGTTCAAATGTGGTTGTATTCATTATATGAAAACATTATTTGAATTCGTTGGAGAAGGGACTATGAATCTTCATGAATATAAATCACGACCATTGAAAACATCGTATAAAAATATTAGAACTTGGGAAGAATTTGAGAAGTGTATTATTTAAATAAATAATTACGTTATGTAAATTATTTATGAAAATAAGAGGACATATTTTCGGAATTTTGTCGCAATTGTCATGCGCGTTACATGTCAATCACAGAAGACTATTAGAACAGCAATTAAAAGTATTTAGTGCACTAGAAACATGTTATGTAACTAACATTGATACATGCAGTGTAAATTGTTATTATTGTGATAGTGGAAGGGTTCGCTGTGAATTTTGTGAAGGAGCCGGGTTTTTAATCCTTGGCCACGACCTTATAGGTACAAATAATATTTACCCGGTTTGTGTAGGCGCTGGCGAACAAAACTGTAAAAAATGTTCTGGTACTGGAAGAATCGCAAAATGGACACAATAATTTAAAATTGATTCTTAATATTTTCGATTATTAAGAAATAATGGATTTTAAATTACCAAATGGTTTGTCTGATGGCGAATTGAACAGACTGCAAAACATATACATTGAAGAATACAACAAAATCACTGCACCATATCGTGCGATTTTCTCAAAAATTGACAAAGAGATAGCTGACAGATACAATAGAAAAATCAGTAGTTGTTATCATGTATGGGAAAAAGAATCTGGTTGTTTTCACAATGATAAATATTACTTTTGCAAAAAATGCGGCGTAGAAAAGTAATTACACTTTAGGAAGACTCGTAAAAGACACAAGCGGATTCGCATTTGGATATGTTTGCGTTTGTGTAAGTTCCAATGAATTATTATTTGTTAAAAGTCCGCTGAAAGTACTTCTTTCAGAACTTGATAAAACAGTATTATATTCTACTAATGTAATTTGTCCATTAGCGTTATTTACAAATCCAATAACATCTTCGCTCCCTGATGATTGTACGGCCTCGCCTGCGGAATTATGACCATTGCCAGTTATAACTACATAACTCACATTACCCGTTAAAGCACCGTGTTCATCACACAATAGAACTATTGTTTTTTCAGCAGGTACTATTTTTGGCGTGACTGTCCCCCAACCGTAATAACTGTAATTTTCCCTTTCCAAGTACCTGTAAAATCATAAAATTGTTTTGTAACGTTTATCCGGTGGAAAATGCAGTTTCCGTCGGATAAACGTTAAAAGTTGGATTACTCATTTATTATATCTTTTATAATAAATGAAACTAAATTGTATATTATTTTTTGTGGGATTGTGGAAACTAAAGGAAAATAGCAAAAATTATATAGTAAATATGTTAAATACTGGTAAATTTTGTGCTTTTGAGGAACAGAATACTAACAATGTTGTAAAAGGATATTGGGAAGAAAAAAATGACGAACTAATAATTTCTACAAATGAATCAAAAATTTACAAAGCTTTTTGTAAAAATTTAACTAGTGATAAAATTCAAGGATATGTTGGTTACGGCGTAGATAACCCTGATTACTTATACGATTTTGAATTAATACCTATTTATAGAAATAAAACTACAAAATACAAACCAGTAAGCGTCTTAAAATCAACAAGTTCATTTATAGGAAGATGGTTGTTAGAAAGACCCGCCTTGACAAGCTATAATTCTGTCAAAAAAATTAAGGTCAAAAATAAGCGTATTTACACAAAAATTAATAATGAGAAAATGTATAATTTTCCGATTATTAATTTAATTAAACTGAATAATAACGGTACCTGGTACTATGGTACATCACAAGGGCATTTACACCTTGCTGGTAAATGGAATGTATATAACTACACATTTCCCGAAGATGAAGTAAATTTTAACAAAGCCTTTGTTAAAAACTCTGCAGGCGAAAATATATGGCTCAAGAAAAATGATGGTTCAATTTTTATGGGCTCATTTATTTTCGCCAATAACACTAAAATCAACGGTACATTAATAGAAGGCGAAATTGAGGCAGATTATATGTCAAATATAAAAATTTGTAGATGGTTCGCTAACTAATTTGCGTCTATCAACTCGTGCAGAGGATCAATTGTTGCGTCGATCTTTTCTATTTTATTCATAAAATCATAATATTTCAAATTATTTGAATAAAATTCACTATATTTTGACGCCGAAATAAACAAAAGAAGTAGTACAAGCGGAAATCGTGTGTTAATATAAATACTGTAACAATACAAAACTGCTATAAACATAAAAAATATATATTGTTCTTGTCCAAAGATTTTCTTAAACTTCGTAAATTGGGTTTTGTAAATTTTATTTTGTTCTGAAATATTATTTAGTAATCCTTTCAAAAATACTACACCTTTTTCAGTGCGTTCTAGTGTATTTTCAAGATCTTCAATTTCGCCCTTTAATAGAAGTAGATCTTCTTGCAGTGTTGAAACTTTTTCTTGTAGATCAATATTTTGATTAATAATATGTTGGCTTGCCATAATACGTTAGTTACGATTTTATAAATTATAATCAATTTTTAAACACAAAGCTTAAAAATACTACAATTGCAAAAGAATAAGGTAAATGTGTTCAAGATTTTGGGTGCACACCTTCATGGTTAGCTAACTAGCTAATTCTACTATACGTTTTGAAAAAGCGGATCCTAGTTCTTTGGTGCTCAATACTTTTTTCTTTAATATTGGTGCCAGCTCAAGCCAATCACCTACGCCAAGTCCAAAATATTGCTCTACTTTCTTATTAACAATTGGTTGGCAAAATTTTATTAACTTGTAACAATTGTTGTCTTTTACGACGCCAGTGCGCGTGGAAAATTCAAATTTTCGCCGCGAAGGATCTAATAATCTATATTTACCGTCTAATTCTAATACTTTCCATAATTTTTCGGCAACTCCGACTTCGCCTTCTAATAAATCTTTTTCTAATAATGTACAGTTATTAAAATCTATTACTGAATTTTGCTTTTTAATACATTTTTTACTAGAACAATGTCTATTATAATTATAAGTGTCACGAAATGATTTATTGCACAGCGGACAAAATGCCATTTATTACAAAGGAGGGAAAAAGGAGGGATGCATTTTTTATTCCACGCTATTTTTAACCTGACTCCATAAAAAAGGAGGGATTGGTACTTCGTCTTTACCAAACTACTTTGCATCTGCTCTTAAAATCGCACAAGGCGGCCAGCTCACGATTTCAAACTTAGTGTGGTTTGAAATAAGGAAAAACACAAAAGCGCAAAATTGTGTGTTACCTAGTATTTTTTTGTACATGGTAGATGTAAAAAAATATTTTACGACGTGCTATTTTTTTATAAAATTTATTACATGTTGAATAATCATTTATAAATTTTATTTTATAAAATTTATATATTCAATATATAAAAATATGACTGATCTCCTTCTTGAACCAACATCAAGAAACGAGGCATTTCTCGCACAAGAAGCGAATAAAGTAAAT
>Ga0115001_10002522_pt1 | contig 13980 bp, 6 predicted proteins | sample ArcticOcean_MG_C_12_FD_89869 | JGI IMG/M metagenome (GOLD analysis project Ga0115001, IMG submission 89869) | Marine microbial communities from western Arctic Ocean - ArcticOcean_MG_CB8_130 | ecosystem: Environmental > Aquatic > Marine > Oceanic | place: Arctic Ocean: Canada Basin | collected... | reverse complement strand
TCAAAGTATTCGTCTTTTAAAGTTCAAAACGTGCACAAAACGCTCTTAAAATTCTGGGTAGATACCTTAAACTCTCTCCACCCTCTCGCGTAAAGAATACTATCGATGCACACTGCATCATATCTTAAGCATCGACTTCTTTACGCGCAGTCGGTAAATAATTCGACTCTCTATCAGTACTATCTATTAAACACCATACCGGTCCATCTGAAACCCTAAACCTTCCATACATTTTGAAATCGCCTTAAAACTGAACGCCTCTTGAAACTCTCCATAATACTAATAATAATAATATAATAATAATAATACGTAATAATCTCAAGAGAGAACGCGCGCTTTTGAAAGGACGCGGAACAAAAAACAAAAGCCTCGTTCAGGTCGCGCTTCAGAGTCAGCTTTCGCTTAATCTCGGTCTCGTTCATTGGCGAACAAAGACGAAGACGCCCAAGTTTTGATCTCTCTTATTCTTCTTTTTCCATCTCTGTGCGTTTTAAACGGTCAGTGCGGTCTCAGGTCCATTCCGAAACCTTTCTTTCCTTATTTGAAACAAGGGATTAAGAGAGGTTCGTTCATAGGCGAACAAAGACGAAGACGCTCAAGTGGATCTCGTCGTCTTCGTCGTCTTCTTTTTCCAACGTTGCGTTTTAAACGGTCGGTGCGGTCTCGGTCCATTCCGAAACCTTTCTTTCCTTATTTGAAACAAGGGATTAAGAGAGAGAGAGAGATTGAGAAGGAAATAATTGAGCCAAGCCATGGCTACGAACGAAGAAGAAGGCGATGATAAGTTCGTGAACGAGCTCGAACGAGGCGCCATGGTTTGGCTGAAAGACGATTCGCTGGCCTGGGTCGCCTGTGAGTTCATCGAGAAAGTTTCGCAGCAGAAAGGCGCGAAAGTGCGTTTGAAATTTTCGGAGAACGAGGACGATGGACGCGAAAGTGCTACGAGTAACGGTGACGGTAATACTTTAGCGAAAGGGCAACCTGGGTCTAGGGAAACGATTGAAGTTAATGCGAGCGAGATAGCGTTGAGGGAACGCGGTACCGAGGAAGATATGGTGAAGTTGAACTATTTACACGAGGCGGGGGTTTTGCATAATTTAAGGAGAAGGTACGCGAGAGATGAGATTTATACGTATACTGGGCAGATTTTGATCGCAGTGAACCCGTTTCAGAAGATTCCGCATTTGTACGATCAGGCCATGATGGAGATGTATGATGGCGCGGAGCAAGGAGAGTTATCGCCGCACGTATACGCAGTCGCGGAAGCCGCGTATAAGCAAATGTTATCGGAAGGATGTTCGCAATCGATTTTGGTTTCGGGAGAGTCCGGTGCTGGAAAAACGGAAACTGCGAAGCATATCATGCAATATTTAGCGCATTCGGCGAAGCATGAAGATGGGAAAAGTGGTGTTGAGAAGCAAGTTTTGGAGACGAACCCGTTGTTGGAAGCGTTTGGTAACGCGAAAACGGTGAGGAACGATAACTCGTCAAGATTCGGTAAATTCACCGAGATTCAGTTCGACGAGAAAGATAAGATAGGCGGCGCAGCGATTAGAACGTATTTATTGGAGCGCTCCAGAGTCGTTCGATTATCAGATCCAGAGCGTAACTTTCACGTATTTTATCAAATCATAGCAGCGGCTTCGAAAGAAGATAAGGAAAAATGGCGACTGAACGAGAAGACGTTCGAAGATTTCTATTATTTAAATCAATCAAAATGCTTCAAGCTCGAGCGCATATCCGATGTCGTTGGTTATGAAGAGACTAGGAACGCAATGGACGTCGTTGGTATTTCCCACGCAGAAAGAGACGACGTGTTCAGGGTCGTTTCTGGTGTTTTGCATTTAGGCAACATCGATTTCGCACAATCGAAAGAGGACGAAGATAACTCGGAAATCATGGACAGCGCGAAACAAAGTTTAGAAGACGCGGCGACTGTTTTGAAAGTTGATAAAGATCGATTGGAAAAGGCTTTAATATCGAGAACGATCACAACCGCAGATGGTTCGATTTTGAAACCGTTGAACGTTACAGATGCTAAACATAATCGAGACTCTTTGGCGAAGATGTTGTACTCGCGCTTGTTCGATTGGTTAGTCCAACGCATTAACGAAGCAATTGGCAATAAAGCCATGAATGGAGAAGAAGAAGAAGACTTAGTAGGGGGAGGCAATGACGGATCAAAGAGACGATTTATTGGTGTTCTCGATATTTACGGCTTTGAATCGTTCAAAAAGAACTCGTTCGAACAGTTTTGCATAAACTTTGCGAACGAAAAATTGCAACAACATTTTAATCAAAAAGTCTTCAAAATGGAACAAGAAGAGTACGAAAAAGAAGAAATCGATTGGAGCTACATCGAGTTTGTTGATAATCAAGATATATTAGACGTCATCGAACGCAAAGTTGGCGGCGTCATTAGTCTTTTGGACGAATCGTGCATCATGACATCGACGACGCCAGAGCAGTTTGCGCAAAAACTCTTCTCCGCTTTGGACAAAGAGAAGCGGTTTTCAAAACCAAAACGCTCGCAAGTTGATTTCACGTTAAATCATTACGCTGGTGATGTTACGTACGAAAGCGAGAACTTCATCGAAAAGAACAAAGATTACGCTATTGCTGAACATACTGACGTATTATCAACATCGGAAACGGACATTTTAAGAGTCATTTTCGAAGAAAAGGAAAACGAAATTCTCAGCGAAGGGAGTAAACCGCCACCGCCTCGAGCGAAAAAATCTGCAATGAAATTTACATCTATTGGTAATTCATTCAAGCATCAACTCAACGAACTCATGAAGAAACTACACAGTACTGAGCCACACTTTGTTCGATGCGTAAAACCGAATCAAGCGTCCGTGCCTTGCACGTTTGAAAACGCAAACATTTTGCAGCAGTTGCGTTGCGGAGGCGTCTTGGAAGCTGTTCGTATTTCATGCGCGGGATATCCTTCGCGAAAGCCAATTGAGTTAATTTTGACTCGCTTCGGTTTACTAGCGCCGGATGAAGCTGCAAAGTTCTTCATGCCCGGGCGTGAACGCGAAGCTTTAGAAGGTATTCTGAAAGTCGCAAACTTGAAAGAATGGCAAATTGGTAAGACGAAAGTGTTTCTGCGCTCTGGTCAAATGGCCGTGTTGGATACTTTGCGATCGAAGAAGCTCGGATGGGCTGCAGTGGCGATTCAAAAGCACGTTAAACGACGAGCTGCACAAACGCACTACAAACGCACGAAAAGTGCGGCGGAAACAGTGAACAAATACGCTCGCGGCATGTTTGCGAGAAAAATCGTTCGCGACATTCGTCAAACGAAAGCCGTCACTACGATACAAGCATTTGTTCGTATGGCCGTGGCGAGAAAACATTTCGAGGAAGCGAAAAATGCTGCGGTAAAAATTCAAGCGCTCGCGCGCGCGGCCAAGGCGAGAAAAGAATTCCTCGAGCTCAAAGCGCGAAACTCAGCCGCTATTCAAGCGCAGAGTGTCTTCAGAGGCGCGCAAGCAAGAAAACGCGTCAAGGAGATCAAAAAAGAGCAACGCGACGTTGCGAAGATGCTCGCAGCGAAATCGGAACTGGAGAAGAAGTTAGAAGCAGAAAAGGCGAGAGCGAAGATGTTAGAGTTGCAAAGAGAAGAAGAAAAGGTCAAGCGAGAAGCCGAAGAAGAGGAAAAACGGAAAGTTGCCAATCGCGAGCGTGCTGAACGAGAACAAAAAGATAACATTGAAAAAGAAAAACGAAGGAAAGAAGCCGAAGTTGCGGCTAAGAAAGCAGACGAGGAACTCACAATGCTTCGTGAAAAAGTTCAAAAGGAGGAAGAGATGCGTGCTGAAAAAGAAGCAACGGTGAAGAAGCAACTCGAGGAAGTGAACCGCACGGCTGATCAATACGAAAAAGCATATAACGAAGCTATGGAAGAAAACGAGAAACTTCGCGATCGCTTAGCGGTAGCTGAAGCCGAACTAGATTCTTACAAAAACGGATTAAAAACTCCAGGGACTGCTTTCGCAACTGGTGGGAAATCGAGAGCGCGTATGATGAATGGTGGTACACCGTTAACCGCGAGTTCATTGAACGATACGCCAATGTCTGAACGCGATGATTTAGATAATCCAGAGTCTGCATCACCTCAAACTATTTCGTTAAAGGAAGATCACGAGTTCTTGCGCGCATTACTCGGTCATATCAATGCGCATGAAATATTTGCTTCATCTGATGGCACGCCAAGACTTGCAGTTATTGTGTTTCGATGTTTGTTGAAATGGAAAGCGTTTTCGCTCGAACGAACATCTTTGTTCGAACGAATCTTGCAAGCCTTTCAAAATGCGCTCGATCAGAATAAACAGAACAACCAAGCGATGGCTTTTTGGTTGACGAATTCGTTCGCGCTGTTACACTTGTTACATAGAACGTTGAAGCAGAACCTAAACAAGGACGGGAAGCGAAAAAGTATTGGGATTTTTGATCGCATCAACATGACCATCTCGTCGCGTTTAAAAACGTCTCCGCATGTATTTTCTTCAATAAGCGGTTCATCGGACAAAGAAAACGAAGTCGGTAGCAAATCGCACAAAAATATGGATGGAAATGAAGAATCCGTGACTGCAATCTTTGGCGTAAAGCAAATCGAAGCCAAGTACCCGGGCTTTCTGTTTCGACAAGGGCTCGGCGCCTTTTGCGAAAAAGCTTACGAGACCTTGCGCGATAACATGAAACGAATGATAACGCCAAACCTAGGCCCCTGCATTCAAGCACCAAGGCAGCGCACAGGGGCAATCGTTACCTCTCGAAATGCGAGTGGTAGTGGGAAACGCGTCGGGCTGAATGGTATAGAGCTCTCCGATCATTGGCAATCGGTTTTAGACGAGCTCGATGCGCTTTTATCAGTGTTTGTGGGAAATCACGTCCCACCAGCTCTGACACTCAACTTTTTCACGCAAACCTTTTGCTTCATCAACGTTAACATGTTCAACGCGTTACTTTTGAGAAGAGAATGCTGCTCGTTCTCGAACGGTGAATACATTTTAACCGGTTTAAGCGAACTCGAGAAATGGCTCGTGACGAACAAAAAATTTGTTGGCGAAGATCCAAGCAAAGAGTTGCGTTTTATCAACCAAGCCGTGCAATTGCTCGTTACTCACCAAAAAACGAGGAAGAGCTTGAACGAAATTACGTTAGAGCTTTGTCCAGTATTGTCTATTCAGCAGTTGTATCGCATATGCACGATGTATTGGGACGATAAGTACGGCACGGAGACCGTGAACCAAGACGTTTTGAAGCAAATGAAAAACTCGATGATGGATAATACAAACACGCAGCACAACTCATTCTTACTTGACGATGATTCAGGTGTTAATCTTTCACTTGAAGAGATTCTTGGAAGTTCTATGGAAATTACGCTCGACTTTGAATCAAAAAGCGACTTGCCAGAAGAGCTTTCTGGAAACGATGCGTTTGAATTCTTAACGACGAAACTTACTGCTCAATAAGTGATTGAGTTTACTACGACAAATTAATATATAATAATATTAGATGTGATGAATAAAGATACATATATACAAGCAATATTTTTTAGCGCGCGATACAATCAAGCATTCATCCACTTTCGTGAATTACAGAGGCCGGATTCCCTAACAAAGATCCGAAGCCTTTTCGTTGTTGTCCTCCAACGCCGCCGCTCTCTCGATTTACTGTATCTAACGCTAGACCAGGAAATCTTCCGCTACCTCCAGCTTTCGGTCCGGCTTCGGCGTCCATTACCTCAGATAATGCTAATGCAAATTTTGCCGCGTCGCCAGCTCGCACGCGCATTTCCATATGCGCCTTTTCTCCACTTTTCGTCGTATATTGAAAGATTGTCGTTTGTAGCTCTGTATACGCTCTTCCAAAATGAGTTGAATGATCTATGCCTTGGCTCTCGACCGCCGACGCAATGCGCAAGGGAATGTTAAAGACATTTTTTAAGATTGCAATTGCAGCATAAATCATCGAACCAGTAAAAAGTACGACAACGATGATTCCAACGATAGCCGCTCCTAAAACTCTTCCCCCGCCTGCTCCGCACGCCATGAACGCTCCGCAATATTCTCTCTCGTTTTTCGAACCGTCGTATGCGAGATTATAAAAGCTTTTCTTCGTGAATAACGCGGTAGCAATCACACCCCACATGCCTCCAAATAAATGAATCGGAGCCGCTTCGACGACATCGTCTATGCGATATTTCAACAACAAGCTCGAAGATAAGCTGTAGGTGACGCCGGCGACGGTGCCGATTAACACAGAAAACGCTGGATGTACTAACGCACACGGGCCAGATATTGACACCAAGGCGGTCAATATACCATTACACATCCTTTGTGGCGATACTTGATTGCTTTGCTTCACTAAATCAAAAATAACTACTGATAAGCCCCCAAACGCGGCTGAAATTGTCGTTGAAACACCAGCTCTCGCGATGATCGTTCTCGATACTCCTTCGAACTCTTCGTCTCTTATTAATACTCCAACTGACCCACAATTAAACCCATACCATCCGAACCACATCAAAAACGTCCCAAACATTTGAAAAACTGGCGATTGCATTGGCAAGTCATTAATTTTTCCGCCAACGCCAAACCTGTCAGATCTCGCGCCGAGCGACCAGCATGTGACTAAAGCAGCCGTTCCGCCCGTGACGTGAACGACCAAACTCCCAGCAAAATCGAGAACACCGACGCCAAAAAGTCTATCGTTCTCTTCTCCAAACGCGGAGGCCCACCCTTGCTTACTCCATATCCAATGCGCTACGATTGGATAAATAACCGAAACGGTCAAAATCGTTAGAGGGATATACGCCTTAAAGTTCATTCGCTCGGCAACTGCACCGCTCATGATAGTCGCCGCAGTCGCAGCAAAGCTCAACGCAAACGCAAAATTCGCGTAATAAAATGCAATATCCGCCCTCGGCGCATGCGACAACGTCCCACTCGCATAACTCACGTCGTCGTCGTCTCTCTCCTCTTCCATCTTCGCCAACGCGAAATCGCTAAATCCAATCAATCCGCCTTTATCGTCCCCATACGCAAACGCGTACCCCCACAAATAAAAGCACGCCGTCGATATGCACACATCGAACCCGTTCTTGAACAAAATGTTCTTCGTATTCCTTATAGAAACAGACCCGACCTCTAATAACATGAACCCGCCTTGCATTATAAAAACCAAAGTCGTCGCCCAGAACAAAAAGAACACGTTCACGTCGAGCTCGGTGGACTCTAAACTCATCAATTTCCTTCTCATTATCATTTTACTTTCTGTTCTTATTCTCTTTAATAGTATTATTATTACTCAATTTGGTGTGAGCGCTCTCGCTCTCGCTCTTCCTTCTTCTTTGGATGACAAACAAAACTCTCTTTCCTACTGTTTCAATAATCTAACAAAAATTCCAAATACCGAACTAGGAATAGAGAGACAGAGAGAGAATAAAGAGCTTATTATTATCAAGCGCTTAAGAAATCAACTCTCTGACTCTCTGTCTGTCTCTGTCCTACCTATATAAACAGCGCTCGATCCTTAGTCTCTGACTGCGAAAGCGTTGTCCTAAATCGGGAACTCTGTTTTTGGATATTTGAGCCGCTTTTTCTATGCAACGAATTCGCGAGTTGTTGCCTATAAAACTTGGAGAGTATATCACTCGCCACGGAAGAAGAAGAAGAAGGTTTAAGAAATATGCTTCAATCTCTCTGTGTGTGTGTGTGTGTGTGACGTATCGTTATAGCACTCGATTTGTTTATTATTTAATAATACGGAGTATATTTAGAGCTTGCGGAAATGTTTCACTATAGCACTGGTAACGAGAAACCCTGCTTTATAGGGAAAGAGCGTCTATTCATTTTTTTCCTTCTCTTGATCTCGCTCTCTCTCTTAAACTTTGACCGCGCATATCTTTTTGTTCGTCTCCGATTTTGCGTTTTTTCGAAAACCCGCGCGTTCTCGTTTCAGATCCCAGCTTCGTTTATGGCACCTTGTTGTACGTTTTTTACTCGAGACGAATCGCGCGCGCTTTCAAGTTTTCTGATTCCGTACAGAGAAACTTTTTAGTACATTAGAGAAATGCTTCAACGGAACGCTTCAAAGTAATGAGAGAAAGAGAGGGTGAGAGATGAAATAGAACGAATGGAGAACTATCGGAGAGAATAACGAAGAGAAAAACATACAGTGAGAGAGAGAGAGGAAAGGAATGCCCATCCAATCGTTCGTATGTTTACACGTCGCCGAGAAGCCTTCGTTAGCTAAATCGATCGCGCAATTATTAGCATCCGGATCTGATGAGAATGGACGGTTACAAACGAGGAAATCGGAACGAGGTCAAATCGATGTTCACGAATTCCAACGCTCGTTTCAGAACTACGAGAACTGTTTGAACATGTTTACGTCTGTATGTGGGCACGTTGAATCCATCGATTTCCCGGATCGATATCAAGATTGGAATCTCTGTGATCCGAAAGAGTTGTTTGATTGTAAAGTCGTGAAGAAAGTGACCGGTGGAAGTGGAAGAGTTCGAGCCGCGTTGGAATGCGAGGCGAGGAAAGCGGATTGTTTAGTGCTATGGCTCGATTGCGATCGAGAAGGGGAGAATATATGTTTTGAGGTCATGGATGCAGTTATGCCTAGATTGAGACAGTCATTGAGGGGCGATTTGAGTTCATCGAACGATAACGTATGGCGAGCGAAATTTTCAGCCGTGAGTAAACAATCGGTTGAAAACGCGATTAGGAATTTAGGGAAACCGAATAAAAATGAATCCGATGCCGTCGATGCGAGACAAGAGCTCGATTTGAAGATGGGCGTTGCGTTTACGAGGTTTCAGACGAAGTATTTTCAAGACAAGTTTGCCGGCTTTGATTCTAAATGCGTGAGCTATGGGCCGTGTCAAACGCCTACGCTCGGGTTTTGCGTCAAGAGGCATTTGGAGATTTGTAGATTCGTACCCGAGCCGTTTTGGAAGTTGAAGCTCAATTTAGTGAAACAAAAACAAAGAGATGATGATAATGATGATGGCGAGAAGAATAGTGAAATTTCAGAATGGAAGTGGCAACGCGAACGCGTTTTTGATGAACTAACGGCGACGTCTTTAGAATATGTTTGCGCCGAGTATCTCGATAAAAATAATAGGAGAGCAAAGCTCATTTCAACCGTTCGATCAAAGCAATCAAAAAGGCCACCGCCTGGAATGACAACAGTTGAAATGCTCAAGACGTGTTCGAAAATGGGCATCGGCGCTCACCGCGCGATGCAAATTGCTGAAAGATTATATTTAGACGGATTTATTTCATATCCAAGAACGGAATCATCTGCTTATCCCCCAGATTTTGATTTTAAAAGTATCGTTGCATCTCAAACGAGTAACGACGAATGGGGAGAAGTAGCGATGAAGATTTTAGAAAGCGGAAATAAAATTCAAAAACCTTTCGGAGGAAACGACGCTGGAGACCATCCGCCAATTACCCCAGCTGGGAGATCGGCGAGTAGAAATTCTGGAATGACTGGTGAGATGTTTCGCGTTTATGAACTCATTTCTAGACACTTTTTAGCGACGTTATTACCGGATTTGATATTAGAAAACATAGAAAGCGAAATCGTCTGCGCGGAGAGCGAGATTTGGACAGCAAAAGGCGTCAGAATTCTTGATTTTGGATGGACCGAAGCGCTTCCGAGACGAGCGCCAAAGCTTACAATAATCCCAGATTACTATCAACTCTCCGAAACTGACATGAAAAATAATATAACCAAAGATGTCGATGTTAGCTCGGTAACGATCGAACGCGGAGAAACGCAAGCGCCGAACTACCTCACAGAAGCAGAACTAATTGGAACAATGGAAAAAAATGGCATTGGAACGGACGCCTCTATTCCCACGCACATAAACACCGTCGAGGCGCGTAAGTATTGTGAAATTGATGCGAGAGACGGTCGTAGAGTCATACCAACCGATCTCGGTATAACTTTGTGTCGCGCGTACGCCTCAATCGACGAAGAACTCGCGTTACCAACCGTGAGAGCGCACATCGAGAAACAACTCGATTTAATTGCCGAAGGTAAAGCAGATAAAAATGCAGTCGTCTCGCAAGCGCTAATGCAAATAAAAGCAAAGTTTTTGCATTTTGAGAAAAACATTGCAATCGTAGATAATTTGTTCGAAGCCTCGTTCGCTTCGCCGAAAGAGCTTCAATCGACGCCGCATACAGTTTGCGGTAGATGCAGACGCTACTTAAAACTTCAAGCGTCTGGAAGAAAACAAGGACGCAAGACATTCCGTTTATTTTGCGAAACCGAAGCTGAGACGTTTGATTTACCGCGGAATGCGAGCGCAATTAAACCATGGAGTGGTAGATTTTGTGAAATTTGTGATTTTGAAATGTCCATTTTCGAAACCGCCGATGGAGAACGAGCGTATCCTTTATGTCCGTATTGCTACAATCACCCTCCAGACTTTGGAACTAGCGATCAAACATCGCACAACGGATGTCCGCATTCAGTCTTACATCCCATCGTCAGCGAAAGAGCAATTGCACCGTGTCCAGAGTGCGAAAAAGAAGCGGCTAAAGATCCGTACTACGTCGCAAACCAAACTTTAACGAAAAGTCAGCCAACGATGCAAGTCGTCTCGCCGCTCACAAAGCCGCAACTTATGTTAGATCCAATATTACGAAAGGGCGGTCGATGGCGATTGAATTGCACGAAATGCGATTTAATCGTTGGTTTACCGAAAGGCTTAAAGAAAGTCGAAGTTTCGGACGAACACGAATGCTCCGGTTGCGACGCGAAGTGCTTAATTCTAACAAAAGTGATTGAGAAGGAAGAATTTATCAAAATTTGCTGTTGTTTCTGCGAAGACGACGTGAGAGACGAATTGAAAGTGCAATTAGCGAGTACTATGCGAGATAGGAAGAAGAAATGATCGACGTTTGATTTGAAAGTATGCGACTAGCGAGTAAAGTAGAAAAGAAAAGATAGTACGTACATACATAGTAATAAAATAGTGTAGCAGCGAGAAGAAGAAGAGTCGTATATATTAGAGAGCTAAGTGTATTTGATAGACTATAACAACAAAAGTTAAAAATTAAGCGCCAATAGCCTTTTTGACAATTGCAGATCTCTTAGACCTCGCAATCGCAACCTTAAATCTATCAAAGTCCGTCAACGCCTTTCTCGCCGATTGCTTCGCAATCTTTTGTCCCCACTTTGATGCTTTGAAATCCTTCTCCGCACCTTTCATTGCCGCCGCCAACGCATCCGCTTCCGGGCATCTCCCAACGTCCAATTTAATCGGCGTAATTGCTAAGCGTTTTAAGTTGATTATGCAGCGCTTGATCCCCGGCGCGTCGACTAACACCCTGTTTTGGTCGACCAAGTCCACGATGCATACTAACTTGCCATATAATTTGTCCTCTTTTAAGTTGACCAACGCAACTCGTCCTAACTCGACGTTTCTCTGTTATTATTTTATTTAAAGTTTTTTTTTGATCGATTGAAATAAAAAAATATTGTTAGTTATCACGGAACCGTCTTTACTGGCATATCAGAGGGAAGGGAGCAAATGCACTCATTGAGAGAGGGCTTTGCCCTTCTGAAAGAAAATGCGAAAAACGTACACGCGACGACGACTAACTATTCACGCAAACCGATCCGCGCGAAAACAAAGAAGATAAAATAGTAACGAAAGATCATCGAACGAATCCAAGCACTTCGGTTTCGATCAAATTCGCACTTCGCGTCCTATCTCCTCTCGCCCATTTCCGCTTCAGAAAACGTGCTCGGGCACACTGGGTCTCGTAAAGCACTGTTTTACGCGCTCACGCGATTCCGCCTCAAAAAACATGCACGCGCGAACATCGCACGTCCTACGCGCGAACCAAATCTCTTCAAACTAGTTCGATCGTCGCCAGAAAACAAGAGTGATCCGAGGCTTGTACGATGAATGGTCCAATAAACGTACCGTGAATGGCATTTTTAGAGTAGTCCTCTTACGAATTTCTGCCGCATCGTGGAGGACCAAAACGAGTGCAAAAAAAAACTTCAAACATTCAAGTTTTAGGGTTTAGGGTTTAGGGTTTTGAATAATTCTTTTTTTATAGCAGAGAAACGACAAAGATACCACCTCTGCAGAAAAGGAGTCGCAAACAATAAAAACATGATCAAAGATCGAACGACTAAGAAGAAGAAGAAGAAGAACACGATCGCTAGTACAATCTTATACATCTTCTACGTATTCGTCGTCGTGCAATCGCAGTTGCTCTATGAATGCGAGGCGTATAGTAAAGTCCTGAATCCAGCGAAAGCGTTCAAGAGAGACTACGATTCGATTGCGAATAATAGGGAAACTAACGATGAAGACGATTTCAGGGCACCGTCCGTGAACCCGAATGATTACAAAGAATTCACGAAAGAATACTCGAAAGACGCTGAGTACGAGTTCTCGGAAGAGACTGGATATCACAAAGAGAACGACGTCGAAGGGAAACTGGACTTAAGCATGAGAGCGACAACGCACGAGATCTTAGAGGCCTTGAGCGATCAGGCGATTGCGGACGACGCCGAGGAAGAGATCGAGTTAGTCAGAGACGGCGTGGATGTTATTGATAACGATGGGTTCGTCGTTGAACACGATCATGGGGATCCGAAAGGGCATCAATGTAAACCAATAGTCGGGTTAAGAGGGTTAGAGACTTTAAGAAAGAACGAGAAACGATTGAAAGAGGCGCACGAACGCGGGTTGAGTAAGCAAGAGGCGAAGAAGAATCCAGAGGGTTTGTTAGAGAGAGAGGCCGCGTACGTCGATGCCGAAGAGACGAGGATCGGGTACGAGAACTGTTTGACGACCGTGATGCCTACTTTATTGAAAACGACCGATTTTACTGCAACGATTAGGTGCGAAACAAAAGTAGCGCACGCGAACTTCAATAAATACAGAAGAGACGCTTTAAAGAATAAACAATGGTACGACGAGTTACCCGCGAAAGGGAGATTCGCGCATCAAAGAGGAACAATCTCTAGAAAAGCCGGTAAAGTCATCGCATTATATAATGGCTATGCCGTATGCGTCAAAGAAACGATCCCGACGTTACACTTACATTTAATGGATTTACACGGCGTTCAAAAGAATAAGGACGATACGCATCACTTAATCGAACGCCCGAAATACGACCCGAGAGGGATTTATAAAAACAACGGGAAACCAGCCGGTGGGAACAGTGGTTTAGACAAAGCAGTGAAAGACGCGTTTCATCTATGGTCCACGAAAGACGCTAACGGCATTAAGATCAAACCGTCCAAGAAAGGTCTCCGTAAACTTCTCTCCTCGTCCTCCTCTTCTTGATCGTTAGAACTAGTTTGCCTGGTTTTCGGTAGTAGCAGAGCGGCGAAGAAGTCATAGCAAAGACATCGAGAGAGAGAGAGAGAGAGTAGCAGTAGCACGCGTACACACGTGTAATTAGAAAGAGTTAGCGATCTCACCGTAAACATCGATCCGAGAGCTGGGCTATCCCGCCCTCGACAACAAATCTCAAAATCCCCATAGTGCGTTTTTTATCACACCACTAAAAAAGCTAATATTATGTTAAAATGCTCTTAAAGTTGTTTCTCTACTTATTCGAATTAGTTTTGCACTCATACTATGCCACTCATGAAACTTTTCTCACAGCAGCAATAAGTTCATACATTCATCCTCACTTAAACCTTAAAAAAACAACCTAATAAGCTCGCTTTTGATTAAACAGAGCACTCTCGACACGATCGAACTCATTCGTTCACCTATCTCTGCGTACGTGTTACGTATTAATACACAGATTAATTAATTAATTAATTAATTAATTAGTATAAGGAAAGGACTAGAGAAGAGTTTGCTGAATCAATTCAGTTCCCGAGGGAAAACAGAGCGAATTCGATCTTTTACGTTTAGGTTGCCAACGAAAAGAGTTCTTTTGAGTAATCAAAAAGATTCCTTAC
>Ga0115001_10002516_pt1 | contig 13990 bp, 7 predicted proteins | sample ArcticOcean_MG_C_12_FD_89869 | JGI IMG/M metagenome (GOLD analysis project Ga0115001, IMG submission 89869) | Marine microbial communities from western Arctic Ocean - ArcticOcean_MG_CB8_130 | ecosystem: Environmental > Aquatic > Marine > Oceanic | place: Arctic Ocean: Canada Basin | collected... | reverse complement strand
TGTATTTTTATAATTATAATACCGCTACCACCAGAGCCTGCAGGATGATACGCTAAACCTGACCCATCGTTGTATTTTTGTCTATCGGACCAACCACCGCCACCAGAACCGGTTCCATCTAGACCACTCGTTGGAATACCCCGCTCATAGAACTGACTTCCAACATCGACGCCCCAATAAACATTTTGTCCATTATTTGCATCATAAACTACACCATCACCGCCTATACCGCTACCTCCTTTGCCATAATTCACATCTGATGCGTAAGTCACGACAACATGATGAGAATACTGTGCTCCACCTCCACCAGCAGCCACAATAATTCCTCCACAAATGTCAACATAAACACCATCATCGCCATCGTGTCCGGCATAAACGCTTCCATCGTCATTTGCTGGACCCATACCGCCACCGCCTCCACCACTTGACCATCTTACTAATGATCCAGTACCTTTTGATTGGTAAGTTGAACCAGTTGAACCACCCTGTATATATGTTTGTGAAGACGCATCATAAAAAGTATTACCTTGAGTAGAACTTCCGCTTGGTGGTGGATTCTCATAATATGTTCCATCTCCGGCATTCCAAGCTGCCCCACCAGGTCCGCCACCTGAGCCACCATTATTACCTACTCCAGTTGGATTTATTGTAATATCTGTTACTGAACCACCACCACCACCCAATCCCTTTAATTCTTGCGCTACACCCCCCATATCCATAGATAAAATGTTTCCATTTGAATCTGATATATAACTATCTTGGCCATTATTTGCTACCACATATCCATCAGAATACAATTGTCCTTGTCCGCCTGCGCCTACAAAAATATTATATGTTCCCGCACTCATAGTCTGATTTACTGTGTAAACAACACCACCAGCACCGCCACCACCGCCTTTAATGTGACCTCCCGCACCACCACCACCAACAATCAAAATATCAACAGTAACGTCTTCTGTTAATGTAAAAGAACTGCTTTCATTGAAAGTGTGTACGATACCATCGCTTACTGTTTCCAAAACAGGTTGCTCGCCACCCGACTTATACATAAACGACATGGACATCGCATGTTCGCCGAATAATTGTCCTTCAATCGAAGCATATCCGCTCAAATCACCCGGGAAATAATATTCATTTGCAAAACGATTGTATGTTGCGTCGCCGTGTAAAGTGACACTTCGTTCTTCTTGAACTCCGCCCGATTTGACAAACGGGATTGTTTGGGATCTTACCGGATTAATTGTGGTATCTTTTGTCAGTTCCGAAAGTGAAAGATCTATTGGCGTATATTTTATTTCAAAGTCAACGTTTGATGTGATGGTGTTTGTGGAGAGGTCTATCACGATGTTTGTGGATATCGGTTCACTTACAGCAGGCTTATCCACCACAACATTGTAAACGCCCGAATCTAAGCTGACGATTTGCGATGAATCATCCGTAGATTGTCCATAATCCGCGGGTGCTGTATAATCTGAAGCTGATGGCAAAGAAAAATATACACCTCCATCAAAATACCATATTTTTACAATATCAATATATAAATTTACACTTTCCCAAGCATTAAATCCAATATATCGTTTTGAACGTCCATCGCCTGTTGCATCAATATCTGAAACTAGCGCCCATTCTTCACTAATTTCAATTGGACCATTACCTATATAAGTTGAGCGACCTTGATTAAGTATTAATGTTTGGTTTCCGTAACCTGGAGTAGACCGAACCAATGTATACATAGTTGTCAAACGTGGACTATTGGATGGACTTGACAAACTATCATTACTACCTCCTACTGTGTAAAAAATTAGTTGTGAAGTGTGTTTATTAGTATATGTAGTTCCATCATTCAATGTACCACTATTTGTAGTCATATTACTTTGAGATGATGACAATACTAATCTTGTAATATTTTCCCCTCCTGGGCCTTCTCCGCTAATAATTGTTTTAGATAAAACGCCTTTGGCAGTATCTCCTAACCATGAGGACGTAGTTAAGTCAGTTGAAGATGTACCGGTTATTTCATTTGCGTAAGAAGCAAGTCCGGTTTCAATGTCAGATAATGAAATATTAGACGATACAGGTGCTGCCGCCGGCGCCACATATTCCTTAATTTCCGCCACACTAATATCGTAATTCAAATAGGCGGTCGTGCTTTCTGTGAATACTATTTTCTCTTGTGTCGACGCCAGCGCTTCGCCACTGTTGTAATTGAAAAATTTGGTGGTGAAATCGTCGGTGCCCGAGGAAACCGCCGGAAGATTTTCATCGGATGGAGTTGGTATATTTGTACCCAATTGAATATCAAGTTCTTTGATACTTTCTTTGAAATACAAATTAATCATGTTTACATCAACAACCGGACTTTCCAAAATCCAGTCACCCTCAAACATGGTGTGACCTGTATTATTTTCAGATGATCGGATTACCAAAGAAGACAAATTGGACGAGATAGTATCAATGACATATTTCCAGTTGGGATTTGAATATATTTTACACATCATCAAATCAAAATGCTTGACTTTGAGTTCGCCATCAAGAAATAAAACAAAATCTTGGAATTTGCTCCATGTATTCAAACTAGGATCGTCCATCATCGGATATTTTACAATGCTCGTTTCCTCGCCGACAAAATTGTAGGTTTTGCTTCTGGAATCATTATCTTGGAACAGGGCAACATTACTAATTTGAACACCATTCAACTCATTTATTCTAAGCAAACCGTCTTTGATATCTTGGTAAGTATTTTGTTTATCAAAAGTAAGCAATAATGTGTTCGGCAAAAGGCATCCCCTCACATCCGACAAATGTTCGAACAATTCTCTGTCATACAAAATTACATTGGTGATGACATTTTGCTTCATAAATTTGTCTATCTCTGGACCATCACTTGACAAATATGTCGCCATATTGATATCATTGTTGTATTGAATGCTTTTGTTAATGTGACTTGTATTTGAAATAAACAAGTCGTCGTGGTATGATTCGTTATTGCTTATATCTGTCATTAATTGAGAGTCTTTGAAAAGACTTTGTGATAGATCTATTATGTTACCTTCTTCATCAAAATCTACTATTTTATCGCTTAATTCAAACAAATTATCGGCGATGTCTGATGATGTGATAAATGTCAGATTGAAATTGACAAGTGTGGATACATAGTAATCATTGTGTAGGAAATGGCAAAAAAGGTTGTAATTTGTATTGTAAGTATCCGAAATGTTGAATATTTCAAAATTAATAATATTCACATCCATATTGTCATAAACGTTCATATTGAAATACTCAATAAATGTCTCATTAACCTGGAGAACAAAGTGATTCTGTAATTGGTCAACATTTTCAGTATTATTTGTCGTTAATTGATTGACAACTTCTAGTAACTCTTGGTCAATATTGGCGCTTATATGATTACTGAACATTAGCGCAGGATTACTAACATTTGGATTCAACCAAATCGCAACATTCACCTTATTTATTTTGTCTTTATTTTCTCCACAGTACTTGTCGAGTATATGATTCATTCTAGATTTGAATTCTGCCATGGTATCAGTAATATGAATAAATTCCAAAATGGTGTTGCTATTCAAAGACTCTATGAAATCTCCCGTCAGATCATAGTCAGCGTCACTTGCATAACAATACAACGGAATAATGGAAACATTCAACGTACCGCTCTCAAAATCAATGCTGGGAACGTGACTATCGTATATTTGTAAATTTCGTGGTTTTAATAGTTTGGTATTCAAAAACCCAATATTTGAATTGTTAATATTGAAATACTTGTCCAGTAAGACTTTATTTTCATCGTTATAAAATGTTGTCATCATTGCGTGTAGCCAATTGTTACTCTTGTAAATGGTCTCCTTGTCTTCTTCGCCGACTTTCAAGTAGTTGATAGTGCGGTCTTCCACATCTTTTGTCACTTCTTGAATTTTGTCAAAAATAACTGCGTGCTCTTTCGGAAAACATAAATGGTCAATATCTATGAAATCAATATTTCGGATTTCAGTTGTCTTTGCGATGTCGGCGACCAATTTACCCATAAAGTTCCAGGACTCGAGCGCATCTGGTTTGCTTTCTACATTAGAGATCACGTGCAACTCATTATTATATTTTGAAGAATGCAATGGTGTTTTCATTTGCTCAAAATTCATGAAACATAGGTCTTCAAAATTGACAGTGGATGTTTCCAAGTGACTGCGGATCAATGTTAGTAATTTATCAACCAACAAATTCTTATTCTCTACAATGAATCCTTGACTGTAGTTGTAATAAGTGATGATAACATCGTCTCCTTTTAAACTGTTCAAAAGGGATTTCATGTCGTCAGACACATTGACGTCGGCGATTAATAACTTACTAATCATTTTATAAATAATCAATATTATATATTTTGTTTAATACATTTAACAAAAATATTGATTTCACAAAAATCCATATAACAAAAAATGGAGAAATAAAAAAAAATATTTTTGAAATTCTGTGAAAGTTGTTTATCTCTCTCCCCCCCCCTCATAAAAAATTTTCGAAATGTAGCCTAAATACTTGAAACTTTTTCCAAGTTATGGTAACAATTCAATAAATAACAATATAAATTATGTTATCATATACTGTAAGGAAAATATATGTAAATGAAAAAGTTTCAAAAAGTTTCAAAAAGTTTCAAAAAGTTTCAAAAAGTTTCAAATTTCACACTTTTTTACCTTACTGAAACCAATGTGCCGAATAAAAAAGTTTCAAATCATTTGACTGTTTTAAGATAACAAACCCCAAACATCATAGTTTTTGTTAGCCATTTTTAGCCATTTTTTCGAAACCTAAAATAACACGACAAAAGATATAAAATATTTATTAATTAATTATTTTCATTACCATAAAAGACACGTTTTAAAAACACGTTGAAATTTAGCCATTTTTAGCCATTTTTTATTTTTTTTAAATGGCACCATAAATGATGAGGATAATTATAATATGTAAAATATATTCTCATTAATATGCTGTAAAATATTTTTTGAACAAAAAGTTTCAAAAAGTTTCAAAAAGTTTCAAAAAGTTTCAAAAAGTTTCAAAAAGAAGTTAAATAATAAAAAATAGTTGTTATATATATGAGTTTATATTACTGTAATTGCTGTAATTATGATGCGAAAGTTAAGAGTAGTTACACAAAACACATTAATACGGTGAAACATAAAAAAAAGTTAGCCGAATTTAGCCAAAAATTAGCCGATATTAGCAATATGAAAATAGACGAAGAATCCAAAAAAAGTTCGGAAATTTGTATGGATGTAAAATGTAATTTACCAACAACCAAAATGTTTGAATGTAAATATTGCGACAAAGTGTTCAAACACCATTCATCTTTGAGTAAGCATATAAAATATTCATGTAAACATAACAAAGATGAAGATCTGAAAGAACTCGCACGATTATTGAACGAAACTATAAAAGACAAAGATCAAGAATTGCGAAAAATGCAAAAACAAATTGACAAGTTGACCAATAAATTACAAATTCAAAATATCAATCATAATATTACACAGTACAATCTTACCAATGTAAATAATGTATATTTGTTGAACTACAATAACACTGATTATAGTCACCTAACAGAACGCGATTATATAAGTTGCATCAACGACTTTAATCATTGTATCAAAACATTGATAGAAAAGGTACATTTTAATATTGAAAAGCCCGAGAATATGAATATTTATATATCATCAATAAAAGGTAAATATGTGATGGTATACAAGGACGATTCCTGGCAAATTCAAAATAAAAAGGATCAAGTAGATGACATGTATAATTATAACGAAGTTGTATTGGAAAATTGGTATGATGAATATAAACAAACATATCCACATATTATTCAATCATTCCAGAGGTATTTGAAAAATAAAGATGAAAGTGATATTATCAATTCGATGAAAGACGATATATTAGTCATGTTATATAATAAAAGGCGACAAATGGGTCAATTGTTGACTCATTCTTAAATGCGATGATAGCAGAACCGAATATTATTGGAAATGTTAGATTCTGTTGATTGTTTTGCCTCTTTTTTTTCAAACGTCTTGATAGTGATGTCATCTTTCGAACAATGTGCAATATAGTGGCAAAAAATGACTAATTCGCGTTCACTTTTTTTAATATTGAAAAAATTATTTTGTTCAAAATTGAACCATTGTATCATTCTTGTTTGATGGATAAACAATAAACTTGTTGTGATATAGTAGCAAAATAAGTCACCCTCGTCTTTGTATTTGTCTTGTGACAATTGTAATTGATTTGTTTCGGGATTTTTTTCGGGATTTATTTCTTGTTTTTTGTGTAATATATCTTGGTATTTCAATCCAAAATGGCTCAATATTTTATGTGCCTGCGAAACTGAAAACATTTGCTCTTTATGAGTCATCTTTCTGAATTCTTTCTTGAATGAATCCAACTCTTTGACATTTTTGTCGAAATACAGAAACACCGCTACGTTAAACAATCTTGCGCAGAACTCTACGATAGAATTTCCAATGAGAAATGGATCATCAATGCGAAAACTGTTCGACAATATATTCCTGAAGTTTATTTTGTCATCCTCCAAATCTATCGTGAACGCAAAAAAAAGTTCTTGAATCAGATATTTAAACCATTCTTCTTTACGATAAATACAAATGTAAATATTATCGCTAAAAATAGAGTATCCGCTCTTCGCGTGCTGTTTTTTGATTGGTGTTCCCGGAACTAATGGTAATGTTTTTTCGAGTCCAGTGAGATACAAATCTATTTTTAGCGATACTTTGTCTTTGAATCCCGTTTTATCGCATAGACAACAAACAATCGCCATTTTTATCAGATAAATATGATTGGAAAGGTCTTCGTAGTTTTTGGTATAGATATTGATATTAAATATAGTATTCTTGTATTCAAAACATATATTTTTAATATAATTGGTAAAAAAATTAATGTAGTTCGCGGTATCCGCGTCGATAGATGAATTTTTCCTGCACGGTTTGTATTCAGTATTGTAATCCTTGGTTTCCTCATAGTAATTTTCCAATAAATTAATGTTCTTCTGGGAAATACAAATTTTGTCAAATAATTGTTGTGCTAACACGTTTAACTCGTCGTCATTTGTTTTGGACGGCATTGTCAAGCAAAAATAATATATTATTATAATAGTGGCTTTGTTTATATTTAGTTAATTATTTTTTATTATAATAATATTTGCTCCCGAATTGGAAATGTTTATTTTGATGAGTATTTCAATTTGGGTGGGGGGTTCGTGTTCAAGGTTATTTTTTTATTGATCGGAATATCATCACCTGACTCACTTCCTTTAGTCTCAAATTGTGGACTTTGAGGTTCTTCTGGCTCTTCTTCGGGTTCTTCTTCGGGTTCTTCTTCGGGTTCTTCTTTATCGTCTTGTATTTTTGCCGCAGCCGATTTCAAATATGCAAAACGCGTTGGATGTTGCGCCTCTTGTAAATTTTCATTAAGTTTTTCTTCAATGAGTTTGAGAATTTTGTCATTGGCTAAATCATCAAACGAATTGAATAGTTTGCCGTTGTATTGTAGCATGTTCAAATGCGTCTCTTCGTCTTCATTAGTTGTTTTGTGAATAAACATTACATCTTTTGGATCAAAACTGTTATAAATATCAAGTTTATTCATTTTTTCATAGTTCACATTTTCTTTATGTTTCAAAAAATGAAAGTCAAAATCTTCGTTTTCAATTATAATTATCTTTATTTCTGCCATTAACTCAAACATGATAAGATTATACACATCAAGAGCTACATCAGACTTCATCAGATTCTCATGAAGAAAATTTTCATTTGGAATAAAGGACGTTTTCCCATCTACCTTGCTTTTTTTGAAGCTGATTCTCAGATTCTTTTTGATGTTTTCTTTATCCACCTTTTCATTTGCCAACGAATACAGAAAAGATATGTATCTGTCGTATTTGTCTAAAACCCTTGGGGTCTTCTCAGGTTTATTTTTTTCAACGCGGGCTTGTAGTTGTTTGAGAAGCATTTTCTGTTGTTGAACATCTTCTTCAAATTCTGCTTCTATTCCTTTCAAAAGAATAACCGTTTTATTTGGAACAGTATCTTCTTTTTTGTACATGTATGGTTGTAATTTTTCAGTATCTTCATAATACTCGTCGAATAATATGAGTTGCTCTTTTTCAAAATCAAACTCACGATGATTCAATGACGCCATTATATTTGTGGCGACTTTTATTTCATAAATACCCAACTTACGAATTACCTTTTTCCCATATAAAAGGTAACATATGAAGTACCCCAAATTTTCGTCTTCTTTTTTCAACTTGCCCATTGATATTGAATATGGCTTACCAAAAATCTCAATATGGTGAATATCACTTTCTGTCATTTCGTCTTCTTCCTCTAGCAACATATCGTCAAATATATATTCGACATCATCGTGGATTCTTGATACAATTTGACTCATATAATATATCTAATTATAAAATATTAAATCAATATCAATCAATTTTAATTATAAACACGTTCAGATATATCTAACAGTTTGAAATATATTTTTTTGTTTTTTCCACGTCCTTGTGATTCCACGAGGCGTTTATGGTTAGATATAAAATCATCCCATTTTTTATCCTTGAAAAATGTGTTCCCCCCATCTTTGACGATGAGCGCAATATTTGCAACATATATTTCATTCAAGAGTAAATTATCATTGTTGTCAATCTCGGACAAACAATAATTCTGGAATGTGATAGCCAACTCCAATATGTCGGCACTTTTCAAAATATCCTGATTTGAACACTGAATTAGAAAGCTTGTAAAATTTTTCACACTTTCAACTTGCTTCACGTAGTCGCAATATTTGTCATAGTCTTCATTTGGAGACACATAAAGAATATTTTTAATATCTTTCACATGACTTGATATTTGATGTTCAAACACACTGACAAATTCATCCGTTATTTCAATAAACTTCTTGAAGAGTTTGGCATACAAATGACAAAAAAATGAATTATTTAAAATTACTCTGAAAAATGTGGCACATACCTTTTCTTTGTCTGAAATATTTTGTGAAATAAGGGAAAATATTTCATCACTCAGTTTATCGTAATTTTTCTCGGTAATTTTATTAAAATGTTTGAATAAGATTGCGATCACTTCTTCTTGTCTGCCAAGTGTAGTCGCTTTAATAGGTGGCACTTTTGAGATTTCCTTTCTTATGTTAAGTTTTTTTTTGACTTGTTCAAAATGTTTTTGCGAATATTCTGGCAATTTACACTCGGTTTTGTCCATTTCCATAGATTTTTGTATAAAGAATTCATATTGTAATATTTGCGAAGCCATGGAATATACATCATTATTATATAGAAATTTTTATATCAAAATAACCAATATCAAAATAAGTTAAAGTATTCAAAAATAAATGCGCGCTTAAATTAATAATGGACCAAAATTACATAGACTATTTACAAAAATATGAGTTTAAACATCCGATTGAATATAGCAAGCACAGAACATTAACAAACGTTGTTCAAGAAGATTTGGAGATCAATCCAGACGCGAGCAATAATATACTGAATCATATTTATAATCAAAGTGCGGAGAAGAAAAGTAAATGCAATTTATTGTTAGGTAAATGGTCGTCTCTGTATTCGTTAGATGAAAAATACTTGAAAGATTCTCAAAAAGTTCTGAAAAAATACAAATACCACGAAAATACTATGGATGATTTTATAGAAGAATATGTTGACTTTAAAAGACAACAGAATTTTTTATCAAAATATCAATATGTCCAGTTTCGCCGTTTTCAATATTTGAATACAATTGTACCCTTTCTCCAGGTATTAGCACTATACAATTTCTGCAGTCCACTATTTTCATTACTAGCTCCAATTTTAGGTATGATTATTCCATATTTCGTCCTTTATATAAAAGGATTACGGTTGGGATTTTCGCAGTATTTAAATATTGTCAAAAAAATAATAACAAATCAATATATCATTAAGGGTGTATTGAATTTCACCAAAAACTCTCTCCAGAGCAACTTGTATCTGGTAACTAGTATATTCTTCTATTTCATGTCAGTTTATAATAATATCATTTCTTGCTTTCAGTTTTACAAGAATACCGAATTTATGATTCGTTTTACCAAGAAATATCAGCACTTTTTGAATGAAGGTGAAGAGTTAATAGATACAATATATCAGAGCACTGGGAAAAGGAAGACGTTTCGCCAATTTAATGATGCCATGATAAATCACAAGGCAAACATTGCGAAAATGAAGATTCAATTGAACAACATTTGCGAATGTAAAGACAAAATGAGTAAATATGGTAAGATTGGATTTTTGTTAAAATGTAATTTTGATATATATCACGATTCTCAATACGACGAGACTGTTGGTTTTCTAATGTATCTAAATAACTATAATCACGACATGTACAATGCGTCTAGTTTGTTGAAAGAGAATCGTTTGAATGTTTGTAAATTCAAAAAAGATACGAAACCAATCATAAAGGGGGGGTATTACATTCCTCACATTGCCGAGTCAAATATTTCAAATGATATTGGTTTGAGAAAGAATTTGATTATTACTGGACCTAATGCGTCTGGAAAAACAACCCTAATTAAATCTACCATTTTAAATCTATTTTTATCTCAAAGCTTGGGATGTGGTTGTTACTCTAGCTGTCAAATGCCGTTGTATGATTATTACCATTCTTATTTGAATATACCGGACACCTCAAACCGCGACAGTCTGTTTCAGGCAGAGGCAAGAAGGTGTAAGGAAATTATTTTATTTATTGAGAAAAATAAGAATAAAAAACATTTTTGTATTTTTGATGAAATTTATAGCGGGACAAATCCGAGCGATGCTGTTTTATGTGCTACAATATATTTGAAAGGGTTGAATAAATACAAGACAAATGTAGACTATGTTTTGACCACACACTATATCAATCTATGTGAAAACTTTGAAGAAAACGAAAATGTAACAAATAAAAAAATGATGGTGAACCAAAACAAAGATGGTAAACTGGAGTATTGTTATAAATTAGTAAATGGTATATCTAAAATCAACGGTGGATATCAGATTTTAGAACAATTAGAATATCCGGAAGATTTATTGAAATAATATTTCGTTCAAAAATACATATAAATATAAATCAAAATTATAAAATAAAAGAACAATGTTATCAAATCTACTTGATATAACTGGTTTCTTTGTAAGCGTTTTGATCAATTTACTATTAATTGCACTCATTTGTTATTATTTCAAACGTAAGATTGACAATCTTGAATACTCTCAATCAGAACAAGCTAAAACGTTATATACGTTGATATCGCAACAAAACAATATGATGGCTGTAAATAATGAAAGCAACTCTATTGTAATGGGGGCAAACAATATAATGAGTGGATTAGATTTAACACAGTTGAATCAAAATAGTAGCGACGAAAACGATGATGATAATAATGATAATAATGATTCTGATACAACAAATGAAGAAAGTGGTTCGGAATGCGACGATGAATCGATATTAGAAGAAGAGTCAGAAACCGACGAACAAACGATTTCAGGCATGATTAATATGGTTCCTGTAGAAGAAGACTCTAAACAAATAGAGTACAGCAAACAATACGAAGGTGTTCAGGAAGGAGATATTGAACAATCTGAAAACATTTTTATGGGGCATCAAGAAACTTCAGAAGAACCAGAAAGTGTAGAAGAACCGGAAAGCGTGGAAGAACCAGAAAGTGTAGAAAACCAGATTGCCGAAGAACAACAAGTCGAAACAAATATTGATTCAACAGATGAAAATTATGAAAAAATGACTGTAAAAGAGTTAAAAAATGTTCTGGCTGGAAAGGGCGTTCATGCCAAAAGTTCAATGAACAAAAGTGACATTATCAGTATTTTGAAGGGTGCCTCAAATATTGCGTTAGAATTAGAAGACGGAGATGTACAACAAATAAAAATATAGTGAATCATTATAGACATGGAATCCAAAGCTCTACCAACAAATCAAGACTATCGCAAAGTTATGACGAAAACCGCGTTTGAAGTTATGAAAAGTAATCAACGCGCGTATAGTAAGCAGAGCAATCTTTATGTCCCAAATACTCTTCAAGTAAATGATACGAAAGTTACAATAAAAAAGTAAAAAATATATTTGATAAAATATTCATATAATAAATATTATTATTTAATAACTATTTAGTTTTATAAAATAATAATAATGTTGTTTTTGTCGATTGATGTCGGAATACGAAACTTAGCGTATCTTGTAATTTCTATAGAAGAGGGGGATGGCAAATCTTCTATCATTGATTGGAATATCATGGAACTATGTGAAAAAGATGAAAACGCGTGTAAGGTTGATAATGTTAAGATTGGAATACGGATGAATGAAGCCATGACGAAATTGTTGGAGAAATTTGTCTTTGACAAAATCATTATAGAGAATCAAATTGGTCAAAACGCCATCAAGATGAAATCAATTCAGAGCTTATTAATTATGTTTTTTGTAACTAAAAACTACAAACACGAACAAATTATAAATTACAACGCGGTTAACAAATTAAAACACTTTTTGGGTAAGAAGAAGACGACATATGCCGAGCGAAAGAAACTTAGTAAGGTAATTGCTGATAAAATATGCAGCAAGCAATATCCGGAATGGTTGATTTTCTTTCAAAAGAGTAAGAAAAAGGACGACTTGTCGGATTGTCTTTTACAGGTCCTGGATTATTCCATCAAAAACAGTCATCTGTCAACTTCAGTATATGAAGGTATAGATGAAGAAACAAAAGAATAAATGAAATTAGTTAAAGTTTAAAGATTAATATAAAAATATTAAATAAAATGAGTAGTGATGACAAGACAATTTCGTTGGATATCCAGGAGATCAATCTGGATGCTCTGTCAAATACGCCACGAGATTCATATAGCATAGACAAAAGTAATGACAACAATATTAGACCGGTAAGCTCTAGTCTCGGGGACGGTATAGAATTGCTCATGAACGAAAAAGTTAAAAACTCGCAAAATGGCGGCGGCGACTCAAGTAATAAATCAATGGAACAAGAACTGAACGATTTGAATGAATTGAATGCCATAAACATTGAACCCGAATTTTCAACAAACTCTACTGGCGGTGATTATAAGGCAAAGAATAGTTTTTTAAACAAACCTGCAGTTGAAATAGCAAAGGGGACGTCCAAGATGGATGAAAATATGGACTCGTGGGACGGTTTCAAAGATATCAATCAGATCAATATAGAGACCTCAAATGAAAAGTCTACAAAGTTAACCGAACAAGAATTACTGCGCAGAAAATTTGAATTGTTGCGAAAATTAGAGGCATTAGAAGAAAAAGGTGCAAATTTAAGCAAGAAATATTCTATGGACAATGATTTGGACGAGATGAAAGGAGAATACGAGTTCTTGATAAACGAAAAAGAAAAATCAAATTCTATGAAATTTCAAGGTAAAGTTCTTACCACGATGATCACGGGTCTTGAGTTTTTAAATAGCAAATTTGATCCATTTGATATTAAATTGGATGGGTGGTCAGAGCAAATAAATGAAAATGTTGATGATTATGATGAGATATTTGCGGAATTACATGAAAAGTATAAATCAAAAGCAAAAATGGCGCCCGAAATCAAGTTATTATTTCAATTAGCGTCTTCTGGTATTATGATCCATATGACCAATACAATGTTTAAATCGGCTTTGCCTGGCATGGATGATATTATGCGTCAAAATCCGGATTTGATGAGTCAGTTTACAAAGGCTGCAATGAGTTCGATGGAAGATAATCAACCCGGTCTAAGTAACTTTATGAATGATTTTGGTAGTCAAAATAGTCAAAACATGGCTACTCCGTCGCCGCAACAACAACCCAGAGATTCCCGTCCACGAATGCGACAAGAAATGAAAGGTCCTGAAACAGCCAATATTGACAACATATTGTCAAATTTAAAC
>Ga0115001_10002515_pt1 | contig 13996 bp, 12 predicted proteins | sample ArcticOcean_MG_C_12_FD_89869 | JGI IMG/M metagenome (GOLD analysis project Ga0115001, IMG submission 89869) | Marine microbial communities from western Arctic Ocean - ArcticOcean_MG_CB8_130 | ecosystem: Environmental > Aquatic > Marine > Oceanic | place: Arctic Ocean: Canada Basin | collected... | reverse complement strand
GGGAAATCTAAGAAAGGTGGGGGTGGATCCCCAGTTCATTTAATGAGAAATTTATCACTGGAACTTTGTAGTAAATCACTAGACCCTTATCAAGCTTGGAGCGTAAGAAAATAAATGAAAAAAATTTTAATTTTATTTTTCTTCAGTATTAGATAAATCAACACCAGTATCTGGATCAAGTTCAATACCTAAAGGAGTAATAGTTGTTGGTAACGGTGTAAAAGTTGATTCAGGGTTACTTTCTATTTTTCTCTGACTTAATCTATAAAAACCAAATATAATTATTGGAAAAAGAAAAATTATTAGATGAAGAAAAAATCCATTTGGCCCTAAGAAATGCATTAATGTGGAGCAAATTACAGGACCAGCCATTGCTCCAAGTCCGAATATAATATTTAATCCACCACCGGCTGCTACAAACTTTTCTTTTGGAATATAATCATTCACAAGAGCAAGGTTAAGAGAGAACAAAGGAAGACTTGCGCCTGAAAGTAAAATTATAAATATAAAAAGTTTTGTTTTATCCATAGCGGTAGAAAAATAATTAAAACTTACAGTCGATTCAATGAATAAATTTGGTAAAGAATTTCCTATACCTGAAACAAAAATTGCTGAGATAGAAAAAATAACGGCAAATATAGAGGATCCTATTATAATTTTTCTTCGATCATATCTATCCGAAAGAGATCCTATGGGCCACTGAAAAAGAGCACCAGAAAGCATTACACAAGCTAACAATAACGAGGTTTCAAAAATACTTAATTTCATCGTGATTGCATATACAGACAAAAGGCTGAATATAGGCGCAAAGATAAAACCAGTGCAAAACATAGAGACACTTCCAAATGGTGAGATCTTATAAAGTTCCTTAATTTTTACAGAACTAGTTTTTTTAAACTTAGGAGGCTTACGTTTTGTAAGAAGTATTGGAATTAATGCCACTGAAAATAATAAAGAAATTAAAATAAAAGGTTCATAAAGTTGAGGATCACTTACATTTAGTAAAAAATTTCCTAAGGCCATGCCCACATAAGTAATTAACATATAGAGTGATAAAACTTTTCCACGAGTTTTATTGTTAGCTCTATCATTTAACCAACTTTCAACAATTATAAATATGCCAATCATACTAAACCCAGTTAAAAATCTTGCTAAGATCCAAACGTAAGGGTCTATAAAAACAATATGAATTAAAGAGCTGAGAGATGCCATTGAAGCAAACGCTGCAAATACTCTTATGTGTCCAACTTTAGTTACAAGTCTTGGAACAACAGTTGCTCCAATAAAGAAACCAACAAAATAACCTGACATCATTGTACCTGTTGCAATAAAATTAAAATCTTCAATTACCGACCTAATACCTAAAAGATTTCCTTGAAATCCATGCGATATAACAATAATTCCAAATCCAGTAAATAGTGCCCAGGAATTTATTATAATTTTAACCACTAACTAGCCATTATGCTTTCTACGAAGAAACGCAACCATAATTTAAGAAAATCTTCATCCTCAAATAGATTATTATTGCTTTTGATTAAAGAGAAATCTATGATTTTAAGAAGTCTATTCGTTTGATATAAAAACTTTAACCAAATTGTCTAAATATTTTTATGGAATTTAAAAAATACGATCATTCAGTCAGTGAAAAAAAAATACACGATTTTTGGGAAAAAAAAGATTTATTTAAGGCAAGCTCAACAAAGTCAAAAAAAACTTTTTCAATAGTTATCCCGCCTCCTAATATTACAGGCAGACTTCACATGGGACACGCCCTTAACAGTAGTTTGCAGGATGTTTTGATAAGATACTATCGTATGAACGGTTATGAAACTTTGTGGCAACCAGGAACCGATCATGCTGGAATAGCAACACAAGCAATTGTTGAAAAAAATTTAGCCAAAGAAAATATATATAAAAATGATATTGGAAGAGAAGCATTTCTTAAAAAAGTATGGGAATGGAAAGCTGTGTCAGGTGGATTAATTCTTGAACAATTAAAAAAACTTGGGTGTTCTTGCGATTGGTCTCGGTCCCGATTTACAATGGATGATGACATGTCGAAAGCTGTAACAAAAGTTTTTGTATCTCTTTTTAATAAAAAATTAATATATAAAGATAAAAAACTAGTTAATTGGGATACTAAATTACAAACTGCAATATCTGATTTAGAAGTTGTGCAAAATGAGGTGCAATCCCAACTCTATTATATTAAATACAATATTGCAGATTCAGAAGAGCATATTACTATCGCAACAACTAGGCCAGAGACAATGATGGGCGATTCTGCTATTGCTGTTAATCCAAAAGATAAAAGATTTGATAACTTAGTTGGAAAATTTGCAATCATACCAGTTGTTAATAGAAAAATTAAAATTATTGAAGATCATTACGCAGATCCAGAACAGGGTACAGGCGCTGTTAAAATTACCCCGGCACATGATTTTAATGACTACGAAGTTGGAAAAAGAAACAAACTAGAAATTATCAATATTTTAAAAAAAGATGGAAAAATTAATGAAAATGGAATTAAATCATATGTAGGTCTTGACAGGTTTGACGCTAGAAAAAAAATTATTAATGAACTTAAAGATCTTAATAAACTTGAAAAAGTAGAAAATATTAAAAATAAAATACCTTATGGAGATAGATCTAACACTGTCATTGAACCTTTTCTTACAGAACAATGGTTTGTAGATGCAAAAAAGTTATCTAAAAAACCTATTGAAGTAGTTAAAAAAAAAAAAACAACTTTCTACCCAGAAAATTGGACTAAAACTTACGATCAATGGATGTCTAATATTGAACCATGGTGTATCTCAAGGCAAATTTGGTGGGGTCATAGAATTCCTGTTTGGTATGGACATGATGGAAAAATATTTGCAGCTGAAAATAAAAAAGAAGCAGAAACACTAGCTAATAAATATTATAAAAATAAGAAGTATAAACTTTCACAAGAGACCGACGTGTTGGATACATGGTTTTCTTCAGCTCTTTGGCCCTTTGCTACTCTAGGATGGCCAAAAAAGACAAAAGAGCTAAAAAAATTTTATCCTACTTCCGTTTTAGTTACAGGTTTTGATATAATATTTTTTTGGGTTGCAAGAATGTTAATGATGGGAAATTATTTCTTGAATCACACTCCTTTTAAACAAGTTTATGTCCATGCCCTCGTTAGAGATGAAAAAGGGCAAAAAATGTCAAAATCTAAAGGCAATGTTATTGATCCATTAGAATTAATAAATGAATATGGAGCAGATCCTCTAAGATTTACGTTAATATCAATGGCGTCTCCCGGCCGTGACGTAAAGCTTTCTAAAGATCGAATAATAGGCCATAGAAATTTTATCACAAAAATCTGGAGCGCAAACAATTTTTTAAAACTTAACAATTGTAAATACAATAAAAGGATTAATGTTGAAAAGATAAAACTCACTATTAATCAATGGATTTACTCAGAGTTCTGTGAGACTAATGAATTGATCAAAAAACATATTAAAGATTTTAGATTTGATGAAGCGAGCAGAGTTCTTTATAATTTTGTTTGGCATTCATACTGTGATTGGTACTTAGAATTTCTGAAACCCATATTTAACTCAAGAAATAAAAATTCTATTCTAGAAGCTAAACAATTTTCTTCTTACATGCTCTTAAATATACTTAAACTTTTACATCCATTTGTTCCTTTTTTTACAGAGCATGTGTGGCAAATGAATAAGCATTATGAAGAAGAAAAATCCGATCTTATTAATTCAGACTGGCCTATTTTAAAAAAAATAAAATCATATAAAAAAAATTCTGAAGAAATTGATTGTATCATAGACTTAATCAGTGCAATAAGATCAACAAAAGTTCAACTTAATGTGCCGCCTAAGGAATACTGTGATATTATTTATTTTCCAGAAAGTAAAAAAATTAAAAAAATTATTAATAATAACGTAGAAATTATAAAGCAAGTTGCTAGAGTAAATAATACTGATTTTAAAGCAAATAAAGATGATACAATTATTCAAATCGTTGTACTAAAAGAAAAAATAGGTCTCAAATTTCAAACAAACATAGATTTAAAAGCTCAAAAAGATAAATTGTCAAATAAATTAAATGAACTAGAAAAAAAGATTGTTAGTTTAAATCAAAAACTTAATAATAAAAACTATGCAAAAAAAGCACCAAAAAATATCGTTGCTAGTGATAAGATTTTATTTAAAGATTTAAAGATTGAACAAACTAAATTAAAAAGTATTGTATCAAGTATTAATTAAATGATTAAATTTGATAAAAAAAAATTACCTAGTAGGCATACAACACTAGGAGCTGATCGAGCACCTCATAGATCTTTCTATTATGCAATGAAGCTAACGCAAGAAGATGTAGCAAAACCATTTGTTGGTGTTGTCTCAACATGGAATGAAGCCGCACCATGTAACACAGCATTAATGAGACAAGCGCAGTCAGTCAAAAAAGGAGTTATTGAAGCTGATGGAACACCAAGAGAATTTTGCACTATTACTGTAACTGACGGTATTGCTATGGGACACGAAGGAATGAAATCATCTTTGATTTCAAGAGAAGTTATTGCAGATTCTACAGAATTAACTGTTAGGGGTCACTCATATGATGCCTTAGTAGGTGTCGCCGGATGTGATAAATCTTTACCTGGCTTAATGATGGCTATGTGTAGATTGAATGTACCAAGTGTATTCATATACGGGGGTTCAATTCTCCCTGGTAGATATAAAGGTAAAGATGTTACTGTAGTCGATGTTTTTGAAGCCGTTGGAAAACATTCAGCTGGAAAAATTTCTGAACAAGAACTTACAGATTTAGAATTAGTCGCGTGTCCCAGTGCTGGTGCCTGCGGTGGTCAGTTTACAGCCAATACAATGGCTTGCGTTTCCGAAGCCATAGGTCTTGCTTTGCCTTACTCTTCAGGTACGCCAGCACCATATTTGGAAAGAGATAAATATTCTTTTCTAAGTGGTAAAGCTGTAATGAATTTGTTACAAAAAAAAATTAGACCTAGAGATATTGTTACACTTAAATCTTTAGAAAACGCTGCCGTAATTGTTGCGGCTACTGGAGGTTCTACTAACGCTGCATTACATCTTCCAGCAATTGCAAGTGAATGTGGTATTAAATTTGACCTTATGGATGTGGCTAAAATTTTTAAAAAGACTCCATATTTAGCAGATTTAAAACCTGGAGGAAAATATGTTGCTAAGGACATGTTCGAAGCAGGTGGGGTTCCTATTATTTTAAAAACTTTATACGAAGGCGGCTTCATCCATGGTAATTGCATTACAGTTACTGGGAAAACCATGAAAGAGAATCTCAAGTCAGTTAAGTTTAACGATAATCAAAAAGTTATTAGAAGATATAACAACCCACTTTCTCCAGATGGTGGTGTAGTTGGGTTAAAAGGTAATTTAGCTCCTGAAGGTGCTATAGTTAAAATTGCAGGATTAAAAAATTTAAAATTTACAGGCAAAGCAAGATGTTTTGATACTGAAGAACAAGCTTTTGATGCTGTTAAAAAAAATAAATATAAAGATGGCGATGTAATAGTAATACGATACGAGGGCCCTAAAGGTGGCCCAGGCATGAGAGAAATGCTTTCCACAACTGCTGCTATATACGGCCAGGGCAAAGGTGAAACTGTTGCATTAATAACAGATGGAAGATTTTCAGGAGCAACTAGAGGTTTTTGTATTGGTCATGTGGGCCCGGAGGCATCTGTAGGAGGGCCAATAGCTTTACTTAAAAATGGTGATGTTATTGATATCGATGCAAACAAAGGAACTATAAACGTAAGACTAACGACAAAAGAATTAAAAAAAAGAAAGAAAAAATGGAAACCAAAAAAAATTAATTTTGGTAGCGGTACTCTTTGGAAATATGCCCAAACTGTTGGCCCATCTTTTAAAGGTGCTACTACACATCCTGGAGGAAAAAAAGAAACTAAGTGTTACGCAGATATTTAAATGAAGGTTAAGCCAGTTATATTGTGTGGCGGAGAGGGCACTAGACTCTTTCTAGACTCAAAGAAAAGTCCATCAAAACAGTTTATAGATTTTGGAGGTTGGACGCTTTTTGGAAAAACTTTAGATAGAATAAAAGACCCAATTTTTGATAGTCCTATTATAAGTACTAATAAAACATATGAAAAATTAGTTCGTGTAACTTTGAAGAAAAAGAAAATAAAAAAATTTAAAATATTATTGGAACCTTTAAAAAAAAATACAGCACCTGCTATTATTAGCTCAACATTAATCAGTGATATTAAAACAAATCAACCGGTTCTATTCCTTCCTGCAGACCATCATCTTCCTCAAAAAGATAAATTTAACAAAATATTAAAATCAAATTTATCAAAACTAACGAACAATAATATATTTATATTTGGCATTAAACCTAAGTATCCAAGTTCTGATTACGGTTATTTATTGAGTAAAAAAATTAATAAAAAAATTTATAAAGTTATTAGATTTATTGAAAAACCAAACGTCAAAAAAGCTAAAAAAATTATAAGTCAAAAAGGATGTTGGAATTCTGGAATTGTTCTAGCTAGAAAAGATTCTATTATTAACAATACAAAGAAAATTCAAAAAAATTTATTTGTTAATTGTCTTGAGGCAATAACTAAAAGTAAAGTAAAAAAAAATATTATTATCTTAAATAAAAAATATTTTAGCAGAATTAAGCCAATATCTTTTGATTATGCAATTTTAGAAAACGCTAAAGAAATTAATTCTATTCAGTTAAACTTAGCTTGGTCTGATCTAGGAAGTTGGAAAGAAATTTTTAAAGTTATAAAAAACAAGACAACCCAAGCACATATTAAAAAAAATACTTTTTATCGCCCTTGGGGTAATTATAAAAACTTTTTTAAAGGAGAAAACTTTTTATTAAAAGAATTAACAGTTAACAGGAAGTCCTCTATAAGTCTTCAGAAACATCACTATAGATCTGAACATTGGACAGTAACAAGCGGCAATCCAAAGATCACACTTGATAAAAAAATCTTTTTTAAAAAAATAAATGAAAGTATTTTCGTACCAAAAGGTTCAATTCATAGAATAGAAAATATTTACAACAAAGAAGTAAAAATAGTCGAAGTTCAATTAGGCAGTTTGTTAAAAGAAACAGATATTGTAAGATACCAGGACGTATATGGTCGTGTTAAATAATCTCTAACTCTATCGGCGTGTGATCGGATGGCTTTATTTTGCCTCTAGGTTTTTGATTGATATTAATTGTTTTTATAAATTCTAATAAATTGTCAGAAACTAAAAAATGATCAATTCTCATTCCATAATTTTTTGGCCAAGATCCAGCCATATAATCCCAGAATGTGTATTCTTGTTTATTTTTTTTTAATTGTCTAAAAATATCTTTGAAACCATAATTTATTAACTCTCTAAAATATTTTCTAATTTCAATTCTATATAATGCATCGTCTAAAAATTTATTATAATCGTAAACATCAATTTCTTCAGGGATAATATTAAAATCTCCAGAAATTATTATATTTTTTTCTGTTAATAAGTTTTTTTTAACTGATTTTAAAAATTTATCTAACCATTTTTTTTTGTAATTATATTTATCTGTATCTATTGGGTTACCATTAGGAACATAGATATTGATAAGTTTTATCTTTTTTTTATTTATTTTTACATCTCCACAAATTATTCGAGATTGCTTTAGATCATCTTTAATAAAATCTAACTTAATGTTGTCTATTTTTATCTTGGATATAAACGCAACTCCATTATAGCTTTTTTGACCAAATACATAGGACTCGTACCCTAATTTTTTAAACTCATCAGATGGAAAATTTATATTTTCTGTTTTTATCTCTTGAAGAAAAAGAATATCAGGTTTTTCTAAACGTATATATTCTAAAATATTAATTATTCTTGCTCTTACCGAATTGACATTCCATGATGAAATCTTCATTTATACAGAGAATGATAATCCACAACCACATGAAGATTTCGCTTTTGGATTCTCTATCGTAAATGAATTCCCTATCATTTCTTTCTTATAATTAACAACAGAACCGTTAATAATTTCTAGAGAATTTTTATCTATAATTGTTTTATTAAAAACTACATCATCGTTTTCAATTTTTTGATCAAAAGAAAAAATATATTTAAAGCCAGAGCAACCACCTCCTTGAACCGAGATTCTAAAGAAAAAATCTTTACCTTGTTCAGATATTATTTTTGTTATTTGTCTGTTAGCTTCTTCGGTAAACTCAATTTTATTAGTCATATTTAGTAAATAATGTATTATACAATTTTACTAATTCTTATGCAAAAAAAATTAACACCATATTACTCAAATTTAGCAGTTCCAATTATATCAAGGGGGAGAATTCACTATGAGCCCTTAAGCCCGTTACGTACTGCCTATCAAAGAGATAGAGACAGAGTGATACATTCAACTGCTTTTAGGAGGCTTAAACATAAGACGCAGGTTTTTGTAAATACCTCAGGAGATCATTTTAGAACAAGAATAACCCATTCTTTAGAAGTTGCACAGATTGCAAGAACACTTGCTAAACACTTTAATCTTAATGAAGATTTGTGCGAAACACTCAGTTTATCTCATGATTTAGGTCACACACCTTTTGGTCATGCTGGAGAAGCTATACTTAATGAATGCATGGACCTATACGGTGGCTTTGATCACAATATTCAAACTATTAGAATTGTTAGCGTTCTTGAAAATAAGTATTATAATTTTAGAGGTTTAAATTTATCACTTGAGACGATAGATGGATTAATAAAACATAATGGTCCTGTTAAAGACTTAACAAAACTAAATAAAATTTTAGGAAAAAATTTCTTTAAAAATAAAATTAATTATACCTTAAATGCATCTTTAGAAGCTCAAATAGCATCAATCTCAGATGATATCGCCTACAATAGTCATGATCTTGAAGATGGCCTGAAAGCAAACCTGTATACATTGGAGGATTTAAAAAACATACCAATTCTATCACATCTTATAAATAAACATAAAAAGTTTATAAGGAATAAAGGATCTGAATTAGTGACCAGACAAATTATCAGAGGCATAATAAATGAGATGGTAAATGATATTATTGTAAACACAAAAAAAAAACTCAAAGAAAAAAAAATTAAAAATGTAAAAGAGGTTTATAACCACAATAATTTAATTGTTACTTTTTCTAAAGAAATGAATCTATTTGATTTATCAATTAAATCTTTTTTAAAAAAAAAAATGTACCTTAGCAAGAACGTACTAAGCAAAACAAATATGGGAAAAAAAATCATTAAATTTTTATTTTTAAAGATTAAAAAAAATCCCTTAAAGTTTATAAAAAAATCAATTTTTAAAAAAAATAATTTTGAAAGAAGTATTTGTGACTATATTGCAGGTATGACAGATAGATATGCAATCAACCTTTACAATTCTTTAAAATGAATATTTTTGAAATATATTTAAAAAAGATACAAAACTTAATTATCTTGAATTGTAAGTCTCTAAATATGACTGCTGATATTAATATGAATGGAGCAACTATTGAAACACCACCTTTAGACTTTAACTTTGACCTTTCAACTAACATATCATTAGTTTTAGCGAAGCAAACAAAGCAATCTCCTATAAAATTAGCGGAATCTATAAAAAAAATAATACAAGATAATTTAAAAGATTTTTCTTTTGTTGAAATTGCCGGACCTGGATTTATCAATTTTCGATTCACGTCGAAAATTTACCAAAAATTAATATTAGATATTTTAAAATCTAGTAATGGGTACGGTTCTAACAAGAAAAATGAGAGATATAATATTGAATTTGTTTCTGCAAATCCAACTGGACCAATGCATGTAGGACATTCACGTGGAGCAATATTCGGCGATGTACTAGCTAATCTCCTAATTTTTAATGGAAATTCAGTTGTTAAAGAATACTATATCAATGATTACGGAAACCAAATTATCAATTTTACTGAATCTGTCTACTATAGATTGAGAGAAATTAAATACAAAGAAAAATTTATAAAAAAAGAAAATTTATATCCTGGTGATTATGTAATTGATATTGCCAATAAAATTTTATTAGAATTTCCAGCAATTAATTTAGATGATATGAAAAATATTTTTTCTTTTTTACGTAACGAATCTCTTAAACATTCGATGGATTTGATTAAAAAAGATCTTAAAGCCCTTGGAATTTTACATGATAATTTTGTTTCAGAAAAATCTCTTGTTGAAAAAAATTTAGTTGAAAAATCGATTCAATATTTGAAAGATAAAAATTACGTTGAAGATGGTTTTCTCAAACCACCAAAAGGAGAGGAGCATAGGGACTGGAAAAAAACTAAAAGACTAATTTTTAAATCTACTTTATTTGGTGATGATAGTGATAGGGCTTTAAAAAAAAATGACGGATCATGGACTTATTTCGCAAATGACATTGCTTATCACTCAGATAAAATATCTAGAAATTATAATTATCTAATAAATATTCTTGGTGCTGACCACACTGGTTATATCAAACGTATTACTGCAGCGACGAAGGCTTTGTCTGACAACAAGACAATTCTAGTATGTAAAGTTTGCCAACTTGTAAAGCTTCTTAAAAATGGTCAACCATTCAAGATGTCAAAAAGAGCTGGAGATTTTATTTCTGTAGGAGAACTTTTAACACAAGTAGACAAAGACTCGATTAGATTTATGATGTTGAATAGAAGTAATGATGTTGAATTAGATTTTGATTTTGACAAAGTACTAGAAAAAACAAGAGAAAATCCAGTTTTTTATGTACAGTACTGCTATGCAAGAATATCTTCATTATTTAGAACTTTAAAAATAAATTCCAATAATAAGTTTGAAGTGGATAAAAAAAATTTTCAATTAAATGAACCGGAATTAAATTTATTTAGAAAGATTTTATATTGGCCAAAAGTTATAGAAACAGCTTCTAACAAACTTGAACCACATCGCATACCATTCTATTTGTACGAACTTGCGACTTTATTTCACTCATACTGGAGTAAAGGCAATGAAGATCCAAAATATAAATTCATTATTAATAAAAAGATTAAAAATGAAAATACACTTTTAATTATAAAATTAGTTTCTCTTGTAATTGAAAATGGTATGAGAATTTTAGGAGTGAACTTACCAAATAAAATGTAATGATAAAAAGTTTTTTTACCGCTTTGATATTTTTATTTGTATTTTCTTTTATTTTTTTTATTATTTCAACTTATATTTCTGATGAAAACATAAAAAAAATTAACCTAAATAGAAAAAATGTTCATTTGAAAATTAAAGATAATTTATCAAGTCTACCATTATTAAAAAATGATACTTATAATGTGATTGTCTTTAATTCAGGTTACGAAAACGACAGTAGTAAAACAAAAAGAAATTTTTGGAATTTATTTAAAAAAAATGATTAGAAAAGCAGCAATTATCAGCATTTCAGGGCTTGTATTAACTAAAAAAGAGGCAACAATTATTAGAAATGAAAAACCTTGGGGCATTATTCTTTTTAAGAGAAATATAATGTCTGAGGTTCAATTAATAAATTTGACTAGAAATATAAAAAAAATAATGAAAGATAAAAATTATCCAATTTTAATTGATGAAGAAGGAGGTAGAGTATCAAGATTTTCAAATTTTTTAGACAATACAATGTTTCCTCAAAAATATTTTGGTGATATCTATAGACTAAATAAAAATATAGGAATTAAACTTTATAAGTTATATTTAAATACACTATCTAATACTTTAATAAAAGTTGGTGTTAATATAAATACTTCACCTGTTTTAGATTTAATTAAAAAAAACACTCATAAGGTTATTGGCAACAGAAGTTATTCTACAAATAGCTCTATTGTTAATGAATTAGGAACACTGTGTATTAATTTTTATAAAAAAAATAAAATAGGAACAGTTATTAAGCATATTCCAGGACATGGTGGAGCTACTTCAGATAGCCATTTTTCATTACCGAAAATTAATGACACTTTTCAAGTATTAAAAAAGAATGATTTTAAATGTTTTAAAAACAAGTCTAGTTTTTTTGCGATGACAGCACATATTTTGTATACAAGGATAGATAAAAATAATAACGCAACACACTCAAGTATAATCTTAAAGAAGATAATTAGAAATGAAATTGGGTTTAAAGGAATTTTAATTTCTGATGACATTTCAATGAAGGCCCTTAAATATGATATAGTAAAAAATGCTCGTTTAGCTATTAAAGCAGGGTGTAATTTAATTTTATATTGTGCTGGTAAAACCTCTGAAATTAAAAAATTAATGAAAGAAATCCCATATATTGACAAATTTACAACAAAAAAAACTTCAGAATTTTATAAATTTTTAAGCTAAAATTAAGAAATGGAATCAAATTTAAATAATCCTATATCAGTTGAAATTCCTAATTATTCAGGTCCACTAGATGTGTTACTAGATTTAGCTAAGTCACAAAAAGTTGATTTAACTAAAATATCTATAACTAAACTAGCTGATCAATTTTTAAATTATATTAAGAAGTCTATAGATTTAAATCTTGAACTTGCTGCTGAATATTTGCTTATGGCTACATGGCTTGCATATTTAAAATCCAAATTGCTATTGCCAGAAGAAGAAGAAGAAGACTTTAGAGCACGTGAAGTTGCAGAAAAACTTAAACTACAATTAAAAAAATTGGAATTAATTAGAATATTATCTGACCAATTAATTAAAAAAAATAGAATTGGATTTAATGTTTATTACAGAGGCATGAAAGGTGGAATAAAATCAATAAATACGCCAATATATAAAGTTAGTTTATACGAACTTTTAAAAACATATGCTAATATAAAAATGCAAAAAGCTTTTCAAACAATTAATATACCAAAATTACCTGTGTACACAACAGAAGAAGGAATAAAACAAATAAGAAATAATTTCAAAAATATTGCTGACTGGAAGAATATTGAAGATCTAATCCCTGAAGGTTTTACTTTTAACAAAAAACTAAAGAAAAGTGGTTTAGCTGGAATTTTTTCTGCAAGTTTAGAATTAACTAAAGAAGGTGTTGTAAATATTATGCAAAAAAAGCTTTTTGAAAAAATACTTATTAGAAAAAATATAATTAAATGAAATCAAAAAAAAATAATATTACCAATATTTTAAAATTTCCGAAAAAATTAAATAATTTAGAAAAACAAGTTGAAGCAATACTATTTGCAGCAGATGAGCCGCTAGACATCGAAACAATTGAAAAGCGAATACAAAGCACAAGCAATATTAAAAAAATTTTATTAAATTTACAAACTGATTATTCTTCACGAGGAATTAATTTAGTTTGCATTAAAGACAAGTGGTCATTTCGAACTTCTAAAAGTTTAGTAAATTTAATGTCCCTTCAAAAATCTACTGAAAAAAAATTATCTAAAGCAACGTTAGAAACTTTAGCAATTATTGTTTACCATCAGCCTGTGACAAGATCAGAAATTGAAGAAATACGTGGCGTTGCTTTTGGTGTTAATACAATCGAAACATTATTAGAACTTGACTGGGTTAAACCAGCAGGAAGAAAAGATGTAATTGGCAAGCCCATTCAATATGCTACTACTGATAATTTCTTACATCATTTTAATTTACAACGACTCACAGACCTACCAAACATAGATGAACTTAGTTCTGCTGGTCTTATCGATACAGATACTATAGATGCATCAATATTTGGTACTGGTAAATTTTATAAAGAACAAACTCAAAATAAAAAGGAGGACATTTACTCAAATATAGAGAAAGCGATAGATGAAACGCCTAATAAGGATTAATTTAATATATTTATTTATCATTAATATATGTGTATAATATAACTATGTTTCCCGGCTTTTGGCAAATCGCAATAGTAGTTGTTTTAGTAGTCCTTTTATTCGGACGTGGAAAAATATCATCTTTAATGGGTGATGTTGCCAAAGGAATAAAAAGTTTTAAAAAAGGTCTGTCCGATG
>Ga0115001_10002511_pt1 | contig 14007 bp, 6 predicted proteins | sample ArcticOcean_MG_C_12_FD_89869 | JGI IMG/M metagenome (GOLD analysis project Ga0115001, IMG submission 89869) | Marine microbial communities from western Arctic Ocean - ArcticOcean_MG_CB8_130 | ecosystem: Environmental > Aquatic > Marine > Oceanic | place: Arctic Ocean: Canada Basin | collected... | reverse complement strand
CTCTCTCTCTTACACACTCTCGCTCGTTCACTGATGTTTAAGTGTTCGTATACTACTCAGTAGTAATAGCTGTTAAGTAACGCCGTTGTTTCTTATTTTATGTCTATATAACCTCTCTAAAATCGAATCCCTAATGCAGTAATTCAAATTGCCCCTTTTAATTCACACACACACACACACACACACACACACGCGAAATATACTACCAACGATACAGAACACCCAGATTCTACAGTTCGCGCGTTCGTGTTCGTGTGTGTTCGTGTTCGTGTTTATTAAACTCGAGCACACAAAGCGTGTTATGGGTCTATGTTTTATGAACTGCTGCGGTGCGAATTCAAAGAGGACTTTTTCGAAAAGGGGGGAAGTTTGGGTTTTTTGACCCAGTTAATCCATTTAGGGTTTCATTGATTTTACGAGTAATTTGATTTTAATTCAATTTCATCACTTCCATAAATCTTTTGTGTGTGTGTGTGTCTGTGTGCGTAAATATAATTACGCGTCTCGATCACGATTCGAACCGGACCTGACCTACGCTTACTCTCTCGAATTTTTGTCGCGGCCGGCCGTGCAGTTTCCGGTTTCAATCTTAATCTCTCTCTTAATCTTCTCTCTCTCGGTCGCTTCTTTGTCTCGTGATTTGAGAGCGCGTTGCGAACATTAAGCGACTAGGCTTGAACACGATTAAGACCACGAATAGGGCACTTTTATCGAAGCAGTTATCTTCGACGATGATGGCGATGATTGCCGCTCCTGCAGCGACGGTGCATCATCGAGCTCCTTTGAGGAAACGAGCAAATGCTTGGGAAGGAACGAAAGAACTGCGGCGGCTTTGGAACTCGGGTTCGTCCATTGGACCGATTGGACGAGCCCGTTCCCGTTCTTCTTCTTCTACTGCTTTTTCTTCTGCTGCTGCTTCTGCTGCTGCTTCCGCCGCAGCCGCGACGACGAAGAAGGTATCGTTTGAAGACTTGGGAGTTCCGAAACAGATCGTGCAATTGTTGAATAAGGCTGGGATTAAGGAACCGTCGGTCGCGCAGTTAGCGGCGTTACCGGAGTTGATAGATTTAAGAAACGATGAAGATAAAGATGACGTTGGATCAATGAATAGTAGTAGTAGTAGTAGTAGTAGTAGTAATAGTACGTGGGAACGCGCGATGCCGTCGATTGCGATGCAGTCGCATACTGGGAGCGGGAAGACGCTCGCGTATTTGATTCCAATATTTTGTGACATTTTACGAGAAGAAGAGGCTATGGAGAAGATGGATAGAGATTCGAGACGACACGTGAACGATATAAGGGCGATGATTGTTGCTCCTTCGCAAGAGTTAGCGATGCAAATCGTTCGTACGATTGAGATGGTTCTCGGACCGTACGGGAAAGATATTACGCAACAATTGATTGGAGGCGCAAATGCGAAAAGACAAGAAGAAGGGTTGAGGAAAAAAAGACCATTTATTGTCGTTGGAACACCTGGAAGGATTGCAGAAATGTCCAGAATGGGCGTTCTGCAAACGCACAGAGTGAACACGTTAGTCATCGACGAGGCTGATGATTTGTTGGCGAGTAACTTTAGGAGAGATATGGCGCGCATTAACGAACATTGCGGAAAAGGAACGAGAGGAGGTCGAAGAACTATTATATGCTCGGCAACTTTAAAAAAAGAAACTTTGGATGCGTATGCATACGCGGCACCTGATTTGAAGCTCATCTTGGCAGATTACGAAATGAATAAACCGGTTATTAAAAGAATTGATTTGTCCACGACAACGAGCGGCGCTTCTAATGAATCGATTGATGACGACAATAAAAAAAAGAAACAATCAAGTGAAGATAGTGACCAGAGTGAAGAGGATATCGTCGATAAAGCGCGACGAGAGGCTAAAATGAAAAAACAAGTCATAATCAACGCAGAAGACCAACAATCGATGAACCGCGGCGCAGTCGCTTTACCGCCTCACTTGCAACATTTGTTCATCGAAGCCGATCGAAATCGTAAAGTTGACTCTATACGAAGAGCGATGCACGCAATGGATATTCAAAGATGTTTAATTTTCGTCAACTTTGGAAGAAGATCTAAAGACGTCGAAGGGAAGCTATCTGCTCGAGGTATGCCCGTCGCCTCTTTGCACGGCGATTTGGACAAAATTCAAAGAGAACGAGTTTTGAAAAAGTTCAAATCGGGTGAAGTCAGAGCTTTGTTAGTTTCCGATTTAGCGGCGAGAGGGTTAGATATTCCAAACTGCGACTGTGTCTTTAATCTCGAGCTCCCAACTGATGAAGTACATTACGTTCATCGCGCTGGACGAACTGGACGAATGGGCGCTCCAGGTGTCGTCGTTTCAATCACCGAACCAAAAGAAAATTTTGTATTAACGAAATTTTCGCAAAAGTTAGGCATTGAAATTACGAAAGCGACGACGGAAAAAGGAATCATGCGCGTAGAGGGCGACAAAGCAACCTTTTAAGTACGATAGAGTATGATGTGTGTAAATTATATATATATAATATAACATATTTATGTGTATACCATCAGCGCTACTTTTAAAATAAATAAAAGTTAATAGTAAACCTGGAATGAATCATTCGCGGCGTATAATCTTTCCTTAATCTTATCCCATCTTCTCTCCGAACTTCCAGTCGTCAACGTAAAAAACTTCCCTTGCGTAATCGTCACCGTCGTCAACGCGTGTCTCTCATAACTCTTCGTCTTTGAAACGAACTCGAACGAATAATACAAATGCCCGTCTTTATCCGTTCTCTCCTTCGCCGATAACAACTTCCCGAGCGCCCCGGGCGCACTCAACGCTTGCTTCACCAAAGTCTCCGCCACTTCATTAGCCGTGCCAATATCTCTCAATGACTCGCGTTCGGTCGGATAAATATTTAACGATATACTCTCTAACGGTTCGATGATATCCTTATATACTTTCGCTTGCCCGTCGACCGTGATCTCTTGCCATCCAGTCGGGTATATGAACTGATACCCTTCTCTCGACTCCTTAACGACGTTGAACCCACTCAAAGCGAACGACGGTTTCACGTTCTCGGTCATCATCGCAATCGATGCGCACGATGAAAGTACCGCTTCGCGTCTCGATACTAAAAAACGAGCAGTACGAGTTCGTGAAGAAGAAGACGCTTCGTCGCTCTCAATCTCTTCGGAGGAACTCAGTACCAAATGTTTACTATGATCAGTACTTCGCGAGGAGCATTTCCTAATCTTCACTCGTTCTCGTCGTTGCTTGGCCTATTTATTATCAAAAACGTAATCGAGCGAGACATAGAGAGATCGAGAGAGAGATACGCGTGCTGGGTCAGTAAAACATCATCTTCATCATCTTCACGAAAGAGAATGAGCCTTTCAACATAAATAAAACATAAATAAAACAGGAATACTACGTCATCACAATCATCATCACGCACACACACACACACCAACATACCTGGTTGTTAGTACCACTTATCGCACTTATCGTGTTTTGCGTAACCCGTGCGAACATTATATTATTGAGGCCGTTCGAATTGAAATCAGGCGCTTTATCCAAAAACGGAAAGAGTGTAAAAGTAGGGGATTTTGGCAAAATAAAGGGGAGAAATTTGTGCGCAAAAAAGGGAAGAATTTGTGGGCAAAAACCAAATTTTGGGCAAAATGGCCCAAAATAAAGCCAAATGAAGAAAATGTTCAAAAAAGGAAGAAGAAAGAAATTTCAAAATCTTTGATCATTTATTGCGAGTAAGTAAGAAGTGAGCACGATTTTAATACGCCACGCGCGGGGTAAGAGAGATACGCGATAGAAACTTTCTTTCTCTCTCTCTCTCTCTCTGTCTCTCTGTCTCTCTCGATTGTTTTTTTTCGATTATTTAGTAACGACTGGCGTAAAGAACTTTTCGCGAGTCCGAGATGGGGAAGCGAAAGAACACCGATGCAGGGGAGGCTGAAGAAGAAGAAGAAGAAGAAGATAAAGATGATGATTGCGGTGATGCGAGCGATGATGAAGAACGAGGCAACGGTACCGATGCCACTGCTGCTAGCGCTGCTGCGACTAAAAGAGGCGCTGATGATATCAATACTGCCGCTCAAACGACGCGTGCGACGACGTTCTTGGACGAATCGAATTTCGACAGAGACGAGGACCGAGAGAGGTTCAAAAAGGGGACTTTGAAGCGAGAGGCGTACGAGATGCTCGAGAAAGCGTGGCCGGAGATGAGAGATACGAACGAGTTATGGGAACAAGGATTAAGCGAAGGGAGGTGTTTAGGGAAATCGAAGGAGGTTTTAGCGAGCGGGATGTCGCACGACGTGACGTTCGTGCGAGTGAAGCCGAAGAGTGGGAAAATTGTGAATAAGTGGACGTTACGATGTTTCGTTGGAATGGAAGTAAAAGCGAAGTCGACAGCAAATAATGGTGGTGCTGGTACAGGTAGTGGTGGTAAGAAAAGTAGTGGTTTAGGAAGTAGTGCTAAGGCGAAAGTGAGGAGTAATTTAACTATCGATGCAAACGCGTCGAGTAACGAGTTGATTCAGAAAATAGCCGCTTTAGTGAAAACTTCATCGTTGTCAAGCGTTAGCGGTCAGAAGAAGACGAGCGATAACGACCACGTCAACGACGAGAACAACCAAAAAGAAGAATCAGAAGAGAAGATGAAAGCCGTAATGAAAGCCGGTCAAAACAGGATTTCCAGAGCGACGAGAGACCTCAGTAAAGCGAAAGAACGCGTAGAACATTGGAAAAGTACGTTGAAAGAGTTGAAAAAGGCCGAGGCTGATGCCAAAAATCCCTCAAAGAAACAAAAGATTCAAAAGCTCAAGACGCCTCAACAATTCATGAAAGAAGCCGAGTGTCCGAGCGAGGCGTTACCAAAAAAGTTCGTGCGATTCACTGGTGATAAGAACGAACGAAACGCGTTATCAAAGTGGAGAAAAGGAAAAGAAACGGCAGAGCAAGCGATTCGACTCGCCAGAGACGCGTACGTTGAAAAGCGAAGGAGAGAAATGCGAGAAGCAAAGCCTTTAAAAATTGACCCAAAGAAGATGAAATCGCAGGTGACAAACGCAACTTTACAAATCGAGAAGGGGCAAACTCACGTCTCAGCGTGTGAAGACGTTTGTAAGGCTTTAAAGTTGCGAAAACAAATCATCATCGCGGAGGTAGATTTGGACGATTTTGACCATATCGGAAAGTTGCAAGAGTTTGAAAAGATATTTTTACACATAGAGAGAGCAAAGTGCGAAAGCGCGGAAACCGTTCCAGATCGCGAGAAATTAAAAAAGCTCGCTCGCAATGAGGCCGAGGAAGAACGCGTTCGCATTGGAGAAGAAAAACTTCGAGCAAAAAAATTCCAAACGGAAGCGAAAGTTCAAGATCTGGCAAAGGCTAAAGCAGATAAAGAAGCTGCAAAAGAAGCGGAGAGGCTTCAAAAGATCAAAGAAGCGAGGTATCCAATAGATGATGACGAGTTAAAGAAAGAGCTAGAGGCTGAGGCGAAGGAAAAGGGAATTGAGCTTTCTTCTCTTATTCGACCGTTACCGAAACTGACTGCGGTTGAGAATGGACAAATTTTAGCCGACGAAGGCGCGTTAGCAGAGTTCCTGGCAATCTTCAGCGAAGCGTTAGGTGCACCTACTTTGAAGACGTACAAAGAAGTTCGTGAGTGTTTAGAATCCGAAGACAAAGCTTCGCTCTATGTCCTCTACAGAGCGCTTTTGAACGGCGCTTTGAGCGAAAGCGCGTCTGGTGAAGGGCGCGGTGTTGCTAGACTTCGTCGAGTTAACGACAATATTGTCTGGCCGCAAGTAATCGTAAAATTGTTATCGTTAGGTGGCGAAGCGGCTCACGGGAAACTAGCGATGGAAATTGTAAACGATTTAGCCACCAACGGTGCTCAGATTAATCTCCTTACGATTCAGCAACATTTGATGCTTCTGCGAGCGTTAGCCGATATAGCTCTCAATTGTGATCCGTGTCATGATGAAATGAACGCACGCATACAACAAGCTGCGGTATATAAATCCGAACGTTTCGAAGAGAATGCGAAACGAAGTAAATTGCAAAAAATGCGAGATGAAAAAGAAAAAGAAAAAAAACGATTACAACGCGAAGAAGCTTTAGCGAAAAAAGCACAGTTGCAAGAGTTGCAACGAATAGCACGAGAGGCTGGAACAGATATACCACAAAAACTATATGAAGATGATGATAACGGCGATGACGATGACGAAGATCTAGACGCAAAGTTCGCTTTACCGGATGAATTTCAAAAATACACTGGTGACGAAATGGATCGTCAAGCCTTTCTAGAATGGAAGTCAAATCGAGACGAAGCACAACGTAACATTGATAATGATAGAAGAGCTTATGAAGCAGAACTGTTGAAACGAGAACGTGATCGTAAACGATTAGAACGCATTGAACGTATGAACGGTCCCGATGGTGATGCCGTACGCGAACGACGATGGCAAGAGACACTCGAACGCTACCAAGCTGAAGATGACATGGTACGAGTTCGCGTTCGAGCGCTTGGAAGAGACAGAAACATGTCAACGTATTGGTTTGGTGTCGGGGGCCGAACAGACGCTGTTTATGTTCAATCGTTTGGTGGTTCTTGGGGATGTTACAATACGCAAGAACAAATAGACTCTTTAATAGTTTCTTTGAATTCGAAGGGTGAACGCGAGCTCGGCCTTTTGACACATTTGAAAAAAAAATCAGATATAATCGAAGAAGCGTTTGAAAGAATTGCTTCGAAGAAAAAGTTTGAAGAAGAGGAGAAGAACAGAATAGCGGCTATTGAGTTCGAACGTCTTGAGAGAGAAAAAGCGGGCGCTCGCCCTGTTCGGCAGAAGAAAGTTGAAACTAAAGCCGAAGCGCCGCAAGAGTTGGTTCTTTCGCCTGGCACGAAACGCGCGACAAATAAAGATAAGAAGCTTGAAATGGGTTTTGAAAAGGAGTTCCAGCTTGCATATCAAGCGTTCGATGGATACCACACGAACATATCGGCTCGGAAAATCGTCGGTTCTGTTTTAATTGAAGTCTCTGATATTCCAGACAAAATCGGTAAAGATATTGATTGGAAAACTCGGAAATCGGAGTTTACAAGAATTTCTCGCAACGAAAGTGAACTCGCGAAGGAGTTGTTGTTCATCGACGAGAAGCTTCATGAATATGAAAAAGAGCAGTTCGCCCTCGATGAAGAACAACAAGAGTTTACAAATCCCGCTCCGCCGGAATTGAATAAAGCAAGATTGGAGCAGCTCGTTTTGAAGCACCTAAATCGCGATATGAGATCGTGGAAGTTGGCACGATCAAAGCTAGCGAAAATGTTACCCGAAGATGTTCTAAATGATGCCATAGAACAGAGACGTCGTGAAATCATTGCAGATCTTGCGAATGGGAAAGAGGAAAAGTCCGTGTCAGAGGAAGCGCTTCGCGAGAAGATGTTTGGTGAAAAAGATCGCGAAAATGAGCAGTTAAAAGACGAATTCGATGAGGACCATACTATTTGGAAACACCCAGGATACGACGAACGAAGAGAAAATTGGCGCGCGACGTTGGAGGGTAAACGTGGAAAACTCTCTAACAGTTTGATCGCGTTTAGCGGCAAAACGTTTCTCGACACGCTTACCGTTTTCATTAGTAAGACTAAAGAGCGTCTTAGTGCCGAAGCTGCTGCTAACGAAGTAGAAGAAGTGCAAGCGGATGAAGGTGAAGATGAAGAACAAGTAGACGAAGAAGCCGAGGCAATGGAAACGGGCTTGACTTCGTAATAAATTATAATAACAACTAAAGTCAAATTTTCTAAAAATACACGTTTGATGGACTGAAAATGTCCACATAAAATTTCGCCCTCGTTCGAGTACAATGTCTTCGCCGTCGCAAGAGTTCACTCTCGCGGACGACTTTGCGCCAAAAGAACTCGTTCTAGAAACCGCGCAAGGTTTCGCCGGTTTCGGTATCCAATCATCGTGCGACTCTTTGCTCTTACACCCTCTCGGAAACTCGATCGTTCTAAGAAAACTTAAAGGACTCATTAAAACTCCTGATCATAAAAATATTGACCAAACTCACAAAGACGACGATGAAGGAGAACGACTACAGACTCGATTTCTACGCGCAGATGGCGAAATCACGTGTACTGCGACATCGCCGTGCGGAAAATTTGTAGCCTGTGGCGTGAAAGTCAGCGTATCTTCAGCAATAGCCGGCATTCGAGTTTGGTCAACGTCGACGAAAGAAATTAAATCAAATTGTAAGTTGCATAAAGGCGAAGTGAAAAATGTAGCGTTTTCGCCGTGTTCGAAATTTTTGGCATCGATTGGCGCTGCGAGCGATAACTATAATCTCGTGTTATGGAGCATCGATGACGTAGCGTCGGCTAAAGAAGGGAAGGCGTTGTGTGGTAGACCTACTTTTGGGGCGACGACTGTTGCGTTTATGAATAGAGAGAGTTCGTGCTTAATAACGGCGGGCGCTCTCGAGAGCGGCGTCGTGGTGTGGAAATTTGACGGCATAAAACGATCGATTAGTAGTGACAGCTGTAGGCTTGGACAAATTAGGAGAGATATTACGAACATCGTAGTCGATATGAACGATGAGTATGTATATTTAGGAACAAGGACTGGAGACGTGTTGAAAGTTTCTCTCGAAGGCGATAGGTTGTTTAAGAGGAAGAGCGAGTATAAAGCGCCTGGGGGAATCACGTCTTTAGCGCTTGTGCCTAAAAAAAATTTACTCTTAGTTGGTGGAAATGGTAGTGTTAATATGCTCGATTCTTCATCTTTGGACGAACAGAAAGGTGGTGGAAAAGTTCTCGTGAATGGAGTAGTATCGTCGATTGTAGTTCGAAAAATAAATTTAGAAGAAGCTAGCGATGACGAGAGTAACTTTCATGACGATTTGAATATTGATCAGAGCGAAGAAAGAAAGAAGAAACCTCTTAAGGATAAAAATATTAAACAAGTTCCGCCATCGAATGCGACGATTAAAAGACGTCAACGCGCGGCGAGAGAAAACGCAGACGCTATAGTTGCAACGCATAACGTATTTGTTGGCACGAGAAAGTGCGACGTTGAGTTATTCAACTTGACGCGCGATGATTCAGATATATTATACGGCAACGGAAAGATTACGCCTAAATCGGAGAAGAAACTATCGATCGTTTCTGCGGCTAAACTGAATAGTAGTAGTAGAAGTAGTATCGAGAGCTCGTCTTCGTCTGTGTTATTATGTGCTCACGACGCTCCAGTGAACGATATCGCGTTTCCAAGAAACTGCGATGGACTTTTTGCCACATGTGCTGGTACTGAAATTCGAATTTGGAAAACACAAGGATGCGCAGAGCTTTCGCGAATCTCAATCGGTAACAGTGGTCCGACTGCAAAAAACGTCGTATTTGCGCCTGATGGTTGTTCTGTTATATCTGGTTGGAGTGATGGCGCCATTCGCTTCCATTCTCCGCAATCTGGAACTTTACTCGCAACGATCGAAGATTGCCACCCAACCGGTGTATCGGCGTTAGATATTTCAAGAAATGGCGAGACTTTATTAACTGGCGGCCGAGACGGCGCCATTCGTGTGTGGGTATTCCCTTCAGGAGGCAAATCGTACTCCTCTTCTTCGTTGAAAGCATCGATGAAAGAGCATCGCGCTCAAATAAACAGCGTCCAATTTTCAAACAGCGAAGACACCTGTGCAACGGCATCGGACGATTTAGCGTGCATTATCTGGGATTTAAAGCGTTGTTCTCGTCTCCGCATGCTCAAATTAAGCGCGTTTGTAAAATCAGCGATGTTTCACCCTTTAGACGACGACGTCGTCTTAACCGTCTCGAACAAAATCGTTTGGTGGAGCTTAACGACTGGCGAACCGGTTCATGAAATCGATTCTCACGAAACGTCCGAGCTTACCTCTGCTGCGATAATTTCCACCGCACGTTCTACGCAGACCTTTCTCGCCTGCGTGAACAAGAGCGAGACCGAGCCAGTTATTAAACTATACGACTGCTCGTTATCAACCGAAGCATCGAAACTTATCGCAATCGGGGCCTACGCACATCCAGGAAGGGTCAATAAATTGTCCTTCTCTTTAGATGCCGATTCGTTTCGCTTAGTCTCGTGCGGTTCCGCCGGCGAAGTCTTCGTCTGGAAAATTTAACCGCGCGGCATCTGCCTTCGTATTTTTTTTGTATTTTCCAAAAGAATAAGAATTAAGAAACTTCCTTCTTCTCGAAGTTCTTAAAAATTTGTTCTTCTTCTACATAAATTTATAACTACGCACGCACACGGTCGCGAAAATGTTTGCAATTAATTCATTCACTAGTCGCTTGGTACGCATATATCTGTACACGATTTTATGATTCGTTTGTTTGTTTTTTAATTAGCTCGAGCTCGGTTTAGTACGTCTCTTGAGCGCCGAAAGGCGCTTAAGAATAGAATGCGAAATTCGCGCAAAGACATGACGGCGGGGCGGAGAAGCACGCAATAGCCGCGCTCGCGAATGAACAAAGGGTATTCAAAGGGTATAAATAAGCGAAATTAATAGTATCCGAGTACGGTTTGTTCGTGTTTTAGAGCGATGATTATCGAGAGTGGTGTAAATTGATCAATTAAGCGCGCGAATGAAAACCTGGAGCTTTTACGAAGGAAATGGATAACAAACTTTTCCTTCGTTGTTTTGCTTAAATAATATGAATATAACTTAACCTTCTCTCTCTTCTCTCTCTTTAATTAATGAATTAATTAATTACTGCATGTTATAATTACATCACGACAGGCAATCGCTGGCTCGACTAGAATTACGACGACTTCGTCCTCGTCTAAGAAATGCTCGGCAAAAAGCCGTGGACAACTTTCCGTCTCCAACGCGGCGAAGGACTTATACTTCAACGCGCAAGACGGCTTAGCGTTGAAGAAGATGCAAAAAGGTGTCGATAAGCTCGCACACGTAGTCGGTGTGACGTTAGGACCGAAAGGGAGAAACGTCGTTTTAGAGTCCAAGTTTGGTTCGCCAAAGATCGTGAACGATGGCGTAACCGTCGCGAAGGAAGTCGAGTTGGAAGATCCAGTCGAGAACATTGGAGCGAAGCTGGTAAGACAAGCGTCGCAAAAAACGAACGACATGGCTGGGGATGGTACGACATCAGCGACAGTTTTATCTGCCGCGATGATCACTGAAGGCATGAAAGTTGTCATGGCTGGTACGAATCCAGTTCAATTGACTAGAGGTATGGAAAAAACAGTCACAAAGTTGATTGTGAAATTGAAAGATTTATCCAAAGAAGTCGCTGATGAAGAGCTCGCGAGCGTTGCGGCTGTTTCTGCCGGTGGAAACTTGGAAGTTGGTGAAATGATCGCCGCGGCCATGGCCAAGGTTGGTCGTAAAGGCGTCATCACGCTCGAGGAAGCTAGATCGGTCGATAACAACTTGATCGTCGTCGAAGGTATGCAATTCGAAAGAGGCTTTATCTCTCCGTATTTCGTCACCGACCAAGAAAGAATGATTTGCGATTATGAACAGTGCAAAGTTCTCCTAGTCGAAAAGAAAATTTCATCAGCGAGAGATATGATTAATATTCTCGAAGCCGCAATCAAAGATTCGTTCCCGCTCTTGATCATCGCCGAAGATATTGAACAAGAAGCTATGGCGACTTTGGTTGTGAACAAACTTCGTGGCGCGTTGAAAGTTTGCGCATTAAAGGCGCCCGGTTTTGGCGAGAGAAAATCGCAATACTTGGAAGATATTGCCATTTTGACTGGCGGTACAGTTGTTAAAGAAGAACTCGGCTTATCGCTTGACAAGTGCGGTACTGAAGTTTTGGGTAATGCGGCTAGAATTACGCTCGGTAAAGAATCTTGTACCATCGTCGGTGATGGCTCGACTGATTTGGAAGTCAAGGCGAGAGTTAAGCAAATAAACCGATTGATTGAAATCCAAGAAGCAGAATACGAAAAGGAGAAATTATCTGAACGCGCGGCGAGACTTTCTGGTGGTGTTGCCATCATCCAAGTCGGTGCGCAAACCGAAACAGAATTGAAAGAAAAGAAGTTGAGAGTTGAAGATGCTCTCAACGCGACAAAGGCTGCGGTCGAAGAAGGCATCGTTATTGGTGGTGGTACAACCTTCTTGAAACTCGGACAGTTTGTAGATGAAATTAAATTAACATTGGACAACGATGAACAGCGATTAGGCGCTGAAATCATCAAGAGATCTTTGTCGTACATCGTGCGATTAGTTGCGTATAACGCCGGTGTAAACGGTTCGGTCACGGTTCAAAAAGTTTTGGCTCAAAACGACCCAAATTATGGTTTCAACGCCGCCACTGGTAAATTTGAAGACTTGATGAAGTCCGGCATCATTGACCCAACAAAGGTTATCAGATGCTGCTTAGAAAACTCCGTTTCAGTCGCCAAGATCTTTTTGACGTCTGATGTTGTCGTTTGTGAGATTCCGGAAGGCGAAAAAGAAAATGCTGGTGCCGGTGCCATGGATAACTCAGGTTACGGAATGTAGACGACGAAGAAGCGCTCAAAATCGACGTTCATAATACATTGCCATATTATAATAATAGTTCAGAAAAAGATTATAGCATTTTAACTTGATATAATAATAAACAATCAACGTAATCTATCTAATTGCGCTAAGAAAGCCTTTGGTAGAGGCGCCTCTATTTTTAATCTATTTTCGCCTCGCAACATTGGGTGTTCCAGTTCTAAAGTATGCGCGTGGAGAAAAAATCCATTCGGAGTCATACTTTTTGTTTCTCTATCTCGTGCCTTTATCGAAGTATACATAGCGTCGCCCAGGAGAGGATGTCCTATGCTGGAGAGATGCACTCTTATTTGATGCTTTCTTCCCGTTTTGGGGGCCACTTCAATGAAACTACTTTGCCCTTTTTTTAACTTTTCCAATACTCTATACGATGAAATCGCTTCGCGATTCTCAACTTTTGAATCTATTGTGCCATCTGTCGATAATAAAACTCCCGTCGCAATAGCATGATATTTCTTAGTCGTTTTACGCCTATAAAACGAACTCACTAATTCTAAATGCGCGACGTTATGTTTTGCTAATAACAACACGCCCGACGTCGCTTTATCTAATCTATGACACACCCCTCTTTCCTCTCGATTGATATCGCTCAGCGACAACGCTTTCGATTGTTCCTTTCTCAAAGCGATGAGAAACTCGGAAACACTCGGTACGCTCGGATCTGTAACTGATGCCATACCGTTCGTCTTATTCACTGCTATGTAATCATCGTCTTCATAAATCACATCGAGCGGCAACAATCCGGCATTCTCATATCTCAACAAGTTCACTTTCTTCGCGTTTATTTTCTTATTCTTCCTCTTCTGCAAATACTTCTCGTTCGCTCTTTCGACGAACAGCTCGACGGCCGTATCGTCGCATCCCGTTTCAAAGCGCCTCAACGCGCTCGTGGCCAAAGATATCATCACGACGTCGGGCGCAATCTTCTCGCACTCGCGTTCGAACAGTTCGTATAACTCAAACGCGTCTCGAAATCTCTCGTTCGCGATCATCGCGCTCATACTCACGTGAAAACAACTCAACGACTTCCCGACCACGGCCCTACTTAAATTCATCTCGTTCTTCTTCTTCTTCTGGAAAGTTTCCGGTATCGCTCGTTCGATCATGCGATAAACGTCGCGAGCGCCAAGGCGACGCGTTATATCCAGTAATCTCTCGCTGTCCAAATCGTTCACGAATTTTTGTGAGAAAATCGTTTTCGCGATATCTTCGGCTCGTTCAGTCTTCTGCCGCGCAGATTCCTCTGCTCCTGCTCTTCCTCTTACTCCCTGTTCTTCTTCTTCTTCTTCTTCTTCTAAAATTAGCCCGCCCTGTTTTTGTGATTCGGATTTTATCACATTTAATTCTTTTTCTTCTTCGTTCTGAGAATGCGAATCTGTTGTTAATTGATTTGTGAACGTTTTAATCGTCGACCGCGCGAGCAGTTCAGATTTGAAGAGCTTCCTCGCGAGACCAGGAAACG
>Ga0115001_10002498_pt1 | contig 14043 bp, 13 predicted proteins | sample ArcticOcean_MG_C_12_FD_89869 | JGI IMG/M metagenome (GOLD analysis project Ga0115001, IMG submission 89869) | Marine microbial communities from western Arctic Ocean - ArcticOcean_MG_CB8_130 | ecosystem: Environmental > Aquatic > Marine > Oceanic | place: Arctic Ocean: Canada Basin | collected... | reverse complement strand
AGGGGGGGCCCAGAGAAGAAAATGCCAAAAAGAAAGCGGCCGGGCGTGACAGTGGTGTGCAAACCAAAAAACGGAATTTTCCGGGTGGGGGGGGGGGGGTTCAGCCCCCCCCCCGCCCAACGTACGTTATATATGCCGGTCGAAATCGTACCCGCAAACAAACACCCCGCTGGCTGAAATGCCCATCGCCGTCGATCATTGCCGCGCCCTGCACCAGGCCAACACGCTTGGCTTTGGTTTTCTTTCAGGTGTAGCAAAGGCGGCAGCAAAGGCGATAGCAAATATTGCAACCCGGATTGACGAATTAGCGGCGGTCCCCGCCGATCAACCCCGTTTCAGGATGGTGCCACCAACCGATGGGGGGGGCAATCAATCCTTGGCACGCTGCCTCGCCGACTTCATTCCCGAAGCCTCAATAACGCGACAGCTGCAGGCAACGCACGACGCATCCTTAGATGGTGCAGTCAGACGCGAGCTGGAAGGAGTGATAGGAAACATCGGGAGTTACGTACCCCTGGATAAACACTCCTTTCCATCCGTTCGATGGTTGGCGTCCACATTAGGTAAACCGCTTTTCGTGCTGGAGCTGGTCCCCGATGGTGCGTCGTTGTGGTCGTCGGTTTCGCAGCAACTAATGTGCACAGTGGTTAACGCAGACAGCGCCGGCGGAGCCGGCGGAGCCGGCGAGGCGGAAGCTTACATAGCCTGCAAATCCCCAGGGGACGCCAACATCGCCGACGCCATCTGCATTCTGCATGCAGGTCATCAGTACCGCTTGCTGGAATCGCTCGGGTGGTCGACCGAACGAATCGAGACGTTTATCAAGATGGCGAAAGCTTCCATTTTCAAACTCAACCCAAACAACCAAATCGACCGGCTCAAACTCTACCTCCTCCCGGGGGGCGTGGTGGAGGATGCCGCAGCAGCCGTGGCCTTAGGCTTCATCAAACACTGCGTCGACGTCATTAAACCCGAAATTCATTTTCAGTGGGATGGCAGCGTCAAACAGGCTGCTTGGAACGACAGTGATTCGTTCAAAACTCCCGAGAAGCGCAGCATCATCGTCAGCATCTTCGACGACGTGTTTGCAGCGCTGCAAGGCATGTGGACCAAAACAAAGATCGATGACTTCATCGCACTCTGCAACGCCAACAGGAAGACCGTAGAAGATTACGAGGAAGTGGACATTCGCAATTTCCTCGGGGGGTCCAAAGAAGAAAACGGCCAAATAGCGCGTGGGGCCGCCGAAACAATTCATGCGTTGTTACTAACACGGTTGCGCGAACTAAACATCAAAACCCGTAAGTACACGTATGAGGACTGCATGGCAGTGCAAGACTTTGTGCCCGAAAACACACGCGTATGCTTTGAAGCGTGGTACCGGGCCCTCATACGCGCAGCTGCGGCTCCGGCTCTGGCTCAACCTGCGGCTCCGGCTCTGGCTGCGGCTCAACCCGAGGATGATGAAGAAAGCGATGAGAATGGGGATGGTGCAGTTAAATTGGTCAGTGCTTACGAGTCGGAGGAGGAAGAAGAAGACGCAGTCGCAGCTGCGGCCGCGGCCGCGGCCGCGGCCGCAGCTCAACCCCCAGTCATAGCCAGAGACAACGCCAGAGACAACCCCGCAGCCGCAGCCGGAGCCGCAGCCAGAGCCAGAGCCAGAGCCAGAGCCAGTGTCAGAAACGGCAAAAGGAAAAAGATAAGGAGAGCGAACTCACCGGTTCAGTCGGAGTCAGATGACGCTGGGTCGAGGTCAGATGGTTATGGCTCCTCGGACAGTGAGACAGGCGGTGGTGCCGCCAGAGATAATTCAAAACGCATAAGAACGTCAAGGGGGAAAAAATAAAGCAGGCGCTATATGTTGGCCGCCGCCGCCGCCGTGCAAACAAACGAAGGCAGCAGCACAATGGCCGACAACGACGCAGCCCGCGCAAACTTCGAGGAACTCAAGGGGCACATAGACCTCGCGTCAAAACGCATAAGGGCCCTCCAGCCAGGCGAAGAAAAGTACGTGCAGTCGCTGGAGGACCTCGAGGACTACTACGAACGCACAGTTCAGCTCAGGCGCATCCAGGCAGACACCGCAATCGAAGAACGCGACGAGGCAAAAAGGGGCGCCGCAAGAAAAGTCGCCACAATGACAACAGCGCTGATCGCAATGGCAGCAGCGCTGGCAGCGCAGTTCGCATGGCTCGCGCCAGAAGCCGCGGCCGACACTTGGTCCGCAGCACGCCCGTACGCAACGTGGGACAGAATCGCAATGCTGGCGATGCTGGCAACGGCGTGGACGCTGCGATGAAAACTTTCAAATGAATGCAAAACGTGGGCAAAAGAAGAGATGGTGCGTCTCAACAGCGAAAACCAATTCCGCGACACATACAACGTGCAGACGATTGATAAGGCAGGCGAAAATTGGAAATCATTCCCTGAACGCGACATTCACGGCGGGCGGTTCGAAGCGTGGGGACTCAAAGGTACCGGCGCCATACCAAAAAAAGACATGGTGCAATCCGATACGAACGTGCCAATGCTCCTGACGCTCGCAAAAGACCATCCTAGATTACGCTGACTTTCGCAACATTCGCAGTTTCAGAACACGCATTGCAAATATAAGCCAAATGCCGAAACATGATCACCCACAATGCCGGACGACTCGCTCTTACACCGCGATTCGCTTAAACGCGTTGCTCAAACTAAACTGGAAGACATCGATGCACGATGGCACGCAAGACGCCACACAGCAACGCAGCACCAGCCCGCAGTCAAAGCCGAAGCCGAAGCCGGAGCCGGAGCCGCAGCCGGAGCCGCAGCCGGAGCACCCCCGCGCGCAAAAAAGTATCCCCCAGCAACGGGGCACCCGTCCGCAGTCAACGACGCAGCCGCAGTCAAATACGCAGTCAAAGCCGCAGCGGCAGCCAGAGCCGCAGTCAAAGCCGGAAGTCAGTTTGATTGCGATAGATGCATTAAACCCACAAACTCGGGGACTCTGTTTCACCGGCATGAGAGCACGGCATCGGTGGACACGCACTACTACTCCCTAACCCCAGCCGGAGCCGCAGCCGCAGCCGGAGCCGCAGCCGGTGCAAAAAAGATGTGCGGGCCATGCGGCAACAAAACAATCGTACTCCAAGCCGAACGACCTAAGTGGGAACTGCTCCCCTTTTAGAAAGTAAACAGTTATTCAAAAAATAAAGCGTTTAAAAATTAAAGCGTTTAAAAATTAAAGTAAAAAGCAAGAAGTCACCGAGACCGCTTGCCAGCACCCCCGCGCGCCGGCCCAGAACCAGCACCCCCACCGCCGTGGTTGCGCAGCCGCGCACGCGACTCCTTGTAGGCGCACATGGCTTTCACAGTCTTCAAAAACGCCTCAACAGCCTCAGGGTCAGCAGCGCCAGTGTCCCGGTCGATCAGCACCGTGTTCTGCGCCATCACAATGTTCGTAAAAACGTTCTCGACGCAGTCAAGAAAAAGCGTGTGGAACTCGGGCGCAGTAAGAAGGTGCGTCTTGATCGAATCAAGAGACCACGCAGGACGCTGCACAACAACGCCGTCAGGCCGCGTCCACACAACTTCAGGGCGCACGTTGCGGTCGTACGCGTGCCACACACGGCGGATGATCTGGTACGTCTCACGCTTCTGCGCCACAAGCGCACGAACAAGAGACCGGAGCGACGCAGGGTGGTCGTTGCCGTCATCCGCAAACGCACCGCCGCCAACGGCGGCGTCGTCGTCGTAGTCGCAGTCGTCGCCAGTAGAAGACGAAGACGACGACTCAAACGCGCACATGAAACAAAACGTCGTCCCAGACGCACCGCTGCACTGGCTCTGCGCAGGTCCAGCAGAAAGAAGACCGTAGGCAGGCCCACGCAGGTCCGCAGAACGCACAACAAGGTCGCCAGACGAAGACGAAGACGAAGACGCGGCCGAAGACGCAGCCGAAGACGCAGCCGAAGACGCAGCGGGCGGCATAGCAGAGTCAAAGAGTCAAAGAGTCAAAGAGTCAAAGTGTCGGGGGTGCTCAACGGCAGGGGTAGCACCACTTATATGGGCGCACGAGCGTAACCCAAAGAACAACCGCCGCTACAACCACAATGAGCCCAGACGCCATCCCAGCATCGCCAGCATCCTCCATTGTAAGCCGAGGCTTCACATCCAAAGGCTGCGCCTCAACAAGAAGCTGCGTCGCAGCAACCAAAGCAACGTTCGCGTGAAGCGTCGTCTTGGCAATCATCGAGCACGCAATGTACCCAACGAAAACAACCCAATCCTCGGCACCGTCGTCCTCGGCACCGTCCTCGGCACCGTCCTCGGCGTCGCCCCGGTGCCGACGCCGGTAAATGCTCAAACAGTACGGCACCAAAAACGACGCAAACGTCAACCCAAACATGGCAACAGCAACCCAAACCCCAGAAGGCGCATCAGGGGGGAGCGTCAAAGCAGCACCCTCAACCAAAGGCGCGATCGAAGACATCCCAAACGCAAACAACACCATCGCAGCAAGCACAAGAAGGGCGCAGCAGGACTCGGCACGCGCAACGAGGACGTCCTCAAGCGCAGGCGCAACCGCAAGAAGCACCGCCAAAACGACAGGGTACACAACCACCGCAACAACGTTCCGCGCACCCCACAACGCGTTGACCGCAGAAAGCATCGCAGGCGCAGTCACAGCGTAGTCGCAAAGGAACCGCACGCAGCGCTCGTTCCGCCCGCGCAAAACATCAAACTGGAACGAAAGCAGGTGAACAACCCCGCTCCAGAACGCCGCAAACGCAGGAAGCGCAACAACCCAGACCCGGAACGCCAGCCGCGACGACGCAGGCCGGATAGGGTACGCATGGATCGTCGAAATGCACTCAGAAGCAGAAGCAGAAGCAGAAGCAGAAGCCGCAACGTGCCGCGCAGTCGTCTTCGTCAACGCGCTGTAGCACCGCACCTCCCACGCCGTAGTAGCCCCAGGCACAGCAGAAATGTCCACAGCAAACTCAAAATCAGCGCGAAGGGCAGGGGGCAACGCAGCACGCAGGCGACAACCAACCAGCGCCAAAAACACAAAAGCAGACACAAGGTGCCACGCCCCAGCAACAAAGTGCACCGCGCGGCGGCGGTCAGCCTTCATGGGCAGCCGCCCTGCCCGCAGCGGACAGCCATATATGCATGCCCGCCCCGTGCATGCAACAACAATAAAAAAACCAAAAACCAAAATGCTCGCAGCAGCGCTCGCATTCGTCGCAGGCGCAGCCATCGCGCAGCAAGAGCGGCAGCCGGGTTTCGACCACTACGGCTACGCCTACGACGACGACTACGGCGACGGCTACGGCTACGGCTACGATGAGCCGCAGAAGGTCGCCCAGGGCACAAAGAAGGGCGACGTCAGGCTGGTAGGCAACAGCGGCTCAAACCTCCGCGGCAGGCTCGAAGTCGCCGTCGTGAACGACGGCGCCGAAAGCGGAGGCGCAGGCTCGCTCATGTGGGCCACGGTATGCAGCAGTGATTACAACCAAATCAGGGCAAACGAAACGTGCGCCACCATTGAGGACGGCAGCACCCTCGTCAAAACCTACACGGCCACGCAGGGAGAAAACCGCATCAGGAAGACCATTGACGGCGAATCGTGCCCTACTAAGCGGAATCACCTCGTCGCCATCCTGTGCGCGCCCGCAGTGCCCGCTAAAACGTGCAGGGGCTCGAACGTGTGCAGCAACACGGCGCAAACAAACGCTCTGCGGTACGAAAATCCAGGTTTCAGATGTGAAGGAGCCACATGCACGGTCGAAGAGTGCTGCACCGACGCATTAAATGCGTCGTTCGCAGTCGCGTTCCACGCACGCGTGCACACCGCTCAAAACTCTGACGTTGACACGACAAAAATCGTACTCGAAGTTCCAGCCGCGCTCAAAGCCGTGTTCGACAACGGCCCCTTCAGGGACGGCACCGAGCCAACGATTCAGTACTTTCCAGCAGACACCAACACCTTTGCACCGCACAACGCCCAAGACAACGTCCGCACGCTCGCCGTCACGTCGGCAACGCGCCGCGCAGACGCAGGCAACTGCACCAACGACAAACGCTGCGGCTACCACGAAATCATCCGCGCAATACACGGCCAGAAAGCCAACGACAATTATGACAATTATATCTTTCGTTGCAAGGCGTTCAACGCGATCGGCAACGACACCAAAATATCGACCGAAATCGAATCCTTTGACCTGTTTGGAAGCAAGGGTGCACGCCGTGTGTTCCAGGCGTGCGAGTTCGAAACCCCGCAGGCGATAGAAAGCCTGGACGTTAGCAACGTTGAAACCTTTTTTGCTATGTTCGAAGAAGCACCCAACTTTGCCGGATCCTTGGAATCGTGGAACGTCGAAAGTGCAACCAATATGTTCCGTATGTTCTACCGTGCAACGGCGTTCGACGGAAGCGTTGGGGGCTGGGACGTCAGCAACGTTAGGGACTTTAATATAATGTTCCACGACGCGTGCGCGTTCACGGGCCGCGAAAGCTTCGGCGGAAAAACAATTCAAGACTGGGACGTAAGCAGCGGCACTGATTTCAGGAACATGTTTGACCGACGTGAATGCACCGCCGAAGACGCAGGGGAAGGAATCAGTTACAACCTCAGCTCGTGGCACACTTCCCTGAACAAAGACGCAAGAATCTCCAACATCTTTGCGGGATATGGCAGCGAAAGCGTCCTCAAAACAGACACCTGCTGGTACCCAGGCGATGGCGAATGCGAATCCGGAGACTGCGCCCCAAACTTGACCAAATGCGACGGCTACCAAGCCAGCCGTGAACGCCGCAGCGAGCCAGACGCAGTCGTCTTGTTCGACATCGTCGTCAAACCCCCAGGCGTAGGAAACGCACCAATCATGATCCCAGGAACAATGGCACAGTTCAACCAAAACGACCACTGCAGCCGGCACGCGGCGCAAGCCGGGTCTTTTTGCAACGACGCAAACGCGTCGTTCTACTTCGATACAGCCGAATCCCCGTGCAAAGGAGAAACGGAAATGTGCGATAAAACAGATTGCTGCAAGGGCGGCACAAAATCGTCCATCAGCGCCTACATATTAGAAAGCGTCAACACCACCGCCGCAGCAGAAGCAGAAATCGACGTCGTACTAGGAATCAGCGCAGAGTTCGAAAATGATACAGCGTTGCAAGGGCACGCAATCACGCTCCACGACTTCGAATCCGCCGCCACGGTAACAGGGACAATCAAAAGCGTCAAAAACATTTCAATCTATGATCCACTGAGAAGAACCCGGCGCCAAGCCGACAACACGGCGTTCAGAGCAACCGCAACAGTTGCCTTTACAGCCCAAATCAAAACACCGTTCAAACCGGAGAGCACGCTTGTAATGGTAGGACCAAAACAAGAACCCAAAACCCAAAAAAAATCAAAATCAAAACTAAAACTAAACCTAAAAAAAAGCACAACGTCGGGCACGCCAGTCGCAGCCGCAGTCGTCGCAGTCGCAGCCATAGTCGTAGTCGTAGTCATATTCGGCGCAATGTCGCTTAAATCAGAACAAACCAGAAAAGGCACCTCGCACCGCTACACCGCCGTCACCATAAATCCGGTATACGGCAAAACTAAAATTTTAATTTAATTTAATTTAAACGGGTTCATAATAAAAGTAGCACATCCGGTGCCGCAACTCAGTTTCGGCAGCAGCATCCATAGGTACCATCCAGTTGCCGGCACGAATCTTAACCCGTCGGTGCCCCCCCCCAGGCACGGCCTCGACCAACTCTCGGTAAAAAACACCATCGCCCTTGTACATCCACATGTAGGCGAAGAGGTCAATCCCGGGGGATTCCACTTTCGTAAGGTAACCTTCAACGTCGAATTTGAGAATATCCCAACGACTGTCTAGGTAGTACCCACCCCGTGTCGCAGGAGTAGAACGATCAGGCGCATCGACGTTAGCCATATCTGTCACAGGCTTGTCATCCAATGTGCGCCAAGCCGAATCCTCCACCGCGCCGCCAGCCATACGTAAAATGGACTCACCGCCATTGTTCTTCAAAAAATACTTGCTGGGGTCCAGCCCAACGCACTCATCATCTTTTATGGCATCCAAGTCGGCGGACTTAAGGCCAGACCTTTTGCGAAAATCGGTTAGGACATCCAAAGGTTTCGCGGCACGCAGCTGAAGCGCGGCAGACGCAGCAGCTTGCCGCCGCTTGTTCGCCGCATCACGTGCTGCCTGCTCAGCCGCATCCACAATTCGGGCAGCCTTTCTTGCCTCAGCCTCCGCCGCCGAACCCCCCCGTCGTTTGCGGCCCGTGGTGCACCACTGCGCAAGCGCGTGGTCAAACCCTAACATTAGCATCAGTCGGTGCTGCAGCAGGAACAACACAAAACACCAGCGATGGCTTATACATAGTCGCCACCTCGGAGTCCGGAAATTTAATTTATTTTAAATTAAACGCGCCGTGCGGCAGGTCGAGGTTGTTTAGAATTCCCCGTGTAATCAAATCAAGTTCACGGTCCGATCCGCCGGCAAGGAAGCGGGGCAACCACACTTCGGTCAGTTCTTTGAGCCATTTGTACATCTTTGCACGCTTGGCGGCAAAGCACTCTCGTTGTAAGTTGTCAACCAATTGTGCCACTCTCGTCGCGTCCGTCGTTGCAGTTACGGCCTCCCCCAACGCCGTCAAAGCGTCGACAAAAGCCGGCGTGCAACCGCCTTGAGCGTTTACCTTCATTGCAAAGAGCTGAAGGTTCATCTTTAGATACCGCCACGGTTTGCAGATGCCAGTGAAAACGGAAAGCGCACGCACTCTGTCCTCGGCCACTCGGAAATAATGACTGGTTACACAACAAAGGTGCAACGCAGCAGCCAAAGGCAGCTTGCCCCCCAACGCTTGCGCGACGTCAAAACACGCCACGCACTCCAACGCAATGCTCCGAACCGTAGCTGCAGTAAGACCTTCATCGCAGTGCGTTAGGCAGATTTCACTGTTGTTTCGCAACCCGGTCAAAAATAGCTTCAGAATGTTTTTGGCGCAGCGGGCTACCGCTCGGATTTCAGAAAATTGGTTCAATTCGGCAATAAACCGTTTCGTGTCGTCCGAAATAATTTTGTCAAACGCAAGTTGCAAGCGTGGGTACAACGTTGTCGGGCGTTGCGAAACGCAAATGCCGTGGTCGGACGCAAGCGTCGCCATGTTTACACACGCACGCACGCACCCCATATACGTACCACCGCGAAAGAAGAGTTACAGCCACAGGCACCCGAGCTCTTGGCGTACGACAAACGCTGCTACCCTTTTAATTTAATTTAATTTAAATTAATTTAAATTAAACGCGCCGTACGGCAGGTCGAGGTTGTTTAGAATCCCCCGTGTAATTAGATCAAGTTCCACCGCAAGAGCGGCAAATAAACCCGAGGTTGGCGAAGGGTTAAACGCTAAGTTACGGGGGCTGACTTAGAGGTTTAATCGCCAAGTTGGACTTAACCGGGCGGGGTTAAACCCGAGGTTGGGGCCTAACTTAGGCAATTTAACCACGGGCAGGGCCCCAAAAGCAGGCGAATCGGCGAACTCGCAAATGCACCCCTTTTGGGGGCAAAAGTTAGGCAAGTAGCCCGCGTTTTGGTTGGGAATAAAGGTCCCATCCAATAGCCCACCACCCCCAAAAACATATGGTAATAAGCTTTTGCCCGCCCGTTATTACCAACTAAAATAAATACACGATTTTTTACCCTGTTTATGCATGTAATAAAAAAAAAGCGATTAGAACACACCCTTAAATGTCGGGTTTTTACACTTTTTTGCGTTTTTTTTCAAAATTTGGTCGGTAATAACTTTTTCGCCAAGTCGGCGGACCCCCATAATCGACGACGTCGTTATTACACCCACACTACAAATGACAAATGTGCACATTCGTACGAGGCACTCGTACGTTTCAAAATAATTTGGGATTCGCGAAAATCTCACAATTAAAACTCAACTACTATATCTAGGGCCTTATTACAATATAGATGGACCCTGATTTCAGGGCTGAAAAGGGTGCCCGCGCACTTTATTGCATATTTTTTTTGACATAAGGGTTAGGCCACTTACCCCCTCTTTTTTTTTTGCTTATTACATACTAAATTACCATATTCATTATTATATATGTACATATACAATTATTATTATTATATGTAAAAGTATCCTTGCTTGTTTTAAGGTTGAAAACACCGATGAGTCATCACCATTTTTTATTTAATTAGTGTTTTCGACCTACTTCCCGGCCGCGGATCCGAAAACGATGTGTGCGTAACACCCCAAAAACGACCATATTTAACGTTTGTCGCATATTTCACGCATGTAGCAAAAAAAATGGCTGAGAAAAGACTTAGTAAATTTTTCACCGACGTGCATTTTCGCCTTTAAAAAACACAAAAAAAACCAAAAAATTCCACAAACCCCGCACGCATTTGAGGAAAAAAAACGAAAAAATGGACGTCTATTCGGCGAGTAGATAATGTAGTGGTTTAGAGCACTTTTGGGCGAGTAGATATGAGGATATTACAGACTAAAAAAAGGGTCATTTCGTAAATACACGAAAAAACGAAATCTTGTTTTTGGTGTTTTTCGGAAAAATCGTGTATTTAGTTTTACGTATGTTTTTCGGAACTAGCGCGTTTTAAATTCCGAAAGATAATATATTTGACTGTTTTTTTTCGTTAATGTGACGTTTTTTGACTTTTTTTTGAATTTGAAAAGTGAAATTTTTGCAAACGTATTGAAATAAGGCTTCGACTTTTGTCCTAAAACAGGCCTTTTTTGGGTGAAAAAAAAGGTGATTTTAGGGCCGAAAATGGGCTGTAAATGTAAGGATTTATTTTTGTGTGCGTGGGTTATTTTTTGTACGTATGTTTTTCGGAAAAATCGTGCATTTCCATTCGCCCGACCCGTAAATACATGAAAAGGGGGCAAAAATGATGAAAATGTGCGTAATAAGTGACATTTTTTTGATGTATTTACGGGTTGGGCGATTGGGTGTCTAAAAACGTGTTTTTTGGGACAACTATGCTGCGCTGTGGTGCAAGGTAAAATGAGGGTAAGTTAGTTTATTTAAAATAAATACACGGGTTTGAACATTTTTTAAAATAACTTTGAAAATGTGGCCTTGTTAAATGAACTTGGGTGCTGCGTTTAATTGACTTTGAGGTTAGTTTTTTGAGTGTTTGGGGTTAGTTTAACCGTCGTTTCGGACGCGTGGTGCTGAGTTAACTGAACTTAGAGTCTTGAGATGTTAACTTTGAATTTTTAATGAACGAAAAAATGAAGTTAAATGAATGAATGAATGCGTGAGCGGCACGTCTTTGACTTTGACTTTGACTTTGACTTTGACTTTGACTTTGACTTTGACTTTTCCGTCTTTGGTGGTGGTCATCGTTGTCGTTGTCGTTGTCGTTGTCGTTGTCGTTGTCGTTGTCGTTGTCGTTGTCGTTGTCGTTGTCGTTGTCGTTGTCGTTGTCGTTGTCATTGTCCGTGGATGGTATTGCGGACTTGATCTTGAATGTATGCCGTTTCAGTTGCGGCGTCAAGCACGCCGACGATGGAACTGATCTGTTGTGCTAACTGCAGGTAGGTTTCGAAGCACGTGGTGGACTTCCTGTTATTTGTTGCGGTTTCAAGTATCAAGTCTACAAGCGACCACTTGAGTTTTCGTCCGTCGCTGGTTGTCAGGCTGCAATAGGCCGGGGTTTTCCAGTCCATGGTAACGTTGTAAATGCCAGCCTTTTTGAACAACTCTTCAGCCTGGGGCAACCAACTGTGCAGCGTTCGCCAATGGTTCATGCACATGCCGTTAACGGTACCTGTGATGCATTTGAAGCCCTTGTCCCTTTTGCCCATTATGCTTGCCAACTGTGCAATGTTCTCGCAAATTGATTGCGTGAGCTCGGTTGCTTGTTTCTCGGTGCGCAGCCTTTTCTTGTGCCTGTCGGTTTCTTCCGCCGTGGGGTACTCTTCCTCGATTTCGTATTCCCGTTTAACTGGTGATGCACTCATGGTGGGCGGCTGCTGCTGCTGATGGAGTGGGTTATTTTGCAGGGGGGGGGTGGGATGGGGTGGGGGCAAGTTCTGGTTAGTTAAGGAAGGCAGGCTGGTTAGTTTTAGTTAGGGTTGGTTTGGTTTGGTTGGGTTAGTAAACTAAACTAAACTAAACTAAACTAATAAATTGACTGTGTCTACGTGGGACTTAGCAGCAGAGCAGCAAGTAGTTTAGATGATGTCATTTCGGACTCGTGTGTTTTTTTTTTCTTCCTTTTTTTTTATTTGTAATTTTTTGGTATTAGCATATTTTATTTGTAATTTTTATTTCTATTTTTATTTCTATTTTTACTTCGAGGCTGAGGCTAAGGCGGCCTGTTGTGCCTGTTGTGCCTCAAGCTCTGCCTTCGCCTTTTGAAGAGCCTCGTAATTGGCTTTCATTGCGTCGAAGGCAATCCGCTGTGCTTCGACTTGAGCGCTGAGCTGGGCATGGGTCAATCCCCCCACGGCCCCCGCGGCCCCCGCGGCCCCCGCGGTCTTCTTTTCTGCACGCCGTTCCCTTGCCTTAGCGTTCTTTTCTTCCTTGGTTTGTTTGGTCCTTGGAGTCCTTGGACCCTTTGCGGCAGCAAGCCTTTGTTTTTCGGCGTGCTTTCTCGCGGTGTCAATTTTCTTGACGGCTTGCCGCTGCCGGTTGGCAGCCGCCCGTGCAGCTAACCCAAAGAGCATCCCCGAAGTGTACACTCCGGTGGCTTTGGTGTAGGTAAAGTTGGTGTTGCCAATGCCAAACGTCTTGTTCATTGCCCTGATCACTTTGTGCTTTACGAGGCTGGTGAGGCCGTTGACGAAGGCGAGGCTAAAGGAAGACTTCATGTCGTTCATCTTGCCCATATTTTGCCCAGGTTGTCCAACACGGCTACCGAAGAATTCACGGCCGTTATGCGTTTCGACGTACTTGACTTCCTCAGACTTCATGGCGTTGTAGCCATAATCCTCGGAGTACGGCTTTACTGCCTTTACCGCTGGGAGGTACGCCAGTTCGGAGGCAAGGCCGAGAGCGATCGTGTCACTTGACAATGCAAGGACTTCCTTCGCAACCCTGTCGTTCGCCGTCACCTTCTCGAATATGGAAGTGGCAGGGTTGGCATATATTTTTATCGCCTTTTCGAGCGCTGATTTCTTGGCGCCACCAGCTACCGCCTTTGAAAGGACGCGCCCAGCCTGGCTCGAGCTCATTGCAGGCGCAGGCGCAGGCGCAGACGATGCAGATGATGCAGATGGTGCAGTGTTTGATTGACTCATTGTTGGTTTATTTTACTGTGGGTTTATTGTTCAGGGGGGTTAATTTTGGGAACACATTGTGGGTTATGTCAGTAAAACCGGCGAACTGGATAAATTGACAAAGTCGGAAAAAAATGCGATGAGTCATAAAAAATGCGAATGCTGAATAAATTGACAAAGTCTGAAAAATGCGATGAGTCATAACTAAATGCGAATGCTGGATAAATTGACAAATCGGAAAAAATTCTGATGAGTCATAACAAGCAGTTAAAACTTTCTCGTCAATCAATATGACTCATAGAAAGTTTTTTACTTGTATAAGTGTAGTTAGACCGCTTACCGGTGGAGGTAATTAGTGAATTTTTAACGTTTGATGCTTTCTTTTATGGACACTGTTTTTTTGGACCGATGCAACGCTTGTGGGTTTCAGAAATTTCTTAGGTATTCACTAAAATTTTTGCCGACGGTGATTGTGGGTTTCAGAAATTCCTTAGGTCGGAAGGGCCGATACGTTGATTATTCGCTAAAATTTTTGCCAACGGTGATTGTGGGTTGCAATATTATTGCTGCGGGGGGTTACTTAAACGTACCCCTCGCACTACTGCGGGGCTTGTAACACCTTGAGGCGATGTCAGCACACGGAAACGCCGCCCGCTTCGCGGGCGGCGTTTGGGGGGTTTTTTTTTTTTTTTTTTTTTTTTTTTTTTTTTTTGTTTTTTTTTTTTTTTTTTTTTTTTTTTTTTTTTTTTTTTTTTTTTTTTTTTTTTT
>Ga0115001_10002484_pt1 | contig 14082 bp, 9 predicted proteins | sample ArcticOcean_MG_C_12_FD_89869 | JGI IMG/M metagenome (GOLD analysis project Ga0115001, IMG submission 89869) | Marine microbial communities from western Arctic Ocean - ArcticOcean_MG_CB8_130 | ecosystem: Environmental > Aquatic > Marine > Oceanic | place: Arctic Ocean: Canada Basin | collected... | reverse complement strand
ATCCGTTCGTTATCCGAAACATTTAATCCAAAACCGTAATCTAAAATCCCAACCTTCGCTCGTCGCGGTCGATACGGTGCCTCGATTGCTCCCTTGAACTGTTGCTCAAACATCTCTCTCTCTCGCTCTCGCTCTCGTTTCGATCCGATGATATCGCGCGATATGTTCCTTGCAATCGATTTATCCGTTCTCTCTCACGAATCAATCACGCCTTCTTTCCTCCTCTAATGGATATAACGAATAGGAGTAGCGATGCCCTGATTTTGCCTGCTGATGGCTGCAAAAGCGACTCTGATGATACACAGAGCGACAGCGAGGCATACAGCACAGGGCGCAGTTTTTCAAAAATAGAACACATGCGCAAAGCACGATGGTACTCTGTTTGGTCTTCCAGTCACACTTTATATCCGCGAGGGTTTAAGGTATGGACAAACTGATGTAGACAGAAGTATATCGCTCTGCAAAGCCATGGAAACTGTGCGTGGTTTATTAATGCATAAATATACTAAGTAATTAACCAATAGATCGCGCGTGTTAGGATAACGCTTCTTGGAAGCGACTGCGCGTTCAGCTTTGCAAGCGATAGGACGGATATAAACAAAAGCGTCTGCTTAGGTCAAGAAACAAGTCGCAGAACATTCCAAAACGAAAGAAAACGGTTTTGCACGGTCGATCTTTAAACGAGTTGATCACAGTAGTACGGTAATTAGTACGCGCATATTTTCGATCGATAAACAATCGAGAGAGTTTGCCCGAGCGCTCTGTGCAGGCGCAGGCGTCGGTCATCTTTCCAGAGAAAACGAGTTTCGCTAATTAGGAGAGAGAGTATCAAGAGAGGAATAAGAACGAAACAGACATGTCCAGCAAAACTGGACGAGATGATTCAAAAATAGAGCTCGCGCCCGCACTGTTAGACTTAATAGACGAACAGTGGCTCGAAGATTCGTTAGAGTTTGATGAATGCGAACTGCCTTTGCAGATGCGATTGATCTCGAGCGATGAGAGTTCGCAGGCGAACGCGCAGGACGACGCAGAGGATGCGCTAACGAACTCTGGTGAAGAGAGGTGGGGCGAGCTCGGTCAACATAGCGGACGTTAGTTTTGTCTTTAAATGTGTACTTTAAATAGATAGTAAATGATTGAGGGCTGAAGACGTAGAAGCGAGCGCGGCGCAATCGTTCGAATTCGCTTCGTTGAGCAGTTTTTGACCTTCTCGTGATGCTCGCTGCATTTCGCATTTGAATCGTGGTCGATTACTTAAAACGACTCTCGCTTTTATTTGAAGTAACATCCAAAACTTAAACTCGTGCGTGTGCGTACGCGCGTGAAAGGTTGAACGATAAACGCGTCGTCGTCTTTGAACGAACGAAAGCGAAAGCGGCTCGCACATACCGTCAAATGTTTACAACCGAACGTTCTCCGTGTGCATCATTAACACTACGTACTCTCGAACGTGCTCTTCATGACATAACTACGCATGTGCTGCTTACAAAAAAATGTCGCGTCCCTCTCTTGCGCTCGCGGCTTACATCACAAAACACTTCTTCTTCCTCTTCTTCTTCATAAATAAAGAATAAAATAAACTAAACCAAAATGTATACGATCGCGGTCTTCGAACTCCCATCGGTGATCAAAGACCCACACACGCAACAAATGATCGATTTTACGCTCAAGCATTTCGAGGAGCACTGCGATAACTGGGGCGCAAATGCCGTGAGATTCGTTAAAGGGATGATTAATTACGCCGAAGTCGATTTTAAGATGGAGAGTCAACGAATGTTGATTTTGGAGAATTTTGGTGCAGGCACTGGGCTCGAGCATGAACGGTATTCTGGGAAGGCTTTAGTGTTACGGGTCAGTCGTTGTTTCTGCTTCGCGTTTCTTTGTGTTTCTGTTTCTGTTTTGATTGATTCTATGTTTTCGTAATATATATTTTAACTGACAATTTCAATTATGTAAAGAAAAAGGAAGATTTAGGTGAAGGCGAAAGTGATAAGACGAAAGCGAAGGTTGGAAAGACGACGACTGCGACGGCGGCGGCGACGGTTGCCGATGCGAATAAACCGAAAGCGAAGGCGCAACAAAGCGGTTTGGATAAAGCGACGAAGGGTACGATGAAACCGGAAGCAAAGCAGGTGGCGAGCAAATCGAAACCGAATTCGATGATAAACGCGATGGTACCGAATGTGACGGTACCGACTGCGACGACGGTGATGGCCAGGAAAGTAGAGAAGATCGAAAAAGCTTCTACGCACGAATTACTGGGTAGTTTACAGAAACGGAAGAACGCGGAGAGTTCGTCTTCTTCTGAACAGAATACTACGGAAACAGAGAGTACGGATAAGAAAATGAAGATGAACGAGACCTTACGAGATTTGGAAAAATTGAGCTACGAAGATTTGTTTCTATTATATAAAGCACAGTCTGGAAATGAAAAGTGTCCGTACGAAGAGAATGAAAAAGGACGCGCGGATCTTGCGAAATATATTTGGAAGTTGAGCAATAAAATGGAAATGGATTCGAGCGACGACGAAGCCGAAGATCATAGGTTGAATCAGCAACTGAAATTGAAAGCGATGAAAAAGAATAAGAATTTAGAGCAATTTTCCGAGCAAGAGAATAAGAAGAGGAAAACATCCAATACAGAGCAAAATACCGACCTCATCAGTGAAGTAAATAACAATAACAATAAATGGGATTGTGAGAAATGCGGCATGAAATTTGAAAAAAACGGTCCAGGAAGAGCATCGCACTGTCGCTCTTGTATCGGCAATAGTACAGAGACAAAAGAAAAGGAAAAGGGAACAAAATCAGGAGCCGAGCGAAGGAAAATTGCTCTCGTGCCGCCGATGACGATATCAGTGCCTGCAACGGTGACTATTCCGGTCATTCCTAAAATGACGCCTCAGCCACTGAAAATTCAACAAAAAGAAGAACCAAAACCAGTTAGTTTAGAGGCACCTCCGAAATATGCTGCTGCTGCAGCTCTAACCCAGCAAGAACAGGAACTGGTGGTAATTCAAAATCAACCCGTTTCTGCTGCTCCTATCGAGCAAAACTCGGCGCTGCAGTTGTTTCAAATGCAACTTCTACAACAACAACAACAGGCGCAGAACAAAGTTAAACATCTGCAGGAGTTCAAGTTTGAAACTCCTGCGGATTTTAGCGCTCCGGAAGACGCAACTAGTACGTTAGTAGTCAAGCTGCGATATATAAACAACGTGACGGAAAGAGAAATGAGCATTATCTATCGTCAATTTGATGGATTTAAAAAAGTTAAAGTTACACTGATACCTATGGCGCCAGTCTACAAGCAATCCATTCATGTATACTTTAGAGATGAAAGATGTGCAGCGTTTGCAAAACAAAATACACACAGTTATTGCTTAGATTCTACCGATCTTGATTCTGATCTTAACGTAAGATATTTTCGTGAGCGCGAGTCGAGTCGTGACGTCAAGTTTGATATTATTTGCCCGTTATGCAACACGTCTTTTTCAAAAGATATCAATAAATCAAACATTGAAAATAATTGGAAACAGCATTTGAGAACTCAGGAACACCGCAGACTCTTAGCTGCCGAGAATATTGTAGGTCCTGAGTACTTATCATATCGCGAGCCTTGGTATTGCAGCTGCTGTTCAAGTCCCAGTACAAGTGGTAGAATTTTGTGGTTTTCACACGCGACAGGAAGGAGCCATAATTTAATGGTCCATAACATTCAGCAGGAATCCGTAGTTGAAAAATCCAACACTGTTGATGATCCAAGGCTGAGACCTGTGAAATTTGAAGGTGTGAAAGTAGAAGAGGTCGGCGTAGCCGAAAGCCCGAAGCTGCCATTTTCGCCCTCAGAAGGTGGAATTCATGAAGAATATAAAGAAACGCCGACTATGGAACAAAAAGTTGAAACGCAACTGTCAGTCGATGAAAATGGATTATATAATTTTGGAGAGCATGTCGAGGGTTGTGCCGAATACATCAAGGAAAATGTCCAAAAATATCAAGAATGGGTAGATTTAGCTGGACCCGAAGTAACTATAAAAATTCTCGATAATAAAGACGAAATTTGGTTTTACGGACCAGAGCTTGCTGCTAATAAATCCTGATCAGTAATTCAAAAGGACGAATATATCGTTAAGAAAAAGAGAGAAAAAGAGAACATGAAGTATCATTGGAATCTAGTAGAATACCGACTATTGACCGACTAGAAGATTTGAGAACAGATGCCGTCAAGTTTGGAATTAAACCGTTTAATCGAGAGAGATGTCATAAACTAGAGGTATTTGACCAAAGAAATGGGAATGAAGTTGGCAAAATAGAAATCTTTAGAATTGTTGATTCTATCGTGGATTCTTGGAAATCTGGGAACGCCCAACCACATTCTGTTTTCGAAGTGTTGATGGAAAATGAGACGTTTCATCAGATCAAAGACGTGTTAATGAAGAAATATAAAGTCGTATTCTCTGTTACCAGTAAAGAAGAAACACAAGTGATGTATTATGGAAAGCCAGACGATGTCGCAGAAGCTTACTATCTCGTTGAAGAGTTCATTTATCTCGAAAAGAGAAGAGGAAGAGTAAGAAACATTATAAAGAATTCAGAAAAATCAAATCCAATACCGCCGATGAAAAAGAGTCCTTCTCCACGACCCAAGCGAAATCGTTGCCCGCACTTTTTGAACGGAAAGTGCACTTGGTATATGAGTCCGAAAAATCATTATAAAGGGACAAACAAGGAAAATCCGTGTCGTTTTTGTGGGTCGTAAACATATTTGAATTTATTCTAAAAATTATATACGTCGGTTCCATTTATAACATATTCATCATCAATTTACTTCTTACCCAAACCCATATCGATGTTTTCAAGTTCACGCGCTTGGCCGACGCCAAATTGCACGGAAATATCAACAGAAGGTCTTAATTCGCAGCAATTTTTGATTGCAATGTGCGCCGTCGAGTTCAAAAATTTAGACTCCAATTCTTTGTCGATGCCTTTCTTATTATCCAAGTCAACGTACGCGCGTTGGTCAAGGTTGTAGTCAAATCGCGGTGCCCATTTTCTGCTTCCTAACCTCGCCGTGTACGAGCAGTTGTCAACCATGTATGCGATGCCTCTGGCGTGCATGTACGGGTTCAAGGAATCAACTGCTTCGATGACAGACTCGTTACAAACCTCAGAAAAGGAGTGACCCTTTTCGCGCAAAGTGTCGATTTGAGACATCATGCACGCGCAATATACACCAGCAGTTGTAGCGTTGATTGGAATCTTGGATTCGACTCTTTCGGCGCGCACCTTCTCGCCAACCTTCCACATTTCCGTGCCATCGATCTTACCCATTGGGAACTTGTCAAATCTCTCGACTGCCATGCAGACCGATTTAATTTCGTTCGTCGATTGGACTTCTTCGTAGCACTCGTAGTGGATGTCCTTTGTTGGCGCGTACGCGGCAGAGTACGCTTCCATGAATTCTTTCTTCATCGCCGGTGTCGACATCAACTCGTCGTATACGGCCTTGATACCTTTCGTGGAGATTGTCTTCGTGACTGGACCAGTGATGCATTCTACGGTCTCCTTAAAAGCTTGCTCTTTGGACATGCCATTTCTGACATATCTTCTGTATAATGACTCGACGATACCGTGAACGCCGCCCAACAAAATCCCACGTTCGCCAAAGATATCCGAGCGGTATTCCATCTCCAAAGTAGTCGCAAACGTAAATGGCGAACCGAGCGCAATGGACCATCCGAGCGCAATATCCGTCGCATCTCCAGTCGCATCTTGGTGCACCGCAAACGAAGCGTTAATACCAGAACCGTTCACTTCCTTACCTTGTTCGTATAATCTTCTCACTGATGGTCCCATACCTTTTGGCGCGACTAAAACGACGTTGATATCTTTTCTGAACTCGGCAGCTTCAGATTTCATAACACCGAGCAAAAAGCCGTGCGATAAACCAAGCGTAGCCCCTGGTTTCATCGCAGCTAAGATTCTCGGATACATCTTCGCCTGCGCCGCGTCCGAAATCAACAACATGACCAAATCGCTTCTCGCAATCACGTCAAACGTCTCCCCGAGCGTCCCTAAGTCTTCCGTAAATCCAATTTTTCTCGCCTCTTCGTTCGACTTCGAATCCGGTCTTAACCCAATAGACACCGAGATCTCCTTCGCTAACCCAGCGGCTTCTAAAGAATCGCGAAAGTTCTGCGCCTGCGCCGGCGCTTGACTCCCCCATCCAATCACACCAATCTTCTTCACCTTCTTCAAAGCCTTCGGTAACAAAGGGAACTTATCGCGTCCACCACGAACGATATATTCTTGCTCCCCAGCAACGTCCACGATTTCTTTCTCGAACACTTTCGTGTTTATATCGAGCACTGGCTGTGCAACCGCTTGCGCTCTGATTCCTTTCGCACTCCTTCGCAGTGACGACGATGATGAAGACGATGACGACCAAGACCTCTTCGCAGTGGCGGCAGAATTAAATCGCATCCTGTTCTTGGACGATAACACTTTCGTAATCATCGTTTGCGATGCGAACGCCGTGGACATTTTTGTTTATTTCTTTCAGTTTCGTTCGTTTTATTCCCGTTTTGAAATTCGCGTCGATGTGCTATTTTATTTTGTTTCGATTAAAGCGCGTATTATTATCGCGCTTTCCTCGTGCGCCTATTTTTTATATCTCTTTCTGTTTTAAGCTTGGAACTGTTGAGAGAGTGAAATGCACGGAGAAGGTCTAAAAAAGATGCTGGCAAAAAAGAATCACATGCACACAGAGCACACAGACCATCAGGAAGCGCGGCCCTTTGTCCTCCATAAATAAAAACTCGCATTCGTCGTGCGAAATCGCGATCGATCGATCGTTAGAACGATAAGGAGAGAAGGGAAAGGAGAAGAATTGTGTTATGAGCGTCGTGACTTCTTCAGTAGCAGTGAACTTGGCTTCTTCTGAATGTAGGAATTATAGTAGTACGATTCAGATTAGTAGCGATGATGATTACGACGAGAAGAAGAAGAATGATATAAACGATAATAATAATAATAATAATAATAAGAGATTTATGAAGATGACGATTTTATCGGCAACGATGGCAATAGTGTTCTTCGTTGGAATAATTGGCAAACGGGAGAGGCAAAGTATAATGAACAATAAGAAGTTAGGTGATGGTCCTCGCGTCCCGTTCTTGGGCGATAACTTACCGTTCTGTGGGAAGTTCGTGGACGATGATTTGAGGACGAAGTTGTTACATAACGGCGAAGAAGTGCAAGATGCTGCTGTTGGATATAAGGAGTGCCAATTCTTTGACGATTTAGCTGTGAAAGCGAAATATCTCGCGTCGCAGCCGAGCTCGTGCGTGGCAAGTAATACAATACATTTGACGTATACGTCGGGCGATGATTTCTATCATAATATCGCGTTAGTCGTCCATAACTTGAAGAATCAGCAATGTTTCATGGAGAGGTTTTTGATAGTATGCGCGGATTCAGATTGCTCGAAACGAGCTACGGATGATGGGTTTAATAACATTGAATATCCAGCAGATTCATCGAATTCGGATACAGCTTATGGAAGATTTACTTGGATGAAACAAAAAATTTCGTTAGGAGTGATTGGCGCAGGTGTGAACATGTTCATGTTCGACGCCGACGTCGTTTTGTTCGAAACTCCAGACACGAATAGTTTCCTATCGCAATCGAACGTTGATGGGATGTTTCAAGAAGATTATATGGATTATCACGACGCATACGCTAACGGAGTTGCTTGGACAAAGAATTATCTCAACGAAGTACATTCTAGCTCTTCAAACTTCAACTCTGGCCAAATGTGGTATAAGGCTTCGGAAAGAACATCTCGATGGCTTCAAACATCTTTAGCACATGGCGTCATTTGTACTGCAGGTGGTGGTTGTGGCTTAGAGCAAAATATTTTACACGACGCCGCGATTCAGGCTCCTCAAGGCGACACAGAGCTCGGCACAGCGCCGTTTTCGATCACGATTAAACCGTTACCAATTCAATACGCAACGTTTTGCTCGAGAACGACTGATCCTTTACAGGATTGGGATGTCATTAAACACATGGGCGAATGGAAAACTCTACACATGTGTTGCTCGGGTTGGAAATACGATGGAATGGCGAATGCGATTTATAAAAGAAAGTGCGCGATGGAGACGCCTTCGCCGGCGTGCGTAGACGCCGCGATGCCAGCCGAGGAGCGATGGGATTATAATCCATCAACGATGCAAACCAGTATGCTAATCCCCATCAACGATAATTCAAATCCATAAAAAAGAAAAGAGTCATTATTATTAATCCTTAAGTCATGTTTTATTATTGTATTAATTGTATTATTGTATAGATTATATATTACAAATCGTCAGCGAACTTCTTACAAATATCAAGGAAATCATCGACAGATCTTTTCGGCATTAAATCGAACAAGCTCTGTTCGCACTTCCCATCCCCTAAAGGCACTTTCACAGTCTTCAAAATCTCAATAATCCTCTCATACTCCGCGCGTTTCCCGTTCCTTAAAACAGAAGCTTCAACGACTTTCGCTAAACCGGTGTTCACTTCTCCCTGTGGCTTCATGTCCTTCAAAAACAAATGCCACCCGTTCAAATCGACGTAGCACTGCTTCCCTATCTCTTGCGCGAGCTCTGACTGTTGATACTGCGTCGACCCGGACACGAAATCTGCAACGTCGAAGAAACTCTCAATGAACTGTTTCCCGATATTTTTAGACGACGACGATGTCGCAGAGATTTCAATATCTATTCCTCTTCTTCTCGCCCTTCTTCCGTGCAGTACTTCTTCGTTAGGACCGAAATGTGTAGTCGCATGAGTGCGTCTATTTCTTGCCGTTATTTCCTGGAGCGCTACTGCTCTCGTACTTCTTTGGATCATTTTTAGACTATTGTTTGTGACGACGAAGTGAAATCACCATTTCCATTTCCAAAACTTCCCTCCCATCAATTTAATATAATTCCAACAACTACTCTTCGTCACAAGTCACAAATAAGAGATAAACATAGAAAATCACATAAAACAGAATAAATAAAACCGACTACAGAGTGGTGGAACATAAACTGCAAATGTGTCATTAATCAACCGCGCGCGTTTTTGTTCTGTTTTCATTCTGTGTACTCTACTTTTGTCCTCGTAGATCTTGTTAAGGAAAGAACTTTAGGGAGAGTAGTAGTACTACTTTAAAATTGATATATTTTATTACATATATATTAGTTTATTAGCATATTAGCATACTAAGGGTGGTAACAATAAAAATGAAGACATCGCAATCGTTCAGCATATTCGGAAAACATAAGCGAACGCCGAAAGAGCTCGCGCAAAAATCACACCAATGCCTCTCTAGAGTAATCGAAGGGTGCGCGATGGAAAAAGACCAAGAGAGTTTACATAAATATTTCGCGGAGACGAGGCAGATTCTACACGGCGACGGTACGTACGATTTAGATGCGAAATTAATACAGGACTTTGTTGATTGTGCGATTGAGGAGAACATACCTGTGATGATTCAGAGGAGTTTACCGTTGTTAGAGTTCGAGGCGAGGAAAGACGCGGCGGCGACGTATAACGGATTAGTGAGGGCGAGAGATCCAGATACTGGGGCGTATAAAGTCGCAGAGGAAATTTTGGAGAAGAACGATGGAGAGGAATTGGATGGGTTGATTTTGGGGTACGAGAAGCAATCTTCCGCGTTGGCATATGGGGCGATGTTGAGAGAAGTCGTTAGGCACGAAAAGTTATGCGATTTGATTTTAAGGAGAGAGGCGTTTTTGAAGTTTTTTGAATTCATGCAGGCGGAGAATTTTGAAATCGCGAGCGATGCGATGGCTAGTTTCCGAGAGGCTTTGACGAGGCATAAAGAGATCGTTGCGAAGTTTCTCATTGGCGACGCTTATGACGTGTTTTTTGATAAATTCAATGACTTGCTCGAAAAAGGAAATTACGTTTGTAAGAGACAAAGCTTGAAATTATTGGGAGAAATCTTGCTCGATCGTGCGAGCGGTGAAGTGATGTTAAAATATATTGCAAAAGCGGAGAACTTGTGTTTGATGATGAATCTTTTAAGAGACGATGCGAAATCGATTCAATACGAAGCGTTTCATGTCTTTAAAGTTTTCGTCGCCAATCCAAACAGACCTCAAGCCGTGACGAGTATCTTAGAAGCGAATAAGGAAAAGCTCATGAATTTCTTAAGTAAGTTTCATGAAGAGAGAGATAAGGACGATGCGCAGTTTGCTGAGGAGCGACAGACGCTTATTGATGTATTGCATGGAATTTAATTAAATAATGGAGGCGGTACGCTAAACGTTTCACCATCTTCCATAAAATCGTCATCGGTATCGGAATCTTCGTTATTATTATTATCATTTACACCTCCTGCCGTTTTTGCGATCATCATCTTTTTCTTACTCTTCTTATAATTAGTCAAAGAACTTTTCGTCATTGATATTTTCAGCTCGCCCGTGGTCTTAGAGCGCGCTGCGTTGCATTGCTCTTCATTGACTTTTTCAGGTAGTCTCAACAAAAGAAGCTCGCCTTTGATTAATACTCTGATTATATCCGAGTGATAATCGACATCGACGAGCGATGTATCGTAATGTTTCGGAATTTGTACGCGCAAAACGATCTCATCTTCCAGATCATCGTTCTCGAATATAAAATCGTATTTACCTTCGTTGACTTGTAAAAGAGCATCGGTGTTCTCGGGGAGCGCATCGAAACCTTCGCGAGGAGGTTTTTTCTCCCTCTCGAACGTTTTTTTTCCGTGTATTTTTCTCTCCATCTCATGCTCTTGTTCGTTCGCATTTTTATCAGATCTTTCCTTTAGAAACAACGCATATCTCTTCTCCGCGCTCCATGTTTTATCTTCTTTATTATTATTATCACTATCATTATCATTCTTATTCGTCTTTTCTTTCGTTCTCTTTAAAATCTCCTCTCGAAGTTCTCGTTCGAGACTAGTACTTTCTCCAACGGCCTCGACTCTCTCTTCGTAAGTAATCTCGACTCCATCTAAACTAACTAACTGCGTGAGAACACTGACGACAAACATCCTACACCTTCCCCATTCTAGCATGCACGGATTCCCGACCAAAAAAAGCTGCCTCAAATGTACGTTCGCCCTCAACGCCTTCACAGACTTCTCTACGTTTTCCAAAGCAATAAAATTACAGGTCAAATCTAACTTCTTAAGCGACTCACATCCCTCTAAATTCTCTATCGCTTCCAAGTTATTCAACGAAACGTTCAAGTACTCTAACTTCTTCAGTCTATTCAAGTTCTCTGCAATTGAAATCACGTAACACATAAATAAGAAGGGGTTATCATTGAAAAACTAAAAACAAACTCGCGACTGATTTTACCTAACGCTCTGATTTGATTATCGTGCAATAAAATAATCCTCAACTCTAAGCAATCGCGACCGATGCACTCGATCCTCTCGATCCCTTGTTGATGCAACGAAACCTCTCGTAACGTTCGAACTATGCTCTCGTTGTGTTCCGCGCGTTTCCTCAGTAATTCGCGCGTGATTCTTGCCATTTTTATTATTATTATATAAGTTTGACCGCGATTTTGAAGAAATTCGGTCCTTTAAATTTTTAAAAGCAGTGACTTTTTCGGGAAAACGGAGAGTAATCCATCACGAGTTGATCTTCATAAAGAAGAGGAAGAAGAAGAAGAAGAAGCGAGAGTAAACAATAAAATGGCCCTAAAATTCGTGCTCGCGACGCAGACGCAAAAAGAACCCACAGACGAAGCAATTGCGAACGACCAAGACGACGATAGCGAACGCAAAGCTCGAGAAAATACTAACTCATTAACGATGAAGCCAGAGCAAGAGGAGCTGACTGATGATGATGATCTCGCGAACGAAACTGCTACGACGACGACGACGACGATGAATGATAATAATAACAACGAGAACACGAGGGAGAACGAATTTGATGAAGACGATGATGAGGAAGGAGAAGAAAATGATGGAGATGATTCGTTCGCACCGAAATCGCGGGCGCCGCAGGAGTTCAACGAAGACGGTATACCGATCGCGATTCCGTTTGAATACGAAGGCGACTCGAGTACGATTATAACCCCGGCCGGGATTATAATGGAGCGAACGACGAGAGGGGCGTTTAGATGCGGGAATTGTAAGTATTGTTCACAACCGACGTTGAAACAGAAGTGCGTGTATAATAACGCACCGAAACGACCGAGGAATGTCGGCGGTAGAGGTGGTGGAGTTTACGTCGATTCTACTGGTATGGTCGTTGGCGGGAGAGGAGGAGGGAGAGGGAAAGGAAGAGGGAGAGGGAGAGGGAGGTCGGCTTATTTGGCGTACTCGTCAGCTGGCGGCGAAGGGAGTGACTATGTACCGACAAGAATGGGTAGCAGTATGTTCGCGGCCGGTGGAAGCTTTTTTGAAGCTCCGAAAGCGGGGACTTACGAGAGCGCGTTATACGGCGCGAAGAAGTTTAACGAAGAGTTCGTAAGCGCGAATTCACAGCAATTAATCGTGAGAGCGAACACTGTGCAAAGTAAATATCTCGGGTTCGAGAAAACCGCGCAAGGGAAGATACGAATCATTAAGAATTTTGATTTATCGAAAGAGGCTAAGGAAAGAACTGTGACGAAATGGACAAAGACGAAATTTAGAATACCGAACATAATGGATGAGGATGATCGGGAGGCGGCCCAAGACAAGGACAACGATGATGAAAAAAACGAAACGAATGAAAACGATGAAAACAATGAAAAAGAAAACGAAGACGAATGCGACAAACCTAATAAAAAGTTCTGCACCGAGCTCTCGTTTTGGAAGCGACAAAAAGGCGATACTGCCGAGCGCCCAGCGTGGTTGCCGCAATTGAATGTAGATACGCCAGATAGGGAAGAAAATTCAAACAAAGACGACGAAGCTTTGTTAGCAATCCCTGGATACGAACAAGCGTTAAAAGGCGCCACGCAGAGAATACAAAAAGGCGGCGGCTTTGCATTCAAAAACACCATCGGCATCCCGGTCGCCAGCAATGGGAGAATATACAACGACAAAGTCGACCCAGAACTCCTGACCGTCTTTTGTACGGACCCAAACTGTACCGAAAGATTCCTCGATAGGCCGAGAATGCTCAGACACGTCGCAAACCAGCATAAAGAAAAAACACACATCTGCGACTTTGAAGGATGTGGCAAAGCGTTCGTTGATAACAGTAAACTCCAAAGACATTACGTCACGCATTCGACCGAAAAGAATGCCGTTTGTGAATATTGCGGAGCCGCTTTCGGGTTGAAGTTTAACTTGAATACGCACATGAAGAACGTGCACGGTATCATTAACAACCGTTTTGCTGCTGCGCCACCTAAACAAAAGATATAATAACATAATCACACTTGCATGCATGCACATACGTACACACTGTGAGACCTCTCACCTCTGACGCCCTGAGAGAGAGTAGAGGCTTTTTTGAATGCTGAAAGATCAGCAGCATCGAGAAAAAATCCCATCACTTAAAAACAACAAGTTAAAAGTAGTAACGCTTTAAAAATATGCCAATAAACACTAAAGCGCTCCGTACTCCCATGGTTCAAACGACGAGATGTAACACTCGAGTTCGTTTTCTTAATAATAATAATAATAATAATCGTTCACTGTACATAAAGAACAACGCAAAAGAGGATGATGACGATAAATCATCAGATTTAGATATAAAAAACAAAAAGCTGCCACCGATGCCGAACTTACGCGAGCTCGCACATACTGCGAGAATACAAATCACCGACGAAGAAGTCGAAGACTGGCAACCGAAGATTAATGCAATCGTTGGATGGTTTGGGCAGTTGAATGATATTGATATTGATCGAGAATGGGAAAGGTTAGGGTTGGTGAATGTGAAGAGAGTTTATAATGACTTGAACGGTGGGGAAGACGAGGACGAAGACGAGGACGAAACGAGATTTTTTAGGACGAAATATACAGAAGATGAGAAAATCGTGTTTGATCGAGAACGACTATTGAATTCGGCGAAGAACTATGAAGGAGGGTATTTTAGGACACCGAGGATT
>Ga0115001_10002481_pt1 | contig 14088 bp, 9 predicted proteins | sample ArcticOcean_MG_C_12_FD_89869 | JGI IMG/M metagenome (GOLD analysis project Ga0115001, IMG submission 89869) | Marine microbial communities from western Arctic Ocean - ArcticOcean_MG_CB8_130 | ecosystem: Environmental > Aquatic > Marine > Oceanic | place: Arctic Ocean: Canada Basin | collected... | reverse complement strand
TTTTTTTTCAAAACTGCGCAGTTGCGACATTGGGGCGGCGCGTAGCGCCGCGAAATTTTTTTAGACATAGGGTTTAGTGTAGTAAAATGCGTTGGAAATCAATTTTTATGCGTTTCACCCTAAACCCCAACTGCGCAGTTTAACTGCGCAGTTTTGGCCTTTTTTTTTCAAAACTGCGCAGTCGGCAGTTGCGACATCCCTATTTTAACCCATATAGTGTAGCGTGCTGGATTTTTCCAGGGGATATTACTGTAAAGGAAAAATTAAAAAACTGTAAAAACAGAACATAGCGTTAAAAGGATTCTTTTACACTTTATCCATTTGAGGGAGTGAGTAAAACGGGTTTCCCTTCAGCAAACTTTCAGCAATACATTCAGCAAGCTGCCCTCATTTTAATCTCAAGGCGCCTAATTTAAAAACCAGACGAATTAGTCTCTTTCTATTATTGAATGACTTCTTCTAAGAAAAAGATTTCTTATTTTTATGATCCAGAAGTTGGAAATTTTTATTACGGGCAGGTGAAAAGTACTTATGATTCTAGAAATGAGCTAATCTCCCATTTCTCTATTTCTATATTCTTACATATCTGTTTTTTTCGTTTGCTGATAAATTACTGGTTATTATTCTCAAAAAAAACAGGGACACCCAATGAAGCCGCACCGAATGCGCATGACCCACAATTTACTGTTGCACTACGGGCTATATAAAGAAATGGAGGTATATTCTTTTCTTATTCGTTGGAACGATTATTCTCACAATGCAAAATACAGGTTTTTAGGCCAGAGCTCGCAAACGCAGAGGATATGACGCAATTTCACAGTGATGAATATATTGAGTTTTTGAAAATGATTACTCCAGATAACCAACATGAACATCTTCGTCAATTGAAAAGGTTCAATGTCGCCGAAGACTGTCCGGTTTTTGATGGCCTCTTTAACTTCACACAAATCTATACCGGTGGCTCTATAGGTGGGGCTGTTCGACTCAATCATAATCTTGCGGATACAGTAATAAACTGGGCTGGTGGCTTACATCATGCTAAAAAGGCTGAAGCAAGTGGTTTTTGCTACGTAAATGATATTGTATTAGCGATTCTGGAACTTCTTAAAGTACACAATCGTGTTTTATATATTGATATTGATATTCATCATGGTGATGGTGTTGAAGAAGCCTTCTATACTACTGATCGAGTCATGACTGCTTCTTTTCATAAATTTGGCGAATATTTTCCAGGAACTGGTCACTTGCAGGACGTGGGTCAACATCTTGGAAAGTATTATAGTGTAAATGTACCACTAAAAGACGGTATTGATGATGAAACATACGAACATCTTTTCCAACCAATAATGAAAAAAGTCATGGATGTATTTGCTCCGAATGCAATTGTATTTCAGTCGGGCGCCGATTCTTTATCTGGTGATCGTTTAGGATGTTTCAATTTGTCTATTCGTGGACACGCTGAGTGCTTGAAGTATATGAGTACTTTTAATGTTCCCCTCCTCGTGCTTGGTGGTGGTGGGTACACAATTCGCAATGTTGCTCGTTGCTGGACATACGAAACTGGCTGCTTACTTGGTCATGAACTTGCAGAAATAATGCCCGCTAATGAATACAGTGAATATTTTGGTCCCACAAATAATCTTCACATCACTCCGAGTAATATGGAAAATCAAAACACGCCTGAATACATTGATGGTGTTCGCAATCGCATTCTTGAAAATCTCTCAAAACTTCCAGCCAGACCAAGTATACCCTTTCATCAAGTTCCACCTGACTCAGTGAACGTGATGGATCAAGACAGAAAAGTTGATCCAGATATATCAAATGATGAAAAGACGGGCGAAGGTTATTTAAATGGATGTGAAATTGAAGGCGACATACAAATAGGGAATGACCTCAATGAGCAAGATATCACTTACTCACGAGAAATAAGAGGAGTTCTAGAAAAAGAGTATGAAAAAGAAAAATCCACAGAGAACGTAGCTGATCATCTTGAGGAGAGAGATTCGTAAGTGACTTATGAACAACAACACTCTAGTTTGTGGAATCAAGCTTATTAAAATATTTTTTTGCTTCTGATTCATCTAAGATGGAAAAAAAAAATTCCGCTTTCGCTATTGCAATCGAGCAGTTTGAGCAAGATATGCCTTCATTGCCTTGCTGTGCTTCTCTAAGAGCTTGGATTGCATACATAATCAACTACTCACAGTCTTTTAATAATATTCAATTTAAATTAAAGTTCTTACCTGATCGCTGCTACATCCATTGAAGTTATCCATATGCTTTTCTAGGTAAGTTTTTGAGGCTTGTGACCGGGATCCTATGCGGGGATAAATATTTTCACGTTGAGGTTTTGATAAAATACCTAGTGCAAAGCATTCGTATTCATACAAATTTCCGGAGGGACATACATGTAATATTGATGTTCCTGAGTTGTCGATACCAGCCAATATTAAGCCTACACCATATGGTCTTCGAATAGACCTTTGTGTATAACCCTTTTTTTGAAACTATTATAATAAAACTTAAACTCTCTTTTTAGACTCTGACCTGCATTTTTCTCGAAATAACACCTGCTAGTTGAGCAATTGGAGGGGAAGATCCATATAAAAATTTAGATTTAGTACATTCAACCCGCATCTGCTCAGTAAGGAGGACTGCATCAGATGCAAGGCCAGATACTGCAATACCAATATTATCATCCAGTTTAAAAATTTTTTTCTGATGTTGGGACTGATTTGAAAGTCTGCGATTTAAAGTAACGAGTACGACAGCCGTAGCACTCTTAAAGGAAAATTAGTTTATTTTATGAAAAATGCATTTCGAAATTACCTTGCAACACACCACGGCACCACCTTGCTTCACCGCTTCTAAGGCATCTAATAATATGTAGGTGAAATTGGGGAAGTAAATTTAATTCAACTCACATTCGATCTGATGTAAACGTCCTTGAGGACTCCACGTAAGCACATCCTTTCATGAGAACAATGATGAAATGAGAAAGAACAACTTTGTTTATTTATACCTGATCATATTGATTACGAAACATTGCGATCTTTGACAGCTGAATACGAGAAAAAGATTTAAGAACTTTTCCTATTAAAAAAGCAAACCTGCAGTCCTTCCTGTCCTTTGGACTTAGAGACTGAACAGACTGGACTGTCCACGACCAATCTCATCGCTATTATTTACCTCTACTACTAAAATTAAAAAAAAAACGAAAAATGTTTAAAAATTATAAAAATTATACTTCTCTAAAATACCAAAGGTTGACCATACCACAAGGAGAAATAAGTGGCACAGCTAAAATAATAGCACACAAATATAATATTTTAGCTCAACGCGTAGTTGCTTCCAAGAAGCGTTATCCTAACACGTTGATCTAGGTTAATTAATAATTATATTTAACATTAATAAACCACACACATAACCATAGCTTTGCAAGCGATACCTCTATATAGTTTGTCCACATCTTAAACCCTCGGATATAGTTCACGGAATACCCAAAAAAACACACAAAAATGGGGGAGGGGGGGGAGGGGGGGGGCAGACATTTTTAGCATTTTAGTTTTTTAGGCCTTGATCGCTGACGCCTACTGGCATAGGACTGATAGAGAATTTCCATCATTCAATTGTAAGCTGGAAATAAAACAAAGAAAGGAGGCACATTTTTCTGTACGGTTACATATATCCCCCCTTCCCCCGGTAGCTGGTACGAATAACAGGTACGGTACAGCAGGTACGAATACCCTGAACGATCTTTTCGTTAGTCTAATTACTAACCCCTCGTTGTGACTTAGTGTAATGTTTTTGACTTTCTCAAATTCTTCTTAAAATCGAATGTCACGTAAAGTTCTGGCGACGATTTCATTAACTATAGAGGCTGGTTGTGCGAAACCATCACCTCCAGTTGGACCAGCTTTAGGCTCTCATGGATTAAATATAATTTCTTTTTGTAAAGATTTTAACGCAAAAACATCAGAAATACGGCAAAATGTCCCTATTCCAGTTCAAATCACAGCTTTCACAGATAAAAGTTTCGTGTGGGAACATTCCACGCCTCCCACGAGTTATCTTTTGTTAAAAGCTGCCGGAAAATCTGTTGGAAGCTCTAAACCAAATCACCTGAAAGGTGGTCATATTTCACTAAAACATATATACGAAATTGCTAAAATAAAGAAGCGACGAAAGGAGTTCGAGTATTTACCAATTCAAAATCTTTGCTTAAGTATAATAGGCAGTGCAAAAAGTTTGGGATTAACATTATCAGATCCACCTCAATAACTATTATTATAAAATATAAATTATTCAAAGATTTTAACTTAAACAATTTTGGCTAGAGTGAAATAGAATTTAGCAACCCCAGAAATTTCGTTGTACACTCCCTGTAGACCTCTTCCGTTAAAACTAGTGGTAGATCGCAAGTAACAATTTGGAGCGGGCCTATGTTTTCCTGCAGTTTTAAACATCCCAAGCTCTTTGATTTAGTAGATAGATTATAAGAGCGAAATTGCTCTTCGCTAAGTTTAAATTTTCTTTGTAAGTATTGTTTTAGCTGAAGAATAATAGTTAAATTAACCGACAAGTGAAACGTATGCTTCCGATCATTTAAACTTTGATTTGATAAACTTTCTGGTTCCATAAGTATCACTTCATCATCTCTGAGTTTTTCCTTCTCAGAGGTTTCAATTAATCTAGCTAGTGGTGCAGCACGTAAAATAACTATTCTTTGAAGTTTACAAATAGCATAGATTGGTTCTGTATTTGAGGAGAAAGGCAGACAAGAAATCAGATAAGATAAAAATTCAACATATCTTCGCTTTTCAGGTAGACAAACATTTTGCGTCAGGAGTTTAAGAATAATATCCAGAAATCGTGTGGCATCAATTCTATTTCCAACAACAAGTCCGAAAATATTTTTAAAACAGTCAAAGTGCCATTCCTTGATACAATTTGAATATTGGTCATTACGAGCAGCCTCCGACCTGTTATTCTCAGTACTCATGAAATGAAATAGCTGCTCAATAGCTTCAGATAATTGCTGATAAAAAAAATTGGCATATTTATCAAAATGAACTTTAAATAATCTGAATGCGAGCGTCCGAATTTTTATGCTGCGATCACAGTTTAGTTGTAGAAGAGATGAGAAGGCGCTTAGCGGGTGAACCAGGCCTTTTCTTATAATTACTTCAACTAATTGGAGAGCTCTCATTCGAACCTTACTTTCAGAGTCCGCACAAAGTCCACGAATTTCCTTCCAAAATCTTTGAATACAATTTGCATTCCCACTATCTAACTCACCGTTTTCACCTTGAATCTTTTCTGCATACTGCATCTTTTCTGTATGATTAGTCCCTTTATTTTTCAGCTGATTTAGAATAATATTCGAATCTTCTTCACATATAATATCTTCCAAAATTTTTAAGCCCTGCAGCTTCAATTCATAATTCGAGCTAATATGCAAAACTCCATGCATAATATCATCGAATACCTTAGAAAATTTGGTGGCATTAAAATTTTGCATTGAAATAAATATTGAACCACAGGCTTCAACTGCGAGCTTATTTATTTCTGAATTGTCTTCCTTTTTCAAAGCGTACCTCTGCAACATTTTTAAAATAGTTACAATGCCGTTTTCGCTTGATTCACCGAGAAAGGTGAAATACTGTTCAGAGTCCAGGAAAAACTTCGCTTTATACTTCATGATTTTTCCAAGCACAAATATTGCACGGAATTTCAAAGCTCGTTCTTTATCTGCAAGATTATTATCTGAAAAATTATTATTTCTTCCCTCTTCACTGAACAATACCAACATGAATCTTTTCATTAACCGCACTAGCTTTTCTTGGGCATCAGTAGACATAGAAGCGAGTGAGCATAAACACTTCGTTGCATAGTCAGCTGTACCAAAGTACTTCGAACGGAGGATCAAAACGCACATGTCATCGACAATTTTTCGGTTTAAATTTACGCTAAATCTTATATTCTGACGAATGATGGCATTCACCAAACTAAGAACAGATTGCATGAACAAAGACTTATTATCGAGAACATATTCATTGCCGTGGAAATATGGTTGCAACGCCATTATAAAATAAAAAGGATCATTATCTGGAACAAAAATACCTGGCTCAATCAATCCAAACAGATGAAGCGAAAATGCGAACATTTCAGATGTTATATTTTGCCCTCCCTTGTTCATTTTAACAACTTCAGGATGATCCAAGAGAGGCAAATTTCTTGCATTTGCTTGCCCAAGTTCTCTTGATTTAACTACGCCTTCAAAAATGAAAGCTACCATATTCTGTACATTTCTTTCCAATACTTTTAAATTAATCGTTTCAGATTGGACTTCCTCTCCTTTTGGGTGTAAAATCCTCTCCAATAAAATTAGTACTGGAAAATTACAAAGGACAGGCAAATTGGTACTATCTTTAGAAAACATATCAAAATATAGAAGCCATGACAATCTTACGAATGCATAACACGAATTTTCTCTCTCGACGTTAGCTGTATTCAACTTTTTTTCACTAAACCATTTCTTTCTGAAATACTTGATGACTAATAATTGAATGCTTAAATCAGGATCCATAATTCGAAGGACCAATTTATAATTAAAATTAATTGTGTCATAGTTGTATTTTCCTTTTTTATCATCGAGTGCAATTTTTTGTAAGATCATAATAACTCGTTTTCGCACACTAACGCCAACATCAGTAATACGGTCGAGAATCTTAAAACAATATTTAGTTCTTACTTGTTCATTTAAAGAGACAAACTGTCCTAGCAGCTCTAACGTTGAACACCTTACAAGAGTAGCTGGATCATTCATTCTCTTCAATAAAATTTCGTGAACACGTGGATTAACAAGTATTGTTGAATCTACACACGCAATTTTCGAAAGAGAACGAATTCCAGCAGTACGCACTGTTATTGATACATCATCAAGCATACCAATTATTCTATAAAAGAGAACATCATTCTGCTGCGCTAGAGGTCCTAAAATATGAAGCTGGCGATTCAACTTTATTATTAAGCTTCGAGACAAATTCCTATTTGGACCCCTTTTTTTATTCGAAACATCTTTTAGAATTGTATTATAAAGTTCTCCATAAAATTTGATTTTATCTTCGGATGAAATTTGATGAAGAGAATGAGAAGAGCGTCTTCTGGTATCATTTGTCATCACACGAAGGTGGTAAATCAATGCATTGTTAGAACGGATTGATGAGTTTTCATAATATCTACACATTTCCTTTTTTTTGCTTAAGTTTTCGTACTTGACAGTTAGAAGATAACGGATTAAAATTGCTTCGAGACAAATAGACCGTACTTTCCAAAATTCACCACCCAAAGTACACGACAATCTTATATCAGACTCAGCCTGAATAAATCCCTGCGAATCTTCTGCACCTCCCTCATGAGAAAATATGTTATTGTTCTTTTTGCAACTAATGATATCCGTTTTGAGCTTGGCAGACACTTGACTTATTATATCGATAGCTCTTTCCCGAAATTTTGGATCCAAGTGCTGCAAACCAAACTTTCCTAGGAGGCAGGCACACAAATTCAATATAACTAGAGAAGAAACAGGCCATTCCGGCAGATTCAAACATGATAATAAATCTTCAAGGATATTTTTGATAAATTCTCTTACATCTTTTTCTTGAAAATCAAAAATTTTCACCAGAAGACTTGACCAAAAAACATTTGACCAGTAAAAAACGTGAGCAATCCCTTCACTATAATTTGAATTTAATAAGGTAAAACTGTTCTGAAAATCCTCATTATAACCTACACAGCTTTGTAAGCAACTAAGTAATACTGCAGCAATAACACCAATCTTTCTTTGAGGGTCTTCTGGAAGACGAAATAATTTGCAATAAGACACTTTTTCAGAAACGCCAAGAACTATATAGTCAATCATTTTATCGACCAAATTAATACGCAAATGAGGATATTTGTTAAATACATGTGCGATAAATTGAACAAAATTCGCTTTTATCAGATCAAATTCTTTTAATTCCAAGATTAAAAAATATGCTTTGATAACTCGTAGTATGGAAGTGTCTGAGACTTTGACAGCAACAACTAACAGAGAGAAATAATGGATCATATTAGCAGTGTTTGCAAGGAAATCTTCGAGAATTCGGCGAAAATTTGAATTTTGTTCATCCTTGAGAAGTTTATTATCTTTCTTACCTTTGCTCAAATAAAGATTATGGATTTCAGGCGACTCGCTCGCATTGTCCATACATTTTATCTTTTGTGGGTCGTTGTAGTTAAGATCCAGAACTTTAATCAGAATTTCAGAAAGAAAAGAACATAATCGTTCTATTCTTTCATCCGTAAAAAGAGATTTAGAAATAGAATCATCACAGATTAATCTACATATCAAAGAAGAAGAAACCATAGTTTCGATAATAAACTTGAACTCTTCCATTGAATGTCCATGAAAAGTATTCTGCAGTAAATATGAACAGTAGGTGAGCAAATATCCAATAATTTCAAAACATTGTCTTAAAATTTCTTCCGAAATTTGACTCGCTGATTGTAAATGAAATATTGAATTCAGCCGTGAATTCAGAACACTAAAGGCCTCTAAAAAATTTGATGAAAGGAAGTCATTTTTTTTTTTTATATCTGGTTCAGTCAAATTTACTTTTTCAAACAGAATACTCACAATCTCATTAAAATCCTTCAGCTCCCTTTCAAGCTCGTTAGTTTCTCTTACACTTTCATTTAGTATTGTAGATAACGGACTTAAGAAAGCAGCCGAAAATTGGTGGATAACTTTTCTCTTTTGATTATCAATGCAACGAACTTCGTTTTGCTTTCTATTTACATTTGTGAGGTTCTGCTTAATTTTTCGAGTGAAAGCTAGTGAAAACAAATGAATCTCCCATATACAAGTGAAAAAGAAAAGACTTACTCCGAAGCAGAAGCAAGCACGAAGAGTTAAATATATTTTGACTGAAGAATGTTTTTCTTTTTCCTGCATCTAAGCTCATTTTCGTATCTGAAATTTGAAATCGGATTGAACTCGACCTTTAAAAGATATTGTAACGGTAGAGTGAGTGAAAGGTAAAGTGGAAAATACGTAAACGTACATGTACTCTATATTAACTTTTGTTAATATCTTATTTATCTCGAGTTGTCTAACTTTGAAGTCAACGAATTTTGACTCATCTTGATCGCTTTGAAATCCAAGACTATCGTTAATAAAAATTGCCTCTAGGTATACACTTAAAGTCAAACGCGGAGATTGTAAACCCATCTTCTTCTGGATTAGAATAGAAGAGAATAAAATTAGAGGTTATCGCTCAACAAAGAACTGAAAAGCGATTATCATTTTGTAATTCAACTTCTTCTTATTAACACAATTACGTTAAGTTTTTGGGATGTGTCGCGCGAGAGCGAATTCCCTTTCCCAAGTACAAGAGTTGGATTAAGTTGGATACATGTTTGATACCTGATGCTTACCTGGCCAGCGTTAGGGACGTCGCAATTGTGCAATTTTGTTTATGCTATCTCTAAAATACTATAAGGTCGATCATACCACTCGGAGAAATACGGGCACAGCTATAAGCAGTCCACACAATATATCACACTTTAGCTCAACGCGTAGTTGCTTCCAAGAAGCGTTATCCTAACACGATGATCTAGGCCTTTTTTTTCAAAACTTCGAAGTTGCGACATCCCTAGTTTGTCCATACCTTAAACCCTCGGAAATAGTTTACCGGAAGACCCAAACAAATTTTGAAAAAAAAAAGCCAAAATTGCACTTGTAAATATACAAGCGTATCTCGCTAACTCCAGGGTTTAGGGTTTTGATCACTACGCGCGGCGCACTCCCGTCTTCGATTCTTCTTCTTTTACGCTCAAAATTTGTCAACACTTAGCTTATGCAGTTTTCTTTGTTCTTAGAAAGTTTCGTTTTTATCGAATTGATATTGACGAAGATATAGAGCGGATTAGACGGTACACCCTCGAAAAATCCAGAGGCCGCAAAAAAATCTTAAAAACTCATTTTTATAGGGCGAAAAGCGAAATATACAAGCAGAAACTACAAGCATTTTTTTGAATGATAATACGATCAAAATTGAGAACAGGATAGTGCTAGAACGCAACTCGTTTGAATCGCTCTGCTTTGAAAATATGAAAAAAAATAAAAATGTGTACTATTTCCGGCGTCGCGAATACCGTTTTTAAATATTTCTTGGCACAAAATTTCCGAGTATCGCATTTTTCGTAGTTTTGGAGAAATTCGCGCGACTATATCTTCGCTAGACATGTTTCCGCCTAGCTTTGAGTTCGACCGAGAGTTTCATGGTCACGAAGATGACGTTCGTGCAATTTGTGCCAATTCAGAAGGTCAGAATCAATTTGCCACCACCAGTAGAGATAAAACGGTACGAATATGGTACTTAAATGGTGATGAGGAAGCAGATGTGAACGAATGTAAAGTTTTTAGGGGACATAGCTCGTTCGTAACGTGCATTTTTTGGGCTCCACAAGGCTGTCTGAATATAGATGAAGATGTCTTGATTTCTGGTAGTAGGGATCATCGTATTCTTGTATGGAGCGTCTCGAAAGGAATAGTAATTGAAGAACTAAATGAACATACTATGGATATAACTTCAATTGTAGTTCTTATGAATGGGGACATAATTACTGCCAGTCAAGACTCTCAAATTTGCATATGGAGACAATTTAAATTATTTAAGGTATTCTTTATTTTCATTTCTCTTTGCAAATTTTTAAAAATATACATTTAGACTCTCGTTGGTCACAAAAGCTCTGTGTTATCTTTACTAGCAATACCCGATAAGTTGGAATTCTATTCAGGTGGAGCGGATGGGACCATTCGTCACTGGTGCAAAGATTACATCTGCACAAATGTACTTCATGCTCACGCTGATTCAGTTCGGAGCTTGTGCTTAGCTTCAAATATTGGATTTTTGTCTGCTTCTCATGATACTACTGCGAAACTTTGGTCCAGGCAACAAAATCTCAAGCGCACTTTTATTGGACACGCTTCCCTAGTGTATTCTGTTCAATTTTTTCAGATTGACGAACTAAACCAATTTGTGATAACTTCGGGAGAAGATAAAACATGCAAGATTTGGATTTTATCTGGGGAATGCGTCCAGACTATTGTCCATCCAGGATGTGTTTGGTCAAATCTCATGCTGGGGAAAAGTTTATTTACAGCTTGTTCTGACAATATTGTGAGAAAGTTTGACCTGGGTAAAAATTATCGCAGTTCATCCGAAGGAAGCATTACCACAACAATTTCACAAAATAAACTCACGGGAATTGCAGAATTGGCTGTTCGAGAGCCTATAGAAAATATAAACATGCAGCCAGGATCTTTTGATGGACAAGTTAAAGTTTTCACTTACAACTGTGGCAAATCAAGTGCGTTCACTTGGAAGACTTTGTCTCAGGAGTGGGAGTTAATAGGTGAAGTTATTGAACACACAGAAGATATCGAAACCGGAATAACGTCTGATTATGTTTTTGATATAGATGTTCAAGATAGTGCACCTCCAATAAAATTATTTTTCAACCGTGGCCAAAATCCAAGGTTTGTTGCAGAAAAATTTCTTCAAGATAATTTATTACCAGCTTCATACAAAGAAAAAATAATTGAATTTATACTCCAAAACGTCCAGGAAAATGATATATCTTGGGACGAAAAGTTGGGGGATATTTTACATCCTGAGCAAATATTTCCCACGTTTATTCCAACGTGTACTTTTGTATATTTTGATAAAATTAACTTAGATGGAATTCTTTTGAAACTTAAGGAATTTGGATTGGCTGAAAGTAAAAGAGAAATATTAAAAGAGTCTGGTATATGGAATGAAAAAACAGCGATGATCGTGCAAGTTTTTCCAGTTATCACCGAGCTTTTATCGTTTCGAGTCGAGCAGTTATATCCAGCTTTTGATTTGATTCGATATGCAGTATTGCGTCCAGATTGTGCAGCTGAAATCGTGAAATTCAGTGGAAAACTGAAAGCTACATTTCTGCGTGCTATAAGCCCACCTGCTACATCTCAAAATGTACTCACAGCGTTTCGCCTTACCAACAACTGCTTTGGATTAACACAGTTATTCGAAACTTTAGTTTTCTCAAATCTCTCCCAGATCTTTACTAACCTTGTTACCTTAACAAGTCAGCACTTGAAACCGGCTCTCCGCATTACGTTATGTACTTTTATCATGAACTTCGCGGTAGCAGTAGCTGGGCACCTGAAAGAAATAGAAAATCAGAACGAAATTTATGAGCTATTTTTCGATGTGTTATTGCAACTTTATCGAAATACTCCAGAAGATGATGGAGATAGTAGACTTAGAATAACTATAGCTCTCGGAAATTTCATATATAATTCAAATGAAAGAAGAAAGTTGGTGAGCATAGATATACATGAATATGTTAGAAAGTGTATGGTACAGACTGGCAACTCAAAGCTTCAAGCAGCAGCCACGGAAGCAATTGCTGAAATTTCAAAAGGATAGAAATTTGATACCAGTATATAAATTTTAATCCGTTGTTGTTTCTAAAAAAAATATATAAAGTCCTGCATACTGGTAGTTTATAAATGTGGTGCTGCTACGTTTTTTATCATGCTACTAAAGATAGTATATAACTTTCTTAAGATACCAGGTACAGTGTACTTTTAAAGCTTTTCTCTAATTATTCAGATAAATTTTGCATATTATTATTTGCTACACTTCTCGTCCTTTACTCTCCTCTTCAACGTAACTTCTTTTGTATGTGAACATAATTCGAAGCTGCGAAAGCAGATCAAGTTTTTGCACGATATCGAATTACTTATGTACAGGTGGCGCCACCTGACGAATATGAACTTTTCAATTGAAGGTATGCTTTAAGGAGAAAGAAGACCATGTCCCATATATCCCTCGATAAGAAATGTGCATATGAGAACTAGCATAGAAAAGCGTGCATTAACAATTTCAGCAAACGGGACTAATCCGACATATCCTAGAGGAGATTCTATTTTAAAGTACTTGAAATCAAGTGCCGCTGGATCAACCGCATAAGCGCGCTTACCCCGAAAACGCGAATCAATTTTATATCGAAAAGTACCCTTTCCAAGCCACGGCTGTAAATAATGGTCATTTCGCGATCCAACTTCTATCAAATTTCCTTCATCATATATGAGAATTGAAGGAAGTAAAGAGCTAAGTATCACCAGAACTACAATCAAAGGCGTGATTCCGTGAGAAATATTATACGATAATTGCTCCGTAAGTGATTTCTTTACCAGTATTTCGTTTGCAAAGCCTGACATCAATCCGATCATTGCACATCGTCCGTTTATTATCTCTGGCAGAACTCCATCAACTCCAAATAGGAGAAGACAATCAACTGATAATAAAAAATTCACAAATGGACTTCTACTGTTGTCCACAGCTTCTGCATCTTCTTCATAGGTCGTTCTTGAGATATGCTGTTTCTCATAAAGCGCGCTGTATTGTTTCTGATCGAGAGAATCTGAGTCTAGTCTTTCAAAATTCCTTGAGCTTGTTCCTGAAGAAGAATCAATCTTTAAATCGTAGGGGCTAAATTCACTACTTTCGGGAGTTTCACGACTTGTTTCTTCTTTCACATTCCCTTGTCGCCTCCTTCTAGAAGCTGATACTACTAGGTAACGAGTGGAAGAAGAAGAAGAAGAAGAAGGCGAGGAAAAAGAAAGACTGCGCACTTGATCTTTTAAAATCATTCTCGAGCACTGTTATAAAATTGCGGAAGTACAAATGGGGCCAATGTCGTTTTTTGAGAGCCGTACCTGACACTGATGATGCCTGCTGCTGAAGTGCTGATGTATTAGGGTGGGGAATTTCTTCTCCGGAGAATTTCTCCGACTGTGGGAGAATTTTTTTAATAATGACTATGGATAGAATTTATGCCCGTGGCCCGATTTATGCCGAAAACCTAAGAAATGTCAGAAGAGCACAGAAAGTGATATTTAGGGTAGGGATGTCGAATTTCAACTTCGAAGTTTTGGCCTTTTTTTTTCAAAACTTCGAAGTTGCGACATTGGGGCGGCGCGTA
>Ga0115001_10002480_pt1 | contig 14089 bp, 7 predicted proteins | sample ArcticOcean_MG_C_12_FD_89869 | JGI IMG/M metagenome (GOLD analysis project Ga0115001, IMG submission 89869) | Marine microbial communities from western Arctic Ocean - ArcticOcean_MG_CB8_130 | ecosystem: Environmental > Aquatic > Marine > Oceanic | place: Arctic Ocean: Canada Basin | collected... | reverse complement strand
GCCGGCTTCGAGGTTCGAGACGTTCACTTCAGCCACTACGGCCGGATGTGCCCGATCGAGACCCCGGAAGGCCCGAACATTGGCCTGATCGGTGGCCTGTCGTGCTACGCCCGAGTCAACGAGTTCGGCTTCATCGAGTCGCCCTACCGTCAGGTCAAGGACGGCAAGGTCACGGGCGAAATCGTCTACATGGCCGCCGACGAAGAAGAGAACTACGTGGTTGCCCAGGCAAACACGCCGCTCAAGGACGACGGCAGCCTGGCTGACGAGCGTGTCCTCGTGCGCCGGTCGCCGCAGGCCGCCAGCCTCGAGGATCTCCGCAAGATGCTCGAAGCCGAGAGCTTCTTCGGTGCCACCACCGACATCGGCTATGTGCCGCCCTCAGAGGTCGACTTCATCGATGTCAGCCCGAAGCAGATCGTGTCCGTTGCCACGGCGCTGATTCCGTTCCTCGAGCATGACGACGCCAACCGCGCCCTCATGGGGGCCAACATGCAGCGTCAGGCTGTGCCGTTGCTCCGTGCCGAGGCGCCGTACATCGGTACCGGCATCGAGAACCGTGCCGCCCGTGATGCCGCTGATCTGATCATGGCAGAAGACGACGGTGAGGTCACCGACGTCTCCGGCGAATCGATCTCCGTGCTGTACAAGACGCTCGGCAAGCGGACCTACAAGCTTTCCAAGTTCCGTCGCTCCAACCAGGACACGTGTATTAACCAGCGTGTCCGTGTCCACGAAGGCGACAAGGTCACGACCGGTGTCATCCTCGCTGACGGACCGTCGACCGACCAGGGCGAACTGGCACTGGGCAAGAACCTGCTTGTGGCCTTCATCCCGTGGGAGGGCTACAACTTCGAGGATGCGATCATCCTTTCGGAGCGCCTGGTGAAGGACGACGTGCTCACGTCGATTCACATCAAGGAGCACGAAGTCGATGCTCGTGACACGAAGCTGGGCCCGGAAGAAATTTCCCGTGACATCCCGAACCTGAGCGACGACATTCTTGCTGACCTCGACGACCGCGGCATCATCCGCGTGGGCGCTGACGTTGGCCCGGGCGATGTCCTCGTTGGCAAGGTCACGCCGAAGGGCGAGACCGAGTTGACGCCGGAAGAACGGCTGCTCCGAGCGATCTTCGGTGAGAAGGCTCGCGAAGTCCGTGACACCTCACTCAAGGTGCCGCACGGCATGACCGGCAAGGTCATCGACGTCAAGGTGTTCAACCGTGACGACGGTGACGAGCTGCCCCCAGGTGTCAACCAGCTGGTGCGGGTCTACGTGGCGCAGAAGCGCAAGATTTCCGTGGGTGACAAGCTCGCTGGGCGCCACGGCAACAAGGGCGTTATCTCCAAGATCCTCCCGATCGAAGACATGCCGTACAACGAAGATGGCCAGCCCGTCGACATCATTTTGAACCCGCTGGGTGTTCCGTCCCGGATGAACGTTGGTCAGGTGCTCGAAGCGCACCTCGGCTACTGCGCTCGTTGGGGTTGGACCAACCCAGATGGCACCCAGATCGGCGACGACCCGATCCGTGGCACCGAGACCAAAACCCGCCCGAACACCAAGCCCGCCACCTTCGTGGCAACGCCGGTGTTCGATGGCGCCAAATGGGACGAGACAGAGAAGGCCGGCAAGCACCCGGTCATCCAGAACATCCTCGAGAACCTCAACGTCGAGTCGGCGTCGGGCGCTCGTCTGGTCGGGACCAACGGCAAAATGACGTTGTACAACGGCCGCACCGGCGATGCATACGACAACCCGATCACCTGCGGTTACATGTACATCTTGAAGCTGGCCCACTTGGTCGACGACAAGATTCACGCACGCTCCACCGGCCCGTACTCGATGATCACGCAGCAGCCGCTGGGTGGTAAGGCTCAGTTCGGTGGCCAGCGCTTCGGTGAGATGGAAGTGTGGGCCCTTGAGGCCTACGGCGCGGCGTACTGCTTGCAGGAACTGCTCACCATCAAGTCTGACGATGTGCTCGGCCGTGTCCGGGTGTATGAGTCGATTGTCAAGGGCGACAACATCCCCGAGCCGGGCGTGCCCGAGTCGTTCAAGGTGCTGATGAAGGAGATGCAGGCGCTCTGTATCAACGTCGAAGTGCTGACCAAGGACGGCCAAGAGATCGAAATGCGCGACCTCGACGACGAAGTCTTCCGCGCTGCTGAAGAACTCGGCATCGACATCTCCCGCCCAGAGCGCGGCACCGACGAAGACGACGCTCGCCGCGAACGCGAAAAAGCGGAGCGCGCCGGAAACTTCCGCTGACGATCAGATGGTCACTCTGTGCCAGGCACAGAGTGACCGCCTGATTGCTGGAGCTTGATTTCCGGTCACACTGTGCCTGGCACAGAGTGACCGATGAACCCCGAACACCCAGAGCAACCGACAAAAGGGAAACCACATGCTCGACGTCAACATGTTCGACCAACTGAAAATCGGCCTCGCTGAGGCAGACCAGATTCGTAACTGGTCACACGGCGAAGTGAAGAAGCCGGAGACAATCAACTACCGCACGCTCCGTCCCGAGAAGGATGGCCTGTTCTGCGAGAAGATCTTCGGACCGACTCGCGACTGGGAGTGCTACTGCGGCAAGTACAAGCGCGTCCGCTTCAAGGGCATCATCTGCGAGCGCTGTGGCGTCGAAGTCACGCGCTCCAAGGTTCGCCGCGACCGCATGGGTCACATCGAACTGGCCGCACCGGCCGTGCACATTTGGTACCTCCGCGGTACTCGTTCGTGGCTCGCCTACCTCCTGGCTGGTATCGAGCCGAAGGAAGAGCTCAAGGCGAAGATGCTCGAAAAGGTGATCTACTTTGCTGCGCACCTCGTGAGCTGGGTCGACGAAGACGGCCGCCACGAAGCACTGCCGAGCCTTGAGGCCGAGTACCTCGAAGAGCTTGAGGCCATCAACAAAGAACTCGAGATCGCCATCGATCGTCGGTTCAAGGACCTCGAAGAGGCCGTCGCTGCCGCTGAGAAGGAGGGCGCCAAGCCCGCCGATCTCAAGAAGCTGCAACGCGAAGGCGACAAGGAGCTCGAAAGCATCCGCGAGCGATACGCCATCGAGCTCGATCTCGTCGCCCGCACATGGGATGAATTCAAGAGCGTCCACTCCCGCAAGATCATCGAAGACGAGATGTTGTGGCGTGAAATGCGCGACAAGTACGGCGAGTACTTCGAAGGCGGCACGGGTGCCGAGGCCATTAAGCAGCTCATCAACCGGATCGACTTCGACGAAGAAGAGATCAAGCTCCGCGATGCGATTGACGTTGGCGACTCCGGTCGCAAGCCGCTCAGCGCACAGCGCAAGCAGAAGGCCATCAAGCGTCTGAAGATTGTTGCCTCGTTCAACCGACGCGACGAAAACGGTCGCCGCGAGAACGACCCGATGGCCATGATCCTCGACGTCGTCCCGGTCATCCCGCCGGAACTGCGCCCGATGGTGCAGCTCGACGGTGGCCGCTTTGCGACATCTGACCTCAACGACCTCTACCGTCGTGTGATCAACCGCAACAACCGTCTTGAGCGTCTGCTCAACCTCGGCGCACCGGAGATCATTGTCAACAACGAGAAGCGCATGCTGCAAGAAGCAGTCGATGCTCTCTTCGACAATGGCCGTCGTGGTCGACCAGTGACTGGCCCGGGCAACCGGCCGCTCAAGTCGCTGTCTGACATGTTGAAGGGCAAGCAGGGTCGTTTCCGTCAAAACCTTCTCGGCAAGCGCGTCGACTACTCGGGCCGTTCGGTCATCGTGGCCGGCCCGACTCTGCGGCTGCACCAGTGTGGTCTGCCGAAGCTCATGGCGCTCGAACTGTTCAAGCCCTTCGTCATGAAGCGCCTCGTCGACCTCGAGCTGGCACAGAACATCAAGACCGCCAAGCGCATGGTCGAACGTCGCCGACCACAGGTGTGGGACGTTCTCGAAGATGTCATCCAAGAGCATCCCGTCATGCTCAACCGTGCGCCCACGCTGCACCGTCTCGGCATCCAGGCCTTCGAGCCTGTGCTGGTCGAGGGCAAAGCGCTCCAGATCCATCCGCTCGTGTGTACTGCGTTCAACGCTGACTTCGATGGTGACCAGATGGCCATCCACGTGCCGCTCTCCGCTGAGGCTCGCGCCGAAGCTCGCGTGCTCATGCTGTCGGCCAACAACATCTTGTCGCCCGCATCGGGCCGCCCGATTGTCACGCCGTCGCAGGACCTGATCATTGGTGGCTACTACCTCACCGAGTCGATCGCTGAAGCCCCCGGTGAAGGCCGCACGTTCCGCCACCTGTGGGAAGTGCTCCGTGCATACGACGAGAAGACCCTCGATCTGCACGCGGTCATCAACATCCGCATCCCAGGCGAAGCGCCGTTCCAAACCACTGCCGGTCGCGCCCTATTTGAAGAGGCGCTACCCGCACGCCACGTCGCTGACAGCGGCGAGGTGCTCCAGGAGTCGTACCCCGACAAGTTCGGTCACATCGACTACCTCGTCACCAAAAAGGAGATGGGCGTCATTGTCGAGCAGCTCTCCGACAACTACAGCAAGGCTGAAGTTGCCAACGCTCTCGACAACATCAAGGACCTCTGTTACCGCTTCGCCTCGCAGTCCGGCATCACCGTGTCGATCGACGACGTGCGGACTCCGAAAGCCAAGAAGGGCATGATGGAGGAGTACGAGCGCCAGGCCGACAAGGTCGAGACGCAGTTCCGTCGTGGCATCATCACCGATGGCGAGCGCCGTCAGCAGGAAGTGCGAATCTGGACGGACGCCACCGCCGAGGTGCAAGCCGAGATGGAACGCGAGTTCAAGGAAGCCAAGTTCAACCCGATCGACATGATGGTCGGCTCGGGCGCCCGAGGCAACATGACGCAGATGCGTCAGATTGCTGGCATGCGTGGGCTGGTTGCCAACCCGCGTGGTGACATGATTCCTCGCCCGATCAAGTCGAACTTCCGTGAGGGCCTCGAAACCCTTGAGTACTTCATTGCTACTCCCGGAGCTCGCAAGGGTCTGGTCGACACCGCACTGCGAACCGCTGACTCTGGTTACCTGACTCGTCGCCTTGTCGACGTTGCTCAGGAACTCATTGTCCGCGAGGACGACTGTGGATCGACCCTGGGAGTGTGGATCGAGAACGTCACGCCAGACACGGCCAATGTTCGTTCCTACATCGAGACCAAGCTGTACGGTCGTGCGTTGCTGCAAGACACCAACCTCGTCAAGGCAATGGAAGATGGCCGCAAGGTTCTTCCACGTAACACAATCGTCGGCGACGAGGAAATGGAAGCACTCCGCGAGGACAAGGACATCACACGACTCCGTGTGCGTTCGGTGCTGACGTGCGACGCTGAACTCGGCGTTTGCGCAATGTGCTACGGCCGCTCGCTCGCCACCGGCAAGATGATCGAACTTGGTGAGGCTGTTGGCGTCATCGCGGCTCAGTCGATCGGTGAGCCCGGTACCCAGCTGACGATGCGTACCTTCCACACCGGTGGTGTCGCAGGTAAGGACATCGCGGGCGGTCTCCCCCGCGTCGTCGAGCTCTTCGAAGCTCGTACGCCAAAGGGTTCGGCTCGTCTCGCCAAGGCAACCGGCATCCTGCATCTTCGCGAGGACGAGGGCAAGGGCATTCCTGTTGTCGTCATCGACGATGCAGGCGAAGAGCACGAAGTGGTTCTGCCGCTCGGTGCTCGCCCGATCGTCGTGGATGGTCAGTCGGTCAAGGCCGGCGATCCGCTCGTCGATGGTCCCTTCGATCCGAAGGAGATCATGGAGATCAAGGGCATCCGTGAGACCCAGCTGTACTTGGTCGAGGAAGTCCAGCGTGTCTACCGCGATCAGGGCGTGTCGATCCACGACAAGCACATCGAGTTGATCGTGCGTCAGATGACGCGTCGCATTGGCGTCCAGGAGCCCGGTGGCTCCGGTTTCCTGCCGGGCGAGCGTGTCGACTCCAAGCGCTTCCGCGACACAAACCGTCGCATGGTCGAAGAGTCCTTGCGCCCTGCCGAAGGTCGCCCGGAACTCATGGGTATTACTAAGGCATCGCTGGCCACAGAGTCGTGGCTGTCGGCTGCTTCCTTCCAGGAGACCACTCGGGTGCTCACCGAGGCCGCCATCGACGGTCGCGCCGATCACCTCATTGGCCTCAAGGAGAACATCATCCTTGGCAAGCTGATCCCAGCTGGCACGGGTATGCCGAAGTACCGCGAATTCGGTATCGAAGCACCTGACTACGAGCCCATGACGTTCTACTCCAGCGACGATGGTGTCGAAGACCCCGCAGCGTTCCTCGCGAACCTGCATGGTTCCTACGACGCCACCAAGGCCGCCAAGGCCACGGAGCCGATCGGCTGATTGCCAACTGAATTGCACTACGGCCCGGGTCGTCTCCTTGCGGGACCGCCCGGGCCGTTGCGCGTTCCGGGCTCGGGTCGGTGAAGGGCTGCGAAGCCAGCGGGTGAGTCGTTGATCGCAAAATCGGCTTCTTGCTGCCTTCTTGCTGCCTTCTTGCTGGGGTCTTGCTGGGGTCTTGCTGGGGCCGAGACGCCAGTACGGTGCACGAGATGGCGGACGGCATGGGAGGCTTGACTGATCTGGCCTCCCGCTCCGGGCTGTTCAGCCCTGTCCGCGCTGCAGCGCTCGCGAGTGCTGCGGTTCGATGGGGGCCAACGCTCGCGGCTCCGGTGGCGGCATCGGCGCTTGCCAACCCCGGTGGCCAGGCAATCATTGACGACAGCGGCTCGATCAGTTGGCGCGATCTCGATGCACAGTCGACGCGCCTTGCCGAGGGTCTCCACGCCATGGGTGTGGGTCGCGGCGCTCGCCTGGGGGTGATGTGTCGAAACCGGCGGGAGTTCGTCGAGCTCACTGTTGCCGCTGCAAAGGGCGGCATCGAAGTCGTCTACCTGAACACCGGCTTCGCTGCGCCGCAATTGAACGAAGTGGTCTTGAGAGAGTCGATCGCGGCAGTTGCAATCGACGCCGAGTACGCCAGCCTGCTGGACCCAACAGGAATTGTCCGCGTCATCGTGATTGGAGACGCGGCCCCCGCACACAGCACCCCACTTGCCGATGTGCGCGAGCGGCGGTTGTGGCGGTTGCCGCTGCGTGGTTCGCTCCCGATCAACCCGGTACTGCTCACTTCCGGTACAACTGGCACGCCGAAGGGGGCACGCCGATCTGGACGCATTGACCCGTCTGCTGCAACGTCGGTTCTTCAGCGCATCCCCTATCGCGCCGACGACGTCGTTTGCATTGCGTCGCCGCTGTTTCACGCATGGGGCTTCGCCCAACTCGGCATCGCGGTTTCGCTCGGTTGCACGGTCGTCGTGTCGGCGACGTTCGGTGCCTCAGCTGTGCTTGAGCAAATCCCCAAACATTCTGTCAGCGTGCTGGCCGTCGTTCCGTTGCTGCTGCAGCGTCTGCTTGACGCCGACGAATTCGATGAGGCGGACCTGTCAACGTTGCGGATCGTCGCGTCGAGCGGTTCGGCGCTGCCGGTTCCGACCGTCCTCGACTGGCTCCGTCGCGGCGGCCCCAACCTGTACAACCTGTATGGCTCGACCGAGGTCGGCCAGGCGACCCTTGCGACGCCCGCCGACCTGCGGGCCCACCCAGATACCGCCGGTCGCGCCCTCGGCGGCTCCGAGATCGGCATTCTTGACGACGACGGAGCCCTGCTATCGGCTGGGAGCGTCGGCCGAATCTTCGTTGGTAGTGGCGCGCAATTCGACGGGTACACGGGTGGCGGAGGCAAAGAGGTCGTTGATGGCCTGATGTCGACCGGTGACGTCGGTCGCGTCGACGAGACAGGGTTGCTGTTCGTCACCGGACGCGCTGACGAGATGATTGTCAGCGGCGGTGAGAACGTGTTCCCCCAAGAGGTCGAGGACGTTCTCCTCGCGGACGATCGAATTGCCGATGTGGCAGTGGTCGGCGTGTCTGACGACGACTTCGGGCAGCGGCTGGCGGCATTCGTGGTCAGGGCAGCTGGGGTGAAGATCACCAAGCCTGAGGCCCGTGCGCTCGTCGCCGATCAGCTGGCTCGTCACAAGGTCCCACGTGATGTGACTTTCTGTACCGAATTGCCCAGAACGGCCACCGGCAAGATCCAGCGCACCAAACTCTGAACTCTGAACTCTGAACCCTGAACCCTGAACCCTGAACTCTGAACCCTGACCCGCGAGCGCGTGAGCCCTGTTAGAACGGTGGGCACAAAGCGAGCTGCCACCGTTGGTTGGGTTTCAAGAACAAGATTGCGATGTCTTGTTGAACTGCCTCAATCGTGCTGTCGAGGATGAGGTTTCCCACCCCGAAGTCGATCAGGCATTGCCTCACCCCAGTCATTGCCACCACGAACAACGGGGCCTCGTTGTCTTCTTCTGGGAGATCGAGTGAGGAGATGTCTGAGGTTGCATCGCCACCGCTCAGCTCGATCTGCAACGCGACTTCCGACTCGGCCAGCGCACCGACGTTTCCGCCGGCCTGCACGGCATACGTCTCGCCTGGAACGACGACTGCATGGACCACGCCGTTGATTCCAATCGCGCGTCGTTCAGGAACGATCTGGTTGAGATCGCTTGCGCCGAGGGCTGTCCCAACCAACAGGACGGCTGCGCCGCCGGCGACGATCGAGCTCGTATCGAATCGACGGAGACGCACCACTGCCGCGTCGTCGAATACTGCTGCAACGATGATCGAGACGGTCACGGCAACTGCGATGACAGCAATCGCGCTGACCGATGCAAACAGGTAGCCGAACAAGGGAGAGACGAATCGGCTCATCAAGACGAGAGCGGTGCCGCAGAGCGCTACGAGCACCACGATCGTGGCTCGGTCGTGTTGCGTTCCCGCACGGAACGCCAGGCCAACGGCGACCAGGCCAAGCAGTGCCCACGCGGCAAGGGGAACCGCACCACCGGTTCCGGTCACCATCTCCGAGCCAGGCCGGAGAAACGTTCCTGTCAACATTTCGCCTGGGTCCACGATCCGTCCAGACAGCGCAAGGGCGTTTGACAATCCCAACTGTTCGTCGCCCGCGCTGCTCGCGTCGCGGAGCGCCGAGATGTTCGACCGGCCAACATTCAACACATCGGCCAGGGGGCCCGACCACATCACAACGAATGCCGCAATCGAGGTTCGGCCAACCCAGCGAGGAGCGCCTGCCCCGCTGTCGCACTTCCATTGGCCCGTCTTCGCGAGAGCTGTCAGGCCAATGACGACGCTGATGATCACGAGTGCAGGAGGCGCCGCAGACACGTGCATCTGCGCTGCCGCGCTCGCACATAAGACGGCTTGGGCCCACCGGCCTGTGCGGATGAACATGAAAAGCCCCCAGACGCCGGCGAAGAGAGCCGTCGCGGCGAGGAGCGGGTTCCACGGCACGTGCAGTTGCTTACCGAACGCGATGTACATAATTCCCACGGAGGCCGCTGCAGTGACGGCGCCGCGTGTCGATGCCCACTGCCAACCTGCCCGGATCGACAGCCCGAACATCAGGGTGTGGAAGATGATCGTCGTCGCGGGGAGGGCGGCGGCGCGGCCACCACTTGCCAGGTAGGGGAGCAAGAACACCCACTCTCGGAACGGGCCCGGATGCTTAAAGTTCAAACGTGAATAGGTACCTACGAGCGGGATCTCACCGTCGCGCATCTGTTCCATCGCAAGCTGGAACACAGCGTGGTCATTGGTGGCAATCCAAAAGCGATAGCGCCAGAGCAGGACCACCCACATCAGCCCGAGTACTACGACAGATGCGACCGCAGCTGCGGACTTCGGTGAGCGCGGTTTGCGTCCACCGGTGCTCGCCGCCGTGGGGGTCTGGCCCGCGGGCTGAGGAAAGAATTTCGGATCAACCGCCGACGCAGGCATCCGGCGATGATAGGCGGCCGGTTGAACGCGAAGGACGGGGCGTCACCGAGTTGCGCGATCAACCCAACGCACCTAGCATTGCACGGTCCTCTCATTGGATGTCTTCAGGCATTCGGTGTACGGCGGTCGGCCACGTTCGTGGTTCCGGCCAACCCACCACATGCCGTCGTATCCATCGGTGCGCACGGTCAGTCCAGACGAACGAGGTTTCATTCGTGCCAACAATCCAACAGCTCGTCCGTCAAGGACGAACTTCCAAAGTCACCAAGTCGAAGACGCCGGCGCTCAAGGGCTCCCCGCAGCGTCGCGGCGTTTGTACCCGCGTGTACACGACCACCCCGAAGAAGCCGAACTCGGCCCTTCGTAAGGTCGCACGTGTGCGTCTGAACTCTGGTATCGAGGTCACGGCCTACATCCCAGGTGAGGGCCACAATCTGCAGGAGCACTCGATCGTGCTCGTCCGCGGCGGTCGTGTTCGCGACCTTCCCGGTGTCCGTTACAAGATCATCCGCGGCGCGCTTGATGCCGTTGGCGTCAAGAACCGCAAGCAGTCGCGCAGCCGTTATGGCGCCAAGAAGGAAAAGTAGGCTGAACGATGCCTCGTAAAGGTCCCGCACCCCGCCGCGAACTTGTCGCGGATCCCATCTACAAAAGCGTCGTCGTCACGCAGCTGATCAACAAGGTCATGTTGCACGGCAAACGCACGATCGCTGAAAAGATCGTCTACGACGCAATGATCATTGTCCAGTCTCGCCTCGAAGGCGAAGAGCTGGCGATCGACAGCGTCAAGCGAGCAATCGACAACCTGAAGCCGCCACTCGAGGTGCGCAGCCGCCGTGTCGGTGGTGCTACGTACCAGGTGCCCGTCGAAGTGCGGCCTCGCCGTTCGACCACGCTGGCCATCCGTTGGCTCGTCGACTTTGCTCGAGCCCGTCGTGAAAAGACGATGTCCGAGTGCCTCGCCAACGAGATCATGGATGCATCCACCGGTCTCGGTGCAGCGATGAAGCGTCGCGATGACATCCAGAAGATGGCTGAGTCGAACAAGGCGTTCGCTCACTACCGCTGGTAATTCGAATTACGTCAAAGCCCCGAAGCCTTTTGAGGCTTCGGGGCTTTTGTCGTTTTCCGGCGCTGTGGCATCGTGTTCACAAGTGCACTAGGTTTTCCGCTACGGAATATTCGACGCCAAGGGGAACTCGATGAACGTGCAATCTATATTGTCGGTCAAGGGCAACGCAGTCGCCACGATTGCGTCGACAGCCACGCTGTCCGATGCGGTCGGCTCGCTTCGTGATCACGGCGTTGGTGCCCTGGTGGTCTGCGACGACGGTAAGACGATTGCCGGCATCCTGTCCGAACGAGACGTGGTCCGCTCGATTGCTACCCATGGCGACGGCACGTTGCACCTGACGGTCGGGTCGGCCATGTCCAGCAACGTCATCACGTGCCAACCGGCTGACACGATCGACGTGTTGATGAAAGCAATGACCGATCGCCGTATTCGTCACCTTCCGGTGCTCGAAGCCGATGGGTCGATGGCAGGCGTGATCAGCATCGGCGATGTCGTCAAGTACCGCCTCGGCGAACTTGAGAGCGAGAACAATCAACTGCACGACTACATCGAAGGTCGCGTCTAGCCACAGCGGGTTCGGCGCCTGGCTATTCGACTGTTCCACTACCGACACGGCTGAGCGTCGTCGGCCCCAAAAAACGACCTTCATCTCGGGTTCGAGCATGGCGAGCAGAACAACCGACCCGACGCGGGTTGCGGTTCGATTTCGACCGATACACTGCAAGGCCTTGTGCACGCATGCACAAGATTGCAAACCCCCCGAATGCGCAGCCCCGGAATCTGCCGGTTGCCTGCGTGACAACGCCCTTTGAGATGGAAGTGAAGTAGAAGATGGCCAAGCGAGAATTTCCCCTGGAGCGCACCCGAAACATCGGGATCGTGGCCCACATTGATGCCGGTAAGACGACCACGACCGAGCGCATCCTCTACTACACCGGTAAGAGCTACAAGATCGGTGAAGTCCACGACGGCGCTGCGACCATGGACCACATGGCCCAGGAGCAAGAGCGTGGCATCACGATCACCTCTGCTGCCACGACCTGCGTGTGGGACGATCACCGCATTAACATCATTGACACCCCGGGCCACGTTGACTTCACCATTGAAGTTGAGCGTTCGCTTCGTGTGCTCGACGGTGCCGTCGCCGTCTTTGACTCGGTCGCCGGTGTTGAGCCGCAGACCGAAACCGTGTGGCGTCAGGCCAACACGTACAAAGTGCCGCGTATGTGCTTCGTCAACAAGATGGACCGCATCGGCGCCGACTTCTACCGCACCGTCGAGATGGTCGTCGATCGCCTGCAGGCCAATCCGCTCGTCATCCAGCTGCCCATTGGAGCCGGTGGCCCCGAAGCCGTCAAGGCCTTCGAGGGCCTCGTTGACATCGTCAAGATGAAGGCGCTCATCTGGGACAACGAAGAGCTCGGCGCCACCTGGGTCGAGACCGACATCCCCGAGGACATGGTTGACCAGGCGGCTGAATACCGCGAAGCGATGATGGAAACCATCGCTACGCAGGACGAAGCACTCATGGACGCGTATCTCGCCGGTGAAGACATCCCGGAGGAGACCATCAAGGACGCCATCCGTCAGGGCACCTTGGCATTCGATTTCGTCCCGATTCTCTGCGGATCGGCCTTCAAGAACAAGGGCGTTCAGCCCATGCTCGACGCCGTCGTCGACTTCATGCCGAGCCCTCTCGACATCCCGCCAGCACATGGCACCATCACCAAGGGTGGCGAAGAAATCGACATCTACCGCAAGGCCGACGTCAAAGAGCCCTTCTCGGCGCTCGCCTTCAAGATTGTTGCCGACCCGTTTGGCAAGCTCACTTACTTCCGTGTGTATTCCGGAGAGATTGCCAAGGGCGACGAGGTCTACAACTCCGTCAAGGAAGACCGCGAGCGCCTCGGGCGCATCCTGCTGATGCACGCCAACCAGCGCGAAGACATCGACGTGGCCATGGCGGGCGACATTGTTGCGGGCCTCGGCTTCAAGAACGTCACCACCGGCGACACGCTCTGCGACAAGAGCGACCCGATCATCCTCGAGCGGATGGAATTCCCCGAGCCGGTCATTCACGTGGCCATCGAGCCGAAGACGAAGTCCGATCAGGAGAAGCTGGGCAAGGCCCTGAAGTCGCTGTCCGACGAGGACCCGACCTTCCGCATCCGCGCCGATCACGAGACCGGCCAGACCGTCATTTCGGGCATGGGTGAACTCCACCTCGAAGTGCTCGTTGACCGCATGCGGCGCGAGTTCAGCGTCGAGGCAACTGTCGGCAAGCCGCAGGTCGCCTACCGCGAGACGATTACCAAAGAAGTCACCAACGTCGAGTACCGCCACATCAAGCAGTCCGGTGGTACCGGTCAGTACGCCGTGGTCAAGATCAACATGGCGCCGAACCCCGGTAACGGTTTCGAATTCGAAGACAAGATCACGGGTGGCAAGATTCCGCGTGAGTACATCAACCCGACAGCGCAGGGCCTCGAAGCAGCTATGGACAACGGCGTCCTCGCCGGCTACACCACCGTTGACGTCAAGGTTTCCTTGGTTGACGGTTCGGCTCACGACGTTGACTCCTCGGAGATGGCATTCAAGATTGCTGGCCAGCAGGCATTCCGCAAGGCCGCCGAAATGGCCAAGCCGGTTCTGATGGAGCCGATTATGAAAGTCGAAGTCGTCACGCCTGAGGACTACATGGGCGACGTCATGGGCGACATCAGCAGCCGTCGTGGCCGCATCGGCCAGATGGAAGCCCGCGGTAACACGCAGGTCGTCAACGCCACCGTGCCACTGTCCGAAATGTTCGGTTACAGTACGGACCTGCGTTCACGTACCCAGGGTCGTGCGACGTACACCATGCAGTTCGAGGAGTACCAGCAGGTACCCGCAGTCATTGCAGACGACATCATCAAGCGCGTTCGAGGCGAGTAGTCCCGGCACCGTTCACTCGTGAACGACGCAACACACCAGACCTTTGAAAACCCACGAAGACCGACACTAAGAGAAGAGTTATTGCAATGAGCAAAGTGAAGTTTGAGCGGAATAAGCCGCACGTGAACATCGGCACCATGGGTCATATTGACCATGGCAAGACGACCCTGACTGCCGCCATCTCCAAGACCCTGTCGGATCGTGGGTTG
>Ga0115001_10002468_pt1 | contig 14112 bp, 8 predicted proteins | sample ArcticOcean_MG_C_12_FD_89869 | JGI IMG/M metagenome (GOLD analysis project Ga0115001, IMG submission 89869) | Marine microbial communities from western Arctic Ocean - ArcticOcean_MG_CB8_130 | ecosystem: Environmental > Aquatic > Marine > Oceanic | place: Arctic Ocean: Canada Basin | collected... | reverse complement strand
TAGAAAAATGAACACCTAACAAAATAAGCGCTCACATTTCCCCAACAACAATAAAAACTATTTTTAAAAGTAATAAACATGGATAAAGAGCAGAGAAAACTGTTAAAACGAACGCGAGCGCTGAAAAAGGAGCAACAGAGAAGATTAGAGAGCAGCGCGACCGCGGTTTCGGCCTTATCCGGGTTCGCGAGTGGTTCCATGCGCCTCTTGCCGAGAAATGGACAAAAGCGCTTAGTCTCGAATTGGAGGAACGCAGAGATCTTACTATGCTCGTTTGTCGTGCTCGCTGCGATGAGAACGTTAGCGCTTTCGTTCAAAGAGAAGCGTTGCGGTCTTGCAGAGCATGCGTCAGTGTGCGATGATCAGGAGAAGAAGAAGAAGAAGAAGAAGAAGAAGAAGAAGAAAGTCGTGTTCGTTTTAGCCTCCGTGGTATGTTTCTTGAAGAAGCCCCTGGAGAGCGTTGGGGCGTTCGTTTTAAGAGAGGTTTGTCGATCGGCGCTAGTGTTACTTGGGAAGATCGATGAAGACAGCGATGGTCGAGATGATGCAGATATGTTGACACCGCCGTTAACGCCGAGGAGTTTAAGTGTAAGGGCGAGCCGTACGAGCGTCGAAGACGAAGACGGCGGCGAGAATACTTCTACTACGGCTACTACTGCGACGCGTAATAGGACGACTGAAATTAAAACTACACCGAGTAAGTGTACGTGCAACAATTGTGGCCTAGAGCAAACTGATGTAACGAAAATTTTGAGATGTTCGAGATGTAGAAAGACGCAATATTGTTCGCAAACGTGCCAAAGAAGTGATTGGCAAGAGCATAAGTTGACGTGTAAGCCATCGGAAGAATTGTTGGAAAACACCGATTTAGCTAAGAAAGAGGTGAGGGAGATAGTATCCACGCAATGGGATGGGTCGTTCGAACAGACGACTAAATTGTTCCAAGCGGTTAAGAAAATGACGAATTTTGCAAAGAGGTGCGGAGACGCGAAAAGTAGCGGCGACGCTTTATTCATATCGCTCATTTTGTTTGCGAATGAAATCGATAGTTTTGCGGAAATTCGTCGCGAGGACGGGTGGCGCGACGTTTCGTTCGAGAAGCACTTGAAAACTTGCGAAGAAGCTGCGAGGATAGTAATGCGTGCGGATCTAGAAAGTACGTCGATTATGGAAGAAAACGATGAAAAGGACGAGGGAGGTAAGAAGAAAAAGTTCCGAGCGCGAGCAATTGCGCATTTAGCTCTAGGTACGTGCGCTTTAAGAGGTGAGAAGAGGAGCTCAAAAATTGCATTAGAACACTTTTACGATGCGAGAGAAGATGCCGTGAAGTGCAGATGCGCATTATTAGCCGCAGAAGCGTGTCGAAGGATTTGTTCTGCGCAGCTATCAACCGGTAATGTAAAATCGGCATTGATTGCGATTGAACAAGCGGTTGAATTCGCGAAACTGGACGCTAAAAATGAACAAACGACAAACTCGTATTATTTTCGCTTATTTCACGCAGATGTGCACGAAAACTTCGAAATATGTTGCTTGCTCGAATTTTTAAAAGCAACGCGTGAGTATTTCGGGAAGAACAACGTGTCACCGCGTGATACGACCGAGCAAGCTTATTATTTGAAACGAGATCCCGAATACGCAGAAAAGAGGAAAACGGCAAACACGAAATCAGTTCTAGTCGGCGAAGCACTTTTAAAACGAAAAGAGTTGCAAGAAAAACACGACAATACTACTACTAATAATAATCGAGTGAAAGCAACGGTGTGTTTAATACTTGCGGAAACGTATCGCGAGTTAGAGGATGAAAAAAACTATAAAAACTATAAGCAAACGCTTCTTTTGACGGAAGCTTTTGGGAAAGATGCTGATATTGTTTGCGCATACTGCGACGAGCAGATTGATATTGATTCAAATAATGATTGGCAAATGGAATACCGCACGTGTTTGAATAAATCTGCGCCGCACGTATTTCACGGAAAGTGCGTGCACGGTCTCAAAGCGCCATTTCGAGGCAAGCACGAAAAATGTGTATGTTGTTTTCACTGCGTCGAGAAGGAGAAAAATTTCGAGCTTTTAGAAGGTTCCGCTTCAGATAAAATAGATAAAAAAGAAGCATGACGCAAATAACGCACAGACCGAACGCAACGAATAAAGCTCAAACGCTCGCTCCATCAAATAAAAGGTGCGCATATATGCATATCGACATCGTATATATTCGCCGATGTGAACATTCATTTTTTAACGATCGCTTTATTTTTATTACATTGACTTTGACTCTCTAATATATTTTCTATTTTTAGTTCTTCAACTTCTCGAACGGGTTCGAGCGCCGGCGTCGAGCTTCGTAATGGTCGACTTGTAGCTATAACGCATAATATACCGAAAACTGGGTACAAGGCGCCTAACTCGCACGGTGCGAAACCGCGATTTTGCGGAGAAACGACTTCGAGAACGACTCAAAAAGCTTGTTTCGTTTCCGAAAGCTCTTCGCAAACACCTACTAGTAGCACTAAAAAGGCTTCGTACGAGAAGAAGCCTTTGCAAAAATACCACCCGTTCGCACCACGAAACAGACCGAAACAGTTCACGACGAACAACGTCGGGAAGCGTTTTGGATTCACGAATAAAGCGAATAAAACTGAGACTTACAGAGGCTCGTCGCAAGTTACCTTTGGCGATCAGTTCGGACGAGACTCTTCCGCAAAGTGGAAGACGACGAACCAGGTTTACATGAAGTGCGCGTCTCGCTTACAAAACAAAAGCGGTATGGAAAATCAAGGCATTGCAAGTGATGTAGCTAGAAGACTGCATAACGAAATCTTACCGAAATTGCAATTGGAAACGACGTTTTAGTTTCATCGCGCGTACTTATTTCATATTAATAAACTCGTTTTGCCGATTTGCCCTTTGTTGCTCTCCCTGTTTTCGTGTAATCAAAGATCTTCAAAGCAAACAAACAGGCGACAAATCCAATTAATTAATTAATCGATATCAAATACAAAATCGAAATCGGAACATCGCGATATAAACGTCCTCTTCCTCTTCTTCTTCTTCTTCTTTACATATTCAAATTACTATTTATTAATCCTCTATGCTTGGATAATCTTAAAATAACTCAAACATGAAAAACAGTTGAAACGAAGCGTGATCGAGGGAACGAAATGGTGAAATCTGCATCATTTTCCCTCTTCTGCGTCATCGCAATCATCTTCTTCTCGAGTGTGATCAATAACACAGAAGCTTTAGTTAAGAACAAAGCGATCGTTTTGAGCGAAGAGAATAAACACGAAACAATCGATTCGTTCGGGTTCGAGAAAGATGGCCAAGGGAAGATGACGTTTTCGAAGGTGATTACGAGAATAGAGTTTGAGGACAAAAATAGTGTAAATAATGCGACGACTGAGAGTGAAAAAGAGGTACCGATTATTTATGTGAGTTTATGCGCGAGCGAAGAGACAAATGCGAATTTAAGGAGCGATGCTGAGAAGAGCGATGAGAGAGCGGAATGGTGTGAGATCGCCGTAAAAGCATACAACGAAAGTAAGGCGTGTCAATTTTTTGCAACCGATTCGGTCGCTTTCTTAGCGGATTCGTTGTATTACGAGAAAGACTATGCTCCGTTAGTTATAACAGCGAAAGAAAAGAAGGTTTATGAAATCGCAATGTTTACTTGCGATACGAAAGGAGCTTCTATGATTACGATCGATTACAATTATGAAACAAAAAATGGAAATCATCACTTAGACACGGCTCGGGAACCAGTCGTTAATGTATATTTGTACATCTTGTTAACGTACGTCATGATTATGATGGTGCAATTTACGCATACGATGTCCATGTGCGCCATTTATAGAGGAGGTTCAGTCATGTCTATTTTGCATTATTGTATGTGGGCGCAGCAACTCATTCGGATGGTACATCTCGGCGTTTCTTTGAATCATTATCAATACATCGACCAGAACGGAATCGTAAATGGGGCTTATTTATATTCAACGATTTTATGTTCGAGTTTAAATCAAGAAACGTTTTGGACCGTTTTGCTCGTCATGAGCTGCGGTATTACAATCACTTCAAGCGATGCTACGAAAGTACAAAGATATTTCATCGCCGTATCGATGTTTTTTTTATTCGTGGTCAACGTCATGCTTCAAATGGACTTAGGATTCAGGGTCGTATGGTTTTTATATTCAACTACGTATACGTCGGTTATAACGATGACTTTGTATTGGAATTCGAAGACGATGCAAACGTTGAGAACTCAATTAGAGCTATTTCGCCGTTCCGGGGCTTCGGAAGACGAAATTAGAAGAGCGCCAGTGAAACTGAAGGAGCAAATGTATCGAATGTATTACGTCGCTTATATGAGTTTTGTTGGGTGCAAAATTTTGGTCGAAGTTTTCGCGAATTATTACGAAAGAACCGCAATTTGGATAAATACTTTTGCAAACGAATTTCTAGAGATGATTATTTGGTTTTATGTTCTCATAGTCTTTCGCCCGCGCGATAGAACGTATAACTCAACCTTTGAAGCGAACGAATTCGATCCGTTTGGAATCGGTGCATCTCTCAGAGCTGCCGAACTCGGCGTGCGACGTTTAGACGATACGTACGTTCCCGATATCTACGTCGCAGAAATTGAATCGGCTTCGAAGATTGAAAGTTACTACGTTAACGCTTGGAGAATGTCTCACCAAGCTTCGCAGAATGTTGTAGATAATGGCGGCGGCGGTGGCAATACAAGTTCTAGCGCCACGACATCATCATCATTATCATCAGTAGATTCCATAGAACTCTCAGCGTTAGGGATGATACCAATGTCTCACAATCGCTCGGTAACGTTTGACAACGACCCAGAACAACAGCAACGTCAAGAAACGCGAGACGTCGAACTCGGCGTCGCGAGAAGATCCACAACATCAACATCGACGAACAACACCACCACAAACAACGGAAAACTTAAAGTCTTCGTGGTCCAAAACCCACCAACGCGCAGGGATGGCTTAAAACTATCCGAAAGTATCTCTTTAGCTATCAAAACCGACGAGATCTTCAAAATTCTCAAGAACCGCGAGGCCGAAGAAGAGGCCGTAGAAGCGCTCGCCGCCGCTCGCCCGCGCGTCCTCGGCGAACTCTCGATCTAATTCTGGCCCGTTTTTTCTACGAATCGTCGCCTTTTGTATAACATAACACTACTGTACACAACGCATTCCTAGTATCGTGGTACTGTACATTTCACTCTCTACTATAAAATCTTCATTCATTTCAAATATCACCATTAAAAAAAAAAAGAACGCATAGTAATAAGATGATGAATGAGGGTAATAAACACGCTATCAATAAAAGAAAATCGCGCGGCGATGAAACTCCATCCAACCCAGGCGGCATCGACTCGTACACGAAACAGTTAATCAAAGAACGCATGAAGAAGAATAGTACGCGTGGTTATAATAAAACGAAGAACGAAGTTTGGACGAATCCTAAACTTGCTTCATCGAAGGAACTTGGGAAGAATTCGCATTATGATTTGAGGAAAACGAACGATGATGGAGAGTGGGAGGAGACACCGCTACGAATGCAGAGAGAGTGCGAAACACCGAGTAGGAAGAGCGGTTACGATCGTGATTCGGATGCAGATGATGATTGGGCGAACAGAGCGGAAGCCGTTGGGATCACGAAACCGATTGGAGTGAAGCAGATGAGTACGAGTAAGAGCGATGGGTCGCATAAGTTTTCGATGAGATTTGAAGCCGATGATGACGATGATGATGATTATAGTAATAGTAATAAAAAGAACGTAGTGAAAGCGACGCCGTTGACTGGGACGCCGAGTTGGAAGTCGAACGAATGGATGCAAAAGATCGAGAAGAATCAGTCTTTGTTCGTTAAGGAAGGCGCGAAGATTCGAGTCGTCGAAAACGACGAGGATTCGCTCGACGTACTCGAGAATCAACGCAAAGAAGAAGAGATGAAAGAACGTTTGAATGCGGATGGGGCTGGTAGTAAGGATTTAGATCGAGCGTGGTACGATGATGACGAAGGCGGGGGTGGTCACGGAGACGCGTTTGATCCGTTTGGAGAAAAAAACGATAAGAATTCACAGGCTAGGTATGAAAAGAAACAAAATGATTACGCCAAGCGTTTGACGAGAGCTGATGGTTCGTTGATGACTTTAGCAAATTCGGCAAGATTTTCACAAATTCATAAAGATCACACGCAGTGGGAAGAGAACAGAATGCTCACCTCCGGCGTCGCTAGAGTGAAAGAAATCGATTTGATGGCGCAAGACGAAGATTTTGGCGAAGAAAAAGCAATTCTGTTAGTTCACGATACGAAACCGCCTTTTCTGGAAGGAAAACGAGCATCTGCGAAAGCGCAAGAGGCTTTGTTACCAGTTAAAGATCAAACGAGCGATTTGGCAATGATTGCTAGAAAAGGATCGAATTTAGTAAAAGAAATTCGCGCTAAGAGAGACGAAAATAAAGGTAGAGACCGGTTTTGGGAGGTGAAAAACTCGAAAATTGGCAATATCACTGGTACAACTGACAAAGAGGATAAAATCGATGAAGAACGCAAAATGAAAGAAGAAGAAGAGATGGCAAAGCGAGGCGAGAGGAAAGATGTCGTCGGAGCTGATGGTGAAATCGATTTCAGAGCGGATTCAAAATTCGCTGATGCGATGAAGGAAAAATCAGAAGCGCAATCAGAGTTCGCAAAAACGAAAACGATGAAAGAACAAAGAGAATTTCTTCCCGTGTATAGATGTAAGGAAGATCTCATGTCAGTAATTCGCGAAAATCAAATCGTTGTCGTTGTCGGGGAAACTGGCAGTGGAAAGACTACGCAAATGACGCAGTTCATGCACGAAGCTGGATATACGACATTTGGATTGATAGGTTGTACTCAACCGAGACGAGTAGCGGCAATGTCCGTAGCAAAACGTGTTTCCGAAGAGTTCGGTTGCGATTTGGGCAAAGAAGTTGGTTACGCAATTCGGTTTGAGGACTGCACGAGTTCAGAAACGCTCATTAAATACATGACTGACGGTGTTTTGTTGCGAGAAACCTTACGAGATTCGGATTTAGATGAGTATTCGGCGATCATTATGGATGAAGCGCATGAGAGAAGTCTTCACACGGACGTTTTGTTTGGCATCTTAAAAAAAGTTGTCGCTCGAAGGCGCGATTTTAAACTCATCGTGACCTCTGCTACGCTAAACGCATCGCGATTTTCGGAGTTCTTTGGGAACGTTCCAGTGTTCAACATCCCCGGTAGAACGTTTCCGGTTGAAATCATGTATAGTAAAACTCCAGTTGAGGATTATGTCGAGGGCGCAGTGAAGCAAGCTTTGGCGATTCACATGTCTTACCCACCTGGAGATATTTTAGTGTTCATGACCGGTCAAGAAGAAATTGAAACCGCGTGTTATGCTTTGGAGGAAAGGATCGCCGAGCTCGAGGCGGATTCAGAGGGGAATACGAAAATTCCTCCCTTGGCCATTTTACCAATTTATTCGCAGCTGCCTTCAGATTTGCAAGCTAAAATTTTTCAATCCGCCGAAAAAGGTCACAGAAAGTGTATAGTCTCTACGAACATTGCAGAAACGTCTTTGACGTTAGATGGGGTAAAATACGTCGTCGACACAGGGTTTTGTAAAATGAGCGTATACAACCCTAGGGTTGGCATGAACGCTTTACAAGTTTTCCCTTGTTCCCAAGCTGCCGTGAATCAGCGTTCAGGTAGAGCAGGTAGAACTGGACCAGGGACGACGTACCGTTTATATACAGAAATGGCGTATAAGTATGAGCTTCTTTCTACGACCGTTCCAGAAATCCAACGAACGAATCTCGGAAACGTCGTTTTACTTTTGAAATCGCTCAAAATTGAAAACCTTTTAGATTTCGATTTCATGGATCCTCCACCGAAAGAAAACATTTTGAATTCTATGTACCAGTTATGGATTCTCGGTGCGCTCGATAACGTCGGCGGCTTAACAAAACTCGGTGCAAAAATGGTTGAATTTCCAGTCGATCCACCGTTAGCCGCGACTTTATTAAAAGCCGAATCGCTTGGATGCTCGAACGAAATCTTAACCGTGGTCTCAATGTTGTCCGTACCTTCGGTTTTTTTCAGACCGAAAGATCGCGAAGAAGAATCTGATGCTATGCGCGAAAAGTTTTTCGTTCCAGAAAGCGATCATTTAACTCTTTTGAACGTGTATCAACAATGGAAAACAAACGGGTATCGCAACGATTGGTGTAACAAACATTTCATTCAAGGCAAAGGTTTGAAGAAAGCTCGCGAAGTTCGCGCACAACTTGCAGATATAATGAAGTCACAAAAAGTGCAGTTGACCACGTGCGGATCTGATTGGGACGTTTGTAGACGCGCTATTTGTGCGTCGTACTTTTACCAAGCCGGGCGCCTCAGAGGTATCGGTGAATACGTCAACTGTCGCACTGGCATGCCTTGTCATTTGCACCCTTCATCGGCTTTGTACGGATTAGGATATACTCCCGATTACGTATGTTATCACGAGATCGTACTTACGAGCAAAGAGTACATGCAACGTGTTACTGCCGTAGAACCTGAATGGCTAGGGGAGTTTGGTCCGATTTTTTTCACGTTGAAAAGATCGCACTCCTCTTTAGCGCAATCAAAAGCGAAGCAAAAAGAAGACAAATTGAAAATGAAGGATGAAATGAAGGCGAAAAAAGATGCAGAGAACGAGGAAAAGAAAAAGTTGCACGAAAAAATGGAGGCAAAAATCGAAAAAGAATCAAGAAAGATCGTAACACCTGGAGGAAATGGATTGAGAACGGGCGGTTCGTCTTCTTCCATCGCTGGAGGCGGAAGGTTCCGAACCCCAACGAATAAGCGTCCCGGAACAAGTAGTACACCGCGTAGGTTCGGTTTGTGATTTATTTATAGTTCTATTAGCAGCATTTTAGGAATAATGTCTTTAGTACTGGTATATATTTAGTTACAGTGTATTTTAGCTAAAACTTCTTATTATTATGCGCTGCATGCCAACCGTTTTAAATGCTCCATGAATACTTGCAAACTCACGTCGTCGGTAAAAATCACGTCGCTTCCACCGGCGTGTCCATACGGCGATCCTTGAGAATTGTGCGTCGCAGAGGGATTTAACTTTGCGAGTAAAAATCTCGCTTGCGAACCGTTTTGATCACAATCGACCAATCTTGGTACTGGGAACCTTTGATTCAAAATATAGTTTGCGTCTTCTTTCGGCATTTGCAATAATTCCGCAAACGCTTTATGCTCCTCTTGCTCTTGGTATTTTGCCTTTCGCCATTGTGCGATGGTTGAACCGTGAAAAACGACGACGGAAAAGTATGCGTCGAGGAGAAGAATTCGATCAGGTGCTACCGAACATACGTCTAATAATACTGGCTCCGGTGGTCCGTTGAACGAATACGCCGTAAGTGTCGGCTGGATCATGACTAAAGAGTTCAAAACGTTTTCTCTCCATAAAACGACTCTGAAGTAAGCAGTTTCATCCGGCGAGTTATTAAATACTTGTACAAACTGAGACCGTCTGAGGTTGAACATGAACTGCGGGAACAAAGAAAACTGCGGTGCTAATTGGAACGAATGCGGATCTTCTTTTCGGTATTCTCCAAATAGTTGACACAAGCTGATTAGTTTTCGGTCGAGCCATCGAGTCGCCGCCGGTCCATCTAGTTCGTCATCGTGTTCCATTTTCCAAGTTAACTGTCTAGCAACCAAAACTGCCGCAGCTTCTTGGTCAAAGCCCATGGAAAGTTCCGGAATATTCTGCCCATTCGTCCATCGCCTCGTTGCCGTTATTACTCTTAACCGGGTCTCTCCGGTTGGTAAAGTCGACATGCAATGAAATTGTAAGAAAAACTGTTGCGCCATTTGCTGCTGTCCGTACGGATTTTGACCAGCTTGATCTGGTTTTTCTTTAGCAACTTCGAAGAACACTGCCAACGTAGTATTTTGAGTCAATGCACACATTTTCCACGCCGTGGTTCCACCGTAGCCAATGCTCACATCTGCGACGTTGCCACTTTGCCTTCTCGCCGTATCTAACGCCGCGCAAGGGCCGACGCATCCAGCTACTTTAACGTCTCGCGATGTGATAACTTCAAAGATCCCATTCGAATGCACTTGTAAAGGCGCAACTTCGTCTGAAGCACCACCTTGTTGTTGTGTCTGTTTATTTTGTTGACTTCCATATAATTTAACGAATGATTTCTTAAACACGACGTGCGAGAACGATTCTGCCAAGACAACAGCTCCGCCCGTTTTTTGAGCGCACCCTTTCATTTCTGCTAATCCAACTTGATCGAGCGCGCATGCAAACACATCTAATGAATGTCCGTTTGCGCATAACTGCGTTGCGATTGCATCGTATTTCTTCTTTGCATTTCTAAAGAATGGCGCTTTATCGTTTGCGATATCTTTATGCGACCTCGTAGCGTTCTCCAATTGCTTTGATACGATATGACCTGGTCCTTCAGTACACGGTCCACCGACGAACAAGCACGCGCGAGCTGGATGTCCGGATGGACATGCTAAGGATAATAATGTCGCGGCAACGGACAAAGCTGTTCCAGTTGCTCGATTCTGCCGAGACTCTGGAAGCGGAGCGAATGGATCTCTCGCAAGTTCTTCGAGAATTGCTGAAAACGTAAACTCGCATTCGGATAAAGGCACTAAGAACGCACTCGCTGGATTGAACTGGCTATATGGTTGTTGTTGATTTGGATTTTGATTTTGACTTTGAGCTCCTCCTCCTCCTCTCGAAAACGTCAATTGGTCCCTAATTTGTGCCGAAGTATGTTCTTTCGCACCTCTAAAAACGTACGACTTTGGACATTCAGCAAATTGTAATTCGTGCACGTGTACGTGCGTCCCGAACGAAATCAACCCAACTAACGAATCTTCCGGCAACAAACTCAACGCCTGCGTCAAACTCGCCTTCAAACTCTGTAACTCTTCATCCGTAACGCACACGTCGACCATGAACAAATATGCCGGCGAAGGCGTCACCTTCTGCGCATTAATAGTATAATCAATCACTAAATAATTCGGAAATAACTCGGCTGGTAAATTCTGTTCAGTTATCCCGGCGTAGTGTGGTGGAAAATTATTCCTCGCGTGGCAAAACGGGCACACGAAGAGCTTCGACTGGAAATCTATTTGCGCGTACGCGTTCAAGCACGCCGCGCACGCCTTACATCTTACTGGTTCATACGGTACAACCTATTTATTATTAATCGTTATGTTTTTATCATAACAGAACAGACAGACAGACAGACAGTCAGACACACACGGACACACGACGTAGGAATTAAAGAAACTTGTCAGTATTATTTTCATCATCGCATTTTTTCTCTTTTCCTCGCTCGCGTAATCTCGCTTCTTTTTCTCTCTTTTGCGCTCAATTTTGTCCGTTTTCTCGCTCAAAATTGAATCCAAAATTAATCGATCGATCGATTAATCGAATCGATCTCGCGTTCAAATAAAACACGCGCGAGCACGCGCACACGCGACCAACAAAACGACCTGAATGCGCATTTTGCATAAGCTCTAGAGACGATAAACAGACTGCGGACGACGGGACTTGAAAGGTTTGATAACACGCACGGGCACTTCTCCAATTTCTTTCAATGGGGAAACTAAACATCCTAAAGGTACTGCGAGCTTTTTCGCGGATTGACGATCGTCCGGCCACGCGTTGAACGAGAAGCGTACGCCGTCCTTTTCTTCCAAGGCGGCCCAGGACATTTTAGTGGTATACACAAGTTTGTTCGTTTTATTATTTAAGTGCTGCGCAGGTAAAGAAAAGGCATAGTGAAGAACGAGTAAAAGTGCCAATCAATAGTCTCAATACTCGTTCAAATCAATCAAATGTTTGACCGCATAGTTTCTCTCCGTTGTTTGTCCGCAAACAAACGAGCGAACGCTGGGAACAAAGAACCTCCCTCTCTCTCTCTCTCTCGCGCGCGCAATAAACTTCTCGCATAACCGCATCATCGACGACGTTCGCTTTTTTTGGAACTCATCGAAACGATTTGATCAATCTCCACACACATGCTCGGACTAATTTAGCTTTTCCTCGCTCTGCCATGACCGGCGCGTGGACTTTGCGCGCGCGAAAATTCATACGAAAAATGAGCAGAAAACTATCGTTCGTCTCAGATCTGAATCCTTTGATTCGCTTTTAGGTAATCGATCGCAGGCAAATTCATATCGCGCTTTTTGTACCCCTTAAAACGCTTTTCTGGTACTTTCCCATGCCGATGGCCAAATGCCCAAATCTGTGTGCCGTGACATAACCACACATTCAGTATAGTATTACGCATAAAAACAATATATAAACATATATATATATATAATAATAGCGTACAAAAAATGCTCGCCACTATGCAATCAACGACGCGAGCTAGTCCTGTTCACGCGCGATGCTCGAAAGCTCGTCGAACGCACCACGCGGTGCAAACCACGGCAAAGAACGCAGAAACAAAATTCCAAACAACATCAGAGGAGAAGATAATCTGCAGGAGGGAGATCGTGATGAAAACCGGTTTCTTGCTCGCGACGAGTGCAGTGCTTGTTTCACCGAAACCGGTGCGTCATGGTTTGGCCATCATCAATCGCTCGTTCACGTGTTTATTCGTTTTTAGATGCGAGACCAAGAGCTCTTTTCCTATCTCGCGCGCGTGTGTGTGTGTGTGTGCGTGTTTACTTATCTCTTCCCTAACAAGCTGCTTTGCACATTTTCTACTGCTGCTGTATGGAACGCGTTGCTATGCGCGAAATAGGCGCTCGCGTTGTTTGGATTTGGGGAGAAATCTGATGTTAAATACGAAGACGATACGAAAGCAGTGATCGGACAGGTGCGCGAAGTGTTACAGTTCCCAATGGGCTCAGAAGGCCGAGAACAATCGATCGAGAAGACGAGAGCGTTAACGAACGAATGGGTCGCGAGATACAGACGATCTGAGGAATATTCCGGCAGACCTTCGTATGGTTTATGTTATTCTGCGCTGAACGCAGTGAGTGGGCACTTTAATAACTTCGGGACGAAGTATCCGTTCCCGCAGAAGAGAAAGGATAGAGTGTTCGAGGAGTTGCAACAGGCCGAGACGCAACTCTCGAGAGGGAGATAATATCGTTCATTAGAGCGAGAAAAAGAGAGAGAGAGAGAGAGAGAGAAGTCGTGTCTGTCGGTCATCATATATTATGACTTATATAATAAAATTTCATACTTTTGTCGCGCTAATAGTGTTTTATTCGTTCGCCTTGGCCTTTTCGGCCAACATCTGTTCGAGTTTAATGAAAGTCTCGTTCAATAACTGTCGTTTCCATTCTAAAAAGAACGTCTTCGTGCGCTCTTTCAAGTGCGCGAACTCTTTCTCTTTCGGGTCGCTCATCTTGAAATCCGATATTTCAATCTCGTCGTCTCTAATAGCGTCTATGCTAATTTCATTGACCAAAAACGTCCCCATAACTCGTTGAAACTCTCCTAGTTCGTCCAAGCCGTCAAATCCTTTCTGATACGTCACGCAGAACTTGAACTCGCAGTTATCCAGATCCATCCCGTGCCTCGCCTTACCGCGCGTATTTACGATCGAACAGTTTCCGGATAAATTAGTGCACTCGATCATCAACGCGCCGCGACGAATTGCATACGTACTCTTCTCCTCGTCGTTCATTGAAACGACGAAATTCTTCGCCAGAGTCCGTTCAACGTCTTCCGCGGTCTCCCGAAAAATCGTATTCATCTCCTGCTTCGCCCATTTCAAGTAATCTTTTTCCTCGAACGTCCCTGCAGAGTTCCAAAGTGATCCGCCCTTAGTCGCTCGTTTTAACTCTCGCTCGAGCTCTACAGATTCTTCCTGCGTGAGTAGTTTATGTTCTCGATCTACTTGTGCTGTTTTGTCGTCGTCGTCGTTCCACCAGTAATGATAGCCTTTGCCGTTCTTAGTCTTCGACGAGGTCACGTCCACTGCTTCTTCTTCGCGCATTATATCTATCTCGTTTTATTACGCTCGAGTGCGAAGATGTTCGAGAGAGAACAGCGAGAGGGGCTATGCGAGTGCTTGAATGCAATTTATTACG
>Ga0115001_10002462_pt1 | contig 14131 bp, 22 predicted proteins | sample ArcticOcean_MG_C_12_FD_89869 | JGI IMG/M metagenome (GOLD analysis project Ga0115001, IMG submission 89869) | Marine microbial communities from western Arctic Ocean - ArcticOcean_MG_CB8_130 | ecosystem: Environmental > Aquatic > Marine > Oceanic | place: Arctic Ocean: Canada Basin | collected... | reverse complement strand
ACAGGGTGCTATATCTGTACCGGTAGATGTAGATAATTTAGTAAGACGTATACCCTTACTACAACAAACAGATAGTGGTTGGGTGGCTTCGTTTGGAACAGAAGTTTTAAAAATACTAGGAGGCGGGCAGACTTATCAGATTGTAACAAATCAGAATGGAATTGAGCAGGTTAGAGTAAGAGGCATTCCTTCCATTTCTACAGATAGTCTTGGGCGTAAGTGGGTTAGTTGGGTAGATACACCGCAAACTACATTAAAAGAATTAGATGTTGAGTCTACATTTGTATTCGTAGGATTTACAGCTAAAGGAATATCTCCTCAACTTGCAACGCCTGTTGGATTATTAGAACCACATAAAATTCAAGCAGCACTTTCTGAAAGTATGTTAATGGACTCGCCTCAAATTCCAGACTACAGATTGTTTGTTGAGTTACTTTTATTATGCTTCTCTGGTTTACTCACAGCCCTTGTAATCACTTATCTTGGTATCACTAAAGGCGTAGTATCATTCTTAGCAATGTTTGTAGGTATGGGTTATTTTGAATACTACTTTGTAACACAAAATGTACTCATAGATTTCACATGGAGTATGACATGTATGACACTTATCGCTACTCAACAATTCTATATTAACTTTAGAACCCAGTTTAAATTAAGACAACAAATTAAAAAACAATTTGAACATTACCTTGACCCAAGACAAGTAAAAAGATTACAAGATAACCCTAGTCTTTTAAAGCTTGGAGGTGAGAGAAGACGTTGTACGTTTTTATTCACAGATGTTAGGGGCTTTACAAGTTTATCAGAAAGACTAGAGCCTGAAAAGGTAGCAGAGATTATGAACAAGGCACTAACCATACAGGCAAACGCAGTTCAGAAACATGGTGGAATGGTGGATAAATATATAGGTGATGCAATGATGGCAATTTTTAATGCACCTATGGATTTAGATAACCATGAGAACAGAGCAATTCAAACAGCTCTTGAAATAAAGAAGAATATGCAAGAAGCAAACTTAGGAATTGAAATTGGTATTGGAATAAATACAGGCGAAGCTGTAATAGGAAATATGGGAAGTGATACACGCTTTGATTATACTGCCATAGGTGACGCTGTTAATTTAGCAGCTAGGTTAGAGAGTTCAACTAAAGAAGTTGGAGAGGACATAGTAATAGGACACGCTACTGCTGTTAATTCTACCATGAATACTAAGTTTTTAGACCCCATCTATGTTAAAGGCAAAGAAAAAGAGATTATTATATACACTATTTAGTTAAATCCTATAGCAAGCACACACAGTTCGCCTACTAAAAATTTTAATGTTTTAATACTAAGCCCTTACTTACTATAAGATATAGCAGCATGACTCACCTCAGCGTGCAGTTTTTAAAAAAATACACAGGTTTTCTTAGTTAAGTAGATATAGCTTGTATTTCATTTTGTAAATGAATATGCAGCTTGTCTAAATGTATATGTCCTTCTTGAAGAAGTTTTTTTATAACTTTTAAGTCGTGTCCTTTAAAAACAGTATGTGCTTTTTCTATAGGAAGACCACTCATCTCTGTAACTATATTGCCTTTACTATCTAAAAGTATTGCATAGGATAATATATTCCCTTCTTTTTTAATCATTTGATAAATCCGTAAAATTAACTATGTCTTGTTTGCCTCTTAGTCCTGCTTTCATATAACTGGTAGCTCTACCTTCAAAGAAGTTCTGATGCTCTACACCCATAACTTCATCAATCCAACCAAGAGGATTTTCCCTTTGGTCGTAATTAGTTTTAAGTCCTAGTTGTAGTAATCTTCTATCAGCTATGTATCTATTGTAAGCATACATATCTTTCTTAGTAAGTCCTTGTAGGTCTCCCATCTCAAACACTAAGTCTAAGAACTTATCTTCAAGCTCTACCATTTCTCTACAAATCTGATACAGCTCTGCTTTAAAATCATCTGTCCATATTTCTATGTTCTCTTGAATAAATTCTCTAAACAGTTTAGTCATGGCTTCCACGTGCATAGATTCATCACGTATAGAGTAAGTAACTATCTGTCCCATGCCTTTCATCTTACCAAATCTAGGAAAGTTAAGTAGTATAGCAAAGCTACTAAAGAGTTGTAGTCCTTCTGTAAAGGCTGAGTATACTGCAAGTGTTTTAGCTATAGTTTTTTTGTCAGACTTAAGAGGTTTAAAGCTACCTACATAATCATGCTTGTCTGCCATTTCTTCATACTCTGAAAAAGCTTTATATTCTAGTTCAGGCATTCCGACTGTATCAAGTAACAAACTATAGGCGTCTTGGTGTATTGATTCCATGTTAGCAAAAGACGACATCATCATCCTTGCTTCAGGTTTTTTAAAGATAGGCATATACTTATCTATATATCCAGAAGCTACATCTACATCTGATTGAGTAAACAATCTAAATATTTGTGTAAGTAAATGTTTTTCTTCAGGTGTTATATCCTGCCAGTCTTTAACATCTGTATGTAAGGGCACGGATTCAGGCATCCAATGCATTTGATTTTGTAGTTTGTAATACTCATACATCCAAGGATATTCAAACGGTTTGTAATAATCTCTAGTTTTTAATAAGCTCATAATTTTCTTCCTTTGGTAAATATACTATTGTTAATGAATTACATTCAGGACAACTTAAGTTAGTTTCCATAATGTATTCTTCGTTTTCTTTCTCTGTGTCGTGGTCTCCGCCCCATATTAATTGTGTATCACAATGCCAACATTTCACAACTATCCCTCACAGGCTATACATTCCACATCGTCTAACCGTATGCGTGGAACTTTAGTGTTTACATTTTCTACATTTCTTGCTGCATTAGTTCTGAAGTAATACAACGATTTTAATTTATTCATACCATACCAGTGTACATCGTTTACATACTGCATGTATTCGTCATGCACTTCTTGTGGCTCGGTGCTTTTAGGTAGCGTAAAGAATAAATTAACTGACTGAGCTTGACATACAAACTCTTGTCTTTTATAAGCGTGCTCTACAATCCATATTTGATTTATCTCATTAGCTGTTTTAAATAATTCTTTTTCTTCTTCTGTAAAAACATTACCCATATGCTGTACTGACCCCTCGTTAGCTGATATGTCTTTCCATACTAACTCAAGTTCTTTTTTACTTAACCCCTTAGTCTTCAGAAGTTTTTCTAAAAATTTATTTTTAACTTGGTAGCTTCCGGATAAAGTTTTGTGAGTATAGCAGTTAGCCCTGTAAGGCTCAATACTAGGAGAAGTCCCACTACAGATGATACCACTACTAGCATTAGGAGCAATAGCAAGAAGGTTAGCATTACGCTTACCACTACCATGAATATCAGGAGCTTCCCCCCTGTCAATAGCAAGTTCTTTAGTTGCTGCTTTTGCTTTTGTTTTGATGTAAGTAAATGCTTTGTGATTGAAGCCAGTTGCAAAGATGCCCTCAAAAGGTATTCCCCTAGACTGGAGATAAGCGTGGAAACCCATAGCACCGAGACCGAGACTGCGTTCTCTATACGCTGAGTAGGCAGATTTTGCATACCCTTCTTGACCCTCCCTAACATGTTTTGTAAACCTTTTAAAATTTGCACTATATTCTCCCAACTGAGTTGTGTCTATTGCGTTGTCAATATAGTGTTGTAAAACATTGTCAAGCATGGTTATTAAATCTTGTATAAAGTTATCGTTCTTTGACCACTCATCAAAGTGTTCTAAGTTGACAGAAGATAAACAACACACGGCTGTTCGTTCTTCATTGGTAGGAAGAGTAATCTCTGAACACAAATTACTTTGTCTAATTTTTAGACCTAAATCTTTTTGTTGTTTGGGTAAGGCTGCGTTACAGGTGTCTATATTAATCATATATGGTTCGCCTGTTTCTGCTCTTGCATGAATAATCTGCCACCATAAATCTCTGGCGTTTACTATCTTAACAGCTTCGTTAGTTTTAGGGTCTATTAATCTCCAGTCTTCATCTTTTTCTACCGCTTGTAAAAAAGTGTTAGTTATGTTAATACCGTTGTGAAGATTAAGATTCTTTCTATTGATATCACCACCGGATTCTTTACGCATATTTATAAACTCTTCAATCTCTGGGTGGCTGATGTCCATGTAAGCAGCATAACTACCACGCCTTGTAGTGCCTTGATTAAAGGCTAACATTTGAGAGTCAACTACGTGCATGAAAGGAATGCTTCCAGTAGAACGACTGCCATGAGCAGTTGAAATACCATTGCTCCTAATATCGCCCCAATATCCACCGATGCCTCCACCACTACTAGCGAGCCATATGTTCTCATCGTAATGAGCAGATAAACCACTCCTGCTGTCAGGTACGTAATTGAGGAAACAACTGATAGGAAGCCCACGACTTGTTCCCCCGTTACTAAGTATAGGAGTGCTAAACATGAACCAACGAGAGGAACTGTAGTTATAAAGTCTTTGAGCCAACTCAAAATCTGTCTCCCCTTTGAAGGTTGCTCCGAAGACGGAGGCTCTTGCGAATGCTTCTTGTGCATGTGTTTCTTTCTCCCAAAAATATCTATCTTTTAATGTGTCAAGACTAAACTTATCAAATGTTTTTTCTCTCTCGTAATCTATTTCAATTCCTAAGTAAGGCTTAGTTCCTATCTTGTCTTCAATCATCCTGAGTGTCCTGTAAATGAATAGCCATTATAGCATAGTGTATTATCTTTAATAAATCTGTTTGGTTCTTAGCTTCCCTAGTTTCAGGGTCAGGTTTTTTACCATACCTCATAGCATATTTTATAATGTTACCCATACAGAAACCATCACCATGTCCATTGTCAAAGATAACATCAGTTGCTTGATACTCTCCATAAGCATAGTGTTGTTCATAAGTTGCATCAATATATGTTTGTATTTGTTTTAGTGTTGCATCTTCATTAAATTTATATTTCATCGTTTCTCCAAGTATCCGGTAAGTTATCTTCACTATACCATGTAAAATTATTTTTATCAGCCCACTCAGCGTGGGTTCTTTTAGTTCCGTTTTTTCTTGTCTTAGCTTGAGGCATAGGTGCGTAAGGTTTTTGAAATAAAAAAACTAACTCATAGTTTAGAGGCAGTGCAGTTCTAATATGTATGTACTTACTATACTCTGCGTAGTCCCAGAACCTGCCTTTGGTCTCAAGTAATATTGTTTTATTATTTAATACTTTAACAAAATCAGGCTCATACTTATGACTAACTACATACGCAATGTTATCCCAATGATGTTTCCAGTCTTGTAATATTGTTTCGTGTAAGTTATATTCCCACACGCTATCATAGCCTTTAGGTACATTTACTTTTTTAGGTCTAGGTTTTCTAGGAAATCTTTTAGGCATTATTGTATATCTTGTAATGTAATATTATTTATATTATTAATATCTTGTTTTTTTAATTTTTTTATAAACCACTTAAAACTCCACACACTTAATAAAATTTTATTATTTGCATATACATGTGTATCAGGAGGTATAAATTTTAAAATATTCTTAGTAGTTATATTAGATTTTTTAAACTCTTCTTCAGGCACATGCTGTTGTAACCATTCTATTAAAAGTTCTTTAGCCTTAAGCCGTATCTTTCTAGAATTTCTAGCGTTCATATTTTATCTCCTCTACTTTAGGTGCTACTTTAACAGTGGTTAAATAAGTAAGACCTTTAGCATATTTAAATACTCTCAGTCCTTCTCCCTCATTACTATCCTTATGGCATTCTAGTTTATGTTTACACCAAGTACACCCTCTTCCAATTTTATAGTTGCCTGACTTACCTTCAGGAACTACAGGGTAACAAAAAGCAGGAGGAGAATCTTCCTTCACTACTGTTTTTATTTTCTCTATGGTATTAACAATATTAGGTTTATCAAAGTCGTTTGGTTTATATAAAGTTATTTCTCCTGTCTCTTTGTTTAGTACAAGAAAGCCCCCGTCACTAGTGCCTTGTGCTTCTTCATAACCTGTTAGTTGTGATATATAACCAAAGGGGTCATCTGATTGTAGAGTACCATCTTTAAATTTCTTAAAAGCAAATCCAGAAGCAGTCTTAACGTCCACTACTTCGCCGTCTATAGTACAGTCCATGTGTCCTTTTATACCGCCAACCTCTACAGTTTTCTGCTGGTTGCTTACTTCATGCCCTGCAAACTTAACAAGAAATAATAATACTTCTTCAAGGAGATGCCCATAAAGAAATTTTATAAGGGTGGAAGGAGCAAAAGATTCTTTCTTTTCTTCAGAGTTTAAATCAAACCATAACTGTCTTGCTGGTTTACCTATGTTAGACATCCTTAATCCGCTACTACTTCTAGGCTGAGGCATAGCCCATCCTCTAAAAGCTTCTTTCATAGAGTTACCAAAGTCATCTAAATCTTTTTCAGATAGCTTTAATTTTTTATTATTTATTAAAGGTTCTAAAGATTTATAAATATCTGCTACTACTGTGTCTACTTTCTTTTGCATTCTTCTGAATCCTTAAATGCTTTTATTACATCTGATGAGAATAATTTCTGTAAATTTACTAAGTACATTTTACTTGCGTTGTGGTCACCACCTCGCACAGTTTTAAACGTATCTAATTTATCTACGATTGTTCTAAGTACATCTGTTTTAAATACCAGTGTACAGAATTCGTTATCACCTACACATAAGTTATGAAACCAGTAGTCAGCTTCGGTAGCTTTAATACCTGAAGGCTTGCCCCACGATTCATATTCAATACAGATGTTACCTGTCTTTTGCCACATATCTTTCTCAGACTTTACTTCTATCTTCTTATCAGTTAGCATCTCTGCTATCTTCTCTTCCCTGACTGTGCCATAAGCCAAATCTATATCGAACTTCTTTCTATTTTCTTTAGTGGGTTTCATACCAATTAACTCCTTTGTTGTATTCTATAATGTGAGGCACATTAAATTTTAATTTTAAAGCACAGTAATGACACATGTCATAATACTCATCATGTTGTCCGTCTTCTCTATTAGACCAGTGTACTATCTCAGTACACGTATCAGCATATACTCTTATTGTTGTTCCGCAGTTATCTTGTGAGGGTATAAAAAAAATTTCCCACAGTTCATCAAACAATTCCATCATTCCATTGTCTTTGTCACAGCTACATTTAGTGGGTTTCATACCAACTATCTCCTACCTTGTATTCGCCATCGAGAGGACAACGAAGGTTAAAATATTCACCTGCTTTTATTATACTTTCTACAGCCAGTCCACCTACAAAATCAGCCTGACTTTCTTTTACTTCAATCTGCCACTCATCGTGTATGTTAGCTACAAATTTATAACTAACAGCGTTTAACTGTAAGGCTTCTTCCAATATAACTAAACCTTTCTTCATAGCTATAGAGCCTGCTCCCTGTATTAAAGTATTCAACGCTGAGTGTTCACTCCTAACATACAGCTTCCTCCCGTCTACTCCCTTTAAGTATCCTTTTTTAGAAGCTCTTTGTACCTTATCTGTGAGAGTTGCAAATGCTGGCTGACTACCAAAAAAGCGTTTTCTAAGTTCCTTACCTCTCCCTGCATTTCCCCCAACCAGAGTCCCAAGTCTTTGATTTCCTGCTCCGTAGCAGAGGGCATAGATGAATACTTTCGCCTCATCTCTTGATTTAAGTCCAGCAAGATTCTGGTTGTGTGTGTGAATGTCTCCTTTTGTGATTTCATAAGTGTACTCCTCATCGTTCATATAGTGTGCAAGTAATCTTAATTCTAGCTGACTAGCATCTATACCTACAAGTTTATTGCCTTCATCTACAACCCAGAAACCTCTACATTCTTTACCATACTTAGCTCCTATACTGGGAACCTGTGCCATGTTAGGATTTCTGTGTGTCATTCTGCCTGTTATAGTTCCATTGTGTATTACAAACCCGTGAACTCTGCCATCTTCTTTAACAGCATCTATCCAACTAGCTATCTGAGCTATCCTTTTCTGTAGTAAAAGATATTCAGCTATTAGATTAGCTTCTGGTATTCCTTCAACGGTAACTAAAGTACCTTCGTCTACTATAGGCTGTCCTGTAGGTGTAAATTTCTTAGGCTTCCACCCAAAACTTATTAAGTATTCTCCTATTTGTTTACGAGAACCTAAGTTAAACTCCATTAATTTCTTACGCATAAAAGGTTTTAGGGAGCCTGTTAATTCTACATCCACATACTCATATTCTGTTAGCCCTTGTTTGGATAAGGTGCCATCTTTTTTAAGTTTAGGAGTAACTTCTTTTATGTCTACCCATCTAGGGATAAACACCTGCTGTACCTTTTCTTCTATGTCCCTTAACTTTTCTCTTAGGGTAGCCACAAATATAGTTGCATCTATAGAGTTAAACTTAAAACCATTTTCTTCTTGTTGTTTCATTATTTTAAACACGGCATGTTCTATATCTAAACTCTCTTGTAAAAAATCTTTACCTTCCCCCAGTAAATAAGTATACACCACCGCATTTAACTCAACATCGTTCACACAATATTCTAACATCTCATCGGAATAAGTAGAGAATTCTTTATAGTCTATCTTAGGAAACTTTAAACGACCGCCCCATACACCTAACCCGTGTCCCTTATCCCGTACTGGATTAAATAAACGAGACATCACTAGCGTGTCTATAAGTTCTTTACTTCTTAAATCAACACCCATTATCTTATTGATTACAGGGACATCGAACCCTATTATATTATGACCTATTAAAACATCAGCCTTCTGTAATAAGGCAACGCCTTCTACTAGCTTATCTGGTGGGAACCTATATATCTCACCAGATATAACATCTTTACAGACTATACACCATATCTTAGTAGCCTCTAAGTCATCTGTTTCTATATCAAATATAAGCCTCATGTATTAAAAATCTAAAGGGTCTTCTTCTACCTGCTCTACTTCATTAAGTCTGCCTGTTTCTCTATCATAAAGCAACCTAGTTGCAGAGCCTACGTCCCCTGTATATCTTGATTTAAGAACTCTCACCTTCGTAGTGTTAGACTCATCTTCACTGTCTGCCTGTTGATTTCTTTCTAATGCTATAACACAATCAGATAATTGAGCTATACTTTGTGAGCCTCTAAGATGAGAGAGGCTAACTTCTATACCATTCTCATGTCCTTTGTTACCATCCACTCTCCTTAGATGGGAAACAAGTATCATACCTACTCCCGTCTCTTCCACTATGCTTCTCAGCCTTGCCATTATATTATCAATAGCTCTTCTTTCATCTCCTTCAGCAGAAGCAACAACTAACATATGTAAATGGTCTAGTACAATCCACTTACATTCACAACCTATAATCATAAATCTAATCTTAGAAAAGATTTCATCTATGTCATTAGTCCCAAAGTGGGCATGTACCCACACCCTATTCTTATTCTCCCCGTCATAGAGTATGTCAAATAAATTATCCAACTCCTCCTCTGAATACTGCTCTCTTACATGGTCTATGTAAAGTCTGTTGTTAGCTTCTATAGATAATATACCATCAATAGTTCTTCTCCAATCTTCTTCTAAAGCTATGACACCTACATTATCTTCTGTTTCTTTTATAAGCCAATGCTCTAGTTCTCGTGTAACACTTGACTTACCTAAGCCCGTTCCTCCTGTAAGAGTTATAAGCTCACCTCCCCTCATACCTACAAGCTTTTCATTCAAGCCCTGCCAAGGGTACGGCACACTATTTTTCTTCTCTCTCTTATGGAATTCATTTCTTTTATCAGAAACATTTATAACTCCTGCTGGTGTATATATTTTAGAATCCCAGAAAGCTTTAACAAACAATGCATGTTTATTATCCTTAAGCATATCGTTGGCATCTTTGTAGCCGTTAGGTAAAGTCATTATCTTAGCCTTACTAGGTGTAAACAACTGAGCTACTTTCTTCGATGCTTCTTTACCTGCCTTGTCATTATCAAAACAAATTATTATTTTTTCATACTGTTCTAAAAATTCTAAACTTTCTTTAACATCTTTTACAGCACCTTGAGAACCTCTCTTAATAGATACTACGTCCCACTTAGAACCAAAAAGTTCATAGCCTGCCATAGCATCACACTCTCCTTCTACTAAAGTAATGTACTTGCCACCCTTAAATAACTGTTCTCCAAATAAGCCTGTGCCCTCATAGGTACCTTGAAAACTAAAGTTTTTATCTTTGACATAGCGAATCTTAGTAGCTGTCTTCTCATTGTTATTGAAGAAAGGATAGATGTGTTGGGCTACTTGTCCTGCTGTGTCGTATACTACCCGTACTCCGTACTTCTGTGCCGTGTCCTTTGATATTTTTCTATCAGATAAAGCACCGTATATAGCACCATGTTTATTGTCTATCACCGCACTCACTGGCGGTGTTCCTTTTTCTTTTACTAACTCCATTGAGCTGTCCTCCTTATTATAATTCTTAACAAAATCACCGCAACTGAAACACTTAGATGAACCATTTTCATTTACGGATACCGCATCACTACTACCACAAGCCTCGCAGGGCTGGTGTAATTTTACAAACGACATATAGACTCCTTGCCTAAATTAGGTTGTCCAAGAGCCAGTGCAAGGAGGGACTGATGTAAAAACATATGCCCTTAAACAACCTAAAAAAAAATATGTAGAACAGTCCCTATATTCTACATATTATTTAACTGTCTGAAGAATCTTCCTCTTCTACTTCTACTTCTACTTCTACTTCTACTTCTACTTCATCGTCTCCTACTACAAGAGACTCTTCATTGTTCTGAAGTAATATTTCAAGATTGTTTTGATGAGTTTGTGAAGCAAAGTTAAGTGCTTCTACAAGAACATTCAATGTACCTATCTTACTGATAGACATATTGGCATTGCCCCGTGCTTCATCATCTTCAATTAAAATAGTGTCGTATACTATCTGCCCGTCATCTTTACTGATTGTAATAATCATTTCATATCTCCTTTATTAGTTTATTAAAAATCTAAATCGTCATCAAGAAGTGTAGTCTCTTGCTGTCTTTCTACTAAGTCCATTATTCTAACACCATCTAAAATATAATACTCGAAAGTACCATACTTATTTTCATGGTGCCAATAATGAAACATCACCTTAGCTTGGGTGTTATTACCTACTGTAATTTCTCTACCGCCATCAGCAGTAAAGTTGAAGGGGTTTCCGTCTGCATCTTTAACTATCAAAGGCTTGTTATCTTTACCATTTTTATTTTTAGTAAAGCGTTTCATATAGATACCTTCTGGTATGTCCTTATCTTCAAATGCTTTAGTCCTAACGCCTATCTGTTTAGCCATCTCTAAATCTTCAGGGTTGTCGGGTATAAGAAAAGTTTCCCATAGTCCGTCTGCTTGAAATTTAAAGTTCGGTGTATTTATAGAAGGGTAAATAAGTTTACCTTCCATTGTGTAGTATTTTATTTTACCTTCATCAGTTTTTTCTACTAAGTTTGTCATGTTACCTCCACAGGTATTGTTTAATCCTATACATTATATAGATAGTGTTTTCATTTTGCAAGTAAAATATCATTTATTGTTATAAAACTTTCATCAAGTAATCTAACGTAGAAACTTTTTTTCTTATCCCACCTAACTTCATAGGCTATCTTGCTCTCATATAAATCTTGATTATTCTGGGCTATCCACATATCGAATTTCCTGTATTGGTCAGGCGTAAGCTTTGTAAAAGCATCGTTGTCGTTATCCATAATAAACTCCTCAGTTTTTTTCATAGTATTCTATCTTAGTTTTTTTTCTTTTATCTGAGTAAGTTGTTACTCTCTTACCACTCGCATAGCCCACAGTCATACTCCCATAGACAGCCTCAATAAAAACTATCTTATTTTCCTTAGCTTCTTCTTCTAATATAACTCTTTGTTCAGCTACTTCTTTTTTGTATTCAGTCATGGTAATACCCGTAGTATATTGTCTCAGCTATAAAGAATAGTATCTCATCCCTGTCATCATCAGGGTGTAGTTGATACTCACGGGCAACAGCATCAACGTCCTCTTCTATTTTCCCCTGAACATCATCTTGTATTACCTGTTCTAATATTTGTTCCATACATAATTGGTCTACTAAACAACTCATATTACCCTGCACCTAATACTTCTCTATAATTTTTATCATATAGCACTTCTCTTATCGCCCACTTATAATCAATCTCTCCACCAAAATCTGCCTCATGCTCTTCAAAAACACCGCTATGATAAGTTACATAAAGTGTGCCGTATTTAATATAGTATTCCTGTACGTTTTCCCACGCAATATCTAAGTCATCTAAATCCCATGATAACTCAGTGTCATATACAGCTACTAAAGTTCTCGCTTTACTCATCATCTATCTCCTTTGTTTTTATTTCATCTATTATATCCCATACTTCATCAATAGCTTCTTTAACTTCTACTGAACAATCATCAATAAGATTATCTAAATTGCTCATAGCTTCTCTCAACTTATACCATTCTTTATACGTCATCATCTACCTCCTGTAATTGTTCTGTTAAGTTTTCCAGAAAAGAAACAACATCAGTTATTAACTCTTCTAAAGTTTCCTCGTTATCTGTACCACCATGTACTCTTTTAATATCATTAAGGTTATTACTTTCAATAGTCTTTTTAATATCAAGAGCATCTAAATAAGCCTTAGTTGTATCGTTTTTAAGTGTCATCACTCACCTCGCTTGATAAATATAAACGTCCCACCTTACTGCATTTTGTAAAGAGCAGAATGAATGTCCTGAACAACCTCCTTTAAAATAGTTAGGATTATTTCTACCCCACCTGCCTTGACACTTCACATAATGCTTACGATTACTATGCCTATTCATAAGGCTAACACTTTGTTTAACCTGTTGAAGTTTATTCAGTTGGTCTAGTAACTCATCACTATTCTTTTCTACTGTCATTACATATGTTTTAGTTCTCATCATTGTCATCACCCTCGTCATATCCACATTCTATTAAGTATTCTTTAGCTTGTAATTGCGACTCCGCATACACATGGAATACTCCACTAACCTCTACTGTATATTCTTCTTCACTCATTATAGTCCCTCCTAAAGAACTTGTATTAAAATAAGGGTACTTTAAAGTGATACCCAGCACTCGAACATTATCTTTTATAGACACCGAACGACTGTCTGTTGACAAGGGAAGGTAATCGGTTTAGTTCTCATCCCATTTCATCTACAACCTATCTCTTGGCTACTCTTATTTAAAAGAGGTCAAGGATTTTACAGTAGCTCGAACACCTTGTTAACATTCTTAATGTATCCCTAACTGTATTAACCTGTCAAGCTTTATTTTAAATTAAACTAAATTAATTAACTTGACAACTTTATAAGTATATATAAAATGACACTATATAGTTTCTTATTTAGTGTTGTTGTTGAAATAGATACTATATAGTAATACTATAGTAGGCATAACATCGCCCACCTACCGCCTACTTTATCGCCCAGCATAGCAAACCCCCGCCTACATCACCAGTTACCGCTTATATCGTAATAAAATAGGGTGTTGTTTTGAGTAGTACCCTAATCTACTTGCGGAGGTACCCGCTTAATGATATATATAATCTATATTTTTTATTGATTTATCCCAACACGCCGTACAATCTAGACATTTGCCCCCTTGTTCTTTAGATATACAAGCAAAGCCCTGTATTTTAGAACTTTTGTTTACTGTTGAGGTGTGCCCCCATGCTCTAGGTGGCTTTCCATTAACCATAGTAGCAGACAACCTTACAATTAAATTAGCAGGAAGCACCCCGCCTAGCTCCGCGAGTTCTTTTTTAAACATGCCGGCTTCGTGAGTAGGTAGCCAATGCCTTATATCAGGCGTTAGCTCGCATACTTTTATTATTTTATGTAACATGCCCGCCTGTAAATCTCCGGAATCAAACCATCTAAAAAGATTATTATCATTCTCTAAGGCTTGTATACGGATTAGAGTTACCATACCTTGCACCCACTCAGGATTATAAATAGCATCAAGTCTTTTTTTCTGAGCTGTCTTGACATTACTATATAAATAAGTCCCTCGCCTAGCGTAACACTTGTTACATACTGAGCCTTCAACCTTCGCCAGCTTACTCCCTGTATTACATGCAAATGCACTCAGGGAGAAACTACCACACTCCAATT
>Ga0115001_10002457_pt1 | contig 14143 bp, 7 predicted proteins | sample ArcticOcean_MG_C_12_FD_89869 | JGI IMG/M metagenome (GOLD analysis project Ga0115001, IMG submission 89869) | Marine microbial communities from western Arctic Ocean - ArcticOcean_MG_CB8_130 | ecosystem: Environmental > Aquatic > Marine > Oceanic | place: Arctic Ocean: Canada Basin | collected... | reverse complement strand
TCATCAACATCTTCGACTGCGACTGCGACATCGTCTTCGCGATGATTCAACAGAGACCTCGCTCTGGCCGATGATTGCGTCACAGAAACAAGTAGTAGCAAAGCGAGTAGTATCAGTTTTGAGAACATCCTCGTTCGACTCAGCTGCCTTTATATTTTCCTCCTACTCATTTAAGGAAGTATAGTAGGGAATATATATCTCTCTCAATCAATGCATCTCCTATATCTTCTTCTTCTTCTTCTTCTATATACTCGTCTTTTCGTTTTTCTTCCTTTGCTTTGTTAACGAATTACTCCGATGAAGAGACTTCTTTCGCCAAAAACGCACTCGTTTATTAAAGAAGGGTAAATATCTCTGATCTCTCAGTAACTTCTGCTTCTTCGGATTCGAGTTTTTCTTCGTTGTAGAGTTTAGGGTTTCATACTGTTCTTCTTTTTCTCATTATTTTCTCGTTTTTCTTCCTTTGCTTTGTTAACGAATTACTCCGATGAAGAGACTTCTTTCGCCAAAAACGCACTCGTTTATTAAAGACTGGCAAATATCTCTCTCTCTCATTAATTATGCTTCTTCGCATTCTTCGGATTCTTCGGATTCGAGTTTTTCTTCGTCGTGGAGTTTAGGGTTTCGATGGTTTTCAAACATTCAAAAACCGTTATAAAAAGACAATCAATTTTAATTAAACGTATTCCAAAGATGATCGCGACGATAAAACGAGAGCGAGTTCTCGCGAGTAACCAGAAGCGTTTGATTTTGAGTAGGTCCGGGCGGAATTCTATTCGCGCGCGTCTCAAACCGCGTTTTTTGAACGACCTTCGAACGAACGGTAGTTTTAACGACGACGAACGAAAACGGAAGAACGTAACGAACGAAAAACAAGATATCGTGATCATCACTGGATGCCTAGGGTTCATCGGCTCTCACTTAAGCGAGAGATACAACTTACTTGCAAAGAAAACGATCGTGATCGGGATCGATGACGTGAACGAACGAATCGGGCCGTATCCAGTTTCGTTCAAGAGGAGTAACCTGAAACGATTGGAAAAGATTTTTGCAACGGCTGAAGACGATGACGATGACGATGAAGAAGAGGAATGCGAGGAGCAAAGATTCAGATTCTTGATCGCGAACTGTTTTGATGAGGAGCAAATGCGAACGAGGGCGTACGATTGCGTTCGAAAGGAAATCGAAGAGTTGGGCGATGATTTAGGGAGGGTCGGCGTTATTCATTGCGCGGCTATGAGCGGCGTCGCCGATACAGTTTCAAATCCAATGAGTGCGTTCAAGGCAAACGTTGTCAGCACTGCTGTTGCGTTGGAGCTCGCGAAGGAGTTTGGAGCGAGCTTTTGTTTGTTATCTTCGGGAGCTGCGTATGGCGATGGCGCCGCCGCCGAACACCGGGAAAAAAGAGCGAGCGCAGAGAGTGATGGTTTTACGTACGAGCCTACGAGTCCATACGCGTGTTCGAAGATCGCAGCCGAGGCCGTTGCAATGAGCTATAAAGGATTACTTAAAGAAGGGAAGATTTCAATTGCGAGGATATTCACGTGTTATGGCGAAAGAGGACGACCTGATATGGCAATAACAAGATTTATGTCCACGTTATTAAATTCCTCTGACGATGGTAACGACGATGATTGTAAAACAATCGCAAAGGAAAAGATATTGACAATGTTCGGCGATGGCGATGATACGTGGCGCGACTATTGTCACGTCGATGACGTTTGCGAAGGTATTTCGAGAGCGTTATTTCGAGAAAATGGGAACGAAATCGAAACGTTTAATATAAGTAGCGGTAAAGCAACGACGCTGTCAGAGATATTTGAAGCTGTGAAGATAGCGGTCGAACAGCAATCGAGAAGTACGAAAAGTGGCGCGGACAACATTCGCATAGAAAAACTTCCAAAACGGCCCGGTGATGTCGGAGGAACGTTCGCGAACGTCGAGAAAGCGAAAACTTTATTAGATTGGGAAGCTAAAATAGATTTAGGCACGGGATTATTTAGAGTAGCAGAGTTCTATAGCAACTCGAAGGAGTCGAAACGATATAGAGTGTAAAAATAATAATCTACGGAACTTGCTGAGCAACTAAAACAAGAGTGGCAACAATGCCAACACCTATCGCCGCCGCAACGGCTGGTGGAAATCCGTTTGAACTCATCGTCGTATCCTCGTTCCTCTTCGTCCATCCAGCATCAGTATACTCCCCTTTAACGTCGACGCTTTCGCCAAAGAAACCTCCTTTCGTGCCTCCAACTTTTCTCTTCAACGCTCCATACTGCTCTCTCGACATTGACTCACCTTTCGCCATATTTCGCGCTTTGGCCAAAATCCCTCTATCGGCTTCGATATCTTCCTGGAAATCGATCGCTCGAGCGACTTTGAAAAGAGCGGCGCTTAAGCCACCTTTTTCTTTGGCCTCGAATTCGTCCTTTTTCCGTTTTCTCTGCGCTCTGATGCGAGCATATGCCTCAGTTTTAGACTCTTCGTAGGCAAAAGTTTGTTCCTCTCGCACCTCTCGCGTCTTCTCCTTCCCAAAACTAAAAAGTGATCGTTTCTTCTGCGCAACCGGTTCAGGCTGAGGTGGTTCCAACCTCTTCTTTCCAAAACTGCTAAAAAGTGATTTCTGCACCGATGGAGATTTCGTGGCAGGTGCAGGCCGTGGTTGCTCTTTCTTCCAAAACGCTCTAATAACGCGAGCAGAGCAGGTCTTCCTCCCTCTCCTGATTTCATTTGTCTTTTTTTGAACGCTAACGATCCTTTGTTGGGACATCTGCGCAATCGTAAACATTTTTTATATTTCGCTCGCGATATAAATAATGTGGATAATGTTTACAAAAATGTGGCAAAGCCATTGTTAGCCAGCCACTCGCTTTGTCTCGCTCGCGTAGACGCACGGTCAATTTAACGCGTAATAATTACAAAACTGTGGTCAAAGCCATTGTTAGCCACTCGCTCGTTTAGACGCGCGCACGCAATCTCGCTCACGCAGACGAGAGAGCGCGAAACTCGAATAACCTGCGCCTGAATTTATCGACGGTTTGCGGCGAACGACCGAAAATGGCAATAGAATCGAACACCGGTTGTACGAGTTCCCAAGATTTGAGTTCATCGATTATGTTCGCGCGAATGAAACCGCGCGCGAAAGCTTTCTCGTCGTCGCCGCCGTCCTCTTTCTCGAGTCCCGAAGAAGAAAGACGTTCTTCGAAAGACGCGGACGCAGACGACGAGAGCTTTTGTTTGTATTTTTCGATCCTTTTGTCGAGGAGTTTGATCAAGAAACGTAATAAGAGACTCGTTCCCATGGCGTTGATTACATTTGTATTCGTCTGCGTCGATGATGATGATAAGCTTGCGTTAAACTGAGTTTCGAGAAACTTCTTCAAACGCATGGTCAAAGCTTTGCCATCCGCGACTTCGGCAAAGACGTCTCGCACGACTGTCTCAAGGCGCAACTGTGCAAATGGCGAATGAGGGAAAATGCGCAAAACTGGAATCCAATTCTTTGCAAATAAGAGCTCTCCAGAAATCTCGCTCCAAACGTTTGTAGCATCTGGCGGAGCAAACGCGTCGAGCGTTTCCAAAATCGGCGTCGCTAGAACAAACGCGTTGCGCAAAGCCGCTTCAACGGCTTCACAGACGCCATCGCGAGAAACGCCCCATCCTACATTTTGCTTCGTCCCATCCGTGTTAGTATTATTGTTGTTTGAATAGCAATTGCTATCTGAATTATCTCTACTTGCGGAAACTAGCGCACTCGAAAGAGAAATACCTCCGTGACGATCGGGCTTTATCAAAGCGGGTTGCGGTGGCGCAAAGAAAAGTGCAATCGAAGCTCGCGATAGAGAACATAAAGCCTTTGCGAGTGCATCTCTCGGGCGACCGGCTTCTGCGTGCTTTTTAAACATTTTTCCCGGCGCGTCCGATGGTTTTGCGAGCAATGCTGCGGCGGTAGATATCGCATTAGCGCCAAGGGCGGCATCAAGCGGCGGCACGGAAGACGAAGAAGAAGAAGAATTTTGCTGCTGCTGCTGCTGCTGCTGCGCAGTAAACAGGGCGTCTCGCCAACTTTCATCTAAAGCTAGAACATTTTTGATTGCATTCGAACAGTTCTCGCATAATCTTGCAAGTTCCTTAGCACCGACCTGATCGCGTGGATTTCGCGAGTTCGAAAGCTCTCGAGAAACAGCCAAGAGCGATCCAGGAGCCCATCCTTGAGCTTCGGAAAGTGCTCTCGCAATAGCACTCAAAGCGGCTGCTTGAACATCCGCGACTAAATTTGAATCATTTACTTCTCTATCATCACCATCAAAAGTCGTTTTCTGTCCATTCTCTTTTTCTTCTTCTTCATCTTCTTCATCATCAATATCCTCCTTTTCATCGACGCTTGTCTCGAGAGTATAGTTTCTCAAGGCAACTCGCAACTTTCGCGAAGCTTCGTCGACGATTGCTTTTCGAAGCTCGAAAGGGGCCGAAAGTTTCGAACGTTCTGTTGCAGACTGTCTCGCAGCATCTCTCGCTACTGCAGCTGCGGCAGAAGCTTCGGGAGAAAGAGACGCCTTCTTTTTGCCATCTTCATTATCGATGGGCTCTCGCAACAGCGCAGCGGCAGCCGCACCAGCTCTCATCGCGGCATCATCTGCCGCACGCTTTGCAATGACACCACCAACTTCTCGCAAAGCTAACATGGTTGCACGCTCAATCGCAGTTTCGAATGCAGAACTCCAGGTGTCTTCAAGTGATGGTTTAACAACTATTTTCTTTTCTTGTTCCATCGCAATTGAAGACATTGCAAATAATCGTTTTTGCTCAGCCACGGATGCACTTACTGCTAATTTACATGCGTTATAGAGCGTCTGGGAGACACATTTCAGGGCGTTTGGAATTTCGAGCTCAATAGCACGGTCGACCGATGCCAAAACCGCCGCGTCAACGGTAAAATCGACAATATTTTTATGTCGAGGATTTGCCGCGAGAAATGCTCGTTGTAAACTTCGAGATGCATTCAGCGTCGTTGTCGAAGCCGACGACGTCGTCTTCACCAGTAGTGAATTTGCGTCGAGCGAAGTTGCAGTAATCTTAGTCGGTGAAACAGCTGAGACCGGCGCAATCTTTCTAACAGGCACGACGACATGTTTTTCAATATTTGGCTTTTTCATCATCGGTCCCTTTGACGGGGATGATGATAACACCGGAGCAGCAGCTTGTTTTCGCTGCTGCTGCTCCACCCCACCATTGACCGAAATGCTTTTGATCTCTTCATCGCTCCAACGATGCGATCTCGTGTCATTTCGAAATGCTGCAATCGATCTTTCAACATCTATGCCAATCATTTTCTGCAGTAACGTATCGTCGAACAAATTTGGCATGAAATCGCTACCTGCACTTGGATTCGTCCCCCAATCTGCAAGAGCATCTTCTTTCACTTCTAATAAAGTCGTCTGCTTTTCTACTTCATCTATTACACTCGCGACGATCGCTTTTGGAACCGGTCCAGCTGGGTGCGATTGAGACGCGGAAGCTAACCTTGCGTATTCAAGAGATTTTGCGCTTGTCGTCGGTGCCTTGAAACGAAGCGTTTCGCGCACGACGTGTCGAATCACGCGAACGCTCATTGCTGCCAGTGACGATGCCTGCGTCGAAGTTTCATTCGTTGTCGTACTTCTAATACTACTGCTACTAATACTACTACTAGTTATTTTTCCAACTATCCGCAGCTTTTCGCTTTTTTCTGCAGAACGCAGCCACAAAACTAAGTCTACAAATCCTTTCGAGGAGAAAAGCATCGATACGTCTTCAATATTTTCCCAAGGCGCAAATTTGACATACTCGGATACCCATGGAAGCGTTAATAAGAGCTCATTATGCGATGCTGCAATTTTTAAGCAATCTACACAGAGCTCGACCGTTGGTAAACCATCGAAAGCGACTGAAGAGTATCCATCTAAACAAAACCGCAACAGTCCAAGAAACTGCCCGCAACACCTCGCCGCGAGAGCTCGCGCAGTAAAATCTTTCGGATTCACTCCATATAAACGTAAAATATCATCTTCTGATCTTCCTTCGTTTTGATTTCCTCCACCACGAAGATTTTGTAGAGAAAAAGTATAATTCTCATCGAGCGCTTTTAGCGCATCTGCTAACGAGCGAGATACGGCAGCGGAAAACCGAGCAGAATCTGCCACTTCCAAGACTGAAACATACGGTCGAAAAGCTGGCTGAAACAATGCAGCAAAAGAAGAATCTTGCTGTTGTGGTAGAGTTTTCAACGCAGCGGTGTCAGTATTTTGCTGTTGATGCTGCTGCGGTTGGTGAGCCGTGAGTTGAGTTGGCACAATATGATGGTTTCCTCTTCCACCACGACCGCCTCCTCTTCCTCTACCCGCTAAACCTCTACCACCGCCGCCCGTGTTAGTACCACCGCGACCATTTTGATGCTTGTTGTGGTTTTGTTGTTGATTTTGTTGTTGTCTATTTTGATGTTGTTGTTGCGCGCTATTAACTTGTACCGCGATTGAAGATGTAGTAGTTGCATTTCCTCCCATCAAACGCTCTCTTAGTGCTGATAACTTCGCTGCAGATACAGTGGCACCGATATCTTCTTCTGTTTCGCCTTCACCTGCACTTTTTAACATTTTTCGAACAAAAACATCCGCGAGCCACCGCGCGTCTTCTTTAGATTTTGCCGCGTCAAACACTTCTCTACATTTTCTTGCAAACGCGTTTGATGCGTTTTGAAGATAGTATTTCGACACATTACCACTTGAATTAGTATCTGATGCTGCTGATGATGATGATGATGAAGATGGAATGAACGACGACGCGCTGAATTTTGCATCCGGGGACAGTAAAGCTACAAGCTGGTCGCGCCATTTTTCTCGCGCGTGAGTGTTTGCCCTGGAAACTAGACCAAATTTGTTTGCATTCTGAACCGACGCTGCATCCGCGCGCGTGCCAACGGCACCACCTCGGCTATTATCGTTCGATTTCTCATCGATTTGTTTTCTGGAAGCAGTTGATGGTGTTGCATCATCGTAAATTTTTGATACAGTTGTCGCAGAAGCCGCGAGAAGGGAGAAGAAATTCACGCACTCTTGCGCAAGTTTTGGCGCGTGCAATTTTATCGCTTCCGATTCCGACAACGCCTCAAGTGCGATTGGACCGAGAGAAAACGGAAGCGTTCCAGAGTTTGCAAAAACGAGCGCTGCAAATTTTCTAGCAAGCACGCCTGATGAAAAAATCGCATCATAATCACCGCTGTGTTCATTGCTTTCTTTTTCCCCTACGACGCTGCATGGAAACGCGTCTGGTGAAATCGAAAGCATCTTGAGCAAATCCACGATTGATTTTTCAATATTCCCGTCGTGGAACCGTTCAAGAAACAAGGCATAAACTATTGCGAGATTCTCAATATATTCAGGCGTTTCAACAGACGCTTCATTGATAATATTAGCGTTTACATCATTTAATTTTGGATTAATGCGTTGTAGCTGCCGTTGTTGTTGTTGTTGCACTGACTTTTCTACTGTATTATTCAATGTTGGAGGATTCGCCGTCGTCGTCGTCGTCGTTGCAGAAATTCTTGCGATGTTATTATTATTATTATTCAACGTTGAACTAGTAGCGACGGTCAAAGTCGGTTGAATCCGTCTCGGCGCGCCGACGTTTCCTCCCATCGAAGAAGTACTCTTCGGAAGATGTTGTTGTTGTTGCGATGAGCTCGCTCTTTCTACAACAGCACCGCCTGCAGAAACCGGCGACGGAGTCACTCTTCTCGGCGACGGCGATACACTCATCGCGTTCAAATTCAAATCCCCAATCTGTGTCGCGATCGGCGTACTCATAACTGGCGAACTCGCAGTCAAACTCGGAAACTCTAAACGATCGTCAATCTCCGGTATCACCTTTCTCCTACTATCTCCCTTAATCGGCGTTGCGTGCGTTTCCTCGTTATCATCATCGACATCCATCGTCATCATCATCGCCATCGTTTTCACATGCGACCGAGCGTCATCCTCCTTCTTCTTCCTCGCCCCTAAAACTCTCTGTTCACATTCGTACAATTTTTGAACCGAATTCCTGACCAAATCGAACACTCTTACATCGATATCACTACTATCATCATCATCATCATCATCATCGACGACGACGACAACGACTAAATCATTGGAATCAAAACAACGATCGTCATCATTCGCATCGCGTTCGTTTTTTCGCCTTCGCTCTCGATTTTCAATAATCCTCTCCTTAAGTTTCTTTATCCTCGAGAGCACGTTTTGCAAGTCCTTCGAAGACTGAACGATCATATCGCTTTCGTTTTAAAGATTTCTTTCGAGATATTTAACGAAGTAATGCTTTAGTTTGTTCCCTTTTTCGTGTTTACGATGAAGAGAGTGGCATTTTTAGTACACTGCGGCTAATTAATAAAACAGTAGGGGCTAATCAATAAAATGGAGAACATCAAGAATGAAGAAGAAAGAAGAGAAGAAAGGTGTTGTTCGCGCTACGCTATAATGCGCTATACGTTACGTGACTATTTCTACACCGATTGGGCAATGATCAGAACCGAGAAACGAATCCAGAACGAACGCGTCTATGATTTTCTCTTTCGGTACTGACATATCTACTAGACCGTAATCGATCCTCCAACCGCGGTTACGCTCGCGAGCGTTTTGGCGATAGGACCAATACGAGAACGTTTCTTTCGCGTCTGGGAATTTTAAACGAAACGAGTCAACGAAACCTAACTGAGATAATTGAGTCGAGAACGTTTCGCGTTCGATTTTCGTGAACCCGGCGGATTGTTCGTTTTGTTTCCAGTTGCCCCAAAGATCTTGCTCCGTATGCGCGACGTTGAAATCGCCGGTCCAAATAATCGCCTTCTTGTTATTACTTTTTATTCTTAATAATTCAATGTGTGCCTTAATCGCCGGTTCCCATACGTCTATGCGTTCTCTTAAGCGCTTCAATCCTTCGCCAGAATTCGGGACGTACACGTTCACTACAAACGCTCTCTCGAACTCGCACGTTAACACTCTCCCTTCTTTCGCGAACGAATCGAAAGCGTCTACGTTCTCCTTATTCGTCTTATCGAACGAAGCTCTATCGAACGCGCCTTCGATGAATCCTTCAATAGGCTCTGCAACGAACGCTACGGTACTAAAAATGGCCACGCCTGAATACCCTTTCCTTGCCGTCGAACTCGAAAACGCTCGTTCGCGGAAACATTCACCGATCGATTCAATCAACTTTTCGTCCACGTTCTGTTCTTGTAACTTCGTTTCTTGTATGCAGAGCACTTGCGCGTTTCCAGCTTTTAAGGCTAAATCAACGAAGACGTTCGGATTCTCCTTCTGCGTCGCTCGCATACCATTCGTGTTCCATGAAACCACTCTCAACGAATTCCTATTATTATTATTATTATCAATATCATTATTATTATCATCATTACTATCATTAGACCGTGATGAAGAAGTAGAAGAAGAAGAATCTGAATATTCTGAAAAGTGACGAAGAATTGATCCCCTAACGCTCCTGATGATTTCATAACCCACCTCACGATTATTACGCGAATATTTTCCGCGCAAATCCATCGAATTAAAAGATGAATAAAATAGAACATCGTTCATTTTCTTTCGTTTTTTCATGAATACGTTCGCACAGCACTTGGTAACGGTCGTCATGATCTTTGTGAAATGTGACGCGCTTTCATTCTTAATTATAACATCGAAAAGAACTTTTTCCCTAATAAATACGCGTAACATCATAACGACTTATTGTAATAATAATAATAATAATAATAATAATAATGAGTAATACGATGGGAGAACAAGGAACGGCGGTAGCGCTCGTGACAAAAAACGGGGCATTCGCTCGCGCGCAGTCATCGTTCAGAAACCGCTTAATCCCATTAACGCCCTCTGCGAAGAATAGGTATTTACTGATCGTCTCCTTCGCCTGTCCATGGGCAACGAGATGTTTAACCGCGATAAACTTGAAGGGCATAGGCGAGGAGTACATCGAAGTGAGGGTCGTGCATCCAACGTGGACTATGACGAAACCTGATTTCGACGCACACAGTGGATGGGTGTTCGTGAATGGGAGCGGAGAAGGCGTCGAGCATATGAGTAAGACGAAGACGGTTGAGGCGAAGGAATGGCATTACGTGTGGAAACCAATTAGTACTACTGACGCGGTCAAGAAGTATTATAGCGTGAGAGATTTCTACGACGAACACGGTACTAGTGATACTTTCAATGGACCGTATACGGTTCCAATTTTGTACGATAAAGAGATGAAGCGAATAGTGAACAACGAGTCGTCCGAGATCGTTCGAGAGTTGAACGAAAAGTTTCAAGACGTTTGCGAGAATCCAGGAATCGATTTGTATCCGGAAGCGTTACGGAAGAACATTGATGAAATGAATGAATGGACGTATCATCAAATTAATAATGGGGTGTATAAATGCGGTTTTGCGCGAACGCAAGAGGCATACGACGAAGCCGTCGAATCGTTATACGAAGGTTTAGATAAATTAGAGCACGTTCTAAAAACGAGCGGTTGGAAGTTTTTGTTAAGCGACGATACTATAACCGAAACGGACGTGCGTGTTTTTCAAACTCTCATTCGTTTCGACGAAGTATACGTCGTCTATTTCAAGACCAATAAGAAATGTATTCGAGAATATGAATTCATATACGAATACGTGAAGAGATTATACGCGATTGATGCGTTTCGAAAGGCGACGAATATGTTGGACATTAAGACGCATTACTTCACCTCGCATATTGCATTAAATCCGTATGGGATTGTCCCAGCCGGAGATCCAAATTGGTTGTTATAATAATAATAAAGTACTTCAGAACAAAAAAAAAGTTGTTATTCGCCCAATCGCTTTCGTGCCACCAATTGTTCGCCCGGTTCATATATTGCTCCTTCTTTTCTTCACATACATCGTACTTCATATATACTTCGCAGCTTCTTCGGTCCGGCGTTTTATATACCCGCCATTCGATTTGCGTGCTCACAATCTCCGCGTGCATGTATTCATGCGACGGTAGCGAAAGACATTAATTAATAATACCTTTCAATTTTGAAGACGAGTATATGGAGAGAGAAGAAACACCCTCGGCGCCGAGAGAAGTCTCCCGCACAAAGAACGTCTCAACCACACACATCGAACAATAACATCACAACGAATCGCGCACACACAGTACACACACACACAGAACAATTTCGGATAAGTATATTCACGCTATGCGTTCGTATTTTAAGATTTAGAGAGCGTATGCGAACGCCATTTTTACACTCTTTTTGTTGTTAAATAGTTTTGCGTGTTCAACCTCCGCGAGATTTTGTTCATAAAACTCAAGCAGAACAGAGTCAAACGACCTGGTTTAGGGTTCAAAGGCACAAACAATGCGCGCGGCATGATTTGCGACCTGGCGCATGCAATGAATTCTTATCTCGATGTTCGTTTGTGGTCTCGTTATCTGTGATTTTGATTATTCCGTGTAGAGTAGGGATTGACAAAAAAACTGTCATTTAAGCATTTTGAATTTTGAATTTTTCATGAATTTCTCATCTCTCTCTCTTCGATTATTTATTTATAGTTTTATCGTTATTATTATCAAGATTGTCTCTGTTTGAGCTACACGTATATATATATATAAAGAGAGAGAAACGAACGTAATTAACTAAACTAAACTCTCATCGATAACACCTTTAGCTAAATGCTTACACAATTCGATATCATCATCGGTCATTAAATGGTGCCCATTTCTCCTCCAAGTCGCTCTACCAGTGACGCGGCCGCGATATTCGCCCCTTTTCTCTTGCAAGATTTTCCCGAAACAATCGTTCATAGGCCAATACGCCGTTAAACCGGGTTCCCAACCGACGAGCCTTCGTTCGTAATAGCGTTTCATGGATTCTTTATCGCACGGGCGGCTCCATAATCGAACTTCTTGTATTGTTCCAGTGAACCCTAAACTAGAGCGACCTTTTCGGTCGAGGAGCATGCCTATGGTTAAAGGCGTAATATCGTCCGAGCGTAAAATAGCGCCCTCTTTTCGAGTCGCGTCTAAAGTGCCGTTGATGAATATCGAAGCGTCGCCGAAACCGTACGAGGCCGCGATGTGCGTATAACTGTTCGGTTTCAAATGTCGTTTTGATCTTAAAGCGGTCGTTAATCCGGTCTCGCGCATGAACGTTAAGCCTCCGGCGTCATCTAAAGCAATCGTGAATTGCCCGGCGCCAACTTTTTGTTCTTTTTCATTCTTTACTAAGTCATTCTTATCGTCATCATCGTCATCGTCTGGATGAACGGCATCGCTCGATTTTTTGGCAAAAATGGCCCCACCGTATCCATGAAACCCATTCCTCGTCGTCTCCGCGTCCGATGGCTTCACCCACGCCTCTACGCAAAACGGTTTCACGCCCTTAAACTGCACGTCGCTCGTTACCTCTAATTCAGCTCCAGTTTGTAGCGCTCGATTAAACTCAATAGCGCAAGGCGTTTTCTCTATTGGCTTATTATGCCCCCCTCCCTCGCTTTCACCCCACGTCTTCTCCAACGCGGCTAAAACTGCGCTCGTAAACCCTTTCGCGACGTTCTCTACTCCACCGACTCTATTCGCGAACGATTCGAATTCTTGCGCGTCGACTTGTCCGTCTTCGTCCATGTCTACATATTTCGCAACCGCCGGCGCTAAAGCTCTCCCTATGTGATCGACTAACAAACCAGCCGCTAACTTATTCGCTTTCACGCGCTCGTTTTTACCTTTCCCATTCGTCGCTCGAGTCCACATCGACTCCGTCGGCGTCGTCGTTGACGATGCAGATGTCGTACCAGCAGTGGCATAACTACTCAGACCGTGACTACCGAGACCGTGACTACCGAGACGCTCGAATCTGCTCCCCTCGCCTTCGCGTTCGCCTACGTCTGCTGCTGCGACCTTATTCCCATCGCGGTCATACCCTTCGACGCGAACTTTATGTTTATTCAACCACAAAATTCTCACGAAAGTCATCGCGAGCATCGCGAAAGCGAAATATTTCGCGATTATCTTCAACGCTTCCGCTGCGTTGTTCCTATTTTTGTTCCTTTTCACTCGAAACTGTCTCGAACCAGTTCCTTTCGCTTCGTACGCTTGAGGATCCTCGAGTAACGAGTGCGGTGCCTGTTGATTGTGTTGTCTACCGTTGTTATTGTTCTGCGTTGCAGATGTTAAGCGCGAGGAAGTAGTCGCGGATGTTATGTTCGTGCGCTGTTTCTGCGTGTTCGTTGGCCACATTATGGTCGATTATTTAATCGATAACGCGCAAGCGCAGGCGCAAGTGCGCGCATCAGTGAGGCCTCATCAGTGTTTTAGATGTTTAAATAAGAGCAGGTATAGTAGCGCTATTGCGATATCGCGTTCAATCGATCGTGATTGCGTTTAATTATGTGTAGATAGTAAATATAAATATATATATATATATATATACGCGCAAGGATAACTATTACGACAAGGCAGAGTCGCTCGTTGAAGTCTCGAGAGAGATCAAAAAGAGGCTGCGCTCGAGGACGTTTTGTTTTGACTCGATTCGCCCGACTTCGAGTTCGTCTTTTATATACACATACAGTATACAGTACACTTACAAACCAATTCTGTTCGGGTCATCGTCCATTAGCTTCGTAGGTTCTCTCCCTAAGATCTCCCCAGTAGCGCCTTTCCATTCGCCTACTCTCATCCCCCAATCGCTCTGCGTCTCGATTTCGCAATCGCTGACCGGCCTCGCCATGCATAATAAAACTAATCCTTCTCTTTGTTCGTCTTCGTCTAAAGTGAACGCGAGATCGGTGATATCGGTTTGGTCTATTTCGCCTTTCGTGCATTTCGCGACGCATGCGCCACATATACCGCCCCTACAAGTGAACGGTAACTCCAGCGAATGCTCTAACGCCGCGTCTAAGATGTATTGGTCTTTTGGACAATCCACGACGACTTTTGCCCCGTTCGCGCCTAAGAACGTCACTTTCACTGATTCAGCCGTCCCTTTCCCGATCTTCCGTTTCGATAAATCGATCGTATCTCGCGCCATTTTCTCCCCCTCTCTTGCTCTCGTTATCACCTGCATCATCTTCTTCCCCTTCTTCTTCTTC
>Ga0115001_10002456_pt1 | contig 14147 bp, 10 predicted proteins | sample ArcticOcean_MG_C_12_FD_89869 | JGI IMG/M metagenome (GOLD analysis project Ga0115001, IMG submission 89869) | Marine microbial communities from western Arctic Ocean - ArcticOcean_MG_CB8_130 | ecosystem: Environmental > Aquatic > Marine > Oceanic | place: Arctic Ocean: Canada Basin | collected... | reverse complement strand
CGAGCATCCTAACGCCATGCTTTATTGTTTCAGGGGTGGTCAGCGCTCTAGCATTGCCTGTGAGTGGCTGAAGACCGAAGGCCATAACGTGCCTAAAATTGACGGCGGTTACAAAGCGCTGCGTCGATGCCTATTGTCGACCATGGAAAATCTTCCCCCGCTAATCATTGTTGCTGGTAAAACAGGTTCTGGGAAAACCGAGTTTCTGCAACAGTTTGATCAGGCAATCGATCTAGAGGGTATCGCCAACCATCGTGGCAGTGCTTTTGGCCGACATATCTCTGTACAGCCTACCCAGTTGAATTTTGAGAACGAACTGTCGGTCAATTTCCTGAAACTTGCCCAACATCCATCGATATTGGTAGAAGACGAAGGGCGGATGATTGGAAAGGTTCACTTACCTCCCCCGCTACAAGAGAAAATGCAAAACGCACCAATTGCGCTTCTCGAGGACTCGATAGAGATGCGCACAGAACGGATCTATCAAGAGTACATCGAGCTTCAATGGCGTGAATATGAAGCGCATTTCGGGGCCCTCGCGGTAGACGAGTTCAGCCGGTACCTTCTTGATGCTGTTGATGCCATTCGAAAGCGACTTGGTAACACGGCACATAGTGACGTCCGAAACAGCGTGCTTGCAGCACTTAAACACCACCAAAGCACTGAGTCTTTGGAGGGTCATCGCAACTGGATTACCCTATTACTCGCTGATTATTATGACCCAATGTACAATTACCAGCTCGAAAAGAAATCGTCCAGAATCAAGGTTGCAGGCTCAAGAGAACTCGTCACCGATTGGCTGGTGAGCAAGACAGCGTATGGCGCATGATTGGGAAGGCGCTTTGACCCCCGGCGGAGTGATGCCGGCGCTAAAGCGCTAGAGAAAGGACCCGGTAAACCAGTCAGCTGAGCAGGGTGATTAGGCCGCTCGCCGATTAGGAGAGTGAAATCCCAGTGTAGTCATTTTCTGCTACCTCACGCAGTCGTTCCCTATATTGTAGCGCTCCCCCAAGGTAGATCTGGTAACGGAGTTTGTCATGACCTGCAACATTGGAGTTGTACCCAGTAAACCAGGATTTTGTTTTAGTGAGTAACATCATGTCGTAACCTGCCTTGACGTGTTCTAGCCAATCGGCTTCGGCAGCTTCTTCTGGTTCAAACCGTTGATATTGATGCTCTCGGAGATAGCTTATAAATGCAGTTGCCCAATCGACGGCATCTTCGATGGCTCGAGGAAAGTTCGACGATACTGACGCGCCTTGCGGCCCAGCCAGGGTCATCATGTTAGGGAAGCCGTGAGTTTGGAGTCCCAGGAATGTCACCGGGCCCTCCTGCCACTTATCGCGAAGTTTGTTGCCCCGTGGTCCTTCGATATTGATTTTGTCGAACGCTCCGGTAATGGCATCAAACCCCGTGGCGTAAATGATCAGGTCAAATTCATGGTGCTCGCTGGTTGTCCGCACGCCGTTTTCAGTAACCCGTTCGATGGGTGTCTCATTCAGGTCAACTAACCTGATATTACTCCGGTTATAAGCCTCGTAATAATTCGTTTCAAGAGGAACACGCCTGGTCCCGAAACCATGATCCTTTGGGATAAGCTTCTCGGCGAGTTGGGGGTCAAGAACTCTGGATCGAATCTTATCCGCGATAAAGGCTGAATATTGCGCGTTGGCGGCATCTTCCATTAATACATTCCGATAATTACCTAACCAGACGCCAAACCCGGGCGAATTGTAGAGTTCTTCCCAGAATTCCTTGCGTTCTTCTTCCGTGACCTCTTCAACATGTCGAGGGTCTGGACCATGCAGGAACCCACCCGGCGTTGTTCTGCATTTCTCGAATATTTCGTCGTAGGAAGCCTTAATCTCCACCATCGTGGCAGCATCAATGGGTCCATTCTTAAGCGGGGCGCACCAATTGGGCCGCCTTTGAAAAACTGTCAAACTACCAACCTTGTCAGCAATATCTGCAATAACCTGTACACCGGTGGCCCCAGTCCCGATAACCCCGACTCGCTTACCTTGCAGTTCAACCGGTTCCTTTGGCCAGTGGTAAGTGTGAAAGGATTCGCCCTGAAAGGCGCTAATGCCTTCGATATTGGGAAGCGTTGGTGTGGAAAGCATTCCAATCGCTGTTAACAGGATATTGCTGGTCAGGCTTCTGCCATCCTCCAGAATAACTTTCCAAATACACTCAGATTCGTCAAAAACAGCAGAGTTGACCCGGCAGTCAAACTGCATGTGTTCACGCAGATCGAACTTGTCTGCAACATAGTTCAGGTAACGCAGAGTTTCAGGCTGACTGGCAAAATGTTCACTCCAATCCCATTCCTGTAAGAGTTCGTCAGAAAAAGAATAAGCGTAGCTATAGCTCTCTGAATCAAAACGGGCACCGGGATATCGATTCCAATACCAGGTGCCACCAAGGTCGGCGCCAGCTTCCAAAACGGTCACATTGATACCCTGCTCCAGCAGCCGATACAGTTGATAGATGCCACAGACACCAGCACCGACAACCACAACTTCATAGTGTTTACTTTCCTGCATTAAACATCCCGGTCCTTGATTAAGTTTTTACGAATTATATGTTGGTGTCCAGCGCACAGGGTCTTCATTATGTCATCAACAACGGTACTAATGAGTGCCTCCTTTCAGGGTGCCTTTCAGGGTGCCTTTCAGGGGGCCTTTCAGGGGGCCTTTCAGGGAGATCAGATGCCGATCGGTCTTATAAAAACGCAGAGTGACATGACAGTGTAATCATCCGCATTCCCTTGCCTGATGAGGTTTTTTCCTCGAGTCACCGTCTTTTTTCGAAGGTAGCGGCCAATAAAAGAATGTGCTACTTCACTAATCCAGGTTAATAACTCTTTTCCTGCCCCAGCACTCTTTCCCCAATAAACGACTTAATCATCTCCTGCGATACCGGTGCGATGACAGGAATCATGATTTCACGTAAATACCGTTCCACGTGATATTCCTTTGCGTACCCCATACCCCCATGAGTCAAAACGCTTCTCTGGCATGCTGATAAGGCCGCTTCTGCCGCCAGGTATTTGGCGGTGTTAGCTTCTGCGCCACAGGGTTCCCCCCTGTCGTATATTGATGCGGCTTTGAAGACCATCAGCATCGCTGCTTCCAGTTCCATCCAGTTAACCGCAAGCGGGTGCTGGATTGCCTGATTTTTGCCAATGGTACGATCAAACACGACACGTTCACGTGCATAGTTGGCTGCTCGTTCCAGTGCCGCCTGGCCTAAACCTATAGCCTCGGCCGCGATCAGGATACGTTCGGGATTCAATCCATGCAGCAGGCATTTCCACCCATCCCCTTCCTCACCAATGCGGTCCTGTAAAGGAACGATCAAGTCATCAATAAATAGCGAATTGCTATCAACGGCCTTTCGGCCCATTTTCTCAATTAACCTGACTTCGATTTTTTCTCGATCTAAGTCCGTAAAAAACAAGGAAAGACCGTCTGTTGGGCGTTCACACTCAGATAATGGGGTCGTCCTGGCGATTAACAGGATTTTGGTCGCCGTCTGTGCGGTCGTCGTCCAGAGCTTCTGGCCGTTGATGACATAATTATCGCCATCACGTTCTGCGCGGGTTTCTAACTTTGACGTGTTGAGGCCGGAGTTGGGTTCCGTGACGCCAAAGCATGCTCTGTCCAAACCCTGGATCAGTGGTGGCAGGAAACGAGATTTTTGCTCGTGAGTACCAAACACAACGATTGGATTCGGGCCAAACAAGTTCAGGTGAACCGCTGAGGCGCCGCTCATACCGGCGCCGGAGCGGGCGATTGTATGGGCAAGAATCAGCGCCTCACTAACGCCTAGACCAGCACCACCAAACTCCTCTGGCATCGCGATGCCTAACCAACCACCCTCTGTTATCGCTCGCACAAACTCCTCAGGAAAGTCCCCGTCCGTGTCTCGAGCCAGCCAATAATCTTCACCGAAGTTTAGACATATCCGGGAAACAGCGTCTTGGATTGCTAGTTGCTGTTCGCTCAAGTCAAAATTCATGTGCTCTCCAATAAAACGGTCTAATGTCGCTAATAATATGCAAGTTAGGTGCGAAACGCATAGTTCTTTTAACGGCGCACTTAATTTAGGGTTTTTAGATGGACTTTAGCCATCTTTCCACTATCTATTCACTTATTTTCATACACTTACTGGTATATTCGAACACTAGATATTAAAAGTGCCAAACGACATGGTCGTATTAATCTCAGACACATCTGCTACACACACTTCTGTTATAAAAACTTCTGTTTTAGAGATAGCCCCATCTGATAAGCGACAGGCGACGCGCCAGTTACTGGTTGAGGCTGCACGAAGCCTTGTGGCTGAGAAAGGCCACGACAGTATATCCATACAAGAGATTACAAAACGGGCAAGCGTCTCCACGGGTACCTATTACAATTACTTTGATACCAAACAAGACGTGTTCGTGGCCGTAGCCGATGAGATGCGGGACCTGATAGCCGGAAATCTGGAAACCGCCAGGGAATCCATCAAGGATCCTGCAATGAGAGTGGCGGTTGCGCTAAAATATTATTTTGATCAGGCTCTCGATAATCAGGAATGGAGAGAGTTTACAAGCTTTACGGGCCTAACATGGCTAACGCTCGAACAGACGGTCAACGCGAGGATCGAAGACATTGAGCGGGGTGTTAGTGGCGGCAGGTTCAAGGTTGATGATGTTAGCTTCACCGAATCCTTGATTAGGGGTATGGTTCGGCATGTCACTTCGGCGATCGACAAAGGGCAGGTGGAGCGAAACGCTACTGATTATGCCATACGGTCAATTCTCCAGATGCTGGGCTTACCTGAAATTGTCGCGAAGGCACTCACCATGACGGCTTTACCACCGATCGCCGCGCCAAAGCGCTCAGTCAGCGGATCAGTGAACTCAAAGGTTGTTACGGCACTAGCCGCGTACCAGGGTGAAGCTCACAAATCCGCGCCGACCGTTTAGCTAGATAGTTGGTATCTAAGCATCGTTCTGGACCCGTCGACTAACCCCCGGCTGAATCTTGGCCCCCACTTCTTCCATTCCCGATAGTACTTGTCACCGAACCGACTTAAGGCTAACGCGAGTACTTTTTCATCAGTCTCAATGCTAGCGTCGGCAACCACCGCCGGCAGCGACCCGTAATCTGCCCTCTTCCATACACCAAGGTCACCCACCCAAAGCTTTGTTCTGACAAGACCTTTTATCGGCGCCTGAGCCCTCCAGCTACTGCTCGCTGTGCAGACAAAGACATCAGCACCCAGCATTGCGTACCACACTTCGGCCTGACAACGGCTTAAAGAGCCGTCCGATTGGTACGGTGAGAGGTAAACAAGGTCGGAATCCAGCAAAGCAATTTTTGCCTCACTGGCGCTAAGAGACGCAGGTATCGCATTGAGCGTCACGCTTGCTAGCGCAGCCTGTAAAAAAGCTCTTCTTTGCAACCGATTTACCCCCTACGACCCCTACTTTCAACGGCCGTCCGTTATAGCCCCAGAACCAGTTTCGCCATGATATTACGTTGGATCTCATTGGACCCAGCATAGATCGAGACTTTTCTTGTGTTGAAGTACTCCGGCGCAGTTACATTCGCATATTCGGGGCCAATAGGTTCATAGTTAAGGCCCTTCTCCGGGGCAGGATGATTAAATGGAACCGTATAGTTGGCAACTGCCTCTACCGCCAGTTCTGTTAGTTCTTGCTGAAGTTCCGTGCCCCGGCACTTGAGTAATGACGATTCAGGTCCAACGTTTTTACCCGTTGAGATACTGCTTAGGATACGTAGTTCTGTGAACTCCATGGCTGATATAGCGATCTCTGTGGATGACAATTTCTGTTTAAACTCTTCATCCTCCATCAATGAGCTGCCCTGACCGTTCTGTTCTGATACTGCCATCTGTTTTATGTTGTTGAGGCCAGCTTTTAAACCGTGGCTATAGGCATTGCCGCGCTCAAACTCCAATAGGTATTTCGCATAGGTCCAGCCTTTGCCTTCTTCCCCAATGAGGTTTTCGACAGGCACTTTGACATCGTCAAAGTGAACCATGTTAATTTCCTGGTAACCTTTCGGCGGATTGTCGATGGTAACGATCGGTTGCACGTCTATTCCTGGGGAATGCATATCGATCAGCAGAAAAGAGATGCCTTTTTGAGGTATGTCTTCATTGCTGGTTCTTACCAGGCAAAATATCATATCCGCATGCTGGCCCAGGGTGTTCCAGGTCTTTGTACCACTAACAACGTAGTGGTCACCGTCGCGAACGGCCTTGGTTCCAAGAGACGCCAAGTCGGAACCAGCCCCGGGCTCGGAGTAACCTTGACACCACCAAACCTTACTGGCCAGGATATCGGGCAGGTACTTATCTTTCTGGGCCTGGGTACCAAACTTCATGATGACTGGGGCCACCATACTTTGACCAAAAGGGATCACTGCCGGCGTTCCTGCGGCTGACATCTCTAAGTCGTATAAATATTGCTGCGTTGCTGTGAAACAAGGACCGCCGTGCTCTTTCGGCCAGTTGACACCCGACCAACCGTTCTCATGCAAAGCCTGCTGCCAATATACGTAATCTTCCTTAGACAGGCTGCCTCCAGGACTTCGTGACCTGCGTTGCCTCATTTCCTGTGGATATTTTTCCTCGATCCAAGCTCGCACTTCCTGTTGAAAATCGAAATCTTCCTGGCTAAATTCTAAATCCATCTTACTTTCCTAAGTTTTCAGGACCCTGAGGACCCCGATATTGTAATTGTCCATGTGCTACGGACTGTTCGACCTACGCGGAGGCCTGCTCAACCAAGCTTCTGCCGACTACTTTTAACGCCAGCGTTTCTTCTGTGCCTTCAAAGATAGACAAAACTCTAGCATCAAGCCAATAGCGTGATGCATCCGTTTCCTGAGCGTAACCCATCCCTCCATGGATTTGCATCGCTTCACGACTTGTCCACTCAGACAGTTTGCAGGCAAGCAGCTTGACCAGACTTGCCTCCATCTGCCCGCCACCATCGTCCATCAACCGTCCGACCGAGTAAGTAAATTGCCGACAGGCGCCTAGATACATCGCCATTTTCGCGAATTTCACCAACGTCAACTGGTAGTCAGCGACGGTTTTTCCAAAAACCTTTCTATCCTGCGCGTAATTTAACCCCGTTTCAAACGCAGCCTGCATCACGCCGCAGGCTCTGGCGGCAGTCTGGATACGACCACCCGTGAAGCCCCGCATCGTGAAATAGAAGCCCTTACCTAAGCCTTTTTCTTCGCCGATCATATGCGTAGCGGGCACAAAAAAATTATCAAAGAACAGGTTAAAGGAATGCATACCCCGGTATCCCAGCGTCGGAATGGAACTGCCTGACAGCTTGCCTCCAGCGTCTTGCGAAACCTCAAACGATTCACCGTCATATTCGGGCTTTTCAACCATGAAAAGGCTTAACCCACGATGCCCTGCAGAGAGATCTGGGTCAGTCCTTGCAAGGGTAAGCAGCACGCCGGATTTACCCGCAAATGTGCTCCAGGCCTTCGCGCCATTTAATACCCAACCACCATCGACCTGGGTTGCTTTGAGTTTCATAGACGCGACATCCGAACCATAGTCTGGCTCGGTAATAGCAATGGCACAAAGCGGCCGCCCTTCGGCAATTTTTGGCAACCAATGCTGCTTCTGTTCTTCTGTTCCCCCTTCAATCAAGGCTCTTGCCATAATCTCAGGACGGGTGATAAGGCTGCCTGCCCCACCTAATGATCCTCTTGAAAGCTCTTCGGTCACGACGATCATCCCCAGGTTGTCTTCCTGGTCGTCTGGCAACAGACCCCCGTATCTTTGGGGAACACTCAGGCCAAAGCAGCCCAACTCCCTGACGCCATCCAGGATCTCGTCGGGGATAATTGTGTTTTCCCCGTGTATCCGCGCTGCCAGCGGCTTCACAACATCTTCGGCAAACTGGCGAAAAGTATCTGCCATCAATAGCTTTTCTTCGTCCAGCCCTCGATCACCAAGGTCGCCCTGGCGCTCGACAATGCGCTTACCCAGGGCTTGCAGGCCGGAAGCGGACAAGAGATCACCACATACATCAAGGTCAATCTTTTCAAGGTCAGCATTAACCAAGCCATAATCACCCGGAAAGCGGGCGAAACGCTGCCGTATATTATGTAAGGTTTCTGCAGCAAACGTAGACGCTAGCTGGTTTTCGATTTCACCCTTTTCATGGGCATATGCCAGGTAATTCCGCGCACATTGGATTTCGGCCGTACTGACCGCGAGATCAGAAGTAGCCTGCTGATGACTGTCGAGCATACCGACATTCATTTTTCCGTCACGATCACAATGCCTTCGTATGTGGGAAAGTCCGGTTGCGATACAGGCCTCGGTTTCGTCCAGCGCTGCCTTAAAATTATTCATTAGTCTGCCCTTAATCTGTTTTCAACTATTTTTTGGAAAGACCTGCCATGCAGTTCTTTTAATGTAATACCCGTCGCCAAAGCTTCATTCTCACTCAAAGCGCCACAACCTATACCATTGACAAAAAAGTTAAGTAGCCCCTGCGCAGAGGCGGCATCATCAAACGTATTGCCCACCATCGACGCCTGCGCTGCCTGTTCAATAAAGGTGCTTAAACGTGCCTTGGCATCTTCAAGCCCCTCCAGAAAAAAATAATAAAACGCTGCATACCGAATGGGCAACTGCGCGGGGTTCAGATCCCATCCCTGGTAAAACCCGAGACGCAGGCTATGAAGAATGTTATTGAAATGTTCGCGCCATGCACGTTGGACAACTTCAACGTTTTCAGTTTTCTGCTTATCAGTAAGGTCTGCCCCTTTGTTAGGCGGGATTGGCATGATGTTGGTAATGCCGTCACAGATACTAACAGCTGTGCCGGTCAAGCTGACCTGCATCATCTGTCTGGCGAAATCTGCTGAGGGGTGTCGATGATCCTGATGGTGCGAAGCGATGTTGCAACTGGCGGTATAATCAAAGGTTCCAAGAATCGCAGAAGTAACCCGCCCCTTCCCTGCATCAACAAGCGCCGGTATACCATTAACGCCCTCCGCGGTAATAATTGACTGGATTGTTTCGATCATCAGTTCAATCTTGATGTGTCCCACAGGAAATGCGCATCGCCCTTCGAGTAGCTCCACGCAGGTTAAGAGAGCACTGACCTGTTCCGGGCTGGTGACTTTAGGTAGGGTGATAAAGAATGGGTCCGGTAGTACAGCACCCTGTTCTGCAAATGTAGACAAGAAAAGATCAAGCGTCCGAATAGACCTTCGCTTGGTCTCTTCTGTTAACGACTTTATGCGAATACCTATGAATGGCGGCAATAGTCTATTTTTGACCCCTTCAGCAAGCTCCTCCGCGGCAGAAATCGCATGTCCATCTTCCTCTTCATCTGCTCGAGCCCCGTACCCATCCTCAAAGTCCAGCCGCTGATCTTCGATGGCCTCCGTCGCCAACTTATGTGTGACACGTTGATATACGGTCGCCAAAATCCCTTCAGGTGTATGGCTAACCCGCCCTTTAAGTGCAGCAGCGAGCGCATCAATGGCTTCTTCCTTTAATGGCAGGGACCCAGCTCCAGGTAATTCCAGCGCTCGGGCAAACTCGGCGAAATTGGGCGCATAGGCTTTTAGATGCTTCAAGGCCAAACCTCCAAGCTTGTTTGGTGTTTCCTTTTTGAACAGGTGCGCACCGCCATACAAAGTATGTATTGGTAGCCGATCCGGCCTAATCCCCGGGTAGCGCTCACTGAATGCCTTATTAGCAACCTCAAGATTGCCGTAGACGACCGCGAGGTCTGATTCCTTCAAGCGGGTTTTCAAGTTTGATTTACCAAATTTTTCAAACCGGGAATAGTAAACCAATTTTGACCAAAATTGTGGCGTTTCGCGACTAATGTCAATGTAATTGATATTAGAATTGGGTACAGTTGGCAGCCTCTAAAAACGGTGACAAGTCGTGACAACAGCTCCTTCAATCCAGGCCGTAAAGGATTACTTTCTGACGCTGCAGGCATCCATCTGCAAGACGTTGGAAGAAATCGATGGTGATGCAATATTCAGCGTCGAGAACATCGAAACCAATGGTGGTGGTCTATCCCGGCCAAGGGTCATCGACAATGGCCCTCACATTGAGCGAGGCGCCGTTCAGTTTACTCACTCAGTCGGAGATTCTCTGCCGCCAGCCGCTAGTGGCAGAAACCCGCACTTGGCAGGTCGAGGTTTTCAGGCTGCCGCTATTTCAATGATCATGCACCCACGAAACCCCTACGCGCCAACTTTTCATGCGAATCTTCGGTTTTTCCTGATCGATGATGAACATTGGCATTTTGGCGGAGGTTTTGACCTGACGCCCTACTACCCGTTTGCTGAGGATGTCTTGCATTGGCACAGGGTCGCTGAAAGCGCCTGCGCGCCGTTCAGTCCCGACCTGTATAGCCGGTTAAAAAAATGGTGTGATGAATACTTTTACTTGAGCCACCGACAGGAACCCCGAGGGGTTGGCGGCCTGTTTTTCGACGACTGGCGCGAGGGTGGATTTGAAGCAAGTTTCGACCTAACTCGAAGTATAGGGGATCGCATCCTGGACGCTTATGTCCCGATACTTGAACGCAGGAAAGACACTGCCTACGGCGAACGGGAAACTGAATTTCAATTATACAGGCGCGGCCGCTACGCAGAGTTTAACCTTGCGATTGATCGTGGGACACGTTACGGAATACAGTCAGGCAGAAGAATTGAGTCGGTGTTGGCCAGCATGCCACCTCGGGCAATTTGGAAGTATAACTGGCAGCCCGAAGCGGGCTCCCCTGAAGCGGTTCTCTACGACGAGTATCTAAAATCCCGCGACTGGTTATCTGAATTAGCCTAAGATACGGGGTGCCTATCTAGAAAAAATTGTTGCATGAAAATCGTTTCAAAGCTGCCTGAAGTCGGCACCACCATATTCAGCATCATGTCCAGCATGGCGGCACAATACGATGCGATAAATCTCTCCCAGGGTTACCCTGATTTTGATGTCCCCTCTGAACTGGCTGAACGCCTGAACCATTACACTGTTTCAGGCTATAACCAGTATCCTCCAATGCATGGCGTTGCCTATTTACGAGAGCAGATTGCAAGGAAAGTGAATGAGCTTTACGCGGTCTCAGCGAATGTAGATTCAGAAATCACCATCACCTCCGGCGCCACTGAGGCGCTCTTTGTGGCGATTCAAACCTTGGTTGGCAATGGCGATGAAGTGATTGTGTTCGATCCTGCTTTCGACAGTTACGACCCAGCGATTAGACTCGCCGGTGGTAAAACAATCCATATTCCGTTGTCGGGTAACAGCTTCAGCATCGACTGGGAGCGAGTCCGCGAAAGCATTACCCCGCGAACTAAAGCCATCATCATAAATTCGCCACATAACCCAACCGGGTCCGTGATCTCGAGAGTCGATTTGGACCAGCTAGCCGAACTGGCGTCTAACAATGATCTTGTCGTTATCTCGGACGAAGTTTATGAACATATGGTGTTTGATGGCCAACAACACAACACCGTCGCAGCGCACCCGGGTCTTCGTGACCGATCGTTTGTCATTTCGTCTTTTGGTAAAACCTATCATGCCACTGGCTGGAAGGTGGGTTACTGCATCGCCGCACCAGCGCTGACCATCGAATTTAGAAAAATTCATCAATTCGTGACATTTACGACCCACACGCCAACGCAGTGGGCGATTGCCGATTACATGGATCACCACCCCGAGCATCACCGGGGTCTTCCTGCTTTTTACCAGGAAAAACGAGACCTGTTTTCCCAGGCGCTTAAAGAGATTGGTTTTGGCCTTGTGCCAAGCCATGGAACCTATTTTCAGGTGGTCACCTACGATGCGCTTTCCGACCTTCCCGATATCGAGTTTGTAAAAGTGTTAACTCAAAAAGTGGGCGTCGCAGCGATACCCGTCTCAGTGTTTTGTGACGCTCCGGCGGAACTCAGTTTGGTAAGGTTTTGTTTCGCGAAGAAAAACGACACCCTTTTGGAAGCTGCCCATCGCCTCGAAAGCCATTTCTCATGACCGACTTCCATCTGATACAGAGTGATCTGACCTGGGAGGACATCGACGTAAACCTTAAGCATCTGGAACGGCAGATCAGTAGTATCCATTCAGGTGCCATTATACTGCCTGAAATGTTCTCCACAGGGTTCTCCATGAACTCAGCGAAACTGGCGGAAAGCATGATGGGGAAAACCGTGACCTGGTTAAAGGAGCAGGCAAGGCTTAAACAGGTTTGCATCTGTGGAAGTATTATCATCGAAGAAAATGGCCGTTATTTTAACCGGTTTCTCTGGGTGTCTCCTAACGGCGTGGTGACCGCTTATGACAAACGCCATCTGTTCAGAATGGCCGGCGAACATAACCACTATTCCGCAGGTTCAGACCGGGTGCAGCTACGTATCAATGATATACAGTTACGACCGCAGGTTTGTTACGATCTTAGATTCCCCGCATGGAGCAGAAACACTACCGGCTATGATGTCTTGTTGTATGTCGCAAATTGGCCAGCCGCCAGGCGGGCGCATTGGATGACTCTGCTCCAGGCGCGCGCAATTGAAAACCTGGCCTATGTCATTGCGGTAAACAGGGTGGGCAAAGACGGTAACGAGCTAGTCTATGCAGGCGACTCGTGCGTCATTGATCCGTGGGGTAATTATTTGCTCAAGATGGATGCCGAGGAAGGAATAGGTTCCGTAAAGTTGGACCTGGGTTCGTTGCGAGAGTATCGCGAATCTTTTCCGGCACATCTCGATGCAGATGTTCTGGAGATCAAAACTTAAGCAAGACCTTAAAGCTCGCCCTCGCGCCCAGTAAAGCTACGTGCAAGCTAACATAGAAGGCTCTTTTTTAGCTTAGGTTCTTCTAGCTTAGGTTCTTCTAGCTTAGGTTCTTTTACCGAATCTGGATCACGCATATAGCCGACGCACACGCTTATTAGCGCTGGTCGAGGACATAGTGTGAGCAGATAGTGTGAGCAGATAGTGTGAGCAGATAGTGTGAGCAGACAGTGCCAGAACTGTCAGGGATATCACCTTAGATGCAACACCTCGTCGCTTGGCCGCTTCTAGAGACAGGATTACATCATCAGCAATGTCGACGCTGAGCGTCGAAAACGAGCTATTTGATCAGCTTATAGAGGCCAAGTGTGTTGGGTTAAGCCATTAATGGCATCTTTCGGACGACATTCCTCCTATAATCTCCAGCAAGCATTCATTGTTCTGGCGACATTAGCGCCTATACTCACTCTCTTTGCTTAGGTTCCATCGCTGTGCTCTACAACCTCGGACAATATCTCGCGGACTTTGCCGGTCCATTCCGGCTTCTTGTTTCGTACATCTTCCTTGCTGGACTTGGTACTGCGCTGGGTGCTTTTCTGACCTGGTGGCTACTGCCCCGCTACTGGCACCTCCTACCGCGTGACAAGGGTCGTGAATATGCGATAGATGCGGAAAAAAGTATCGGCAAACCCATTTCAGCAGGACTCTTCTTCATACCGATTTTTGTGATTTTATGCATCTTGGTGGTACCTTTTGACTGGCAATTCATAGGCATTCTTGCGTGTATCACCGCGGCGATGATCGTGGGGTTTTTGGACGACCGGTCAGATGGGGGCTGGAGCGAGTACAGATTGGGTGCTATTGACCTAATCATCGCGGTTGTTGCCTCAATGGTGATCTGTGAGTTGGAGCCTTTTACGCTCTGGTTACCACTCTATAAAGATGCCATTATCCTTAGTCCCCTGTTGTTTATTCCGGGCGCAACGATCCTTATCTGGGTATCCATCAACGCAACCAACTGCACTGACGGCGTTGATGGCCTTTCTGCTAGTCTTTCCTGTATGGGACTAGTGTTTCTTGGCGCTATTCTTTACGGCATCGTCGGGCACGAATTAATCGCCTCTTATTTGCTAGTACCGCACTACGAACAAGGTGCTGATTGGGCCATCATGGCATTTGTGATGATCGGATGCCTGTCAGGATACTTATGGCATAACAGTTACCCCAGTGCCGTTCTGATGGGCGATGCTGGCTCCAGGCCAATTGGCTTGTTACTTGGTGTGTTGGTGCTTGCCTGTGGCAACCCATTTCTCATTCTGGTCGTTGCAT
>Ga0115001_10002454_pt1 | contig 14149 bp, 4 predicted proteins | sample ArcticOcean_MG_C_12_FD_89869 | JGI IMG/M metagenome (GOLD analysis project Ga0115001, IMG submission 89869) | Marine microbial communities from western Arctic Ocean - ArcticOcean_MG_CB8_130 | ecosystem: Environmental > Aquatic > Marine > Oceanic | place: Arctic Ocean: Canada Basin | collected... | reverse complement strand
GTTAATTTTAAGACCATTTCTACGTTCTACTAAATAATCAGAATTCATTAAAGTGTTAAAGTCAGACCAGTATTGCTTTTGATTAGCAAAAGCGGCAGCAGCCTTTACTACATTATTATCACCCCAATTTAAAAAATTTACTGCAGATATAGTTTGCAGCACAGCTGATCTTGTGTTTAAGAACATTACGGCACCAACAGAATTGTTTAACCAGTCTAATAAAGCGTCAGTTGTTTTGTTTCCACCTACAGGTCTATTGCTACCAGATTTCATTCTACGTAGAGAATCTTCCATAGCTTCGCGCCATCTAGTTCCATAAGCAGCTTCCATTTTATTCATGTTAGCTTCAGAAAATATAATATCTACATTTTCTCTCCATTCTTGTTGATACTCTGCTCTATTAGTTTTGTTAATATCATTTATAATATCACTAGTAATATTACCACCTAGCCAGCTTTTGCCTGGTTTTGGATATGGCTTACCTTTTTGTATTTTAATTAATTCATTTGCAAAAACTTTAAGCTCTGCGTTGTTTTCTACAAAATCATTTAATTCTTGAATATCTCTTTTAGATAAGCCTGGAATTTCCATGCCCTGAGCTGACCATATAGCTGTTCGCACCGCGTGAGAAAAAGTAAAACCTCCAATACCTGTTGGCTTACTTAAGCTATTAGGTAAGGTTGTTAATTTATTTTTTAAAGCTTTAAAATCATTTGCTGCGGCTATTTTAGCTTGTGTTACAGCGGACTCTGCTCTGTCATAAGTATCAAGTAAATTTGATTTAAGAAATGCCATTTGAGCATCACCTTTTTTGCCTTTGCCTATCATCTTGTATAATAAACCCGTAAAATCTTCAGCGCTTGCAGGAATAAAGAAATTAAATTTTCCTTTATTAGCACCAATTGTTTGCGCTCTTGCGGCTGAATATTGCTTATAAGATTCAATACCAGATGAATCTTCGATCATATCATTTACAATAGTATCAAAGGTTTTAGTTTTACTAAACTTAGCTAACTGAACTTTAGATTTAACATCTATTTGGCTAAGCACGTCTTTAACTGCTTTTACATTTTTTAAAGCATCATCTGCAAAATAAAAATCGTTATAACCTTCAGCTGCTTTATCTACCATCCATCTAGCTTTTGCTTGAGGAGCTCCATCTTGTAAGCCTGTTATATTGCCTAAAGGAATATTTAAGCCAATACCATCTAAAAATGTTTTAATACCGTTAGCTGCATTTTGTGGACGAGCTGTTAATATGAACATGTCTCTACTCCCTGGAGATTCCGATATTTTTTTAGCAAGTTCAAACAAAGGCCCTTTTTTGCCGTCTATAACTTTGCTAAATTCACTGTAATCAAACGTAGCTCCTTCAGCTTCTAGTTGTTCTGATTGCAAAGCAAATTCAGTTGCATTTATTTTTTTAGTTTTACCGTCAATTGAAGTAACTATAACTTGACTATTAGTTCTTGCTAAAGTATCATCAAAATCAAATACTCTAATCTTTTTAACAGGAGCACCTAACTTTCTTGCATTGGCTAAAGCTTTATCCGCTTCAAGCATTGCTTGAATAATAGTGTCACCGCCCTGAGTTATAGAATATTGAAGACTAGCTGGTAATGCAGGATTGTTTAGTTTTTTGTTAGCTATACTGTTTGAATCTAACATTTTAGCCGCTGGAGTATTCATTAAAGCGGTCATGCTTGACGCACTGTCTAAGCTATAATTACTTTTTGAAACATTAGTTAAGTTATCTGGTAATGTTCTTAAGTTTACGGTGGTCATTTCTACACCATCAACCATTGATTTACCGCCATAAAATATTCTTAAACTAACATTAACATCAGCTTTAAATTCAGATAATGGTAATCCAAGTGGATTTGTTCCCATAAAAAATAAACCACTATTTTTTAATTGTATGTAACTAGTAGGCGGAACTTTATTTTGATAAATTTCAGATATAATATCTTGATTAAATTTAGCTTTTTGAGTTACTGCTTTTTGAAAGTTTTCAGCTTTTAATTTTACATATATAGTTGAAGGAAGCTTACCTGTTTTGTCGTATAAATTTAAATCAGCACCTAATTCTCCAGCTCTTTTTCTATAAGCTTTCATTGCTATTTTTGCTGGATTTATTAATTCTTTTTGTATTCTTTCTGCAAAACTATAATTCTTTTTTTTAACCCTGCTATTAAAATCTATATCTTGATTTCTAGAAACTAATCCAATATCGCTATATTGAGCTTTTTCCATTTTAACTTCTACATCAAAATTAGCGTCAAATATTTTAGCGGCAAAATCAGGTATGCCAACTTTGTTTCCTCCAGCTTGATCTGAAACTTTAAATCCTTTAATTTTAAGTCTTGACAGCTTATCTATTATAACATTTTCATAAGCAAAGCCTCTATTTTTGCCTATTGCATTGGCAACTAAAGTTATAGCCTGGTCAAGAGGAATGCCTTTTTCTATACTTTTATTAACATTTTTTACAAAACCTCTTTTTTCAGCGTCAGTTAAGTTTAAATCTACATCTTGCATGCCTTTAGATGTAATGCTAAACTGTGCATTTTGTGAAACCTGTAGTTTTTCAGCAGTTTTAGCTCTAACATTTTGTGGTTGAGCTTTAAAAGCGTCTGTGCTTGGTGCTGCCTCTGCTATAAATTTATTTGCAATTGCTTTAGCTATAGCTCTTTTTCTATTGCTGTTATTAGAAGGCGTGCTTCCAAAGAAATTATTTACTACAGCTGCTACTTTAGGTGTTAATCTATTATAAAGATTAGCTCCAGCTTTTTGCTGAGTAGTTGTGAGGTAAGGCACTCGACCTTGCATCATAAACTTTTCAATCTCAGCTTGCTTTGTTAGTCTTCTGTTAACTTCAGTAAACAATCTAGGTTGTCCTTTTTTTACTCTACCATCATCGATGGCAATTAGTTCCGTTATATTTAATCCCTTATAAAAAGTAGGATTTTCATTTAAAAATTCTCTAAACTTTTTAGGGCTACCTATTATGTCTTTTGATATTAAATCTACAAATGCTTTGCTTGGTTTAAAAACTTGTTTTCTAAATTCTTCACTTTTAGGATCTAGCCCATCCAGCTGGTCAGTTACAAAACCTCGCACTTTATCTTTAAATTCAACACTTAAAGGTTTTTTGTTAATTTTAATATTATCAACAAGCTTTACATCAGTATCTACTTCTGTAACAGGACCCTTAGAAGTATCTTGTATGCTTTCTAGCTCTTTTTGATTTTCGCTAGAAATACTTTGAGTGTCCAATCGTTTAGCGTAATCTTCTACTAATTTTGGACCAACTCGTCTTCCTAATATATTACCTATATACGTGCTTAGCTTTTGAGGCTTGCCTGTAGTTTTATTAATAGGAGTATAATTTTTCATTATACTTGGAAATTGATTTAATATATCACTCTCTATACTTTTAAAAGTATTAGGGTTGCTAAGTAAGTTGTTTATTGGAACATTTCTTTTCCCACTCCATTGTTTTAACGCATCAATACCTAGTTTAGTGTATTGAGTTTTTAGGTTTTGTGTTTCTTTATTAGATAGATTAGTTGGGTCTACTTTATATCTATCGGCTAAATTATCTACATCTGTTATCTTTGTCTGCGTTATTGAATTTTGAGTTTCTCTTCCGTCTACAGCATTTCCTTTATCTCTATTGCTAACAACGCTTCCCTCTTTAAGTAAGCCAGTAGCTCTATCGGAAAGCTTACCTTGTCTTATATCTTTATTATAATCTTTTATAAAGTTATAAGCGTCTCTACCGCTTTTAAATTCTAAGTTCGTAAATCCAGCTTCAGGCGGCCATATTTTATCTTTAACTTTATTAAATAATCTAAGTAAGTTTTCACCTAAGTTATCAGTAAATCCTATTTTGTTGTTACCTACAAGATCTGAAAACACATTAAAATATTCTTCAGCGTAGTCTTCAATTTTATTCTCAATCTTATTGCCTTGATCGTCTAATTCAAACTTTCCATCATCAGTTAATTTGTATCGGTAGTTAGCGTCAATTCTTTCTTGTACTAAATCTAATTCATTACTGCCTAAGGTGTTTTTAAAGTCATCTACTATTTCGAGAGCTTTTTTAGGATTAGATTTAAACAAAGATCTTTGTATTTTATGTAAAAGCTCATGCTCAACCGCGGTAACAGCTCCAACCGTAGCGGCCCATTCTTTGTTTATATATATTTTTTGAGTTTTAGGATCTACATAAGCATCTACAAATTTAGGTATTCCTTCAGGAAGATCATCCATGTTTTCTATCACGGTTATATCTTCACCTAATATTTCTTGAGTTACTTTTTGAACGTTTTCAATAGATTTTTCAAGCGCAGGTAAGTTTTTAGCTTTATTTTCTGCAAGAATGTAAGGACCCATAATTTGGTATCTTTTATCCACATCTGCTCTTATTTGAACTTGTAAGTCTTTTATTAAAGCTGACTTAATATCCCGGGGCATAGTTCTGTTATTATTAATCTTTTCAATTTCTCTAAGATTTTCATATTCAGAAGCTTTAGAGTCCATTAATGCTTTCTTTTCAGCATCGGTCATATCGTCTAATCTGGATAGATCTGTTTTTAAAGCTTCCATGTTTTCCACAACAAGCCCTTGTATTTGGTTTTCAATTGATTTCCGTCCGGAGTCGTCTAAAACTGAGTTTTCTAATTCCGCAGATAATTTTTTAATAGTTCTAGTATTTTCCCCTATTATTTGAAAAGATTCTTTACTTCTAAAAGGTGCTGTTATTGCAGCTCCTATTGTTGGAAGTCTCATTGCTATTCCAGAAGTCCACAAAGTACTAAGAGCAGTTTCTTTTACGTTATCAAAAATGTTTACGCCTTCTTTTTTAAGAACATATTTGTCTACAATGTTACCTACTATATTGTCTGCAACTTCACTACCAACTTCTTCAGATTGATCTACAACCCATCGTGCGCCACCTTTAACTATATTGCCCATGGTTTCTTTAAATCCATTAGCAAAAAGCTTGTCAGCTTTAAAGTTAACTCCTAGCCTTCCTAACATTCCTTGGGTTATATATTCTGAAGCAACCGCAGAAGCGCCTGTTGTTGTAGCGGCTGTGTACATTTGAAATGGCGTATATTCCGCGCCATTAAAATCTATTTCATTTTGCATTTCCTTGAACTTGCTTCCAGCAGTAGATAATCCTATAAGTCCTAAACCAGCTCCGCCTGTCCCGTAAAGAGTTGCATATATAGGTATTTGTTGCCCAATAGTTCTACCAAACCATCTACCTTTTTCCATTAAACTATCAGAGTTATCCCAGTCTTTTCCCTCAGCCATTTCTTCGTCTATAGCTGTTGACACTGCATCTAATAAAGACTGCTGAACATCTGTAATTTTTCTGCTATCAAAAAGCCCGTCTTTTCCAAAAAGTGCTTCTCTCATAGTAGCGTCCATTGGTAGTCTTGACAAAGGATTTAATATTTTTGTTAAGCCATATCTTTCGGCTGCTTCAATCCCGTCTGATATTAAAGACGAGCCTACGCTTACCACAGAGCCTAGTGTGCCAGCAATAGGGCTGTAATTTTTAGCAAGCATATTAGAATACAATCCTGCATTCTTTGATGTTGTTACTTTCTCCCCTAATGTAGTAAGAGCATCATTTACTATGTCTACATTATGTTGTCTTTGCGTAGATAATTCTTTATATTTTTCTCTGGCTTCTGCAGAACTTTCTTCTGTAAGATATGTAGTTTCCTGTAAAGCTAGTCTTTGCGAATCTATTTTTAAAACGTCGTTTTGCCCTTGTTCTATAACTAAATAAGACTTAGCGGTATCATAAGCAAAGCCTTTAGCGGCAAGGTCAGCGTATACTTCTTCCTCTGTGTCCCCAAAAATATCTGCAATACTTTTAAATCCAGTTACTTTTTTAAATAAACTAAAAATAGGTACATCTGGATCAGTCAATAATGAATCTGAGTATTCTTCATAAGCATCTTTTCTAGCTTGCAATGAAAAAATATCTACATAAGCAGCTTCAACTGCCGGCCTAACCATTTCGTCAGTTACGTTTTTTACATTTACTTTGTTTTCTTTTGCATATTTAGCCTTCTCTGTTGCGTACAGATCTTGTTGTCTTACTAAATCTTTGTCCATAGGATTAAGCATATCTCCTATAAGTGTAGCTGCAAACCCAACCCCCATGTCTTGAGAAAGATTTGTTGAATACCCTACATTTTGTAATTTTTTACCTAATAAATTAAACCTTGAGGGCTCTTCCGCTTCTTTAATCATAGCTGCTTCGGACGCTTTTTGCTCGATATCAACCATCTGTTCTTTAAGCCTTTTCTCTATAATCCCCGCTGAAGTATTTATATACGCTTGATTTTCTGTTGAAAATCTATTTTCTAATTCAGACAATTCTTTTTCAAGATTTGTGTACTCAGGTGAAATTGTTGAAGTATCTTTTAATTTTTTTAAGATCTTTGCTTTTTCAACTTCATAGTTTCCAGATAAAGCCGCTTGTTTTGCAATTCTTTCTTTAACTTCAGGCGTTAACGCGTCATTATAAGCTGCTTCGGCTTCATTGAATTTTTTTTCACGTTCTGAAAGGTTCTTATTAGAATTTCCCAACGATTCATCTAAAATTTCTCTTTTAGTTTTAGGCTCTGTCAGATTTAATACTTGCCCAAATCCACTTTTATTTGAAAAACCCTCAAGAGAAGCGTCTATTGGTATGTTAGCGTTAATAGAACTGCTTATTTCGCCTTTTTCATTTTTTGCAAAAGCAAAAGGATCATTTTGTTGTTTTCGTTGTTCCTTTTGTTGTTGTAGTTGTTTTTTATATTCTTTTAACTGTTGTTGTTGTTCTTGATTTAAATGACCTAATTCCCCTGCTATACTAAAAATAGCGCCTTGGTTATCTTCTTTTTTCCAGTTTTCTGTTCCTTCTTTCTTTTGATAATAATCTATGTTACCTTCATCACTAACTTCCCATTTGTAATCATAAGTATTAGCGGTATGAGTATTACCCTTGTTTACTACAGAATTAAACTTAGCTTGTTGTTCATCAGTTACAGCTTTTTGTTCTTTAAATTCTGTAATTAATTTTTGTCGCTCGTTGTAATTATCTATAAACTCTTTACTTTCTGAAAATAACGACTCTCCATTTCCAGATTCTAAATTCTCCGACACTTCCGGGGTTGCTGTTGCAGTTGTGTCCTGTTCCGCAGCAGCATCTTTCTTTGCTTTTTTTGAATCGTTTATTTTTTTAGCAATTGCTTTTGTTTCTTCTGTTTTAAAAGAATCTAAATTAAAAGACAGATCTTCATTAAACTTAGGAATTTCTTCACTAGTGTCAACTTGATCTTCAATAATTAAATCCTCAACAATTGGCTCGCTAATGTCAGCTTCAACATCAGGAGTTGGATTATTTAATTTCCAGGCTGCAACTTTAGCGGTAATATCTGTTTCTCCCGCATCTTGAAGCGACTGTACGTAGTCTAATAATGTCATTTAATTTAATTTAAGTTGTTATCATCTAAAAATTTCTGAGCCTTTGCTTTTTTACCTTCTGCTAAATCAAACACTGCTGCATCTTCTTGAACAGTAGGCATTTGATTTGTAATAAATTGTTTTAAATAATTAGTCATAAAATATTGCTTGTATTTTTCTTCAAATAAAACTTTTTTATCTTGGGTTAATGGTAAATCTGTTTCGTAATTCCAGCTATCTTCTCCAGCGTTTGCATTTTGAACCATTTGATCATCTTCTTCCATGCTGGTGCCTTTAGATATAAAAACATTCCATGCAGCCATTGTGCTTTGCTCTGAGCTTAGCATACCCGCAACTTCCGCATTCACAAAAGGACTTACTCTTTTTTCTATTCTACTTAAATCATACTTAAGTACATTCCTTCCTTTACCATTTCCAACGTCTATTATTTCGTAATCAAAAGATCCATCAGGGTTTTTTATTACATATTCGTCTAAAATTTTTGCATTCGCTTTTAGCTCATTGTTTTCTCCAATCATTTCTTGGGAGAATACTCCTACTTCTGTTAGTAAGCGAAGCATATCAGCATTTATATCAGGAGTAATTGAAACTATAGATTGTCCTGAATCTATTAATCCTCTTAACGCTAAATTGTTTATTACTAAAGGCTGCTCAAAAGCAGGACCGCTAAATACAATTTTTTGCCCACCACCTTCTATAAGAGCTAATGCTACGTAATACCCGTCTGTAATAGAAAACCCCGGTCGCTTGTTTAATATGCAATTAGCTACAGTGTAATCAGAATTATTATTTGGATCAAAATTAGGCTCATCTGTTAACATTAAATTAGAAGCTAAATCTGACATAAAATCTAAAGATTCTTGGGGAGCGTTTTGCATTTGTAATAAAGCTTTGGACTCTAGCTCGCAATGAGGGCTTTGACAAGTTTTATTTTCAATTGTTTTTTTCAAAGAAGCATATACAGCTCCGCTATTTGCGTAAGTTTTATTAAACAAACCAAAATCAGTATTTACAGGAGTGGCAAGATAGCTTGCGTTGTGAGCCAACGTGCTACTTTGAACCATTTGCTTAATAAGTAAATTTATTGTTATATTTTTATTCTCCATTTTTATACTTGTTTAAATTCTATGTCAAGCTTAGAATAATCTACTCTATCAAAACCATCAGCATGCTTTATTACTGCGCCTTGGGGTATCTCATCAGACATCACCCCTTGGAATACTCCTTCGCCAAAGTCTTTATTTTTATATTCAAAAGTATAAATGTTTAAACCAGATGGTGACAAGCCTATTTTTTTAATATTATCTTTTGCTCTTCTGTCGGACATAGATCCTAGCATATCCCCTACTGACGACATTGTTCCCATTATAGCAGCATTACTATCAGCAGTGGCTTGGGCATTTTGCCCCATTGCTTGATCTAAAAGCGAAGCTGTTCTATCCATTTCCGCAACTTCCCTAGTTTCTGTTTTATTAAACACAAATCCTTTTCCTGCGGCTATTGCATTTTGCTCTCTTGCGCCTTCACTAATTTGTATTCTTTGCGTTCTATCTTTTTCAGCCATAAAACGAGCTTGAGCACTTTGTTCTCCTTGCGCTCTAGCTTTTTCATTAGCAGCTTCTTGAGTTTCAATACTAGCTGCAACACCTTTTTTAGATCGTAAAGCAGCTTGCGCTAAAGCGGTTGCTCCACCTGCACTTGCCCCAGTTGCTCTAAGAGTATCTAAAGTGTTAGCTAAAGATATATCAGCTTCTTCTATTTGTATTTCAGCAGCGTTGGTTGCAACTCCTAAATTAGCAAAAGGATTGCTTACCATGCCAGATAAATCTTGCGCTAAATGAGCTAAGCTTTTAGTTTCTTCGTAAGGATTAATTACATCTTGCCTATTTGCAACCAAATTATCTAATTTGCTTTGAAGCATCGCTGCCCTCTGTGCTGCTTTTTTTGCTGCTTTCTTTGCTGATGCCGATCCGAAAATCCCCGCACCCACATTTAGTAGCATTCCGCCTGCCATTACATAACTCATATTTTTAATTTTTTAATTTCAGCCGATTGAAGATTATACTCTTCGTAGGTATTAACTACGTTTTGTTCCTCTAGCTTAGTTATATCTTTTTCATTAGTTGGATTAGAAAAAACATTTGTAAAAACGCAATCGCTAATCGCATATACAGCCCTTTTAATACCGGGTTTAGATATTATTGTTTGTGGAGCTTTTACAATCTTTCGCCCGCTTTCTTCGTCTACTATTATCATCTCACCCTTTAAAAGAAAACTAACATGCTCATGTAAATGTATTTTGCCTATTGCAAAAATTCCTTTTGGTATAGTTATTTCTCTTATGTGCATCCCGTCTGCAAAGCTATTTACAACAGGACAATTATCTGTGTCGTTAAGAAAAACTTTATCTTCAGGCAATGACATTATAGCATCTTGAAAATCTAGTATTTTATTTCTTAATTTTTTTACTATTTTATCCATTATATTTAATATCCGTTAGCTGGTGTAAAATCTGACTGAACAGTAAACAATTCTTTTAACCCACCAAGATCGGTTAAATTATCAGTTTTAATTTCAACCTCGGCGTAATATCCTTTAATACCTAGCTGGGATTGTCCTATTATAACTTGACCAGGTATATTTTCAGTTTTAACACTTTTTGTTATTGGAGCAACATATCGATTTTCTTTAATATCAAATCCTACATGGAATACAGGTTGCTGAATCGCAGCTACTCCTGTAGCTCCTGTATTATCATATGCTCCTTTTAAGTAGCTTAAAATCGGCGCAGCTATATCTGAATACGTTGTGCCAACATTTAAACCTGGTATGCCCTGTCCTCCCTGTGCAGTTCCTACAATTGTACTTACTTCCCATCCATTGCTGCCTTCGTAAGATATTGTAGAAAAAACCTTTTGAGAACTTGGAGCATCATTAATAACAAATCTTAAACTAGCCGGTACAACCGCTTGATTGTAAAAGCTTCCTCTGCTAACTCCTGCCGCGTAATGACCCCATATAGTTCCATTAGCTATACTAAATACGTTATTTTTAATACTAAATTGTTGTTCTGGTTTGTAACTGTAAAAGCTAACCCATCCAGAAACAGCTTCATCCCAAGTCAAAGTATTGTATACTCCAGAATTAAGTTGAATAGAATTTACATAAACTTTATTGTGCATATCCCAGCCTCCTTTGATTTTAGAAGTAAAGTTTGTTTTAGCAAACTCATTTCTAAAAAACGTTTTCATACCATAATTAGATATTTCGGTTAATCCATCTCCTGATAACCTTAGAACCACAGATCTATCAACGTCAGTAAAATACTTTGCATAACCGTAAACAGCAAAGCTTTCTGGATTTCTACTAATACCGAATTCACCAGCATAGGGAACTATTTGACCTATTACATCTTGGGAAGCGGTAATTGTTTTGTTTCCTTCTGCTGAATATATAGCATTTTTATCAATTAAAGCACGGCTTATTTTAGCTTCTTGCAGTATATTTAAATTAGTATCTTCAGCATACAATTTTTGTATGGACCCTTTGCTTGGATTTACAGACTTAGTTATATCTTCGGCTACAGAAAAAACATTTGTTTGATTTACAGTTGTTCTAGAATTAAAAATTCCAGAATATATTATAGAACTTAAAAGTATTTTTTGAGACTTATTATCAGATGTAGCAAAAGCTCTTGATCCATTACCCACGCCTACATTATTGTAACCCCCTTTTATTCTAGCCTCTTCTACATACCAATCTCCTTCAGTTGAAGGCGTAGCTGGATTAAAAGAAACCTTCTTTAACCAAAAAGAGTTATAATATTGTATTTGTAGTGTAGCTGCCATGTTTAATTATTACTTGTTAATACCTTAAATTACCTTTAGGTTAACCAAGGTACTCTATTGTTAAAGTTGCCATCTTGATTGTAAGGCCACGGAGGATTTACAATCGGTACACCCAATACATCGTTAGTAACTGACCAGTTACCAGGCGGGGGACCGCCGGTGTATGCTCTGAAAACAAGCCCATATCTCCCGTTCGGACTCCCTGTAATACCGTTCGATTCAAGGGTTAATGAAATATTATGAGCCATTTGCTCGTTTTCTACAGAGGGCACGCTACCGCCATTCCATGCCTTCAACACGTTTCCTCCCCATGGGAATACAACCGGCGCTGTATTAAAGGGATTGTTATATGTGTTTGCTTCTATATTACCAGCCGAACCTGTACCTCTAATTATCTTCGCGTCAGTTGAGATGGGGGCAGTCTGAGGCGCCTCAATAGCAAAATAAACTGAAACATCCACATTAGTCCAGTTTGCTATAGATCCTTTTTTAGTCAGACCCTGATTACCTGGAGGTGTGTTAGCAAATGGAGGGGTTGCTGATAGTCCTGGAAAAGGAGATGGAGAATAAAAAAGAGGGCTAAAGTTATTACAAGGGAAACCAGTTGAATTAGTTCCTATGTTTGATAACCCACTTCCAACACCTTCATAACCGGCCCAGACAACTCCCGTGTATACTTGGTATTGAGGTATAAAACCAATTACAACTTCTGTAACTAAACCATCGTCACCGTTTGGGCTAGTCTGAGATAAATCAGTAACTTCAACATACATGCTGTATAAATAATCACCCTGTAATGGGGGGTAGCCTGGTTTAAGAAACAATGAAGTTTTACCAAGTTGGTAGCCACCCGGGTTTTGTTCTGTGTCAAAATCATCAGTTACAACTACAGCCGTAGAACCAGCTGCATTGAACTCCCGAGTTACTAACCTAATATTAAATATTAGTTGCTCTCTTTTTCTGTTTGGATCTGCGGAACCATTCTCAGCCTCTAATATTTTATTAGTATAAAACCCGTTCATAATAAATGACTCCCCTTCAGTAATATCGGGATTGTAGTAATCAAAATCATTTATATATTGGGGAGGTACAGGAGTGGTTGAGTAATAATTAGGTAAAAATATAGGAGGCTCATTTTCTAAAGTTGTGTCAAAAGATAATAAAACAATATCCCCCTCAAAGTTAGTTATTTCTATTGTAAAGAAATAATATTCAGCCGTAGCATAATCTGCTAAAGCAACTTGAGTAGCATTCAGCCTTATTTTGTATCCTCCATCTGATAAAGATATAAGCTGAAATTCATCAACTCTATTATCTCCTTGGTTTAATTGACCTCCTGATGGGTATTGACTAAGCACACTAAGCAAGACGCCTTGAGTGTTATAGATTGGTCCATTTGAATTTTTTGGATAAAAAACAGATGTTATGTCAGTTCCTACGTTATCATTCTCATCAACTGCTTTAGTAAAATCTGTAAACCCTGTTGGCAATACAGATCCCCCTTGTACTTGAGTATTTAAATCTGATATAAGACCCGTTGTTGAAGACTCCCAGTAAATATCTAATACGGAAGTTTGTGGTTCTGTTTCATAAACAGCTAAATACATAGCGTCTGGATATGTGTAGGCGCCAGGTGTTGGCGGTAACCAAGAATCTACTACTTGACCTATGCCGTTTACAGTGTTTAATTTTGCTATTAAAGGATTTGAATTTATAAACTGCACAGGTGGGGGTGTGGCACCGCCTTGGTCTTCTTGAAATTGTATTGGAAACCCTGGATAAAAACAATTGCCATTTAAAAAATTAGAAGTAGTAAGTGTATAATCAGGCGTTGGGCCAAACATGTCTCTTTGTGAGGAAATTAAAGTAACGACATCCGGAGTTCTAGAAGGGTAGTATTGCGTGTTTCGTTGCAAGTCGTTATTAGAATTTTGAACTCTACCAAACAATTTAGCGCTGCTATTGAATTCTATCTGGGATGGCCCTACTTGTTTTAAATCTCTAGGTATTTTATTTATGTTATCATTTATTAAAGTAATATGAGCACTGTCGTTTCTTTCGTCAGCATTTCCATTTACAGGAAAACCATTAACAATACCCGGTAAATAAACGTTATAGTAATCTTGTTGTTTTTGTTGAACAACTAATCTGTAAGAATAATATCCTAACTCGTTTATGTCAAATGTAGCTTGAGGTTTATCTCCGCCTAAAGTATCTACTGAGTTTGTATATTCAAATAAATAAGAATCAGATATTCTGTTTTCAGTTATAAGAGTAACTGGGTTTACAGGTACTGGATTTGTAGATATAACAGCAGAAACAATTTTAGTATAATCACTGTAATAACCTCTTAAAAACTTAGTTGAATTAAAATACGTTGGCCAATCAGTGTAAAAGTTTGCAGGCGTATCAAAAACGTTAAACAAAGAGTACGTATAAGTGCCATTTGCATTTTGACTAACAAACTTAAAAAATCTATCAAGACCTGTAAAAGGTTGTCCTGGCCAATCAGTAGTATAAAAATCACTTATAGCATAAGCTCCTGGGTATCCAGAAATGCCTCCATAATTAATGGCTTCTGGTATTATTGTATCAAATGTTATACTTAAGTTATCTCCATACCAACCAGCAATAGACGGTTGGAAAGAATCTCTTTTGTATCCGTGCGACAAGTTAGAGCCCTTCTCTGGTTGTCCAAACTCATCTAATATATTATCGTAGTTAGATAATATAACATCAGATTGTCTTCCCCATTTATCAGCTAAAATAATACCTACTTTGTAATTTCTGTTTTGCTTTAT
>Ga0115001_10002451_pt1 | contig 14161 bp, 8 predicted proteins | sample ArcticOcean_MG_C_12_FD_89869 | JGI IMG/M metagenome (GOLD analysis project Ga0115001, IMG submission 89869) | Marine microbial communities from western Arctic Ocean - ArcticOcean_MG_CB8_130 | ecosystem: Environmental > Aquatic > Marine > Oceanic | place: Arctic Ocean: Canada Basin | collected... | reverse complement strand
ATAAACAATACCAATGTTTTTTCTGTAGGTGAAGACATAACAAGATCTTTAGATCCAGCAAATGGCTCTATACAAAAATTATACTCTGAAGATACTAATCTTAATATATTTCAAGAATTAAAAGTAAGTAGAGCCTTAATAGATAAAGACGCTATATACTCAGCTGAAGGTGGAGGAACTGTAACCTCTAGCAATTTAGTTATAGGAGCCATACAACCTTATTTAGGAAAATATGGTATATCTAAAAACCCAGAAAGCTTTGCTATATATGGAAGTAAAAAGTATTTTACAGATAAAAACAATAATGTTGTATTAAGATTGTCTGGAAATGGAATAGAAGAAATATCATCATATGGTATGAAAGACTTTTTTAGAGATGAATTAGCTCTTACCAGTAGTATAGCAACAGGAGGAAAAGCTTTAGGTGCTTACGATATATATGGAAGTGATTATGTTTTGTCTCTTCAAAGCACGCTAACAACAAGTAGTGTAGAAAGAGGACCTTCAAACAAAACTTTAAATTTTGATGAAAGATCTCAAGGCTGGGTCAGTTTCTTTGATTACGTGCCAGATGAAATGTTTAGTTTAAGAAATAATTTTTATTCTGTTAAAACGAACGATAGCGGTGTTGCTCAGCTATGGAGACATTATGACAAAAGCGTTAGAAGAGGTAACTATTATGGAAAAGATAATCCAACGTCTATAACATTTGTTTTTAATCCAAACCCAACTAACTCAAAAACTTTTAAAACAATAGGGTATGAAGGAAGTAATGGTTGGCAGCTAGATACTTATACATCAGACGAAACTCAAGCTATACTTAGCTCTGGAGGAAACTGGAGCTTGTCTAACGACGTAACTTCGGCTATAGTTAGCTATAACGATGGTGAATATGTTTTGACTAGTGGTCAAGCTAGAAACAACACGGCTGTAACAGCTTCTACAACTATAACTCTAGATGTTGGTTCAGTTGTTGGATATATATTTCCAGGAGATTCAGTTACTTCTGAACAAATTCTTCCATTAAGAAACGTTGTGTCTTATAACACTTCAACAGGTGTTTTAGTTTTAGATGGAGCTGTTAGTTTAACACAGTTTAGCACTTTGTTTTTCAACGGTTTTGTTTCAAACGTAAACTATACAAACGTTTTTGGTACTACAACTCCACCACTAGATAGATACTACGCTGGGTTTGACAGAAAAGAAAATAAATATGTTGCTAATCTTATAAATAATACGCCTGCAAATCCAGGTGAGATTATATTTAATCAGGACATATCAGGTATTAAAGGTTTTTACGCTACAGTAAAAATGTCTACAGATCTAACGACGCAATTAGGTGGAGAAAAAACATTATTCTCTGTGGAAAGCGCTTATGATATGAATAACGGTTATTAAAATTTAATTAAATGAATAATTCCTTAGTAAAACAAGAGCATACACTAGAACAAATAGAACAAATAGAACGTTTTAGAGAGTTGATAATGAACTTTGAAGATCAATTAGTAAACTTACCAGGTTCTTATGGTGATCCAAATACGCCAGGAGAAGACAAGGTTGCTAACGCAGTTAATCCACTTAAGCATACATTTGCAGATGGGTTATATATTAGAGAAATATTTATGCCTAAAGGTCAGATAATTTCTACCGGTATACATAAAAAAGAACATCCTTATTTTATATTAAAAGGTGATATATCTGTATTAACTAGTGAGGGAATTAAACGTATAAAAGCGCCCCACAATGGCGTAACAAAACCAGGAACAAAAAGATTAATATACATGCATGAAGACAGCATTTGGATTACTGTGCATGCTACAGATAAAACCACAGTAGAAGACGTGTTAAAAGACGTTGTAGCAAAAGACTTTGATGATCCAGATATTAGTATTGAAAGCATGAAGAAAAAATTAAAATTAAAAAGCAAATAATATGACTGTAGTAGCAGCCGGCATAGGTGCCGCAGTAAGTATCGGTGGCGGTATCTTTGGATCAAGTGCAGCTCGAAGAGCTAAAAGAAGAGCCGAAAGAAAAGCTAAAAAGCTAGAAGGTAAATTAGCTAGACTAGAGGCTAATCGCCAAGAAATAATAAACCCTTACGAAGGAGTTACTAGCTTGAGCGCAATGCTTAGTAATCCATTTGAAAAATTAACAGTAGCAACTAAAGCCACGGAAATACAAATGGAACAAACTGATATTGCTTTAGCAAATACACTAGATACAATGAGAGCTACTGGAGCATCTGCTGGAGGCGCAACAGCATTAGCACAAGCCGCTCTTCAAAGTAAGAAAGGTATTGCAGCTGATATAGAAAGACAAGAATCTAGTAATAATCAACAGCGATTAGCTGGAGAACAAAGACTTCAAACTCAAAAAATGTCTGAAGAGCAAAGGATGCAACAAGCGGATGTTGCTGGAAAACAATTTGTTTTTGGACAAACTGAAGCTAGAGAGATGCAACAACTTGATAGGACTTCTAATCAAATTTCAGCACTAAGAGGTCAAGCAGCTGCGGCTCAAAGAGATCAAACAGCAGCTATAACAGGAGCTATAGGTTCTGTTGCTGGTATAGCAGGAGGTTTAGGCGGTAAATTGGGTTAGTAAATAAAAATATAAAATGGAAAATAAAAACACGCTATACAATCTTTCTTTAAAACAAACTAACAAAAGCAACGCTTTAGCTTATGACAGTAACTATGTGTCTTCAAACATCGACACTACTTTCGGTATATTAGACGGAGCTTACGCTAATACAGGTGTTGCATATGCTAAATTTAAAATGGCTGTAGATTCAGGTAAATGTCTTAGTGAAAACTGTGATTATGAACATAAGCAACTTAAAATACTAGAAGCAGCTCCTAAAAAATCTTTACAGTTTATTCAAACACTTGTTGATCAATTAGCAACAACTGATGATGCGTATTACGATGTTAACAATAACTATGCTTATTTAGTAGCTAATTCTATAATGACAAACAAACCTGGTTTTTCTAAAACAGAAGGATACAATGTTTATTTAAATTTAATTGATGATGGCTCTCAAAGTATAACTTTTGAAGGTCCTCTTTTTCAAGTTCCGTTAATTATAAACAACAACACTTTATTAGCTTTAATAGGTTCCGGTACAGATCTTGTAGCTACGACACCAGACATAAACAAAGACATGTTAAAACTATTAACAGACGTTGGTGTTATGGCTGAAGGAGCAGCAGACGAGGAAGGTAACTTATTACCTGGAGCTTCTATCTCTGATGAGTTTGTATTAAAAAACTCTGATGGTTCTTATGATTATGAAATAATAGACATAGGAATGGGTAAAGGTAGAAACACACTTAAGTTTGATCTAGATAAAATAGAGAAAAAAGTTAAACCTTTTATAAATGCTGAAGTCGCTGGTTTATTGCAGCAAGAGCAAGAAGTTATAGCCGCGTGGAATGTGTTTATATCTAAAGGTTCTAGTGTTGAAGAAGATGATCAGATGGCTCAGAACGCTAACGCTGGATCTACTTCTTGGTCTTACGAAAAACACTTGCCATTAGACCAAAGAAAAAAAGAATTATTTGAAAAAAAATACACACAATATTTTATGAATAATTATTTAAAACAATTTATAACTCAAAAATTACCAACAGTAGAACAAGACGCTGCAGTATTTGATTTAGAACAAGCAAAACAAGCTAAGTCTGATAAGTTTTTACAAGATAACAAATTAAATTAATTCAAATGACAGTAGGTGAATATGCTAGATCTTTAGTTGATCAAAATTACTCTCAGACAGAAATGTACAATATGGTTTTAGCTTTTAAGGCTAAACAAAAACAAGAGAAGAAAACTGAAGTTGTAGCTGAGCAAGTAAAGAACACCGACTCCACGCCGCAGGATCCGAACGTAGAGTCAGAAAACAATACAGGATCCGAATCGGAAAGTGGACCATCACAGCCTCAAGAGCTTGAGGTAATTACTGAAAAAGAACAAGCTTTAAATGCTAAGCCTGGTCAAGTTTACAGTGATCATGGTTATGAATACAAGTATGAAGTAAACGAAGAAGGTAAAGGCGATTATTATACTAAAAAACCAGATGACACTGATTGGATTAAAGCTAAAGGAATAGCTCAAGCTTCAATAGCTAGTCAATTTGGTCATAGTGATTTTGACAAAGAAGGTTATTTTAAAGCTAAATATGCTAGACAAGAGCAAGAAGAAGCTAGAAAATTAGCTAATGCTAAACAAATTGAAGAAGCTAAAAAACTTGAAGAAGAAATAAAAAACTCAACACCTTTAGTTAACAAAGTTGAATCAGAAATTGACTATGTAAACACCGTAGACAAATGGAGTCAATTAGAAAATATAAAATCAGATAAGAATTCAACACGAAAAAATACTTCAACTGATAGAGAGTTGGAACAAGGAATCGTTAAAGGGACAGATGTAAAAGGTGATGGAACTCTTGATTTAGATGATTTTAATGGAAATGAAGAGCAGTTTTCAAACTACAAAAAACATAAAGATCTTACAAATAAGTTAACAGCTAATAAAAGCATATATAAGACAGATCAATACAGCCCAGGTAGAGATAGAGTTGCAAGAAAAGATGGTGAGTCTATTAAAGAATTAAAAGAAAGACTTCAAAAAGAAGGTAGAAACCCAATTGTTGGCAAATCAGCAGTAGGTAAATACGTAGTGGCTGATCCAGAAGGAAAACTATCTAAAGAAGAGTGGACTAAGCTTAATGAAGAAAGAAAAAAATTAGAGGCTTCTTTTGACGAAGGTAAATTTGACATACAAGATGAAAGCGCTTTTTCAACTTTTTTTACAGGAGAGAATAGAGTACAAAAAGTAAAAGCAATTGATTTAGTTCCTACAGTTGAAGCTGTTACTGCTTTTGATAAAAAATACATACAGCCTCAGGAAGACGGAGATAATACTGAAGGTATTAACTTTGCAGAGATAACAGACGATGCTTTACTTTCAAAAAAACTAGATGAAGCAATTCAAACTGAAGTTACAAACGACCCTTTAGTTAGAAAACTACAATTAGAAGCTGAGGTCAGAATAAAGCCCTTAATGGCTAAATTCCAACAAGACCTTTACAAAAAACATGACACTGATACTCCAGAAGGAGTTGCTGCTTTTAATAAAGAAAGTGAGGAACAATACTCACAGCTCATGAATAAAGATTTATCCTCTACCGACGATTATTCGGATAGAGTAAAACAAATAGCTGCTGTAGGAAACAAAGCTTTTCAAACAGCTAACAATGCTTTTGATAGAGATAGTAGCTGGTTAGGTTTTTTAGATGATGCTCAAGAAATGGCGGATGGTCTTGGGCCTGTTGAATTTTGGACTGACTTAGCTACTGATACAATTGAAGGTTTTGCAAAAGGTAGTAGAGGCATCGGAACTGGTATTGATAAAATGCAAGCTAGTTATGATGTAGCAAGAGCTAAACAGGCTAAAGATAAATTAACAGATCTAGATAATTTACAAAAAGCAGGTGCGCTAAAAGGAGACTCTGAAATTCAGTATTACGGTAGAAAAATGACCGTTGATGAAGCTCGTGAAGAATTAAAGTTAGAAGAAAAAGACTGGACTAAAGCTTTAGAGAATAATTTAGATGAAATAAAGCTATCTGATGAAGTTTTACAAAAATACCAATCTGCTAATCTTTCAGACGGGGTAAGCTGGAAAGATATTGTTTTAACAACTTCTGAAGCTTTACCTCAAATAGGTTTAGCAACAGTTGGCGCTGGTGCAGCAGCTCTTACCGGTGGAGCAGCCATTGCTCCTTTGTTAGGTGCTCTTGGTACGATTACAATGGGTGTTACAATGTATGGTGATGCATATATGGATGCTGCAGAAACTGGAGCGCAAGAAGATTATGATGCGGTTAATGGAGCTGGCTCGTATAATCAATTAGAAGACAAGGAAAGACAGGAGTTTTTAATAACTGGTCTTAAAAGTGGTAGATACCACAAACCAGGTGAAGCGGCATTAGTAGCTGCCGTGCAAACTGGAATGGAAAAAATTGGTGCTGGTAAAATTTTATCTAAAACTCAAAAAGCTTTGGGCGTAGGTAAAAATGGTTTAGCTTCTATAATAGCTGGTGACCTAAGATCAGGTTTAAAAAACATAACAGCTGGAGCTTTAAGTAAGCTAGAAGCTGGAGGTACAGAGTTTATTACAGAGTGGGGTCAAGAAATAGTAGGTGGCATAGGTAAAGGTATGATGGTTGAAGGTTCAGGAAACCAAGGAGCTATGAGATATGTTGACATGGGTGCTGCTTACGAAGCCGGTAAAGCTGGTGGAATAGTTGGTATTGCTATACCGTTTGGAACTAGCGTTGCAAAGCAAAGTAGCATAGAGGTTAGAAACATAGCTAGAAACGTAGCTATAAACTTTGCACCAAGTAGTAATTTTGGTAAATCTGCTGCTGTCAATGCTCAATTTTTTAAAAATGCTCAAAATCAATTAGACAAAAGATTAGAATCTGGTAAAAATCCAGACGGAACACCTTACACTAAAGAACAACATCAAGAAGATTCTATAAACATAGCTAATATTAAAAACGCTGGTGACAAAATACCTTCTTCTGTTACTGATCCTCAGACTAGAGGAAAAATGTTAGATCTTTTAATTAAAAGAGATAATCTTGAAAGAAAAATAGCTGACATAGATGACAGTGACTTAACAGCTGAAGAAGACGCAGAGCTACAAGAGACAAAACAAGAGCTAAGAGAGGTGATGAAGCAAGAGTCTTTGTTTTCTACAAGTAACAATGTAAGAGCTGCTATAGAAAAATCTGGTAAAGGCAACATTGAATTTCAAGACTTTGGTAATGCTCAAGAAATGAATGACTATGCTAAGCAAAAGAAAATTGATGGTTGGCAAGAGAAAAACTCAGCTAATCACGGTGTAGTTTTATATGATTCTAAAACAGGTAAAGAGCAAATACTTATTAACAATGAACTGTCATTAAAAGACTCTAATGTAAATGTAGCAGCTCATGAATTTTTACATACAGTATTAAGAAACACAGTTCAAAACAGTAAAGGAACAGCTGTTGCCTTAGGTAAAAGCCTACAGACTTATATAGAAGGAATAGATAGCACTCAGGTTGATAGTGATTCTGATTATGGCAAAAGACTAGCTGCTTACAAAGACGATCCAGCTAGCATAAGAGGTGAAGAAGCTATAACGTTGTTTAGTGATGGAATTGCTAATGGCTCTATAAAGTTTAATGAAGGTGTTTTTACTAAAATAGGCGACGCTATACGTAGAACACTGCAAGCTGCAGGTATTAAAAACGTTAAATTCAATACTGGTAAAGATGTTTATAATTTCGTTAAAGACTATAACAAAAGCATCGAAAAAGGCAAAGGATTAAACAAAGCTCAACAAGAATTATTAGACGGCAGAGCAGAAGGGGATTTAGTTAAAAGAGAATATAAAACAAAAACTGATACCGATGTCAAAACTTCTAAACCTACTGTTTTAGAAGCTATAAATGAAACTGTACCTAAAGATATATCTTCAAAAGCAGATTATGATGCTATGCTTAGAGATCCTAAAAAAGGTTCTACTGTATTAAACTCTGTTATAAATGAAGGTGGAGCTATTAATAATTACATTAGAAGTAGATCGACAAGTAAAGCTGAAGCAGAAAAAGCTATAGAAGGTGTAACTGATAGAATACTAAACTTTAATCCTGAAGCATTAAGAACTGATGGTAAAAAAGTTGGTATGGAAGGGTTTGGTGAAGCTATATTTGCTAATACTAGATTTGCTAAAATGGATGCTAAAAAAGCTTTAGCAAAAGAATCAGAAAAAGCAAAACAAGAACAAAGTACGGATAGTGATGTTGTTAGAGAAATAGCTAACACACCTACAGGTCCTACGTCTACAGAAAAACAAACAGCAAAAGCTCAATCACCTAGAGCAACAAATCAATTTACACCTTCTTTCTCTCAAGGACTACAAGTAGAAACAGAAGGCAAAACTACTGCTGAAGTAAATGAAGAAGTAAACCAACAGTTTGATAAAGCTATTGATTCTGATTTACAAGCATTAGGGGAAATTACTAGCTTTGGTCAAACTAAAAACATAGGACCTGCTGTAGCTGCTTTAATGGAGAAAGCAACAGGTATGCCTGCTAAAGTTTTTACAGATAAAAGCAAAAACATAGCAAAAAAAGATGCTACATCTGGAGCTTTAACAAACGTAAAACAATATCTTAATAAAAATGCTCAAAGAGATTTTAAAAATCTTCCTGATGCATTTGCTAAGGATAGCGGTAAAGCTACTTTTATACCTGAAAATGTTAAAAAGGCTTTATATAAAAAGAACGATAAAGGTCAATTTGTCTTAGATAAAAGTAAAACTTTAAAAGATTATAAAGAACTACTTGGAGACATGGAAAAACCTGTTTATAGAGCTGCTGAAGCTCAAACTATAAAAGGTTTAGTTGCACTTTCTCTTAGAAACATGATGTTTGAAAAAGCTGTTCCAAGCACACAAGCAAGAGCAACAACGGGTGTTAAGTTTAGTAAACAAATACCTGCAGATACCGACAAAGGTAAATCTCAGCTTAAAGACATAGGTGTTGCTAGAGACATGAATAAGGTTGCTGAAATTTCTGGTGTAGGTAAAATCGGTATTACTCCTGAAAACATAGCAGAAAAAAGAGCTCAAATGACTAGCTCTATAGTAGATCAAAACATATCAAGCATAGCTTTTAATAATGGAAAATTTGCTAACTTTGGTAGATCATACAAAACTATAGATGGTGTAAAATATTTCAAGCTAACAAACGGTAAGACAGTTAAAAATGGCAGCAAAGAGTATAAAAAAGCTGTAAAAGACGAAACATTTATGCCGGCAAAAGGTAGCTTATATTATTCAACAAAGCAAAAAGCATATATAGCAGATCAAGAACTAGCTGCGGCTAATGATGCTATGTATCCTAATCTACCAAAAGCAAAAAGAGTTAATGTAAAAGACGCTGGAACTAAAAAAGCAAATGCCCAATCTAAAGCTAATTTAGATATACTAGAAGCTGTTGCCACTCAATTAGAAACAGCAGTTGCTAATGGTATGCCTATGGAAATAGCTGCTTTGTTTATAACTTCTAGTTATCAAGCCACTACAGGTTTAATAAAAATATCAGCTCCTTTTTCTGCAGAGTCAGATAAAATGGAATATGCTGAGATTGGTAAATCAAATCAAGTTGGAGGTAAAGAAGCTTTTAGAGAAGAGCATAGTCCACCAGCTTCGGTTGTTGGAGGTAGTTTAATTTGGGCTATCAAGAATGGTCAAGTTGAACAAGTAATGCAAGGAATAAGAGATAACTATATACAGGTAAAATTATCTAAAAAAGATGACGTAAAATTAGACAACGCTAAATTAGATGCTACCTTGCCAGAAGGCGTTAGCATAATTACACCAAACGCTGGTATAATAAGAATGGCGGAAGCTGGAATAGATTTAAATGGTATAACAGATTATAAATCAGGAAAAAGCTTTGCTGATATAATGGGTGTTGGTGTTGAATTAAAATCTAGTAAAAGAAACCCTAATATAATATACGCTCAAAATGCTTTAATATCTGAGCAAATAAACAGTGACTTAGATCCAAAAACAACTCAAGCTAGAATAAAAGCTTATGAACCTATTGCCGCATTAGAAGTTAAAGCTAGTAAGTCAAACAATAAAACTTTCAATGATAAGGTTAATACTGAAATGACAATAGCTGATCAACTTACAACTTTAGGAGCTTACGACCAAGCTGCTAGAAAAGCTAGATCTTTAGATACACCTAAAAAAGGTATAAGTGTATTTGACTTTGATGACACGCTTGCTAGAACTAAAGAAAAAGTTATAGTTAATAACTCAGATGGTACAAGTGTAGAAATATCTGCGGCTCAATTTGCAGAAACAGCTAGTCAATTAGAATCAGAAGGAGCTACGTTTGATTTTGCTAATTTTGAAGGAGTTGCTGATGGTACTAAAAAAGGTCCTTTAGCAGACTTAGCTTTACGTAGACAAGAAAAATTTGGCAACAAAGATATATTTGTTTTAACTGCTAGACCTCAAGTTTCAGATACAGCTATTAAAACTTTTTTAGATGGTATTGGTTTAAATTTGCCTATAGGAAATATAACAGGATTAGGAAACGGAACACCTGGCGCTAAAGGTAATTGGGTTGCTAAAAAAGCTGCTGAAGGATATAATGATTTTTATTTTGCTGATGATGCTTATAAGAACGTAGAGGCGGTGCAAGAAGTTTTAAGTCAAGTAGATGTTGATTCAGAAGTGCAAATAGCTAAGTTTAGTAAAGTTAAAACTTTTGATAAAATATTTAATGATATAATAGAAAGCTCTACTGGTATTGAGACTTTTAAAGAGTATTCTAAAGCAAGAGGTCAAATGACAGGTAAGAAAAAAGGTAGATTTAGTTTTTTTACAAGTCCTTCTGCTGAAGATTTTTTAGGTTTATTATACAAAACACTAGGCAAAGGAAAAATAGGAGATGCTCAACTAGATTTTTATAAGAAAAATTTAATTGATACATATGACAGAGCAGAGTTAGCGGTAACAAAAGCTAAGGTACAAGCTGCTAATGATTTTAAAGCTTTAAAATCTAATTTAAAAACACTGCCTAAAAGTTTATCAAAAGAAATGGGTTACGGTGGTTTTACTTTTTCTCAAGCAGCTAGAGTTGCAGCTTGGACAAGACAAGGTTTAAACGTACCTGGTTTGTCTAAAACTGACTTAAAAGCTCTTAACGACTTTATAGACAATAATCCTGAAATGAACACCTTTGTTGATGAGCTTATTAAAATACAAAAAACAAAACCATATCCTGCTCCAAGCAAAGACTGGTTAGGTGGAACTATTACTAGTGATATATTAAATGATATAAACAAAGTAAATAGAAAACAATACTTACAAGAATGGCAAGAAAATGTAGATATTATATTTTCTGAGAAGAACATGAATAAATTAGAGGCTGCGTATGGTCCTAAATATACAGAGGCATTACGTGATCAACTTCGTAGAATGAAAAGTGGTTCTAACAGACCTATAGGTGGATCTAGAGTTGTTAATCAACTTTTAGATTGGCTTAATAACTCTGTTGGTGCTATTATGTTTCTTAACACTAGATCGGCAGTTTTACAGACGCTTTCTGCGGTTAACTTTATAGGCGTAGGAAATAATGGTATTGTAAACTCAGCCAAAGCTTTTGCTAATCAAAAACAATATTGGTCAGATTTTAAAACATTAATGAATTCTCCTTATTTAGTTGAAAGACGTAATGGTTTAAAAATAAACGTAAGTGAATCTGAAATAGCTGATGCTGTTGCTGAAAGTTCTAATAAACCTAAAGCCGCTTTAAGTTATTTGCTTAATAAAGGTTTTGTGTTAACTAGATTTGCTGATAGTTTTGCAATAGCAACTGGTGGTTCCGCTTTTTATAGAAACCAATTAGACATGTATGTTGAGCAGGGAATGCCAATGGACATGGCTCAAAAGAAAGCTTTTCAAGATTTTTACACTATAGCAGAAAAAAATCAGCAATCAAGTAATCCTAGTAAGATATCACAACAGCAAGCTTCAGGCGCTGGTCGTGTTGTACTAGCGTTTGCTAATACACCAATGCAGTATGCTCGTATAATAAAAAGATCCTCTCAAGATTTATTAAACGGAAGAGGTGATTGGAAAAAACACATTGGTACTATAGCTTTTTACGGTGTTGCACAAAATCTTGTATTTAGCGCTTTGCAAAACGCTTTATTTGCAGAAGCTTTTGGAGAAGACGAAGAAGATGAGGAAAGAGAAGATAAAACTGGTAGAATAGCAAATGGTATGGCTGATTCTTTATTATCAGGATTAGGCATACAAGGTAAAGCTATTTTATCTTTAAAAAATGCTTTAATAACTTTAGCTAAAGAAAATGATAAGAAATCACCTAAGTTTGTAAAAGCAGTATACGACTTGTTTGATTTTTCTCCACCGTTAGATTCAAAATTTAGAAAGCTAAGATCAGCGGCTAATACTTTTACTTGGGAAAGAAAAACTATGAAAGAAAAAAGTTTTAGTCTTGACAATCCAGCTTACTTAGCAGGAGCTCAAGTTATATCTGGTTTAACTAATTTACCTCTTGACAGAGCTATATCTAAGTTAAACAATATTAGAGGTATAATGAGTGAGCAGTCTGAAAAATGGCAAAAAGTTTCATTAGCTTTAGGTTGGTCAACATGGGATGTTGGTTTAGGTTACTATGGTGGATTTGATCCAGTTAAGCCGTTGACTGAAAAAGAGCAATATGAAGTTGACGTTGTTACTATGAAAAAAGACACATCAACTAAAGAGCAAAAGCAAACGCTATTAGATTTAGGATTAACTAAGCAAGAGATTAAAAAACTTAAATACGAAGAAGATAGAGTTAAAAAGATAATTGAATTACAAAATAAAAAGAAAAAATAATGGACACACCTCTGTACAAAAAAATGACTTGTTGGAAAGGCTACGTAGCTAAAGGCAAAAAGAAATCACCTAGTGGCAAAAAAACATCAAGTGGTAAAATAAAAATGGTAAATAACTGTGTAAAAAAATAATTATGGGAAAATTTTTAGTAAAATTAGGGTTGAAAATACAAGCATGGTGGTGTTTGTTTGAATGTTTTTGGAACATGTTAGTGTCAAAAATAATGTTTGATGTGGAATCGTGTCCGCACAAATTATGTAAATGTAAAAAATAATGACAGAGCAATTAAAATTATACGTTATAAATGCCTCTACTTTGGGAGTTACAACTTTTACTACTTTGGAAATGGGTTTAAAGATATTTTTATTAATTGTGACTATAGGTTACACTGTGACTAAGTGGATTAATCTTAAAAAACAAGATGCGAAAGATAAATAAAATCATTGTTCATTGTTCCGCTACTCAAGAAGGTAGAAAATTAGATGCTGCTGAAATAAACAGATGGCATTTAAAAAGAGGCTGGAAAGGCATAGGTTATCACTATGTTGTTTTACTAGACGGTACAATAGAATATGGTCGCAATATATATGAGCAAGGAGCTCATGTTAAGAATCATAATAAAGGTTCTATAGGTATTTGTTATATTGGAGGAGTTGAAAAAGAACGAGGTTCTAATGGTAAATGGATTGCTAAAGACACTAGAACACCTGAACAAAAAGAAAGCTTACTACTACTGCTTAAAACGTTAAAAAAGATGCATGTACAAGCAACTATACATGGCCACAATGAGTTTGCTAGAAAAAGTTGCCCGTGTTTTGATGCTTACGAAGAATATTGTAATATATAAAAAATGGGAAAATTAAAAAAAGGTAGATTAAAAGAAATTGTTGGTGAGTTGCAAAACGCTTCTAAAATGCACTTAGCACAATCTAAAGAAATTGAAAAGCATATAGAAGATATGAAAAGCCCAGCACAAAAAAGAAGTGTTGAAGACGGAGCTGGCTTGACTCAAGCAGAAGTAGATAAATATAAAAGTGAAAATCCTGGAAGTAAACTACAAACAGCAGTAACTGGTGAAGTAAAAGCTGGTAGTAAAGATGCTAAAAGAAGAAAAGCATTTTGCGCTAGATCAAAGAGCTGGGACGGTGAGAGAGGTAAAGCTGCTAGACGCAGATGGAAGTGTTAAATAAAAAGGAACAAGATAAATAGGCGTACCATACCTAATAGTTCCTGTAACCGAAGAAGGGGATCACTAACGTGGTCCCCTTTTTTGATTTTAACCGTCACAGGCTAAGCAATCTTCATTCATTGCTTGTTGTGCAATATCACCTCGTAAGACGCTTTCTGTTCTTGTATAGTATAAAGTTTTAACTCCTTTTTTCCATGCTTCAAAATGAACTTTGTTAAGCCACTTAGGTGTTGCTTCAGAAGGAAAAGCTAAATTTAAACTAACTGATTGATCTACATACTGCTGTCTCAATCCAGCTTGATTAACTAACTCTAGCTGATTAATTTCCTTAAAAGTTTTAAATACTTCCTTTGCGGGGATGTCGTGGCCCATAGTAACATCATCAAGCTGATCAATATCTTGGACAGAGCCACCGTCAGCCAAGATCTTATTCCATATTTCTTCATTGTTTATTTTATGTTTTCTTAATAATTTAACTAACGTAGGATT
>Ga0115001_10002445_pt1 | contig 14187 bp, 10 predicted proteins | sample ArcticOcean_MG_C_12_FD_89869 | JGI IMG/M metagenome (GOLD analysis project Ga0115001, IMG submission 89869) | Marine microbial communities from western Arctic Ocean - ArcticOcean_MG_CB8_130 | ecosystem: Environmental > Aquatic > Marine > Oceanic | place: Arctic Ocean: Canada Basin | collected... | reverse complement strand
GTGGAAGGATCCGGGTTACCCGTTTTACCCAAAGGGGTTGATGTTAATGATTTGGCAATGGAATTCTTTAAACAATCATGGAAAAAACAACGAAACAAAAAGCAAAATAATGATTAATCGACGAACCTTTATTCTCCACGGAGTGACCACGGTTGCTACCTTGGCACTCGCTTCCAATGCGGAAGCATCCTCCCCCAAGGTATCCTCTATAAGTGGTTATGATTATAGCCTCCCTCAATTCGAAAAGGGGAGCAGGCTTCTTTTTCAAGGCGATTCGATCACGGATATGAAGTGGGGAAGAAATCAAACCGATCGGAACCACTACCTGGGGCACAGTTATGTCTACCTGATTGCCGCCCGATTAGGTGTGGAAATGCCTCAGGCTCAACTCGAATTTTTCAATCGTGGAATAAGCGGAAATAAAGTGGGCGACCTCCGCAAGCGTTGGCGGGAGGATGCTATTGAGATGAAACCGGATTGGCTCAGCATCTTAATTGGCATTAACGATGTGGGGAAAACAGTTACTAAGGAAAATGGATTTGATCTATGGGAAGACAATTACCGGTTTATTTTGGATGAAAGCTTAAAAGCAAACCCTGAGCTGAAGTTAGTCTTACTTAATCCATTCGTATTAGCTTCTGGAAGACTGGCTAATTTAAATGCATTTAAAGCAAAACGTGAGATTGTGGACAGGCTTTGTATGATCGTTTCTCAATTGGCCATCGATTATAATGCGGTACATGTTAAGACCGATGAAATCTTTGATGAAGCGGCTAGAAAAGTGAATGCCCAACAATGGATTTGGGACGGTATACATCCGTTGCCACAAGGGCATGAATTGATTGCCCGCAATTGGTTGCAGGCAGTGAGTAAAGCTACTAATACAAAATAATGACTGAAAATATTTCCATTCAACCAATAGGATCTCATGTTTCAACTTGGGGCGAAGGTCCCATTTTTCACCAAGGGCATTTACTTTATGTCGATATCGAGGGTCATACCTTGATTCGACTTAATCCGGAGAATGGAAACGAGGAAACTTGGCAAATGGGAGAGCGGATTGGGACAGTAGTTCCACGGGCAATGGGGGGCGTACTGTGCGCTGGTGATTCAGGAATTTATTCGTTTGATCTGGAAACGGGAAAGAAAAAAATTATTGCCGACCCGGAGGCTGAGAAACGGCCCGATAATCGTTTCAATGACGGAAAGTGCGATCCGTTCGGTCGATTTTGGGCCGGCACGATAAGTACGGTGAAGAAGACCGGTGATGCCAATTTGTATATGATGGACCTCGATCATAATTTGAGTATCAAGGTCCCGGGAGTGACCAATTCGAACGGCATCTGCTGGAATGCGGAGGCAAGTACCATGTACTATATTGATACTCCGACCAAGAAAGTGATGGCCTATCCATTTGAAAATTCCACAGGTATTCTAGGTGAGCCATCTTTGGTGGTTGATACTGATGTTTCCGGTTGGGACGGATCTCCCGATGGGATGACCATTGATGCCGAAGGCAATCTTTGGGTCGCAATGTGTCACGGCGGATCAGTTTTACAAATTGATCCGTATTCGGGGAAACTTATTCAGCAAATTGACTTTCCTTGCGTGGAGACAACATCTTGTGCATTTGGGGGTGAGGACCTCGAGCGTTTATTCGTTACTACTGGTCAACACAAAACCTTAGAGGAAGCAGATGCAGGGAAGATTTTGGTAGTAGATGGATTGAAGGCGAAGGGCGTTCCAGCTTTTGCTTACAAGGGATAGGATTATTTTTTTCTTAAGCTCCATTTTATTGCATTGAGCAAAAGTTTTTGAAAAGCCGCTTTTTTGAAATCTTCTATGTGGCCGAGTGAGGTATAAAATACCTTTCCTCCGAAGCTTGTTTGATGAGTCCACGCGATCGGTTCGGCGGGAAACCCTTTTACTTTTCCACTGAGTAGGGGGATCGACTTTTGGGGAAGGGGAGAATTTCGGTAAAGTGAAGCTGGGGTTTCGAAGGGAAATTTGATTCCGCTAATAATGGGGTGTGAGACTAAGTTGGGATATTTTTGAACGGTACAAATCAAACTTTTACCATGATGTCCATTGTAGTTTCCACCCATGATTTTCTCGTCCCATTCGTTCCAAACCTGATGACCTTCTGGAATGGGAGATTTTTTAAGATCAAACGCGTGAGAAGAAGTACGAATTCCCACGATTGGTTTTACTGAAGAGACATGCTTGCGAATGAGATTCATAGTTTCCTCTTTAAAAGCCCGTCGTCGCACACTGATCACAAGAAGATCGGCCTTGGCAATAAATGACGGATTTCTCAGCAGATTGCGTTCCTGTCCTTGATGGGGAGCATGGCAGAATTTGAGAATGAATTCTTTTGATAAGTGTTTACGGGCAAACTCAGGTAAGGTTTGCTCGGTCTGATATTCGCGCTCAGCAAGAATAAAGGTGATATTTTTTTTCTGATCTGCGCAAGCGAAGGCTGAGAGCAAAAGTCCGAAAATAAGAATAAGGTAACTGATCTTCATTTCGCATCATTATGAAAGGACAGAAAAAAGATCGAGGAATAAAGAAATAATGAGTGGAATTTATAGAGTAATATTATGAATTTTGAAATATCAACTTGTGTTGAAATATAATAAATGTTTAATTATTTTAAGATTTATATATTATAAATTAGATGAATTTCTCTTTATCCAAAAAAGTCGCATTAGTAACAGGAAGCAGTCGAGGCTTGGGCTATGGTGTAGCTCGTGCCGTTGGTAAAGCAGGAGCCAAGGTTGTATTAAACTATTTAAATGACAGGGAGTCAGCTGAGCGAGCAAGTGAGAGCTTAAAAGCGGAGGGTATTAATACGATGCTCGTACGTGCAGATGCATCTGACCCGGATCAAATCGCTTCTTTAGTCGAGGCGGTGGAAGAAAAATTTGGATCTCTTGATATCTTGGTCCCTAATGCAACTCCCGATCAACCTCAGAAAGCAATTGAGGAGTATGATGCAGAATTTTATCGGCAAATGTACGATTTTTTTGTGATGAGTCCTTTTTATTTAACCCGTGCGGTTTTACCCGGTATGAAGAAGCGGGGATATGGACGAATCATTAATATCACTAGTGAGGTCTTTCATTGTGCAGTTCCGGAATTCAGTGCTTATGTAGCCGCAAAGGGTGGGCAAATTGGTTGGAGTAGGAGCATGGCCAACGAGTTGGCTCCTTTTAAAATTACAGTTAACACCGTGGCCCCGGGTTGGATTCCCACTGAACGGCATGGAGATGATCCGCAGGAAGACAAAGATGCTTATTTACAAACTATTCCATTGGGGCGTTGGGGAAAACCGGAAGATGTGGGAAATGCAGTTACTTATTTTGCATCCGATGAAGCTTCTTTTATTACTGGGCAAACTTTGTGCGTGAATGGTGGGCGTACACCATGGTAAAATTTTTAATGAACTCGATTACAGAAAATAAAATGAAAAAAAATATAAAATTATCCTCTTTTTTAACTTTGCTTTTCTCGAGCATCTTTTTGTGTTTTTCGGGTTGTGGTGGCACGGTAGAAAAACAAGGAAGTGGCGAAGCGAAGGAGGTGGATTCTTCGACCACATTTGCCTATGTTACCAATGGGGTTGATCCATTTTGGGATCTATGCGCAGCGGGTGTACGAATTGCGGAGAAGGAATTTGGAATTAAATGTGAGATTTTGATGCCCCCTAAGGGAGTAGTTGATCAAAAAAGAATGATGGAATCTTTAATTGCCCGCGGGGTCGATGGGATCGCGGTTAGCCCCATTGATGCGGAAAATCAAACCCCTTTTCTGAACGAGATGGCAGAGAATACTATTTTGATTACCAACGATGCAGATGCACCAAAGAGTAATCGTTTGGTCTACATCGGTGCCAATAATTACAAAGCTGGACGAGCATTAGGGAAGTTGGTCATGCAAGCGGTGCCAGAAGGTGGAGAAATTATGCTTTTTGTAGGCCGGTTGGAGCAGTTAAATGCAAGAGAACGTAGGCAAGGGGTAATTGACGAATTACTGGGTAAAACTGAGCAAAATCTAAGTGACTTAAAATTTGATGCAGTGGACGCGAAAAATATAAAAGCTGAAGGTTCAAAATACATCATTTTAGACACACGCACAGATAATTTTGACAAAGCAAAAGCCAAGAGTAATGCAGAGGATGCAATTACTAAATACGACAACTTAAAATGTATGGTTGGGTTATTTGCCTATAATTCACCCTCCTGTATTGATGCCATTAAAGAGGCTGATAAACTAGCGTCTATTAAAATTTGTGGCTTTGACGAGCAGGACTCTCTGTTACAGGCGATTCAAGATGGAAATGCCTATGGTACAATCAGCCAATTGCCATGGGAATATGGATATGAGTCAATTAAGATGTTAAAAGATATTTATGAGGGCAATATGCCGGCTTCCAAGTTTGTGGAAAAATCTTTTGCTTCAATCACTCAAGAAAATGTGGCCGAGTTTTGGGCAAAGAAGAAAGAAATGGCGAAACTTGGTAAGGCAAACTAGTTGGCTGTGGCGGATTCACCTTTATTAGAAGTTCGCAACTTAACCAAAAGCTTTCCTGGTGTCTTAGCTCTTAAGGGAGTTTCACTTACTTTGGATAAGGGAGAAGTTCTTGCATTAATAGGGGAAAATGGAGCAGGGAAGAGTACCTTGATGAAAATTCTAGCTGGAGTACAACCAGCGGATTCGGGGGAGTATTTCATCGATTCCCAGCCCGTTCAGTTACAAAATGTTCGAGAGGCTTTGACTTTTGGTATTGCCTTAATTCACCAAGAATTGAATTTGGCCTCAAACTTGGATTTAGCTGCAAATATTTTTCTTGGCCGTGAAGTGAATCAAAGAGGCTTTATCCAGGAAGATATTTTAAGACAGGAAGCCAAGAAGCATTTAACCCGAGTAGGGCTAGACTTACCAACGGATACGATTACCGGTACTTTGCCGATCGGGAAGCAACAATTAGTAGAAATTGCCAAAGCATTATCCTGTAATGCACGAGTCTTAATTATGGATGAGCCCACTAGCAGCCTTTCTCAGAAAGAGACTGAAACCTTATTTGAGGTTGTCAAAGGCTTACGGGCGGATGGAATTAGCGTGATCTATATTTCTCATCGCTTAGGGGAAGTAAAAGAATTAGCAGATCGAGTTACCGTATTTCGAGACGGAGAGAATGCAGGGGATTTGGCTAGGGATGAGATTGATCATAATCATATGGTACGCTTAATGGTGGGGCGTGATTTAAATGAATTCTATGATCGAACAAAACACAAACCTCAGGGCGTAGTTTTAAGTGTAAAAGAAGTGATTTCTCCTACCTATCCAGGAGTGCCTGTATCTATGGAAATTCGTGCAGGTGAAGTGGTGGGAATTGCCGGTCTGGTGGGGGCTGGTCGTACGGAATTACTACAGACTATTTTTGGAGTGACTCCCGCTTTAAGTGGAACCATGGAGATGGCCGGCAAGGCGTTTTGTCCGCAAAGTCCTCGAGAAGCAATCGAAGTGGGTATTGCCTTAGCTCCAGAAGATAGAAAGCAGCATGGATTAGTATTGCCTATGTCGGTTCGAGAGAATGCGAGCTTGCCAAGCTTAAGGCGCGATCAGAAAAGAGGGATGCTTAATTTTTCGGAGGAGCATCGAATTGCAGAACAAGCGGTGGAGCAAATGAAAATAAAAACGCCCAACTTGGAGCAATTTGCCCGGTTTCTTTCCGGTGGGAATCAACAAAAAATTGTCTTGGGTAAATGGTTAGCGATGAATCCCAAACTTCTGTTGCTTGATGAACCGACCCGAGGAATTGATGTGGGGGCGAAGAGAGAGATTTATCGATTAATGGAAAAAATTGCCGGAGAAGGGATGGCCATTTTATTTGTATCAAGCGAGATGGAAGAAGTCTTGGGTATGGCCGATCGAACTTATGTGATGCATGAAGGTCGAATTTCCGGTGAACTTTCACAGGATCAAATGTCAGAGGAATCAATTATGCAATTAGCGACCGGTGCACCATTAGCCGCTTAAGATTATGAAAAAAAATGTATTAGGAATTTTTAGCCTGTTGGTGGTGATCTTTGTGATTACTGCATTGATAAATCCCAAGTTTCTCAACGCTTACAATATGCAAAACTTACTGAAGTGGTCGAGCCTGTATGGGGTAATGAGCATTGGAGTGGCTTTCGTTATTATTACTGGTGGAATTGATTTATCTATTGGATCAGTGGTGGGCTTAGTCGCAGTAGTTTTAGCTTTTTTTACAAAAATTCAGGGGTTTGATCCATGGACTGCAATTGGCTTAACCCTTCTTATGTCGGTAGTGATTGGATTGGTTCATGGTTTATTAATAACCAAGGCAAAGTTGCAACCCTTTGTAGTTACTCTGTGCGGGTTGTTGATTTATCGAAGTTTGGGTAGATGGTTGACAGATAATCAATCGCTTGGCCCGGTTCCTTTAGAAGGAGATAAGGGTTATGAAAATTTGGAGCAAATCTTGGGTTTAGATTTTATTTTTAGTGGGAAAATAGCAATTGGAGATTCATTCAATTTACCAACCCCCTTTCTTTTTCTTTTAGTGGTTGCGATTGTGGCGGCAATTTTTTTACGACGAACAATTTGGGGGCGTTACTTATATGCATTGGGAAACAATGAAGATGGTGCTCGATACAGTGGAATTAATACCGATTCGATGAAAATTACCGCTTATGTAATTTGTTCCTTATTGGCTGGAATCGCAGGTATCTTATTTGCTTTTGAATTAGATTCAGTTCAGCCGGCTCAAACGGGTGAATTTTATGAATTATATGCCATTGCTGCTGCCGTTTTAGGAGGTTGTAGTTTACGAGGCGGAGAAGGTTCTATCCTTGGAGTGGTGATCGCTGCGGCAGTAATCCGCCTCATTTATAATTCGATCAATATGGTCGGAATTTCGACTCACTTGGAATTTGGTATTCTTGGCATGGTGATTCTACTTGGAGTGTTGGGAGACGAGGTTCTTAAAAAAGCAGTTTTACGCAGACAACTTTCTAAATCGTAGATTTAAAAATCTTGGTTTTGCCCAAGGTTTAATCCAATATAAAAGAATTCTGATTTTTACTATATTAAAACATTTAATTTTTCCTAGAAACCTATGAGCCCAATCAACGACTTCCTTGTGAGCAATATGCTTTGGATCAAAAATAATCCCTGTATCAGTCCAGACTTTTGCCTTGATTGGGAAAATATGAAGGTCAATTTAAGTGCTGAAGAAAAAATCGATAAGCATATCAATAGTCGATTTGATACTAAGCATGGAGATTGGTCGATTGTTGAAGATTCGCGGGGAGACCATGCCTGGTGCCTATCTCCAAATCAGAGTTCTTCTGCAAAAGAAGCTGAAATTCTTTTAGATGGATTTGAGTTAATGGGGAAGTTATTTTATCCAGCAAGTTTTGAGAATTTAATTAGAATTAAAAATTTAGTTCAGGAAGGAGATTCTAAGAATTCGGCATTTCCTACTTCTGGTGCCGACCTGGGTAAGTCTACATTGGGCATCGGGGCTCGTTTTACGACTTTACATTGGGATGGGGTCGATTGGGCAATGAGTCGGTTAGGAAAGGGTTTGACTGCAAACCAAAACAGCATACCGAGAGAATTGGTTTATGATGTAGATGAAATGCTTGCGGACAATCTAGATTCTGTTCCTTTTCCATTCATCGGATGTGATGTTCCAGAAGGTCATCAAGGGCAGAGCGTTGAGGGGATGACCCATGGTTGTATTATGGCCAAGTTTAAAAATGGTTTTCATAAACTTGGTATAGAATGGAGTTTTAATGCCGATCATCAACCGATTGGAGGAAAGTTTGACATCCGTGAAGATCAATTAGTGTCGGGTTGTTTGTTTGCGAGTTATATCACCTTTGATATTTCTCCTGAATTAGCCTTAACCACAATTTCGGATTCAAGTGAGGGCAGAGCAGAATTTGTCGAACGGGAAGTACCCTCAGACTTGGTTAATAAGGCGAGGAATCGTGTGGAGAATGCGGGTTTATTTCCCTCCGAGGATGAATTTAATGAATTGCTTGCCTACGTTTGGCCTGCAATGAAGAAAATGAAGGTCCGCGATGAAAAATATCGGGCTTTACGAGAAAAGTATTTCACTACGGAGCAGGGAAGGAATTATTTACGAGAACTCTCTATTGATGAACTCCCTGGTCTAACCACACCAGAAACGACTGCAGTGATGCTTGCCCTTTCTTTTGAAATGGAAATGCCAGTTCAATTTGTTGCTCCTGCTTTTGGCTTTCAAAAAAATATTCCTTATCCAAACAACGATGAACTAAGAAAAATGGTACAACCCATTTGGAAAGTGTGTGAAAGTTTTGGGGTGTCGATTGGTTTTCATTCTGGTTCGGGTAAATCGGCAGAGAATTATCAAGTAGTGGGAGAGGTAACGGGAAGTAATTTAGAAATTAAAACAAGTGGACGTTACACTTATGAGATGGGAGTGGCGTTGCACGCATCGACAAATCCTAATGATCAGGCTTTATGGAAAGATTGGTATAATTTTACGATTGAATTAGCGGTCGCTGGTTCATTTGCAAAGGACGAGACTGAAAGAAAGATGGCCCGTGAATTTGTATGTTTGACCATTGGCGATGAGCAAATGGATGAGGCGATGGAAAGTGAAAACTCCTGCCGTGCGATTTTAAATAATTTAGAACCCAGTCCGGATCATTTCTTTTGGTTTGAATATAATTTTTTATTCATTCTTGCTGCGAATGGAAAAGCAAACAAAGAAGCATTGGGAGATCATTCCCCTCGTGGGTATGAGCAAAGAAGTCGATTTTACAGTATTAGTGATGAGGGTAGGTTGCTCTATGCCAAGCGAGTCGCTGAGTATATTATCTTTTTGGCTGAAAATACCGGTGTGGTGGAATTATCAAAATGTAAAGAGGTTCGTCAAGAACTTGGTCAAATTGAATGTTTAAAAACTTTTCTTAGTAGCATTGCTGGATAAAAGTTAGCCTTAAGGCTTAAAAATTTCTTATCGGTCTATATGGCCAAGGTTTTTTTCAGGAATAATTTGATCTCTAATCAATTGCTTGAGTACTTTTATTTCAGGAAAGCCATTGTCTTTTTTTCTACACCAAATTAATTCATTGCCGCAGAAAATTTTAAATACCCCTGCTTCGTTGCGACTTGGTCGTAAGCTTACTTCTTTGATTTCTTCTTCAAAAGTGGAAAGAATTTCTTGAGCCATCCATGCTGTACGTAAAAGCCATCGGCATCCGGGGCAGTATTCAATTAGGATTGAAGAACGGTTTTCAGGTTTGGATTTGTTCATGATTTTGTTGATAAACTCTTTGTTGAATAAATTTTTCGGGAGAAATACCGTAGACTGATTTAAAGCATCTTGAAAAATGAAATTGATTTTGAAATCCAATTTCGTAAGCCACTGATTTAACGAGTTCGTCAGATTTAAGTAATAATGAAGCCGCATGACTCATCTTTAAACGAATGAGGAATTTGTAGGGAGTTTCCTTGTGGAATCTTCGAAATATTCGAGAAAGGTAGGCCGGGTCAATATTAACTTCTTTTGCTAATTGCTTCATTGATTTAATATGAAAATAGTTATTTCTCATATGTTGCAGTACTCGATTGTAAGTGTTTTGAGAACGCGATCCGGCTTTATTTAGGGAATTTACTTTTTCGCAAATCTTAAAAAAGAGTGCATTTGCGAGGGAAGAGCATATTGAATGTCTAAACTGAGAGTCATTGGTGGCGTTACTTAAGATCAATTCAAATAACTCCATAATTTCGCCGAAAGACCTAATTTGAAAAAAACCAGAGTTTGATTTTATACTCGGCTCAATAGTATGTAGTGAGTGATCTCCGGTGCAAACAATGAAATATTTTAACATTGGTTTGCCTTGTGAGTTTTTAATTTGATGGGGAATACCTTTTCCGTACATAAAAATAGAACCAGGGTTTAAGTGATTTTCTTTTCCATTGAGTATTAAGGTTCCTTCTCCTTCGAAAACAAATTCGCAAGTTGTAAATTCGCAGGAACTAAGTCCAAACTTATGCTGAGGAAAGCTCTTTCGATCTAACTTATATTGAGGTAGGCATCTTTCGCACCCTACACTGACGACAGAAAGTTTATTATGTTCGGTTTTTGGGAAGCCAAAAAATGTTTGCCGAGCATCAGTGACTTGCTTGGAAAAATGCTCTGTATCCTCTATTTTTTTTACACTCAAAATTGTCACAAAAATCAATAATAGATATGGCATGGTCAATCATATTAATCATAATAGCCTTTTAAATAAATAAATTATAAATAAATTGTAAATTTTACAGATCAAATATTATATTATAATTAAAATGTTTCTTGCGATGAGCCTAATCTTAAATAGAAATCATTTGTATAGTATTAAACCTATAATTTTCAGTATGATTACCTTACCACTTATCAAGACTTTTGAATCTATTGAATTACTGATATTCGTTAGTAAGCTAAAAATAAATTTACTGAAATTTTACGAATACCTGTTACAAAATTTTCCTTTTCTAGGCTTCCTTAATTTGACATCCGGTAGGTTCTGCAAATTATAGAGTGTAGGCACTATATGAACCCAAATTTTCGATTATATATTTTCACATTAGCCTTGAGCACTAATTGGCTTATTGGAAATACAAATACTTTTTTTGAATCAAAGGTTCGCCCCATTTTATCTGAGAAATGCTATGAGTGTCATAGTGCAAGTGCAAGTAAGAGTAAAGGAGGACTCAGGCTTGACCATATCAATCTTATTCTCAAAGGAGGAGATTCAGGGCCCGCACTAGTGAAGGGAAAACCTCAAGAATCTCTTATTATGGAAGCAATTAGATATGAAGACCCTGACTTTCATATGCCTCCTAAGGAGAAATTGTCTAAGCAAGTGGTTGTTGATTTCGAAAAATGGATAATGGAAGGAGCCCACTGGCCTAAAGAGAATGAACCTGTTGCCTCTACAAAAAAGAAGCGTTCTTCTTTTAATTTAGAAAAAAGAAAAAACGAGCATTGGTGTTGGCAACCTATTCAAAAACCAGAAGTTCCAAGCCTACCTGCAATAACGCTTGATCCAATTGATAGTTTTATCCGTGCCCGTCTAGATGAAGAAGGACTACTTCCATCTAAAAAAACGGATAAACGTACTTGGTTGCGCCGAGCCACTTATGATTTGATTGGCTTACCTCCTTCCCTTGAGGAAATAAAAAGCTTTTTAGGGGATCAATCAGAAAGTTCTCATGAAAAGGTGGTGGATCGCTTACTAAGCAGTCCTCATTTTGGAGAAAAATGGGCTCGTCATTGGATGGATCTAGTCCGTTATGCAGAAACCTGTGGGCATGAATTTGATTATCCATTAGAAAATCCTCACGAATATAGAGATTACTTAATTCGAGCATTCAATGAAGATGTGCCCTATGACCAATTCCTAAAGGAGCATGTGGCCGGAGATTTGATCAAGACTCCCCGAATCCACTCAATAGATAAATTTAATGAATCTATAATTGGCACGGGCTTTTGGTATTTCCATGAGGCAGTGCATGCACCAACTGACTCGAAGGTCGACAATGCAGATCGAATGGAAAATCAATTGGATGTTTTTGGTAAGACATTCTTAGGTTTAACTATTGGTTGTGCTCGTTGCCATGATCATAAATTTGATGCCATTTCTGAAAAAGATTATTATTCCCTGGCAACTTTTATGCAGGGAAGTACTAGGCAAGAATATCCCTTGGATCCACATGGAAAAAGGATTTCTGCGGCGAGTCATTTAATTGAGTTTGCCCAAGAGGGATGGAAGGAATTAGAAATTTTTTCTACTGGGGATAAAATTAATGACTTACCTAAACCTAGTAAATATTGGGAAATCGCATCTTTACTTTTAGATTCGAGAGACGCCCAGAGAAAAAATTCATTTCCATTAGACTCGATGATTGAATCGAGTGCACTAGAGCATGATTTAAATAAAACTATACTTTCGAATTGGTGTAAGCATTTCAAAGAAGTTTGGAACTTAAAATCTTTAGAATCGAATTTTAAGAAGGAACGGGATCAATTTATAGATCTAAAGAAAAAAGAAGAAAATTATTTAATTAAGAACACTACTTTATTTGCAGATTTTTCCTCATCTTCTTTACCAGATAATTGGAAAACAAGTGGAAATGCCTTTGTACCAAGTGGAAACCAATTACTTTCATTGTCTGATCAAGAGGTATTTCCCATTAATACTATTTTGTCGTCTAAATCTTTGGGGCTTAAGCGAGTGGGTAGTTTACGATCTCAAGTTTTTAAAATCGAAAAAGATCGAGTATTCATTCGAGCGAATGCCAATAAGGGGTTTATCCGCATCGTTTTGGATAATTATCACATGGGTAAACATAGTGGTTTATTATTCGGTGGAACAATTATAAAAAGTGCTTCCTCAAATGGCAATTTTCAGTGGTTTTCTTTATCTCTTGAAAAATACAAAGGGCATTGGGGCTACTTGGAATTTGTTGATAAGGGCGATTCATTTATCGAAATTGATCAAATTCGTGTCGGTAACGGAGGAGGGGTAAAAAGCCCAAAATCTCACCTTCAATTTCTTTTCGAGCACGCTGGTGCAGAAGCGATAAATCTGCCAAACAGGCTTGATGAATTTTTGCTAAATGTTTTCAAAAAGTTGAACAGTGGCTCAATTGAGGAGTCTGAGAAAAATCTCATTAATTGGTTACATAGCCTCGGGCTTATTGATTGGGGTGAATTCAGTTCAGTTTTACAAGAGACTCGTAAAAAAGCTAAAGCCATTGATAAAGTGGTTCAAAAGGAACGCTATGTATTAGCAATGGGAGCGGGGAGTGATTTCGAGGGCCATGTTTATGTTCGAGGCAGTCCTCATAAGTTGGGGGAATCGGTCAGGGGTCGTAATTTGACTGCTTTGGGAGGCAAGCAGGGTACTCGCTTGGACTTGGCTATGGATTTAACCTCGGAGCAGAACCCTTTGGTGGCAAGGGTAATGGTTAACCGAATTTGGTCTTATCTTTTTGGGCGTGGAATTGTGCCCACCCCAGATGATTTTGGTCCGATGGGGCAGCAACCTAGTCATCCTGAACTTCTTGATTGGTTAGCCCATGATTTTCGATCATCTGGTTGGTCGGTGAAGAATATGATTCGTACAATTGTCCTTTCCCACACTTATGGTCAGTCAAGTTTACCTAACCCAGTCAATGAAAAGCAAAAAATTACCTCGGTAGATCCTCAAAATATTCTTCTGCACCGTATGCCCATCCGGAGATTACAGGCGGAGGCGATTCGAGACTCAATCTTAGCTTTTTCTGGTCGTTTGGACTCTAAGATGTTTGGTCGATCTGTGGGGATTCACCGAACACCGTTTATGACAGGTCGGGGAGGTCGAGGAAGTGGCCCTTTAGATGGGGCAGGAAGACGAAGTATTTACGGATCAGTCTACCGTAATTTTCTCTCCCCATTCATGCTCGCATTTGATCAACCTTCCCCATTTGGGACGAAGGGAAGAAGATCGGTTTCCAATGTGCCTGCTCAATCTTTAGCCCTGATGAATGATCCTTTTATTCTCGACCAATGTAAACTTTGGGCAAAAGGAATAATGTCGAATGGAAAAGACAATCGTGAAAGGATAAATCAATCTTACCTTATGGTTACAGGAAAGTCTCCCACAGAACAAGTTTATGAAAAACTCCTTAATTTTATTGAAGTTCAATCCACTGCCCATGGGAAGATTGATGAGCGAGTATGGGCGGATCTTGCTCATGTCTTAATTAATTCCAAGAGTTTTCTTTTTCTTAATTAACTATATCATGCATTGTAATAATTTTCAGATCCAGCAAAGTCGTCGTTCAATGCTCAAGTCCTGTGCCATGGGTTTTGGAGGTTTAGCCTTATCGGCATTAAGTGCTGAAGGACGTGACGGCTCCAAAATTTCTCCTCTTGCCCCTCGACAACCTCACTTCACTCCAAGAGCTAAAAATGTTATTTTTCTTTATATGGATGGAGGTCCTTCCCATGTCGATACTTTTGATTACAAGCCTGCCCTTGAAAAATATAACGGGAAAGACCCAAGAGAAGTAATTGGAAAACTTGCTCCCACTCAGTTCGATAATATCGGAAAAATTTTGAAAAGTCCTTGG
>Ga0115001_10002442_pt1 | contig 14194 bp, 17 predicted proteins | sample ArcticOcean_MG_C_12_FD_89869 | JGI IMG/M metagenome (GOLD analysis project Ga0115001, IMG submission 89869) | Marine microbial communities from western Arctic Ocean - ArcticOcean_MG_CB8_130 | ecosystem: Environmental > Aquatic > Marine > Oceanic | place: Arctic Ocean: Canada Basin | collected... | reverse complement strand
CTGGCATGTAAAATAATGAAATGTACACCTTGGAACGAATTAATAGAAGAAAGTTCAAATTTTAAAAATGCAGATGTAAGACCTTGTGCAAAAGCACTTTGTATTATTCTTCAAAATGCTCCTCAATCGAATTTAAAAGCCTGCAGAAGAAAATTCTCATCTACAAAATATTTAGAAGTTTCAAAAATAAAAATTGCTTCTTAATGAGAATACGGTCAATAATGCTTTACTCAAAATGAATCTAACTTTTATGTTTATATCTTTAATTAATATTGTACTCAAAAATAACAATTTCTATTTAGAAGTTTTTATAAATTATATAAAATTAAAATTAAATTAAATTTGGTTTATAATTAATAATTCTTAATATATATAATTATTTTAATTTGTGTAAGTGATCAGTCGTTTGTCATCAATAATCCAACACCGGCTAAAATCCATATTTTTTGATCGAATTCGTCACTTTCCATTGTTAGGTTACAAGTTGTGACATAAGTTTCTCCTCTTTCAGTAGTAACAAACATTGGTGTATCAAATTACGAATCTTTTCTTAACTCAGCAATAATAACAGCTACACAATTAATAACAGGGAATCTTGGTTTTCTTTCTCCTAGTTTTGATGGAATAAGATATCCTTCTTAATCTTGACCTCCTTATTCCCAAGTAGCTCCTTCAATGAAAAGTCCATGGATATAGTATCCAACATCAGCTTTAGTTGCTACTTCTTCAACGAAAAATGGCATAACATCTGTTTAAATACACATATTATCTAATGGTAAATTCTTTTCTCTTGCGGTAGTTTATACAATAGCAGTCAAGAAAGACATTGGATTGAATAAATATGATAAACAAACAGATTTAGGCATTTACCACATTTCTGTCCAATTAAAGTATTACTCCCATCTTGCATTTAAATCATTCCAAAACTCAAGTGTTTATTTAAGTGTTTCATAAGCATACTTTTCAATCCATTCATCAGGAACTTTATTAATAAGTAAATTTTATAAAAGTCTTTCCATAGCATCTGTTTAATTAAGTTCACCAGTTAAACCCATTCTTAAATCAGTTAATTCATTTCTAATAATATTTAAAAGAATATTCATACGTTCACATTCTTATATACATATAACTATATATGGTGTTCTTTCTTAATCTTTAAGTTAATCTAAAATTTCCAACATATCTAAATCTTCTGGGGTTCTTTCTATATAAGAATTTACAAGTTCAATTTTTGCTGCATCACCACCTCCGGCACCTCCAGCACCTGCACCACCTCCTTAAACCTCCATAATAGTTTGGAACAAGTAATTAGTTTCAACAGTTAAATAACCCATTTCAGCATTAAAATTAAGTCCGAAAAGTGCTGGAGTCTCACTTGGTAATTTTTCTTCTATATGATCTGCATATTTTTAATAATCAAATTTAGTTGGATCAGGGGAACGGAATGGTTAAACAAGATATCCATTAGTCATTAGATCTTTTTTAATATAACATTCTAAATATGTGGTATTAGTTCTTCTATCAAATGGATCTGTAATATGACCACCATACATAATTTCACCAAAGATATATTTCAAATCTTTATATGGAACAGTTTCAAATTTATCAAGATAATTAGTTAGTACATTTGCACATTATTATAAATCACCTTCATTAAATTCATAAGGAATGGAAAATCCTTAAGCACCGAACTTTCTTCTACCTAAAATAATAGAATGATAGAAACATAAAGCAAATAATAAAGCTTTAAACTCATTAGGTTTAGTTGAAGCATCGATTCTTTCTTAATCAAATTTAGCATATGCTCTTCTTAAATTATCTTTTAAAGAAGCTGGAGCTTCGTTTGCAATTTTAATACTATTTTAAAGTACAGTTTAAGGAATAATATCAGCAAATGGATCATTTTTTGGTGGTTCTGATGATAAGAAACATCTAAAATCTTTATGACCAGTTTCCATACATTCATCATATTCTCTTTCAAATAATTTCATCCATTAAGGCATAAGATGAACATTTTCTAAATATAACCAATCTCCTGCTTCAGATTAGTGTTTTAAAGCATTAATAGCAATTTCTTCTTAACCTTATCCCATAGAAATCATACAGAATTTTTCATTATTCATTGTTCTACCAGTATCTTTAGCTGCATCTTTAATTTCTTAAGTTGGACTAACACCAGGGAAAAGTACAAAGAAAATTGGATTACGTTTTGTAGTTTCTGAGTTAGTTTTTTTAATTTTGAATGGATTGGAATCAACATATCTATTTCCAAATCTTATTCTGATATAAGTTTTTAGAGCAGAAGTTACTCTATCAGGTCTTAAAATTTTGATTAACATTAATTTATGGAATTCAGAAATATCTTTATGAGATTTTGGTAAATCACATTCTTCAGGTAAAGCTTCATTAAACCATTTTCTCCATTATAAACTTTCTTAAACTAAAGCTTTATCAGTTTCAGAAAATTCAGCAATATATTCTAGAGCTTTAATCTATGCCCATATGATTGGTTCTTTTATAAATGATTTTATTTTTTCTGGTATATTACCAGGATTTTCATGAACTTTTACACTGATTAAATGAGAAACTTCTCCAGTTATCAATTCTCCACTTCTGATTAAAATTCTAAATACAAGCATAGCGTTAACAATTGTTTTATGCTTTTCAAATAATCCTTATCTAATATAATCCCAACTTTAGAATGTTAAAGACTCAGTAATTGCTTCTACTCTTTTAGCAAGAGCTCTTGGAGAAACTTCTAATAATCCTTCTCCTTCTTCTTCTCCTTCTTCTCCTTCTTCACCTTCTTATTCACCTTCTCCTTCTTCAGGTTTTTCTTCTTTAGGTGCTTCCTCTGGTTTTTTCTCTTCACCCTCTCCATCTTCATTCTCAGCTTCTTCATCATCTTTTGGTGCGTCAAAAACTAATTTTCCTTCTTCTACCATATTAATAGCTCTGGTAACAACAACAAGGAAAGATTCTAAAGAGAATTTATAGAAAGTATGAATTCTAAAGAGATCATTCATTAAGAAGAATATTAAAGCTCCTCTATTTGCAGTAACTCTATAAGCTTCAGATGCTTCTGCAATAAACAATTAAGTTTTTTATGCTTATGCAACTTTAACTTTTACCTCTTCAGAAATTCTCTTGGATTTTTCAAGATTTAAAACCAAATCAACATCTGATAAAATATCATCTGGAGCATTAGCAAGTCTAAAGAGTAAATCTTCTTCAAGTTCTGCTAATTTAATTTTATATTCATTTTAATTTTTAATTAATTAAGCACTCTTAGATGCTAAATCAGGTCTTTCCATTTAAACAACTTTTACAAGTAATTAATCAGCTAAACCATTTTCTGTAACTGTAAAGTTAATAATAGTCATTTCAGCTTAAATTTCAGGAGGATAATTTGGTCCTGAAAGTTTTGTTTGCATAAACAATCTAAATCTAGAGTCAAGAGTTAAATCTTTACCAGCAAATCTCATTATTTTTTTTCTACCTTTTTTGATAGTTTATCTACCAATTAAAGGAGCAAGGACTGCATCAACTTCCACCATAATATTTTCAATTAGTACAGAATTACCACTTTCAATAGATCTTTCTAATTAGGTGATCATTTTTTTAAAGTTAGTTAATTTTAATACTTATAAACCATTTACTTATTCTTTCTTTTTAATCCAAGCAATACCTTAAAGTTATGGATCAATAATTAATGGATATCTATCAGAAAATGACATAATTGCACCATTTTCAGTTGAAAATACATCAGCTGGTAAGAAATCAGATTACCATTAGGCTACAGTAGCTTCATCAACTAATAGTTTTAATGGATCTGGATCTGGTGAACTTGGAATAGACATTTCTGTTAAAAATGGCATGAATTTTTCTTTTATTAAAACATCTCTAAATGATTTGGAGAAAGGACCGATATATGAAATAAATGCAGAAGCAATTAAAACATCTCCTACAATAACATCAATTTCGGATTATTTATCTTCAATAATTTATCCCCATCTTCCTTTTTCAGAACCAAGAGCATTAAGTAAACGAGTAGCTAAGTCAAGTCTATCAGAATAGAATTTTGCTTCAGCTTCAGCATCATGCTTAATTTTCATAGCAGCATCAAACTCAGCTTGTACAACAGCAAGTTTATCATTAAGGTCTTTAACTTTAGCCATAACTACTTTTAATTATGCAGTTGCTGTATTTAATTTTTTCTCAGTATCAGCAACTTGTTTTCTTAATGGAACAATAATTTAAATAACATCCCAATACCCAATAATATTTTTTACCCATCCTCCAAGACCATAACCAGCTGAGGAGATTTTTTTCATTTCTTCACTAAATGAAGAAGGTTCAGCATTCATAATTGCTTTTACTTCTTTAATTTACCATTTTTATAATTTATTAGCATCAATTTATTCTTTTAAATTCAATAAAGTATTTTTGAAGTAATCTGGTTTTTTCATCATAGTTTATGCTCCTTACCAATCTGATTTTTTTGGTTTACCTTTCTTATCTCTTTCAATAAATTTATAAACAACACCATCTGGATCTTTCATACCACAAACAATCCATAGTGTTGCAATGAACACACATGATACTGTATACTTAGGTTTACCCATAGTTTTAGCTTCTTGGAAATCTTTTACATCAAGAGATTTAAGAGCCATTAAAGCCTTCTCAACAAGAGGTTGAGCTTTTGATAATTCAGTTTCAGCAAAAGTTTTTTATGCATCAGCTTCAGAGGCAATAGATTAACATTTTTTAGCTTCAATATCTGCTTTATCATTTTCTTTAGTTACAATAGTTTTTTTAGCTGTAACATCTATAGCAATAATTTCAGCAGATGCTTTTTTCTTATCAACTTCAACTTATTTTACAACTAAAGTCTCTTTCAATCCATCAACTTGTTCTTCAGTATTTTCTAATTTAGCTAAACCATTTTCAAATTTCTCTTTTCTTAATTCAAGAGCTGCTTTCTTTTTTCCAAGCATACCAGTAAATAATTTGATAGCTCTAAAAATGATTTTGGAGTAATATAAATATATTTTCTTTCTTTTTTGAAAGCTGATTAAGCAAATTCATCAACTACATCATAAGAGAATGGCATAAACTAAGTTACAGCTTCTCTTACTTCATCAGTACCAAGTTCAAAAGGCTCTAAAAATTTAGAAGCAACATCAATTAAAGCATCATTTGGCCATCTATGGAACCAATCAATAACAACATTATTAATTAAAGCAGGGAATTATCTAGCTCTTCTTCTGAAATCATCACCATTTGGTGAGAAACATAAGCATACATGAAGATTCTTTTTAACTTAATCAATAAAGTATTTCATACATCCATCAAAAGTAGAGTCTAAACCTTAAGCTTTAACTTTGTTTCTTAAAGAACCTACTATATTATCTTTATCTTCTTAATTAAATAGATCAGCAATTTCACCACTGGAAAGAAGATCATTCATATAAATTAAGAACTTTTCTTATTTGATATGACCATCAGTAAAAATCCAAAGGAATCCATCATCTTTAACTCCAGATTTGTAATAAAGATCCCAAATATCTTATTTAAGATCATTCATTTTATATGTTGTCTTTAAAACAATTTGGAAAGATGAATAAGATAAAATATAAGCAGCTAATCTGGAAAGAGATTATTTACCAGAACCACCTACACCAACAAGTAAACAATGACCTGAAGGACTCATAATTACTCTTGTCATTCTACAGACATGAGTCATAGCATCTTAAAACAAAACGAGTGGCATTTCAGCATTATTTTCATTATATTCAGCAAGAGCTTCTCCTACATATTTCTTCAAGTGTTCAGGTTCCATCAAATCATAATCCCTATTCTCATGTCCAATTCCCTAAGAGAAATTATTGAACAATAGAAGTTTAGGATCTTTTGGTTATAAATAAGCTCCCATGTTGACAGATTTGAATGAAGCTTTAGCGCATTCACTACTGATTTCTCTGAATGTATTTAAATGAGCAATAGATACTAATCTATCACCATAGACTCTAGTACTTTCATGAAGCCAGAGTTTTGGTAATTTATCTACTTCTGGGAAATTCTTTGGAGTTGATAGTAGAATACCTTAGAATACATTGGATAAATGTCTAATATTAAATTCGTAATGGAAGTTAGCAGCTGTTTTTTTGAAGTTTTTCATAACGGCTTGATTCAATTAGAGTGCACCTTTAATAATGTTACTTGTTTATTCTTTAATTGCAATTGAGAAATTAGAGAAATGACCATTCAAGATACAAGAATAAATTTAAGATAATGAATCTCTTTTTGGGAATGGAACTGAACAAGTCCAGAAATTTCTTTGTAAACGTGGATTAACAAAGAATGAACCAGCTTAAGGATTCATAGCACAAACAAGTAATGTGTTTTTAACATCAATTGTTTTCATTGCTTAGATTTAATACCAATGATTATAATCTAGATGTTATCTTAAGAGTGAAATAGCATTTTAGGTCATATATTTATCTAATTAAGGCATGTTAAGATCATCAACGAAATAGATCAATTTACATTTACCTATTGGAGCATACATAGAACCAGATTTCTTTTCTAAAGGAGGATTAAGTTCTAATTAAACTTAAAGCATAGAGGCATCAGTATAATAATTGAAATTAATAACACTAAATAACCACTAATCAGGATTTTTATCTCTGAGATCATTTAAAAGACCTTTAGCGACTTAAGTTTTACCACAACCTGAAGTACCGATAAGTAAGACAGGATATTCAACTGTTAAATATTATCTCATGAAGAATTATAAAGAAACAGTTTCTGGGGTTGGGACAGTAATTGATTACATTGTTTATGTGGTTGAATTGAATTCAATTGTTGGAACAGACCATTCATCAAGTGAAATACTATCACCATCTTCTACGACACAATAATCGAAAATAGTACCAATATGCTTGAATTTAACATCTCTTTTGAATTCTTATTTCCAGAAATCAGAGAAGACCTTTCTATAATCGATAGCATCTTTTTCCATAAGTTATCCACCGAAAGCCCAAATAGCAGCGAAATTAAATTTGAATTTAAGTTATCTGATGTCTTCGGTACCGTTTAATAAAGCTTCTAGACCTTTACATAAAGCCATAACAGAAGATAGAGGAACAGTTGGAATAACATATTAAACATTCTTTCTCATGAAGTTAAGTGTTTTAGCTACATAATCATTGAATAATTATTCAAGATATTCGATAATAGTTTTATCGGCTTTCTTTCCTTTTTTAGCATTCTTAGCAGCATCAATAATTTTAGACCAGTTTTTGGATTAAATAATTAACCAAGTCTTGATGTAACTTCTCCATTAACTACCAGCATCATCTGAAATATATAAAATACCAGCTCTTGATACAGTAGCAGCAGAAGCCCAAAGTAAATCTCTAATTTCAAAGAGCATCCACATATGAGGTTTAAGTTTAATACGATCACCATTAGCCAAAGTAAGAAGTTTGTTGTTGTCCATAACTGAGTTCATTGATTCAATCCAATTTGTATCGAGATCACCATCAAGGACAATCCATTTAGGATTAGTATCTGAAGAATCAGATAAGTTTTTCATAATGAAAGATAAAATACCATTTTTCCAATCACCACTTGGTAAAATGTAACCGTATAAATCTTAAGTTGAAACAACTTTTGGATTAATATCATAAGCTTTAGTTTTGACACCCATTTTACATTTTGTTTTTAATAGAGTTTACCATACTGAAGTTTTACCAGCAGCTGGAGGTCCCATTAAAAATACAGACCAACGAACATCACAAAGTTCTTAGAATTGGACGATTTTTAAAACAAATTAGTCATCTGGATTTAAGTCATTTTCAATAACTGTTTCTTTAACAAGAGCTTCAAAATCTAAATCTTATTTTCTAGCAACTTCAACACCTGGGAATAGATCAGATAAAAGTTTAATGAAAATATCGAAATCAGCTTAAATAATTTTTGGAGTGTTAAAATCTCTTAGAGCTCTTAGAAGAATAGCATCTTCTGAGAGTGATGGTTCTGCTCTTTTAAATTCACCAGCCTTTACTAAAACAGAGTTAATAGCTCTTAATCCCCAATCGTAATGAAGAGATGCAGATAAAAGATCTCTACAAAGGGAATATAATTAGGTGAATTTTCTAGCTAAAATACTAGCATCAATGAAACCTTCTGCCATAAGCATATTTTCGCAAATAACAGCATAATCTGGAACCATTACAGTAATTGGTCTATACAATCTTTTTAAACCTTATGGAAGTGTAGATCTACCTTTATATTTTTTACTAGCAGGATTCATAGTAAAGAACATACCACAAGTTGGTCTAAGTTTTAATGTTTCTGTTCCAATTTTGAATGTTTCAGCATTGGATTAAACAGCTGTTAATACTTAACTGTATTATACAGTACAGACTGAAAGTACAGGAGGTGTAAGTCTATTAAATTCATCGAAACATCCCCATTCACCAGTGGAACCGAGACCTTTCATGATATCTCCGACAGATACATAATTCATTTCTGGTGAACAATTTGTAACATAACAAGCTCTACCAACAGCACAAGCTAAATCTTTAGTTGATTCAGTTTTACCTGTTCCAGCAGGACCAGCTGGTGCACAACCGAGTTTAAGATGTAAAGCTTATGTGGCCGTGACATAAATACGATCAGTTAAAGCTGTGATAACAAGACATCTTCTATTACCAAGATATTCATAACCATACCACATAGAAGCATCAGCAATTCTAATTTCAACATCATTTTTATCAGCTCTCCAGTAAAGCTTAAGTTAAGATTACCATTAGAATTCTTATGGTTTTTTAATTCTGTCTTAAATTAAACCATGAACGATTTCTCTACTATGGACATCCATAGTAATAACAACCATAATTTTTGTTCTGAAACCTTTGTCAAGATCTGGATTTTATACAGTAACAACATTATGTTTAATAGCACCTAGAACTTCTTAGAAGTAAACTGACATAGCATCAGTTTTTCCTCCTTGCATAGCATCAAAAGCTTTTTCAACATCTTAAGTCCAATAAATTTAATTGACGACAACAGTAGGTCCAGCAATATTAGATCTATACCAATCATCAATTCCAAGTTCCATATGTTTTTAATAAGAATCACCGCAAACGATTTTACTCATTTCAACGATATGATCGATAATAAATTACATATAGATTTCTACTTTACCTTTTAATGGAAGTGAATGTTAGAAATCAAATTCTTCTTTACCAACACAAGATACAATACCAGTAACTTCAGGTAAAACATCACCAGTTTCTTTCATTTTGAAATATTCAATACATTAGAAAATTTTAGCAATTTAACCAGCTTCATTAATTTTTTATGGTTAACTACCATTAGAAAGAATAAATAACAAATCATCGACAGATAAGAAAAAGAATCTTGGGAAGGCATTTTTCTTTTTACCTAAAAATTCCATCAAAGCTTTTTCACAAATATCTAAATCAGTTTAACATTATTCGAGTTTTTCTAATAATCCATCGGATGTACTGAAATCAAGAATATTTTTAATGGCGACAGCTTTGTCGAAAATTTCTTTAACAGTTCTATCAATTCCAATGAAACTTTCAGATTCCATTGGTAATTCTTTTTTGACTTCTTCTGATCCAATAAATAGATTTTCTAAGAAAATCCATGATTTTGATACACCTTCAAGAGTTTCTTTAACATCAAAGATTGCACCTAAAGCTTTAATCCACTTGTTAACAGTAGTTTCAAAGTAAGCAACATATTTAGAAGCAGCATAACCTGAAGCTTGGACTTAATGTTCTTGCATAAGTTCAAAGATTTCATCGTCCATTTTTACCATCAAAGTATCAGAACTTTTATGTGGAATGGTATCATAATCAGCTTTTTTCCAGAATTAATCAATTTTATCAAGAGCAACTTTCATTTTAGCTTCGTTTTTGGATTGTTCTCCAATATCTTTGATTGGTTCATCATAATCTGTGATCTTTAAATCCCATAATTATTGTAATTTACTTGTTTCAATGATTCTGAAATCTTTGTTAAGTAAATCTCTTACTGATTACCAATGTCTATCATCAGAAACGACCATAGATGAATGTTTTAATTCATAAATTAATTCAATGAATATTCCCCATTTTTTGAGATGTTTAGTAAAGTCCATGTAAGCTTCAGTTTTTCTGACTTAACCTTTAATGTTAGATGTTAAAGTTTTTTTGGATGTTTTTACAGCATCTTCCATTTCATCAAGATTAATGTCTTTCCAGAAACAATTTAAATAACCGTCAAGTTAGACGGTAGTTTCATCAATGGATTACCAGAGTTTATTAATAACTTCTACATAATCGTTGACTTATTCAATAGTTTTTTAACTATTTTCTACAATATCTGGGAATTAGAACATAGTTGAATAATAAACATATTTCTTCAAAGCTTCTTCGTTTTGAGTAATTTGTTCTTTGATTTCTGAAAGTAATTCTTTAGAAGCTTCTACACCAAAGTTATATTTAGTATATTCTTTTTACTTTAAACTTTTAAAGAAGAATTTTAAATCTTCTTCAAATTTATTAATAATTAATTTGGTTTATTCAGCTTAACTATTAATAAATGGTGAGATCTCTTTTTTGACAGTAAGTCCAATGTTGAAAAGACTCTTTTAGTCTTTCTTGAGCTCGATGGTTCTTTTGATATCTTTACCTTTAGATTAGTTCATTTCTTCTAAGTGTCTTAAAGTTTATTCAATTTAATCAAGAGTAAGATTAATTTCATCTTTTCTTTAGTTGATAACTTATAAATTCTTTTAAATGATAAGTAATTTATCAACATCAGCTTCCCAATCTTCCATTTCTTTGATGAAAACATTCTTTTTAGTTGTTTGTAAATAGCTTTGAATATCATCAAGATGTTTAGTAGTGTATTATTTGAGACTTTCTCCATCAATTTAACCATATCTTGGAGGAGATGCTTTGTTAAATTAAGCTTTGAAAGGACTACCTCTAATTTAGACGTAGTCTTCATTTTCGTTTTAGAAATAAACCCAAATGGCTAATTCTTCTTCAGTGTCATTTTTATATTTAACTTCATAAGTACCGTTATCTAAGTCAATAACTTCAGCTGGAACTAATTTAGTTGTATCGAATTAAAGCATTTTCTTCTTTTTGTCACCATCTTCTTCTTCTCCAGCAGCTTCACTTTCTTCTTCTTCTTCAGCTACTTCTTCTCCTTCATCACCTTCTTCTCTGATTTTTGGTGATAAGATTACTTAAGCATCTTCGTTTTTGAGAATTTTGACAAAGAATTTGTCAGATCCGGATTTTCTGTTAGCACCATTCATGTTTCTGGCTTGAATAATGAAAATAACATCATGCCCAACAGGATTATTTGAAATTACACCTGGACCAAAAGCAATAGTTTAATTAGCTCTGGTATTAAGATAGTATTAGAAAAAGATATCTTATTATAAGGTATAGTCATTACCATCTTATTTTAAGAATACTTAAGCTTCTCTGGCACCTTCTTTTACAAATGATGGTGATTCGCACCAACATTCACTATCAGCTACCCAGTTACCTGGAACAAGTTATTCTTTGGATCCGACTTTGAACATAACGTCAATATTACCATTTTATTTTAAACCAACACCTTTTACGGTGACTTTAGTTTTACCAGTGACAGGTCCTCTTTTTGGACCAATAGAATATATGGCGTATTTTGGACCAGTGATTTTAGATGTATTTAAACACCACATATCACTTAACCATTTGTTATTCCAACCACCAAATATAACAATTTAGCAATCATTGTTGAAAATCATTTTACATGAATCTCTTTCATTAGGTAATACTGGTTTATCGCTTGCAGCTCCTTCTTCAATTTCGAGTTCGATTTATTTACCTGTCCAATTGTCACCTTCAACATCGAAAACGTGAAGTGAATTTGTGAAAGAACCTAGAGTTCTATCAGTACCATCTTCAAAGACTCCTACTGAACCTCCGAAAACAAAGTATTTCCATGCAGGAGGATAAGCATACATAAATGAAGCATGATTCCATCTTGGTTAATCATAAACAAAGTCAGGTTCAACCCATTCATTGTCATTGATGTTATAAATCCACATATCAGCACGCATATCAAAGATACCCCATCCACCATAAATAGCTACTCTATCTGGTTATCCACCAGTTGGATATGGTAATACGCAAGCAGAATGACCACTTCTTTCTGGAGGTCTTTTACCTTCAGGTTATTTTTATTCCCATTCAAAGTTTTCAAGATCAATGATATAAATATCATTAAAAACTTGTCTTTTGAATCCTACTCCTCCCATACCACCAAAGATCATTACTCTATTTCCAATAGGTGTTGCAGTATGATGAGATCTAGGAGCTGGAGCTCCAATTTTACTTTCAGCATTTTTTGGTTCTCCACCTGATTTTTAATTAGGTGGTTAGGTCCAAATTGATGGAGCATTGTAACCAATTTTCAAGAAATAACTATCATTAAATCTTTGTGTTGAAGAATACATACCTCCAAAGAAGTATACTTATTCACTATTTTGGTTTCCAATTCTACAAGCAGAATGATAACATCTTTAAAGTGGTGGCTCTCCTTTTACATGTAATTTTTACCACTTAGCTTTTAGACCTTTTAAATAGACATAATAGACATCGTTAGTAGCTACAGCTGTGTCTTTTTCTTCATCAAACATCATTCCTCCGAACATAACGTAGGTAGATTTTGGATGAAGTATTTTTGTGAGTGTGTACCCCGAACGAGCACTAGGGACTTCTTCTCCCTCTTATTGTATTTTCTTCCAAATTAATGGTTTAGGCTAATGAAGGATAAGGGTTTTGGAAAAGAAATGCTTACCATTTGAACGACTTTTACTGATTTTAAAAATACGGTTCTTTTCCTAAAAAGATAAATTAAGTTATAAATATTAAATTTCTCTGGTATTTATAATTCAAATTTCAGGTGGTTTCAAATATAAACATTTGATTGGTTAATAATCTTTATAATAATTTAAATTTACATCCGAAATAGGAATTTTTTAATACTAAAATTTAAATTAGTAAAATCGTTAAAATTTAAAAAATTTAAATATCATAAAACCTTATGTTTTATAAATATTATTATGAACAAAAAATGAAATTGATCAAGAATCAATAATGTTAAGGATAAGAGTTTTACTAATTTTCAAACATTATTTTTATAAGTTATTTATTTTTTTCCTAAATTAATGAATTAGGTTCTTATTAATTTCTTTATTGCTTATCTAATGCTAAATTTGAATTATTTTCTTATGACTTAAAAATCCGATTATTATTAACCATAAAGGTGTCACTATCCTGTTTTTCTTATTTACTAGAGTTAGATTTTTCTAGTTGATTAAACATTTCATCATTAACTGACTTTGAACATTTTCGATTTACTAATGTTTATTTACTGGAATTAAATTCTTTATTTACAGATTTAACTTCCCATGACCTGTTTTCCTTTTTATCGTCATTTTTATAGATTTCTTTTTATACTTTTAAATCAAAAGTTTATTATTATTCTTCGTTGTCGTCCAATCTCTTTGAAATCACTGGAAAAGCACTTTTAATAGTGTTGTAAAGTGGTTTATTAATTTATTCTAATTTATCTTTATTCGAAGATATTATTTAACTATAAAATAGTTATTTTTTAGTTTGTTTTTTAATATTATTTTGAGAATTTTATAATTAAAGCTCTTCGATATAAGTCGGCATTACAGGAATTATTCCAGATTCTATTTTAGAATGATATTATGACTTTCGTTTTATTTAAGAGTTTTGTTAATTTGAGATTATTGAGTTTTGGGTTTGCTTTTAATTATTCAAATAATTTTATTAATTATTTAAATTCTCATTTTAATTATAACTAAAAATAGTATTAATTTATAAAGATAAATGTTTACAATTTGTTTTTTTATTTTTTCACAGTTTATTAATCTTATTAATTATATTAAAATTAAGCTTATTATTCTTATTATTACTGTTAGAGAAAGAATGACTAAGCAGCTTATTAATTTTAACCTTAATAAAAGGGCTTAGAACTTTATTATAATTATGGGTATTAAGGTAATCCTGTTTGATGTTGAAAGCTCGGCTAAAATATTTAATAATTCAATGAATAAGTATACATAGTTTTAAAAGTT
>Ga0115001_10002440_pt1 | contig 14197 bp, 13 predicted proteins | sample ArcticOcean_MG_C_12_FD_89869 | JGI IMG/M metagenome (GOLD analysis project Ga0115001, IMG submission 89869) | Marine microbial communities from western Arctic Ocean - ArcticOcean_MG_CB8_130 | ecosystem: Environmental > Aquatic > Marine > Oceanic | place: Arctic Ocean: Canada Basin | collected... | reverse complement strand
ATATGAAGAAAGTCTTGTCAAAATTGCCGAATCCTATTATGAAGGTTATTGTGATGGATATGGTGCTAGAAACGCAGTTGAGATTTCTCAACAACCCACATTTACTAAGTGGGATGATATGGTTAATCATATATTTGTCGAGACAGGCGGGTGTAAGCCATTTGCTTCTGAAGGGATCAATTATCGTAAAAAACATAAAGCGTGTATTTTGCGATCTGTAGATGATACAACATTCTATGACGATGACTTAAGTGATATCAATCGAGTAGATTATACGTTGGCAGGGCAAAGTGGGGATCAATGTGTTGATTCATCTGGAAACCGACAATTATTGAATCCGGACCTGAAACATATATATTTGTATAGAGTAAAAAAAGATGGAAAGAAAAAAACATGGATATGGTATGGCGAATATACAATCATAGATAAGGCAACCAAGCAACATATTGGAAAAGATTCTTTTGCGAGGAAAATTATAAAAATATCATTGGTGCGAAAAATTAGATCATAAAAAAACAATTTTAAAAATAAACAAAATAAACAAAAATTTAAAACAAAACAGATAGTATATTCATTTTTATTCTGTATTTGTTGTTTTTGCCTTGTAATTTGAAATTTATTACAAATAATATAGTATTAAAAGAAACATTGTGGGTCTTTGATACGTTTTAACTATCATTTGGATTAGTGTATATTTCAAAATATATGGTTAATCATTGGATTACAAGAGTAAATGATGGTGAAAATTTCTGGAATTCCGACAGATACTCTGTTTGGGGTATTTCAGATACTGTCCACAAAATAGTTGAAAATTCCATAGAACCTGGCGACATTATATGGTTTGTGAAAAATAAGGCTTATGGAGGCAATATAGTAGCATTTGCAACATTTCACGAAGAAATACTTCGGGGAGATGGTATTACACTTGGACGACTGAGTAATGATGATTTTAAATGGAAAGAAACTGGATGGGTATCCAATTATCTTTTAAAATACAAATCAAGAGTAAATGTTGAAGTTGAAGAAATAATTAAGTTAGATATGATGGGAGCAAGTTCTATGCGCCGTTCTACTTCTGAAGAAACACACAAAATGCTTTCGAGATTAAATGTGGATTTAGATGCAATTTATCTAGCATTTTCTTAACTGAATTTAAAAAAACAAAAACAATAGAAAAAACAAAAACAATAGAAAAAACAAAAAAAAATTTAAAAACAAAAAAAATAGTATAATAAATGAATATACTATCTTTTTTTTGTATAACAAATGTATTTACAAATGTATTTACACAAATATCATATAAACATCCCAAACCGACAGTATTATACAATTCATTATCAAAAAATTTAAAGGAAACTAGGCATAATTTTTATACGTTAAATATGGCAAAATATGAGCATAGATATATAGTTGAAAAATTACATAATAATAGTATTAAAGTAAAGACGACTTTATTAGAAAAAAAAATGATGAATCGTAGAAAAACGGATTATATGTTTGCAAGGCATCGACGTATGATTAGTAATATACATCACAAGAGTATACTAAATTTAAATAGATTAGAATATACACGTGAAATGACATCAAATCATTTATCACAATTAAAAGAAGACCACAAGGAAACATTAAATCGATTAAATATGATTGACAATTTAACAACAGATATGTATAATGACAGATATGAAAAACACATGGATGATATGAGTATATATTATAGGAGATACAAAGATAAAAGAGAGGAAATAAAAGATACAATTAATAATATATAATTATAATTCTTATATTATAATGGATGTATCAAAAAATAGATTGGGTATGCCAACTGAAGGAGATAAGGAATATTTTAACAAAATGAGAAATATGAATATTAATATTAATCCAGGATTACCCATTGAAAAGGCACCTGGAATGAGGAAAAAATCTAAATTGACCAAATCTAAAAGTCCTCGTAAAAAGACCAAATCTAAAAGTCCTCGTAAAAAGACCAAATCTAAAAGTCCTCGTAAAAAGACCCCTACTAAAAAACAGTTAATGTCAGATATGTATAAAAGGGCAAAAAAAGATATACCATTCTTAAAAAATCCTAAAAACAGGAAAGAATATGTACAAAAATTAAAAACTATTCCTATGAAAAATTTAAGAAGCATGAATCCGATGGATGTTGTAAACTATGTTCCACAATTGTCTCAAACACAAAATTTACAGCATAGTGATTTGGGAGAATCATTGGTTAGAACTAATAGAAGAAGTATTGATAGACCTAGAATTTAAATAAAAAATATTTATATTATTTTTTATTTGTCGTTTTATTTTTTAATGTTTATTTTTGAATTTTCTGATACATATCATCAATAATATCTCTAATATTTCTGCCATGAATCATGATATCATTGTCACTAATGCACATATCAATTATCATATTTTCATCTTTTTCTCTTTTCGATTCATAAATATTCCAGTATTTTTTGAAATCTTTTACAATATACTTCTTATAGGGATAAACAATCTTATACTCTCCAAGGTTTGCCCACAATGTTACAGAATTGCCGTTTTCAAGCATTTCAATCATTTCTTCAAGATAATCATTCCATTTTTTCGATGATGGCATATCAACATATTTGTTTACATAACCATCAAAGAACTTTTCATTTTTTCCAAGTGTGGCGAACCAATTAGCCATTGTGCGTGTAAATCCATTAATATCTTTTTCTGTGCCATCATTCATATCTGTGATTTCATCGTAAATATCATCAATGTGTTTTACAATACTCCTGTTTTCAAAATACACTCGCTTCATTGTTTTTTTGACATCATTTGCAAAATTTTTTTCATCTGTGAATCCTTTGTTTTCGTATTTGTTGATTTTTGCATCGAGTCGTTCAATTTGTGCATCTTTGTCAATCTGGTGCATGCGCCATGTCTTTTGAATCTTTGTTGCCATCATGGACTTCTTGAGATTGCGAATGATGGCGATTTTCTTGGAGTAGGTTACAAAGTTGGTCATTTTGTTTGGAAGTTTTAGGCGATGTGCTGTATTCTTTTTTATACTACAAAAAATATTAAAAATTTCAAATTACTATGGGAAAACAGGTGTAAAAAATTTATTATGTTTATTATGTTTATTAAATTGTTTATATAATTTTCATAATTTCTTCTGTTAAATCTGATAAATCTGTTTTTTCTATTTTATCATAATCAATTTTATCTTCCATATTCCCATATAATTGTGGCTGTATTCCATTAACTTTTATTGGATATGCCCAATGACTTGTTGTTCTTTGTTCTTCAAAATATTTTAATCTTTTTTTTTGCATTGCAGGTGTATTTTTTTTTCCATCTTTTGGTAAATATGAAACATATTGGATGTATCTTTCTTCATCATTTGGTTCACCTAATTGATTTTGATGAAATGTTCTTGAATCCCAAATGACCAATGAACCTGCAGGAATATCTAATGTCATTCTTTTTTCTTTATGTCTTTCCAAATAATCATGATCAATAAGATGCCAATTTTTATTATCATTTATTTCCATTTCTTTGAAATATTCTTCGTGTAGTTTATGTGTTCCTTTCCATGGAACAAATGTTTTTTCTTTATTATCTGTAAAACTTACAAATCCTTGATAGCATTTTAATGATGAATCATTAGGTGCTTGGTCTGTATGAGTCCAGTTTTTGTTTTTTTTCTTTGAATCTTTTGAAAGATAACAACAACCATCAAATGATACTACGAGTTCATCTGTATCCCATAAGTGTTTATAAATATCTTGAATATTTTGATTTGTTCTTACTTTCCAAGCATGTCTAGTATGACCTGATCTGTGATATTTATAAATTCCATTTGGATCGTATTTTTTATGAAATGTTTGATGATTTGGTATTGTTTCTTGCCATGTTTTGAAATCTGCAAGATATTCTTGAACTTGCTCTTCTGAAAGAATATCTGGGATAATGCAGTATCCATCATTTTCAAGATCAGATTTGATCTGATCTAAATCCATTTGTAGAACTTTGTTGCTTTGCTACTAAGTTTGCCCTGCTACTAAGTTTGCCCTGCTACAGGCTTTTAAGATACTACACATAATTATTTAAATTTTCAAATTACTATGAGAAAACATATTAAAAATTTATTATGTTATTATGTTTATTATGTTTATTTCTTTTGTGTCAATATTTTTTTTCTATTTGCTTCTGTATCTGTATTCCATCTCCCAGTTTTTTCATTAAATATTTGTTGTTTACCATTTTTTGGATCATTTCTTTTCTTAAATGTTTTAATTGATTTTGAACTTTTTGGTGTTTTAAACAAGTTGCTTGGAACAGACACAGTAACCAATTTCTTTTTAGTTTCAATATTTTTCGTTTTTGGTTTTACAGATTCATCATAATCATTTAATACTTCATCAATATATTTTTGATATTTTTTGATTCCGTAAAACTCATATAAATCTGTTATTGTTTGTTGGGGAACATTGATAGAACTTGCTACTATTGGTTCATTTTTCACCATTTTACCAGAACAATATTGAGTAATCAAGAATATAAATTTAATAATTTTAGTATCAAACATTTTTTTTAACATTAATCCATCTGTTTCACCAATCTGCGAATACATTGTCATATCTAAAACACCTTTTTGATTGCTTTTTTTTACATATTCATAATTATATCCTTCAACTCCGCCACCATAATTTATTACAAATTTGTCAATATTTACTGTATCTGGTGCTAATTTACTTTTCATAATTGCTTTTTCACCATATTCTTTATACTGAAATCCCTTTTTATTTGCATCATAAAACCATTTTATTTTATTTCCACTCCATTCTACAATATTCCTTTCATCTAAACCGGTCTTAAATTTATATTTATTATCACCACTAGTTATTTTTGTCAATATATTTATAGTTATTTCTGTAATTAACATAGGTAAATAATCTAAATCATAATTTAATTTAACATTAGTAGATTCATATATTTTCCCATTAAATATACTCTTTGTATTACAATACGATTTATCTCCATTTTTTTGATAAACATAATAATCAACTGCTGGAAAATAATTGATATATTCTACTTGTTTAGATTTCTGATCGTTTGAATATATGTAATTAAATGCTCCATATTTTTTAAGGACTTGCCATACTTGTCCCTGACGAATTTGTATCAGGGTTTGTTTGCCATTTTTTTCTTTTCTGTAACCAAAATTAAATGTTTTTAAGAAATTGTCTTCTTTGAATATAGCCTCAGCTGGTTTCTTCCAACCAGGTGGATGAATAAATACTAAATATCCATTATCTGATAACATATAATATGATTTCATTACAAAATTAGGCCATATAACATTACCACTAGATTTTCCAGAAGCATCCTTAGGGGTGTTGTATGGTGGGTTTCCCATAATAATATGAAACTTCATATCAGGATTGTATTCTTTTTCAATAAATGATTTATCATATATATTTAATTTATATTGACCACTTCCATCAATTCCACAAAATACTTTGTTTAGGATAAATATACTTTTTTCACTGATTTCTACCATATAGATCATTTTTTCTAAAATGTACTTGCGACGTTTTTCTTCATCTGATTGCCAATGCTCTAACCCATCCATTAATTTAAGATAAGCAATTACTGGAAAATTTCCAATACCTACTGCTGGATCTAACCATTTTAGATTTGGATTTGTCCAAACATCCGGTGGTAATTCGTTTAACATGTCTGTGACAATTTTAATAGGTGTAAATACTTCACCTTTTTCTTTCCTTTCTTTGTCTTTTGGTGCAAGATTATTATTAATATCTTCTAATAATTTATCTGGATCACGAATACCATAATATTGTTTCTTTTGCGAAAAGATGATTTTTTCCATATACGAAATATCTTTTGCATCAGTTATTGATTTAATTATTTTATCAACTACATATTCCGAATATTCTTCATTTTCATCTCCACCCAAACGACCATTTAAAATTTTTAAAAACATACTCTTAGATGTTTCATCGCTAAATACTGTATTTTTAAGTTTACTTATATCAGACATAATTACTACATTTTGATTTTTCTTGTATTCATTCAATAATATACATTTAGAGTTTCCATCTAAATAAAGTGTAAATATATTTAGTAATGATATTAGTTCAGCAACTAATTCTGCTGCTAATTTTTCAATAGGTATTTCTACAATTGTTTTCTTTTCTTTTTCAAACTCTTTTTTATCTTTTTCAGAAACTTTTTCTTTTTTCTTTCCAGGATCTATTTTTTCTTCAGCTTCTTCAATTAATATTTTTTTAGATTTACTTGAAAATTTTATTAGTCGTAGTTGAGTTTCAATTTGACTAATAAATGTCGGAGAAAAACTGAAATGTTCTGTAATTTTTTTAATACTCTCTACATCTTGGTCCCAAGCATCATACATTTTGTTAAATAGTTCATTAATTATTTCATCTTTATTATCAACTTCATTAATGATATCTCCATCAATATCAATTAAATCGATGATTTGTCTATATTCATTTACTTTATCAGATCCCTGTTTAGCATAATTAATATTTTCACTAAACAAGTTTACATTTGTCATTGCTCTTTGTGGATTTAAATCAACCATGAAACCCCATTTCTTCTGATTACAATAACCATTGTCACCACATTCTGGTTCAACTACTTCTGTCATAGACCTGAATAACATTTGAAATATTGCATCAGTGCTTTCAATACTATTCCACATTGCTACAATATCAACATTCCTCAATGAAATACCTAATTGAAGACGATTGCCAGTTAAAATAATTAAATTTTTCCGATTGCCTTTTTTACCCATGATTATTTCATTTTCAAGAGTTTCTATTTCTTTTTTGATTTTATGTGGATCTTTCATATATGTTACAAACTCATTAGATACACCACCCTTAACTTCAACAGCACAATAATAATGGTATGCTTCTGGTTGGTTTTTAAATTCTGAATCATTTAATATTTGTAGTAATGCTTTTACTTTATCTTCTATTAATCCATTTGAACCAACAGGTAAGAACCATAGTTGACTCGTTACTCTACCTAATTGCATAGTTCTACACTTTCCTTTGCACATATCTTTAATTCTTGGAATAATTCCTTTCTTTTTGTAAAAATCTTGTTCTTCATAATTCATAGATTTATCAGGTTTTCCAAAATAATATCTCAACATTTCATATATTTGAGCGGAATTTTCAAATGACCCATTTTTTGTCATAAATAATTTGGCCATATCAAATCCATATTCTGTATTACCTACTTTGCTCTTTTCCATATTTAATTTATCTTTGTGCCATAATGATGTAATTAAATGTGGTTTTGGATAAACTGAATATGTTTCTACTAAATTTTGTAAAATATCTTTCCCAGATTTATCACCTCTCCATTCTAATGCATTATTATAAACTTGTCCGAATCTCTTTTTAATTGGATTATCTAGAATAGTTGTTTCATTTAAATTTTTCATAATATTAATATCATTTATATCCCACGTCAATTTACAATTTGGTTGAATATTATATATTTTTAATGGTTTATTGTATGTGGCTGTAACATATACTTTTGGTATTTTTTTCCCAAATGTTTCTAACATTTTTAGAATTTGAATTGATTTTTCAGTACTCATTCCAAAATGGGCTTCGTCTAAATACATTATTTCTATATTTTTCTTGATTTCTTCAAACATGCTATTGATTAGTTTCTTAATTGATTCGATTTTTTCATCCCCTTCTTCACCTGATTTAGCCCATCCAAGTTTTTGTTTTGACATAATGATAACATTATGTTTTGTTTTATCTAAATCACTCGAATTTATCTTTTTTTGAAAAACTTTATAACCTATATTATTGTTTTGAAAATCAATATGATTTTCAAAAATATCTGTATATTCTGAAAAAGTTTCATTTGGTGCAGGTGTAATCATCAAGAAATTTAACTTTTTACCTTGTGGATGTTTAATATCATATTCTTTTACATATTCTAGTATTGATCCTGCCATAATATATGATTTACCTGATCTTGGGATTGCTCCCACCAAAACACCAGATTCTTTCTTATTTACAATTAGATCATTAATAGTATCAATAAATAGTTTTTGATGGAATCTTGGAATAAATGGTTGTTTTAAATTTTTTAGATAATTGGTTTCAAATAATTGAATATCTTCACTTGTTTCAAAATAATCATATTGTGAAAGAAGCTCTCTTAGTTTAAAATAATATTTATGAAGGTCTTGGGAATCATATATGTTTTCATATTTTCCACCTGGGTTAATATATTTAATTAATATATCACTTGATGAATTTTGAGCTTTAAATTTTTCAATCGCTTTTTTCTTATCATTTACAAATAAATATATATGAATATTTCTATTTTGTTTTTTATGAAAATCAACTAAAGCACATAATTTACCAACATCATAATTTGCGATACCTTTTTCTTTTTCATAATATTTTACAGAAATTAAATAAAGATCTTCAACATCTTTTCGCGTATTCAAAAATGTAATATCAGAATACCCACCACTATTTCCACTCCTGACACTATCTTGTAAATATCCATTAATGAAACCTTGACCTCCATTTGAATTTATGATTTTATTCCAAAATTTTTTATCCAGTGAAATATGTTTTTCATTTGCATTATCATCAAAATGTGTTGTAAAATCATCATTTGTTGGTTTTAATGTTAAATCTGTTAAACCATACTTAATACACAAATCCCATAATCTTTCATAATAGAAACCCCTCGTAGAACGATCAATTAAATCTTCATCAATTGCTAATTGATCTGACGGGGGGTCAAATGTTATTTCATTCAAGATATCTTCAAAATTGGAATGTTTTTTAATTCCACCCTGTATGAATTCTAAAATGGATTCACTCGCGATTCCTTTATTTTTCGGAGGCATTTCTTATATTATCAATATTATTTTTAAATCGATTTTTTCAAATTTTAAAAAACATTATTTTATTCTAATCGATTTTTGATTTCGTGTATGTCTTCTTTCATATAGGATATATCATTTCTCAAAATGCTTAAATCATTATGTATATCATTTATAATATTATGATTTAATTCAACCTTTTTTTCTTGAGCATATACTTTTAGATCTAAAACATCTAATTTTTCGGCATGCTGTCCCATTTTAAAGATTAAACCACCCACAGAAATTAATCCACCCACAAGTGGTAAAAATTGTTGTAAATTTACACTCATCCGATTAATATATTGTAGAAAATAAATATATATATATATTATAAATGACCGAATTGAGTATTATACATGTATTGTTTGTGATTGTGGCATTTTTGCTATATCATCTGAGTATATCTGGCAGTGGGTGTAGTGGTTGTGGTATACGAAATGGTTTTAGGGTTGGAGGTCAATCGCTTACATTAGAGTATATAAGAGGACAACAATATGATTATGGTATTGATGTTTGTCCCAAAGATCCTATGCAAGTGGTTGGTATAGGATCGGGTGCAAATGATGTTTGTACACCTAAAGGTCAGGGAGCAGATTCTACATTGAATGATTGCGATAGTTGTATAGAAAGATTAAATACATATTTTGAACTTTGTCCTGATGATAATTTAAAACGTAAATATAATGGTCAACAATTTGGTATACGTCATTATTGTCCGGGTACTTTTATACATTAAATATAAGTCATCCTTTATTTTATCTAATTCTTTATCTAATTTAATATTTGAGTTAATATAATTTTACTTTATTAATTTGAAAGTTTTAAATAATTATTCAATAATAAATTATTTACAGATATAATCATGCCTCCAATTATTCTGATTGAATACGATGAATATGATATTGAAAAAACAGATAATGAACAATTATTTATAAATATTGTAATCTGTATCATTTGGACATTTTATATTTATGAAGTGTGCATGTTTATTAATAGAACATTTATAAGACGATAGATCTGTTTGATGGATTCAATAGATTAGAATCTGTAATATTAGACCATTTCGGCATCCACATATATGGTATATTATATGAACCACTATAATATTTATCATAAATATGTTTATACATATCACTTTCCTTCATACCATATTTTTTTTGTGCATATTCTTCAATTATTTCATACCATGGTTTTTCAAATGATGATACACCATCTGAAAACCCATCTTTTCTTCTCCAAACAACATCTTGGGGTAAATCATTTTCAAATGCCGTTCTCAATAAATATTTTTCCATTCCATCTTTAACCATTTTTTTACTTGGATCAATTGACATATAATATTCCATAAATGTTTTATCAAAAAATGGGACTCGAATTTCTAAACCTGCTCCAGCAGTTGTTTTATCCCCTCTTAAAACATCAAAATATTGTACATCCTGAATCAATCGTATACATTCATCTTGAAATGATTCGGGATCTGGTGCATTATGAAAATATAAATATGAACCAGATGCTTCATCTGCTCCTTCACCACTTAATACAATCTTGATATCTGTATTATCTCTAATGTATTCAGATAATAATAGCATAGGGACTGATGCTCTAATAGTTGTAATATCATATGATTCAATCTGATATATTGTTCTTTCAATAGCATCTAACATTTGTGTTTCATTTACTAAAACAATTGTATGATTTGTATTTAAAAATTTAGCAACATTTTCGGCATGATATAAATCCGGCGATCCATTTAATCCAATTGAAAATGTTGCTAAATTTTTAATCTTTTTACTCATAATTGATGCAATAATACTACTATCTAAACCACCAGATAATAAACATCCAATAGGTCGTTCTCCATCAATCCTTTTTTCTACACTATCTATTAATAACTTTTTGATATTTTTAATACTATCTGTTTTATCATAATCAATAGGAAAATTGAGATTGTAATATTTATGTGTTTGTAAATCGTTCATATCTATATCATAAATACTATATGATCCAGGTGGATAAAATTTGATGTTTCGATTTAAATTGTATAAACATTTCATTTCAGATGAAATACTAAATGTATCGCCTTCATGATAATAATATAAACTACGAATACCGAACGGATCATGTCCAATAATAATTTGTTTTTTTAAACCATCATATAATACAAAACTAAATACACCATCTAAACTATTACATAATTCATTTAGCGTCATAATTTCATACAAATGTAAAATAATTTCACAATCACTATCTGTTTTGAGTACAATATTATATCTGGTTGCTAATTCTTTATAATTATATATTTCCCCATTACACATTAATATATTATTATTATTTTGTAGTGGTTGATCGCTCTTGTTATTTAACCCATTAATGGATAATCTATGAAATATAAATTGTAATACATTATTTAAATAATATATTGATAAATATTTTGTATTATCTGGTCCCCTGTGTTTACATAGATTACCATTTTCTTTAAATTTATCATGATTATAATCATTTATTGTTTTTATAAAAAATATACCACACATTTATATATGATTTAAAATATAACTTTATATAATTTGAAAAAAATAAATAATAAATATTATTAAAAGTATAAAAATGAATCAAGTAAATCGCCATGTTGCATACAAAACGCGTCAAGTAAATAATGTATTAGATTTTCTAAAAGATAGTCGTGTATCTCAACCAAATTATATTGGAACTGATATGCCATTCTTTATGAAAAATAATAATAAAGCATTTGGTATTGGATATAATGATATCCCTGAAATGCCAGAAGGATTAAATCGTAATATTCAAACAATGTTTAAACTAATTGGAAATCCATTAGTTGAAATTTATATTGGTGATTGGACAATTATGTCATTAAATCAATGTATTGATGTTTATAATAATTATTGTAATAATGGTCAAACAAAAGTATTTGATATTGGATATATGTATATTGGTATGGGTCATATTAAAATGCTATCATGTGATTTAGAAAAACATATCTTATTTTATAGGATTGATGGAGGTGGTGATGGTTATGCCCGGGATTATAATCGATACAAAATCCTAAATTATAATCCAACAGATTATGAATTTATGTATTTCACAGATTTTGTAAAAGCAACAAAATTAGAAATTAATTTATAAAAAAATTAATTTGAAATTAGATATATAAAATATAGCATCTATATAATAAATAACATGAGCGCTTCACAAGTAATGATCATGAACTATCTTCTGCTAAACAACATTAACAGTGAACCTGTATTTGTTGAACCAAAACACAAACGATTTAAAAATATTCATTCTCACATTAATACTCATGTTTCATTTAAAAATGTTAATCAAAAAATGAGGAAATTCCATAATATTAAACAACCTGGACACGATGTCCAACGATTCGGTCATAAATAAATTATTTGAATTTATATTACATTATATCATCATATAAATTTTCTATTTCATTAAAACGCACGCGTTCATTATCTGGATTATATTCTTCCATATCACCGTAAAAATCATAGTTTGGATTTCTACCTCTGAATTCATATGTTGGTTCTTGTGGAAAATAAAAATGTTGTAAATATTCAGATAAACCATCATCTCTATTTCTATTTGTATTACGTAAATATCTTTGATGATCTAAAAATCTTCTTCTACTTTCTTTGAGTGTTTTAGGTTTTTTATGAGTTCCATATCTTTTTTTTGTTAAATTTCTATTTTGTCTTGTGTGTCTACCTCTTATTCTTCTTTGTATTTGAGTTGCTAATTTATCTATTCTTTGTGTTTCCATTAATTTTAAATCTGGATTACTTGGTTCACTATCAATACTTTTTGATTTTTCTCTTTTTCTTTTTTTAGGTGTTCCAGTACCTCCTTTTTTCTTTTTAGTGAATTTTTTTCTTTTCTTTTTTCCACCTTTTTTTTTACCTCTACCAACCATTGCTACTGTTGCACAATTTTCAATAGGTGTAAATATTATAAATGGTCCCATTATTAATCTACCATTATTAAATATTTTAATTTGCTTATTAAATGTAAATTCTAACCAATCAAAAAAATCGGTCTGTTTACTTTCACCTGTATTTGTTAAATTATCAACAAAATAAGTAATTCTAGAAATTATATGTAGTGCTTGAAAAATATATGATTGATTTGATAATATTTCAATATTGCGTTTATCATATAATTTATCTAAATCAATAATTATTGATAATTGATGTCCCCTATGAGGTGCTACATTATATCCAAATGGTATAACAATATATTTAGTATCTTTTTTAGGAAAATCTTTTGCTGGAAATTTTTTTAAAAAAGGCAATATAATATTATTTAATATAGATAAACTAAATATTTGAACAAATCTATCATAATATAAATATTGAATGTTGGGATTATCTATTATATTATTATCCTTTAATAATATTTTATTTCCATATAAATCAAATACTGGTATTAGTTTTTTCCATTGCTCGATATGATTTGTTTGTTTCCAGTCTACATCATATCCAGTAATATTATAAAATTGAGATGTTGAATGTATTATATCTGTAAGATATTCTGCAGATAAAGCAACACAAGAATTTTCTGGATAAATAGAAGTATCTAACTTAATAGATAAATTTATTAATAAACTATTATATTCTTTTTCTGTAATAAATATACCAAAAAAATGATTTGCATGTAAACTATTTGTATCAATAGGTATTTCTTCTTGTTTTATAGCCCTACTTTGTTCTAAAAAATCTAAATTTGTTTGAATATCATCTTCATCAGAATCAAATGATTCATCCATCCCCATTAATTCATCCATCCCTACTGATTCATCCATCCCCATTAATTCATCCATTATATATTATATAACAAATATTTAAAAAAAACAAATAGTATATTATAAAATGTTTGATGTTGATTTTGTTCAAAGAGTTAAAGTTGCCGGATTATTCGTTTTACAATTTTATAAAATTGTTACCGGTACTATGTTGACATTATTTATACCACAAAATTGTGATGGACAAATATGTAGTTTTAATGATAATTTAGAAAATGATAATAGATATCATAAATTAACATTGAGTTGGAATGCATTAACTATGATGAGTTTTTTTGTATTATATATATTTGAACTTAAACGTGAAAATTGGTCAATCAGATACTTAGATATTGATAACAATAAACCAGATAATGCATTAAAAAGTGTTATTGTATTAGAAAAAGCATTAGACAAACATATGGATTTACTAAATTTATATTATT
>Ga0115001_10002433_pt1 | contig 14225 bp, 13 predicted proteins | sample ArcticOcean_MG_C_12_FD_89869 | JGI IMG/M metagenome (GOLD analysis project Ga0115001, IMG submission 89869) | Marine microbial communities from western Arctic Ocean - ArcticOcean_MG_CB8_130 | ecosystem: Environmental > Aquatic > Marine > Oceanic | place: Arctic Ocean: Canada Basin | collected... | reverse complement strand
TTTTAGATATGGCTAACTCATCTGATATGGGTAATGACGTTAGTGGTAAGACCAATGATTTTACTGTTGGTGGTGGAACAGTTACACAAATGGAAGACACACCTGATAATAATTTTTCTACTTTAAATCCTTTAAATGCTTTTTATACTAATTCTACATTTAGTAATGGAAATACTACATTTGCATCAGGCTCATCATACTCAGGTACAACAGCAAATATTCTTTTAAGTACTGGTAAATGGTATTGGGAAGGTAAACCAATTAGTAAAGATGGAGATGGTGATAATTATGTTTTTGGTATTCAAGGTCAAGATTCAACAGCAACAAATCAATTTGTTGGTAGTCAATCAACTGGTTATCAAATTTATGGTCCAAATGGAAACCTTTATAATAATAATTCACAAGCAAGTTATGCTGCTGCTTTTACTGCTGGAGATATTATAGGTGTAGCTTTAGATTGTACAAACTATAAATTATATTTTTCAAAAAATGGAGTATGGGCAACTGGTTCTGGTGCTTGGGGTAGCTCAACATTTGATGCAGCAGTAGGTGCTAAAACAATTACTGCTCCAGCTTTAGTAACTCTAGGTGGTTATTATCCTAGTCAAACATTTTGGACAGGAAATAGTGGTACTTTTTCAATGAACTTTGGCAACGGACATTTTGGAACAACAGCAGTATCTAGTGCTGGTACTAATGCTTCAGGTAACGGAATATTTGAATATGACGTACCAACAGGTTATACTGCACTCTCAACAAAAGGATTAAATTCATAATGGCTTATACAACTATACCAAAATCAACAGCTTATTTTAATACTAAACTTTATTCAGGTACAAGTGCAATACAAACTGTATCAGGAGTAGGTTTTGAGCCATCATGGATATGGACTAAATCAAGAACTAACGCAGGTAATCATAGAGTTGTAGACCAAGTAAGAGGTTTAACTAAATATATAAGAACAAATGGTGTTAATGTAGAACAAACTTATACAAATGCTATTACGGCAGTTAATTCTGATGGTTTTGTTTTAGGTGCAGATACTTCAAATGATTTTAATTTAAATGGTCAAAATTATGTTTCTTGGAATTGGAAAGCTAATGGACAAGGTTCTTCTAATACAGATGGTTCTATTAATTCTACATACACATCAGCTAACACAACATCAAAATGTTCAATAGTTAAGTGGGTAGGTACAGGTGCTAATGCAACAGTAGGTCATGGACTTGGAGTAATTCCTTCATCAGTATGGGTAAAAAATCTTGATTCAGGAGAAGATTGGACAGTTTGGCACAAAGGACTGGCAGGAACACATTATTTAGTTATGAATAGTACTGCTGGAGATGCTAATGGTGGAGCAGGTGCATGGAATGGCACAATTCCTGATGCAAATGTTTTTTCATTAGGAACTTGGAATTCAACAAATAAAGCTAGTAGTAATATGATTGCTTATGTTTTTGCAGACGTTCAAGGCTATTCAAAAATAAATCGATATAGCGGAAACGGAAATGCAGATGGTTCATTTATTTATACAGGACATAAACCAGCTTTTGTTATGATTAAATGTGCGTCTCATCCTAGTCTGGAATGGAATATATGGGATAACAAAAGAAACCCTTTGAATGTTGCTGACAAAGTATTATGGGCAAACACAACTAATACAGAAGCAGAAATAGCATACGATTATGATATTGATATGCTTTCAAATGGTTTTAAAGTTAGAACAGCAGACTCAAGACTTAATGCAAATGGTTACAATTATTTCTATTGGTCTTTCGCAGAAGAACCTTTAGTTTCAACAAATGGACAACCAGCTACAGCTAGATAATGGCTAAGAAATTTAAAACAGATACAGTCGTACATGAAAAAATAAAAAAAGGAACAAGTATAGGAAGAAGACCTAATATGAGTTCTATGAATAAAAATAAAAAAAGAAATTTAAAATTATATAAGGCTCAAGGAAGATAATATGAAAAAAAAATCAACCATAGAAGTTAAACTAGATTATATTCATAGAGAAATAAAAGACTTAAAAAATGAAAGTAAATCTCTTCGTTCAGATATAAATAAAGGTAAAGGTGCTATTTGGTTGTTAACTATGTTGGCTTTTTTAGTTACAGGTACATTTAAATATTTTGATTAATTATGATATATAACGTAAAAAGAAAGAATATGAAAAAAATAAAAAGAAAAAAATATGCAGCTGGTGATGAAGCGAGAAAGTTTGAAAACATTCCTACAGCTTCTCAACCTCAACAACAAAAATTAGGAACTAATCAAGAGTTTGCTGACAGATATGTTACATCTCAAATTACTTCTCCTGAATTAGCTACTTCAGCTACACAAAATTATACAGCCCAAAATTTACAAACAGATGAATTATTAACTGGTACTACAATGAATGCACCTACAGATTTAGGAGCAACTTCAATTACTGGTCAAAGTATAGCTACACCAACTACAGGAACATCTACACAAGTAGCTACTCCATCATCTTTAACTGCAGCTCAAATGACAGCTCAGACAGGAACAGCTCAAAGTAGTACTGCTCAAAGTGGTACAGTAAGTTCACAATCTCAAGTAGGTGCAATTACAGGAACATTATCAGGTACTACAATAGGTGCTTCAGCAACTCCAACAAGTTCAGCAATAGCACAAGCAGCACAAGGACAATTATCTACAGGAGCTTTAGCTCAAGTAGTAAGTGGAACTGCAGCAACAGTTAATGGACAAACTGCAACTTTACCTGCTGATATACAAGCAGCAGTTGCAAGTAATCCTGCTCAAATTACAGCTACAATTATGAGTCAGCCAACAGCAGTTCAAGCTTCAATTGCTTCCCTACCAACAGATGCTTTAGTATCTACACAAATTAATACTTTACTAACTGGTATTGATACTGGAACTATTCCAATATGGGCAAGAGGTGCTGTTGAAAATGTTGAAAAGAATTTAGCAGCTAGAGGTTTAAGTAAATCTACAATAGGTAGAGATGCTTTAGTAAATGCTATTATACAAAATGCTTTACCAATTGCTCAATCAAATGCTACAGCCTTACAACAAAGAGCCTCACAAAATTTAACAAATGAACAACAAGCTAGTGTTTTAACAGCACAACAAAATTTTCAAACTCAATTAGTTAATGCTGAGAATGATATGAAAGCTAAGATGTTAACTGGGCAGTATGCTCAAGAAATAGTTAAGCTTAATTCAATGAGTGAGCAACAAGCTATTTTAGCTTCTGCTAACCAACAACAACAAGTAAGACTTTCTAATTTAGCTAATTTACAACAAGCTGGTTTAACTAACGCACAGTTACAATCACAAATGTCTTTAGCTAATTTAAATGTTTCTCAACAAACATCATTAGCAAATGCTCAAACAATAGCAGGAATGGATGTTTTAAATTTAAATAACAATCAACAAACTGCCATATCTAATTCTAATTTATTTAGAACTTTTGAATTACAAAATTTAAATAATAGTCAACAAGCTACTATGCAAAATGCTGTACAGTTAGCGACTATGGATATGACAAATGTTACTAATGCTCAACAAAGAGCTATATTAAATGCTCAATCTTTTTTAAAGATGGATATGTCTAACTTAACTAATGCTCAACAAACTGAAGTATTAAACACACAGAATAGACAACAATCAATGTTAACTGACCAAGCTGCCGCTAATGCTTCTCAACAATTTAATGCAACAAGTGAAAATCAAACACAACAATTTGTTCAAAGTTTAGCATCAACTATTTCAACTCAAAATGCTGCAAGAAATGATTCAATGACACAATATAATATTTCTGAAGCAGATAGAGTTGCGGCTTTAAATCAAGGAAATAATTTAGAGGCTCAAAGATTACAGAATACTTTAAATACACAGATTGGTCAATTTAATGAGCAATTAGATTATAATAGAAATCAATTTAATACTCAAAATTCTTTAGCTATAGAACAAGCTAATGTTACTTGGAGAAGAAATTTAAATACAGCGAATACAGCAGGAACTAATGCTGTTAATCAAGCTAATGCAATGAACTCTTTTAATTTAAGTAATCAAGGATTATCTTTTATATGGCAAGAGATGAGAGATTCTGCTAAATGGGAATATGAATCAGCTCAAAATGCTCAGGAAAGACAAACTAATTTAGCTATTGCTGCTTTAGGAAATGAAGCTGCAGCCGACCAAGGGAGAGCAGATACTCTTAAAACTTTAGGTGGATTTGCAATTGATATTTGGTCTAAGTTGCCTTCGAATAATTAAATAATTAAGTATTGACAATGGTCAGTAATAGTGATATAATAGAAGTAATAAAACTTTATAGAAACTTTGTTAGATATAATAGACTTTCCGATAAAGACATAGCCAAGTCAATTATTCCTTCTTTATCATTAAATCAATTTAATATTTTTAGATACCCTACTACTAGTGTTGCTTATGCATTTACTAACTGGGCATTTTTAAATAAAGAGGTGGAAGAAAGATTCAAGATACGTGGAGTACTTGATAATTTAGATTGGAATAGTGGAGATATTTGTTGGCATATAGAAACAATTAATACTGCACAAGACAAAATAAATGGAATATATAAATGGACAGCTAACAGATTATCGAATGATATAGGAGAAGATAAATATTGTAATTGGATTCGAACAAATAAATCAGGTATAGGAATAAAAAGAATTAATAAAATGAAAATATCAACAGGACTAAAAAAATTTAAATAAGGAATATTATGGGAAGTGTAGCACGAGTAATTAAAAAAGTAACTAAATCAGTAACAAAACCTGTAAGTAAAGCTTTTAAAAGTGTAGCTAAAGGTATATTAAAAGTTGGTAAAGCAACTATGCGTGGGATTGCAAAGGTATCAAATAAATTAGGACCAATAGGTTCTATTGCTTTGGCTATTGCCATGCCTTATGCATTAGGTGGATTAAGTACTATGACTACTGCCGCCATGAATAGTAATTCTCTCTTCCTTCAAAGCATAGGTAATGTTGGTAATGCTATTAGAACTAGTTATAATGCATTTAACTTAGGTATTAAAAAAGGTTTTAATACAATTACTAAAAGTATTACAAAAAGTTTTTCTAATTTTGCTCCTAAAGGAAGTAATAATATATTCTCAAAAATTTCTAAAGGTGCAAGAGATTTATACAAATCAGCTAAAGCTACAATGAAAAAATATACTCCTAAAGTTAGAGATGCTAAAGGTGGAAGTGTAGAATTTTTTGGACAAGATGGAGTAGGTGTTATGTCTAGTACAGATGCCGCTGCTTCTATTCAAAAAGGAACATTAAAAGCTTCTGAATTAGGTAAACAAACTTTATCAGAATCAGGAGGATGGTTTACTAGAGCAAACTCTGTTGGAACTCAAGCAGATAAATATGTAACTGAAACTATTAATAATGCGTACAAAGAAAGATTAAATGGTTTTGGAAGTAATGCAACAAGAATGTTTACAGATGTTAAAAATCAAGCATTAGAATTAGGAACATATACTAATGATGAAGCTATTGGTTCTTTTGTAGAAAATAATTCTGCAACTAAACAGTTGCTTAGTCCTGATTATAAAATTTCTACAAATATTGAAGATTTAACTAAAACAAAAGATTATATTTCTAATGGTCAAGGAGGCTATAAATATACTGGTGATGAAACATTTAAACAACTTGAAATACCTAAGAAAAATCTTACGAGTATAGCTAAAAAAAGTCTTTTAGGATTGAAAGATAAACTACTTGCAGATACTCCAAAAGTTGAATCTAATATAGATATGACTTTAATGGGTAGTATGACTAACGACTCTACTTTTGCTAATGCTTCTTATGGAAGTACAGATATAAAAGGTACAGCAGGTGGTAACTTTATTGCAAAAGTTTTTGGTGAAGCCGCTTCAAACCAAGCAAAAAATTATTATAAAAATATGAATTTATTAGTTTAATACAAATAAAAGGAATTTATTACATGAGCTTATATGAAAATATAAATAAAAGAAAAAAGGCAGGAACTTCAAGACCTAAATCTAAAAGTACAATTACAAAAAAAGCATATGCAAATATGAAAAAGGGTTTTCCTAAAAAGAAAAAATAATATGGCAGAAAAATTACAACAAAATCAATTTGATGAAATAGGTGTTAATCCTTTTAATGCTCCTATTCCAGGAGAATCTTTAACAGCATCACCTGAAACTCCTAAAGCATGGGAGAGACCTCCTGAACTTACAGACCAAGAAGAAGCAATGGAAGCTGTATATATGGAATTAACAGAACAAGATACTTTACGAAAACTAGTTACTGTTATTTCTGAAGGTATTGCATTAGATGAATTAGCACAAGTTATTTTATACAAAGGATATACTGAAGGAAAATTTAATCCTGATATGATGTTAAACTTAGCAGAACCTACAATATATTTATTAATAGCTATTGCAGATTATGCGGAAATAAAAGATTATGTATTATATGATGGAGAAGAAGATGACCCTGACGGACAAATTCCTGATGATGATGATGAGTCTCCGATTGATATGGATGGAGATGGTGTAGAAGATGAGCCTAAACTTAAAGCTGAACCTAATGATGAATCAGTAAGTTCAAGTTTGTTGTCAAAAATTAAAACAGAACTACCTTCTAAAGTAGAAGAGGTTGTAGAAAAAGAAGAGGAAGAGGTATAATGGGAATTAGTTTAAAAGATTTAGGAAGTTTTGCAACAGGTGCTATTGAAAGAGATAGAGAACTTACTTCAGAAAAATTTGCTATTAGAGCTGATGAATTAAAAGCTAATAGAGATATGGTTATTGCCATGAAAAAAGATAAGTATGCTGCAGATATAGCTGAATATAAAATTGAAAACGAAAAAGCAAAAGAAATAAAATCTTTAAATGCTACTGCTTTAAATGCAATGGAATCAGGTAAGGGTAAACTGGAAGATGAATCATATGCTAGAAGATTTTTAATGGCTGAAATAGGAGCTGCAAAATATGAAATTCTTCAAAAAACAAATCCTGATGGATTTCAGAGTATGATTGCAAACTATGCTTCTCTTGGTCCAAGAAAATATAGAAATACTATTGATAGAGATTCTTTAGATACAAACTTTAAAGCTGATGCAGCAGTTATTGCTAAAACATTTGCTAATGAATTGGAAGCTGCAAAAGGAGATAGTTTTTTAATTAATAAAATATTAAGAAGAAAATCAAATGTAGAAAGTAATCTTTCAGATGTAGTTGAAGAAAAAATTAATGCTTCTAAAAAAGTAGTAGATAGAGATGAAGTAGATATTAATAAAATTCAATTAGCTGAAACTAAAAAACGTATGAAGAAACCACCTAAGGAATTTCAAACTTCTTTTACACAAGCTTTTGATAAAGTAAAATTTACAAATATAATGACGGATGATAATTTTAAAGCAATAACAGATGCTAGTAGTATTATAGATTTTAATGAAGGAAAAAATTGGAAGTTTAATAAAACAGATAATAAAATTGATGGACTAACAGATAGTTCACAAGCTTTTGTAAATAGTTATCAAAATCTTTACAATCAAGTTGCAAAAGATATGTATGATGTTACGAAAATATATAACTTAAACACAGAAAACAAAGGTGATTTAACAAAAATTATTAGTAGAACTGATATAGAAAAAGAAGTTAGAAATATTTTAATCTCAAGACAAGCCAAAATACCAAATTTAGATAATGGAGGAGGAGTTTTTGGTGGAGAAGAATCAGATTTAGTTTCTATTATACCTTTAAATATTATGGATAAAAATAATATGTTAACAGATGCAAATGGAAAACAGTATGATTTAAAAGGTAAACTCTATAAGGTTCAAAAAGTTTATAATGAGTTTTTACAAAGCAGAGAAGAATTTGGAAATCTAGGTAAAGATGATTTACAACACGCAAAAGCTTTACAAGCTTTAGTTGAAGGAGATGCAAAAGGTGCAACTAATAGGTTAAAAGAAGAAATAATTAAACAATTAGAACTTAACAAAACATCTGCAGCACCTATAGAGGGTTCTACACCAAAAGAAACAATACCTGAAACACCTATTAAAAAATCAGGAACATCAATTCAAGAAAATGGTATAGCAGATGGAGCAGGAAATATTTTAACATGGAAACAAATTGAAGATTCAAAACAAATTGATAGATTAAAACCTGAAGAAAAAATTGCCTATGATAATTGGAAAGCAAAACAAACACCAACAAGCACTAATATAGAAGCTTCTCCAAAATTAAAAGCTGGTGATATAAGTTTTAAAGACATGACTAGCATAATAGAAAATGATATTACAGGTAAAAAAAAATTAAAAGCTAATAGGTAGGAGCTAATATGTCAAGTGAAACTTTTAATCTTGAGCAATCTCTATCTAACAATTCTCAACTAATACAACCTGAAAAAGAAAAAGAAATTTCTGAATTAGATTTTTCTCTTGCTGAGCCTTTACCTAAATCTGAAACTTTAACAGAAGTAAAAGATGAAATTAAAGATGATAGTAATGTAGAAGCTTTAGTTTCAACACAAGAAACAGAAGGTGGTTTAGATTTTTCTAAGGGCGAAGAAGTTAAGGTAAGTAATCTTGAAAAATTAGAATATGCTTTTGATAAAAATACTCAAATTATAGGTAATGTTTGGAGAATTAGTAAGGCTAAGGTTCAAGATATATTTGATGATGAAAAAACATTTAAAGATTATATACTATCAAATAGAGCAACAGAAGAAAAAGATATTTACAAAGAACATTGGAAGTTTAAATCAGGTAAATATGATGAAGATGGAATTGTTAAAGCAGGAGAAATAGCAACTTTAATGTTAGACCCTGGTTATATATTGGCTTATGCTACACCTTGGGGAAGAGCAGCTTTAAAAAGTTATAAGATGGCTTCTTTGATGGGAGGTTTAACTATTGGTGCTGATGTTGCTTTAAGAGATTTAGCTACTAAAGGTGAGATTAATTATGGTAAGGTTGGAATATCTAGCACACTTGGTGTAGTACTAGGACCACTTGCTCCTGCAGTTACTAAAATATTTAAAAAGTTTGCACCTCAAAGTTCACAAAAACAAATAGATGAAGTTGTTGAATATATAGATACTAAGATTGCTAAAAGAGAAGGAATAACTAAAAAACAATTATTTAATTTAAGAAATGTTTCTCAAGATGTAGAGGTTATAGCTGCAAATAAAAATTTATCAACTTGGTCAAATGCTAATTTTATGTCTCCTGTTGTTAATGAAATTAAAAAAGTTAAAGGCTTAGAAAAAATAATTAAAGAAAAAAATGAAGCATTAAGAATATTACATAATTCTACAAAGGGTACTAAAAAAGCTAAGGGAAAAGTTCCTGGTATGTTAAAACCTACTAGAACATTTAGACAAACAATACTTGATAATAGAGCAAAAATTAAAGAAGCGAATAAAGCTTTAGAGGCAGCTAAGGTACAAATTTATAAAAATCAAATTCCTAAAATTAAAAAGTATTCAGAATTAGTAGCTACAAGAGATACTCTTATTTTAGAAAAACTACAAGCAACAGAAAGTAGTCTTGATTTTGCTGTTAGATATTTAGTATCAGCAACTATTAAACCATTAGGTTTTGGTGCAATGGGTGTATCTGCAGGTGTAATATTTGGAGATGAAGATACCAAATTAATTAACTGGTTTATTGGTGGAGCAGTTATAGGTAAAACTCAAAAATATATTCAAAATAGTAAAAAATTTAAATTAGCTGATAAGAATAAAGTTTTAGGTATTATAGATAGTGATTATGTAAAATATACTTTGCAACAATTAAGAAGTATGACCTCAGCTACTTCCTCTACAAAACTTAATAGTTATGGTGGGGCAACAGAAAGAGTAGGAAGAATGTTATTAGAAACAATTGATTCTTCTGTTTCTCAAAAATCAGTTATTGCAAATGCTGAAAGATTACAAAGAGAATATACTGCAAAAGCTTTTAATCTTGTCCAAGGTTTTTCTTCAGCCGAACAATCTGCAGCAGTTTCTATAGTTAGAGGAAAAAAAATTACAACTGATACACCTCAAAATGTTGTTCAACTGTCAAAAAATATTCAAACATATTTAGATGAATTTAAAACTTTATATAATGATTCAGGGTTTTTTTCTAAAACAGAAATAAGTGATTACTTTCCTAGAGTATTAAATTGGGAAAAAATTAGTAGGAATGAAAAAGGGTTTGAAGAAGTATTAACAGGAATTTTTAAATCTTTAAAAGCTAAAGACCCTACAAAATCTGCTAAAGATTATATGCAAGGACATAGGTCAGGTTCTGATTCTGTATTTAATAGAGAAGCATTAGAAGAATTATTTCAAGGATTTTCTAAGGCAGGAACAAATAAAAATAAACTAGGAAAAGAATTTATTTATACTCCTATAAGTGAACATATCGCTCATGAAAGAAGTTTGAATGGACCTTATAAATTGGTAGAAGAAATATTAGAAAAAAATGGTTACTTGGTAAATGATGTTGCAAGTATTTTAACTAATCTAACAACTAAATCAATGAGGTCAATTTCTTTCACTAGACAATTCGGAGAGAATGGACAATTATTAAAACCTTTTTTTAAAGAAATTAGAGATAAGTATATTGCCTCAGGAATGAATGCAAGGGATGCTAATATTGCTGCAGCTAAAGAAGGTAACTTGGTTGCTAATACTGTGGATGCTTATTTTGATAGGTATGGAACAAGTTTAACAGGTTCATCAAAACAAATAGCAGTAGTACTTTCAACTTTATCTAACTTAAATATGTTAGGTAGAGTAACAATATCTTCATTAGGAGATTTAGTTCAACCTTTTCAAAACTCATCTCAATTTAGTTCTTGGTTTAAGGCATTGCCTGTAGTCGGAGTAAAAGGAACTAGAACTGCTTTAACTGCTAAAGGAGAAACAGGTATTTCTAAAGATTTAAATTATGCAATAACAAATGAAATTAGAGTTGGGTTAAGTAAACCTTTAGCTACAGAACAATCGAATCTTGCATTAAATACAAGTTGGATGGGTGAAGGACCAATAACTTCTAAAATTAATAACGTAGCTTTTAAAGCTTTAGGTTTACAATGGTTAACAGGATTTGCAAGGAGATTTGCATACAATGTAGGAGCAGGAGATATTTTTGGATTATCTAAAAGTTTGGCAAAAGTTGTTAAAGCTCAAGGTATAGATAGTAGAAAAGCTCAATTAATAATTGCTGATTTATCTAAGTATGGTGTTAAACCATCTGAAGCATTAAATTTATCTAAATTTACAAGTATGGATTTAGCAATTAAAAATGCAGTAGCGAAGAAAACATTAGGTCAAGCAGGTATAGTTACCTCAAATAGAGATGCTTTAGTTCCACAATTATCTAATAGATTATTATTTACCCAAAGTCAGAATCAAGCTTCAAGATTAATGGGGCAATTTATGTCTTGGGCTATGGCAAAATCTGCACAAACAAATAAAATTATAGGTAGAATTGAAAATGGAAACACTAAAACTTTACTTAAAACTTTAGCTGTGATTCCTGTGTATTCAGCTATTGCAAATTTAAGAGAACTAGCAAAGTATGGAACAATTATAACTGATTATAATGAAGATAATAAAAAATGGTGGGCTGAAGGATTAAGGTTATCAGGTATGCAAGGAGTCTTAGCTGATTTATTTGTTAATAAAACAGTAGGACCTGCAGGAAGAGACCCTTGGTTTCAAATTGCTCCTTCTTTTCAAATTGCAACAGCAATAGGAGCAGTTCCTATAGAATTAATGAAGGGTAACACAGACAGAGCATTAAGAATTTTCTCGCAAAAAATAGCACCTCTTCCAAATTGGAGAAATTCATTTAGTAAATGGTGGTCAAGAAGTAAACCTATTCCTGCTAATAAAAATTTAAAAAATACTATTAATCCTCTTAATTTTAATTCAGGAGATATTGTTACGTTAGAAAAAAGTTTAGTAAATAATGAATTAATAAATAATGAAAAACAAAATATAAATTTAATAAAAGAAAAAAATGAAAAACAAATATCAAAGACGGAAATAAAAAAACAAGCAGAGAAATCTATGGAAGAAGGATTTCCTATATATAAAAATAAAAAAGGTGAAAGAATTTCGCTTAAACAAATGCAAAAAGAAATACAAGAAGAGAAAGAAAAAAATATGAATATAAAAGATGTGGCAAAAGTAAGTGCAGTTGTTACTGGTTTAGCAACAGGTGTTAATGCTGATGTTGTTAAGGAAACTTTACCTGTGGAACAAAACAAAACAGAAGTAATAAGTAAAAGAATAGATTATAACAACCTACCTGAGTTAGCAAAAGATAAACAAAAATTTTTATTAGATGCAGCTTCAGTTATTTATAAAAATAATAAAGGCAAAGATGTACCAAATGATATTTTATTAGCAATAGCTATAGAAGAAACTGGTTATGGTACAGGAAGATTTTATAAGGAAGGTAATAGTTATTTTAATATGATTGCAGAAAAAGGAGATAATAGGATTAAAGCAACAGGAGATAGTACACAAGTTGCAAAGTTTGAAACTCCTGCAGGAAGTTTAGAAAAATTCTATACTTGGGTAGAAACTAAACCTCATTACAAAGGAGTACGAGAAGTGCTTCAAAAATATAAAGATGGCGAAGCTACTAAGAATGATATTATAGACGCAATATCAGACACAGGATGGGCAGAGAATAAAAATTGGGGAGATAGTGTTAAAAGTATTCTTAAAAAAAGAGTAAATGGTAAGCATTCTAAGGAATTATTACTGCTTGAAAATTCTTTATTTAAAAAATAGTTGACACGAGATAGTTTTTTATCTATAATAACAAGAGGGTATCAAGATTTATCATTAGCAGACTTGCTCTGCCCTTATAATTAATAGGAGTATTATGTTACCATATAAATTATTATTCAACTTAGGTTCTAAAGCTGTTGGAACTTTTGTACAAAGACGTAAAGAAAAAAGTGAAAGAAAACATAATATTGCTTTACAAGAAATGGCTACTGGAAATGAGAGAGCTAAAAGAAATGGTTCATTATTTTTAGATTTAATATTAGGTGCGTTTATATTAGCACCTTTAGGTATACTTGCCTATGCTACATTCTATGGAGATATAAATATGTTAACTAAAGTAGAATTTTATTTTGAGCAATTAAAAAATATACCTGAAGTATATTTATATTTAATATTTATAGTGGTAGGTGGTAACTATGGAATATCAGTTACTAATTTATTAACAGGAAAGAAATTTAAATAATGGATATAGATTATGCTCGGATATTTAAAAAAACTATGGGAAAAATATATTGATTGGTTGTTTGATGGTTTTTATAAATAAACAATTATATTTAATTAATTAATTTTATATGAGTTATACTCCTTTACCTATTGAATGTACTATAAGACCTAGTTGGATTGAAGGACTTGGTGTATTTGCAATTAAAGAAATTAGAAATGATACAGACTTAGGTGTGTCTCATATAGAATTTGAGAATGAATTATATAGGACTCCATTAGGAGGTTTTTTAAATCATTCGGATAAACCTAATTGTATTCGAATTAAGAAGGGTAACAAATGGTTTATTAAAACTATAAAAGATATTTTTCCTAGCGAAGAATTAACTTTAACATACCGACTATACAAAGTTTAATATATGAAACTATCAGATAAAACAGATGTAAGTTTATCAATGAAAAATATGATTGGGATTCTTGTAGCTGTAGCTATGGGTGTGTTTGCATACACAGAAGTAACTGCTAGACTTACATCACTAGAAACATCAAGAGAATTATTCCAAGCAGACCTACTAAAAAAATCAGAACAGAAACCAACAGACCAAGAACAGTTTATGTTGATAGAAGACATATATAAAACTGTAGAGAAGTTAGAAAAGACACAAGAACAGAATATGACTAACAAAGTTAACATACAATTTTTAAGAGAACAGTTAGAAAAAACTTTAATAGATGTTGAAAGTTTAAAAGATAAAGTTAGAAAAAATGGAAACGGAGTTCATTAATGATTGAAACTGTAGTAGCTTTATTGATGTTTGTTGGAGCAGAAATTAAAGAACATAGAATACAACCATCTATGTCAGAGTGCTTAAAAGGTAAACGTCATGCTAGTCGTTCTATTTCTGAAAACGTAGAGTTTAAATGTATTAAATCTAAAGCAGAATTACAGACTAATATTGATGGTAGTTTAAGTATTAAAAG
>Ga0115001_10002429_pt1 | contig 14244 bp, 8 predicted proteins | sample ArcticOcean_MG_C_12_FD_89869 | JGI IMG/M metagenome (GOLD analysis project Ga0115001, IMG submission 89869) | Marine microbial communities from western Arctic Ocean - ArcticOcean_MG_CB8_130 | ecosystem: Environmental > Aquatic > Marine > Oceanic | place: Arctic Ocean: Canada Basin | collected... | reverse complement strand
TCCGTTTCAAAGCGATCGTCAAAATCACGGTGGTCAGACGCAAATGTTTGGCGTAAGTAGCGGGTTTGCCACGTTTGGCGCGCAGAGCGGAACGACGACGAATAGGAATAACGACGGCGACGCTTTTAACGGCGTAGCCGCGGCGACGGCGACTGGTTTTGTTGGATTTAGTGGTTTTGGAAACGTTAGCGGCGGTTTTCCAACTCCATCCTTGAACGTACTAACAAAGTCTCCGTTTAGTGGTCAAGCGAAGGATCCGTTTTCTACTCAGCCATCTCCATCTCCGTTTGGTGGCAGCGGTGGCGCGAGTATGAATACGAGTGGGCTTTTTGGCGCACCGGCGCAGAAGCAAAGTTTGAACGTTAACGCGTCCCCGTTCGCTCCGTCTCCAATTACTGGAACGGCGACGGGTTCTTCGTTTGGTACTGCTGGATTTAATAGTGGTGGTGGCGGTGGTGGATTTCCTGCTCCCGTTGACACTATGGCGGCGGTGGCGGCGTCAAAAATAAATGATGTAAACAACAGCACTCGTGTGTTTGGAGGTTCACCGTTTGGTGGTATGAGCGGCTTTGGTGCTAACGATGGCGGCGTTAAAACAACAACAACAACGTCGTCTGGATTCCAAATTCCCGCTCCAAGAGTAGCTACCGGTTTTGCAAACGCTTTTGCAAATATTCAAGGAGTAGGAGTAGGAGTAGGAGGAGGAGGAGGAGGAAGTTCTGCGAGCGAAAAGAAACCATCTCCTTTTGCGGCTATACGAACGACTCCTCCAAAACAAGCTCAAGCAACGTTCGGAAATACTACTACTAATAATACAATCGTTGCTGACGATGCGAATGATTTTGATGATTTGCGAGCGACGTCGTTGAAACATATCACTGGTACTTGCGACGAAATGTGTCCAAAATCCGAGGTTCAACGTCGAAGCGATGAGGGCGACTTGGAAATCTTTGAGCGCGTCGATGAAAGCAATAGGAATAAAACATCCATCGATTTGTGTTGTAAAAAATACACGCGCATTGTAGACGGAGTTCAGCCAGATATGGTGCGAACAAAAACTGGTTTAGCTAAAACGATGTCGCATCTTTGGCGCATTCTGGACGAGAGGCAGGAAGAGTTTGTTGTGAAATCAAAGTTTTTATGGGATCGTTTACGCTCCGTTCGACAAGATTTGAGTTTACAGCAAATGTACGACGCGTTTGCTGCGAGTGCGTTGCAGCAAATGGTTCGCTACGCAATTATTTCTGAACATGAACTATGCGAAGACGCGGCGACGGCAATTTCACCAGATGGTCACAATTCACACTTGAATGTTGAACAACTCACGAAAACGTTAACAACGTTACGTCACATATACGATGATCATAGAGCAAAGAAACAACCGTTACCGCTCGATCACGAAGCTGAAATGTTTGCGCTACAGTTATTGTTGCGCATTGACGCGCATGGAAGATATTCGGTCTCGACGCACGAAATGTTAGGTGATTTGAGATCAGCCCGGAATGCGATATTAAATCACCCGGCTGTAAATTTTGCGTTAGCGTGTAGAAGCGCGTATATCGACGTGAACTGCGCAAAATTTTTCAAATTGGTCGAGAAAGCGAATTATATAGAAAAGTGCGTTTTGCACAAGTACTTTGTTAAAATTCGTTCGCGAACGCTCGAAAGGTTCAACGGGAGCATGGCTAAAGGTGCGTTTCCAATTAAAGAACTCGCACGCATATTTCGTGCAAGTGAAATGGAAACAGAGTTGATGTGTCTGCACCACGGTTTAAACGTTCTGCAAAATCAAGAGGATGGGAAATGCGTGGAGTTTCGGACGACAACTTTCTCGCATCCGAGCGAAGATTTTGAGACGAAACGATCACCACTCGTTAAAACAAATAACGACAACAAGTTCCGGCAATTTATAGTTAGAAACGATGAAATAGCCACCACCGGAGAACAATTTACTATAGCCGGTAGTTTTCCCGCTTCAAACGCTGCAATTTTACAGCAACAATCTCCCGAGCTCACGGCGAAGCAAAAAGAAGCTCAAGAATTACGAGAAAGAATTCAGAAAGTCGAAGCTGAACAGAAGCGCGCGAAAGCTGAAATTGAAGCGAAACAAGCCGAGAAAGCGCGTTTTGCGCTTGAAGCAAAACAGCAAGAAGAAGAAAAACGCGCTGAAGCAGAGCGAGAGCGCATTGAAAAAGAGCGCATGGAAAAAGAACGCCTTGAACACGAAAAAAGATTAAAGCAAGAAGAAGAGGAAAAGAAAATCCGCATCGAAAAAGAACGCGAGGAGAAAGAACGAGCGGAGAAAGAACGAGCGGCTAGAAAACATGAGCAAGATATTCGTGAACTCGAAGAGAAACTCGAACGCGACCGTAAAGAAAAGCTCGAACTCGAGCGCCAGGAAAAAGAGCGTTTACGTCTAGAAGCTGAAAGAGCTGAAAAAGTCCGCATCGAAGAAGAACGTGCGAAGCGTTTAGAAGCGAAGCGTTTAGCAGAAATTGCGCGAAAGAAAGCCGAAGAAGAACGTAAGGAGAGAGAACGGTTGGAAGCGGTTCGAATTCGTAGATTTAAAAAGAATCGAAAAGCAATTTTACAGTTGTGGCTGTGGCGATGGAGAAAAAGAAAAGACGAGAGTGTGGCGCTAAAGAAAAAGCAAAAAGCGCTCTCAATGATGTCTACTTCACCCTCCACTCTATCCTCTCCATCAGGACTTAAACAAAAGACTCCCACGAATGATCTACGCAACTTGTTGAAGAAAAGAAACATAGAGATGTCAATTCCAACGACGACTAGAAGTGAACGAGATGAAAGAGAAGAAGCACATCTTCGAACGCTTGCGTTGCGAACGGTTACACTCGTGGACGTTTCTTCTGCGTTTGCTCGACCGCTTGATCTCCCCAAAGTTCTGCAGTCCACTCGCGCGTTTACAGCCGATGCTGCTGGAAGTGCACGGAGACAGACGCGCATTTGGAAATTAGTTTTGTGTTCTGGTGCTGAATATGAGCCACCATCAGTGTACAACAGCGCTAGGTCGCCTAACGCAGTTGCCGTTGCAGCGTGGCTGCGCGCAAAGCTGTCTAAAAGCGCGATAATATCAAGCAAAAGCAGCGAAGAAGGTACGGTTTTAGCTTCGTACGCATCAAAGCTTTCGATGCACGAACCTTTTCACTGGGTGATTGTTAAAGACGTGCCTGGGAACACGTGGACGCCGTCGCAAAGAAATAGCTCGCGCATGCAGGACGAGATCCATGAGAAGAAGTACGAGGAAGGAATCGCTGGTCTCTCTGCGGGATTTTTTGTGCTCGATTGTTCGTCTCTATTTGAAAACCCGCGGACAAAGGTGAAGGAAATTTCGAGAAACGAAGTGCATAGATTAAAACAATTTGCATCCGTTGTGAAGCACGCAAACGCTCCACTTTTAGTAGTAGCAGCATCGAGTAAAGATGAAAACGTTAATTCATCGCAGAAATTGATTGAAAAAGCTTTCAGAGATGCGGACGTACCGCCGACGGCATTTATAATGCGCATAGACAATGCGTTTGCGCGCTTTTCTTTAGCTGCATCAGAGGAGATTTCCTCGATTGATGAGAAGAGGCACGCATCGTTTATAGAAAAAATCGATCTCGAGCTTGAAAACCAAGTTATAAGATGCGGAAACAGTTTTGCTGGCGTTCCAAATCGTGTTGAAACATCGCTTGCAGAAGCACTCGAGCTCGAGTTCTCTCCCGTTCAGACAGATTTTGAACGAAAAATATTTTTAAATGGAAAAAATGCGGATGATGATGGACAGTATCTTTCGATGATTGATTTCAAAATTGTCATCGATAGTTTCAACGAAGCCGTGGATAATATTAAGGAGAAAATTATACTCGCGTGCGATGAAGATTGCGATTACTGGCCGTTTATTGAATTGTCCAACGCGTATTTGAACAGAGACAAATCGTTTTTCGAGAATGTTCCCGATCCACTCTGGCGTAAAGATGTCCCGTTTTTACTTGAGCAACTCGACAGAGCAAAGCTTCCAAAAATACCGTTCGAGTCACTCGAGTTTGCGAATGCGAAGAATATTTTCGAGACGTTGTTTGAATACGTTTCATCGCTCGAAGATTCTGAATTCAATGGCGCGACGAGACGCCATTTGCAACGCTCTGGATTTAATTGCGTCAGAATTGCACTATCGTTATGCGAATCGCGTAAGTTGGCAATGCATGCGAATACGGAAGACATCAAAGTATACGTTCGCAAAGAGATGTTTATGAATTCTTTGCTTTCTACGAAGAAAAATAGAATGGAAATTGGATCGGCGAGAAAGCGTGATTACTCGGAGCTATTCCTATCCAATTTTGACGACGACGACGACGACTTCCAAGAAAGACGACAATCAATCGTCGACGTCGCCATCGACGACGAAGAAGACATTGAAGATGATGACGACGACGACGACGACGACGCCAACAAAGAAGCAAACAAAATTCGCGAAATGTTACGTTCCGAACTCGCTCTTTCGCAACGAAACGCTCTATTGAACGAAAACGTCTCTAAAAAGCGTAAGAGCGAGAGCGATGCCGTCGCTATCTATAAAGCTAATTTACTTGCAGAGCTAAATGCCGAGAACGAGCTCAGGTCCTCGCTCTTTCAGCAGTAGTAATTAGTTCGCACGTGTTCGAGATAGTGTCAGCGATAGCGTGGAGAATAGTTTTGTTCGATTTCATACATCCGCGTTTGAAGAGTTTTTTGATGATTGAGATTATAAGTAATAGAAACTTTTGATGGGCGAAAACCCTAAACCCTGAACCCTAAACCCTAAACCCTCCTTGAAAATATCGTCATCAGAACAGAGCGCGCCAAGGAAAGCACCAGCAAAACGCGTTCACGTATTCCTTAAGCTCTCTAAATATTCTTCTTAATCTTCTTCTTAATCTCTCGCTCTCTTTGTCTATTGCTCTACAGCGTATCGGGCGCGGACACGAAAGAACAAACATCCACACCGTGCGGTCGTTTTTGGAAAACGACCAGTCGTTCTTTTCCAATTCTTCCTTAAGCCGCCGGCATCAGAAGGAAACAAAAACGGTAATCGCGCTCGGTCTTGAAAGGAATAAACAGCCTAATCGCTAAGATGAACGAAAGTAAGTATCAAGGCATCGAACGCGCATCGTTCGGCATGCGAATACTAAAACTGCAAGGATGGGAAGAGGGAACTGGTTTAGGACCGAGACAAGATGGACTGAAGAGGCACCTGCATGCGAGTAAACGCGAACACTTAGCCGGGTTAGGGACGGATAGGCGAGATAACACCGGCGTGAGCGGGGCGGATTGGACCAGGAACGCGAAGAATTTCGAGAGCGTCTTGAAAGGATTAAAAGAGCATAAGAGTAAGCTGAGTAGTATTAACGTCGACGACGAAGAAGAAGACGCGAGGGAGAAGAAGAGGGCTAAGAAGAAGACTAGTAAAAAGGAGAGGAAAGAGAGGAAAGAGAAGAAAACGACGACGACGAAAGGAAGCACGAGTTGCGAAAGCGGCGAAGAAAAAGACGTTCCAGAACGACCCAGGAGTGCGGTTGGACATGCGGGGAGGTATCATAAGAGAGAGCGCGAGAAGCTTAGGGATTATAGTTTTGAAGATATGAATGCGATTTTAGGCGGAGGCGCGTTTGGAACTTTGCACGAAGTGAGAGCGAATAATAACGATACAGATAGTGATAACGATAACGATAAAAACGACGACGACGACGATGACGACGATGATGATGCTAGGAAAGTAGAAAATAAAAAGTCATCATCAAAGAAGCGAGAAAAGAAGAAGAGTAAAAAAGATAATATTAGCGCTCGAGAAGAGTCGCCGACTGACGAATTAGTTCCCACGACAACACAATTCAAGTTTCCTCCAAAATCTAAGGATTGGTGGGGACACGCGTTCGGGTTCTGTCAAGAAGGCTTCATCAAGGATACAGAAGAAGATAACGCGACGACGACGATGACGACGACAAAGTTCAATAAAAACAAATTAGGCTTCACCGAGGAAGAGCAAATGAAACTCTTCGAAGAGGCGCACTTAAACGCGACCACAAAATCATCACATCGCGGACTTGGCCTTTCATCTTCCGGCAAAGAAGCTGGGCATGAATTCGAAGGTACAAAGCTTTCATTGGACGATGTAATCGCAGAAGACGACGACGACGAGAAGAAAGCAAAGGTGAAAGCTTGGTCCAAACTAGCCCAAAAAATTCTAAAAAAAGAAAATGACAACAAATTAGATGCAGAGAAGTTCTGGCAAAAGTTAATGAAGAAAGCGTTAGATGGCGAGAAATTGGAACAATCGCAAATGAGTGTTTGGGACGACGCAATGCGGTGGACTATTCGTCGCGACGGTAAATTCGTTGTCGGCTACGATTTCATCGCGCTATGTAAATAAGAAATAACATAAAATGTATCAATATTACTATTATATTCATCCGCGCTTCTCTCTCTACAATATAACCGCTCGCCATTCGTGGAGACATTTCTCGCATCTCACGAGAACTTTCGAGTCACCGTCGCCATTCCCCCCCCACGTCTCCGCCTTTCTATTATCCCTCGAATCCGATAAGTGCACGAACTTACATTCGTTCGAGTGGCATTCCTCGCAAACATACGACTGACTCAAAATCCCGTCGGCGAACTGTACTCGTTCGGCTCTCCTCTCGCTCTTCTCTCTAATCTTCTCTACTTTCGCTCTTAACTCATCCGTCATGAACTCGCTCTCACTCATGTGAACGACGTCGCGCGCCGTTAACACTTTCTTACGTAGCCTCTCAGAGATTTTCTCGTTCCTTTTCAAATTAGCCGTCATCGTTCTAATTTTCTTCCTATATTCATTAGTAGCAGTAGTACTGTTCTCGCCGTCGTCGGTCTCTGTGCTGTTATACTCTTCGAACACGATCAGTTCTATCGCATGTGCAACATCGAGCAACGCGGTTCGATCGTTCATCGCTTCACCGAGCATCATCACAGATTTCGCTCGCACGTCATCGACCGTGTTATTCATCATCGCGCAAATATCACGCGCATTCGTTTCGTTCTCGATGTCATTTCTCACTTTTGGCACATCGATGTTTAAAAGTAGTATCGAACGTGCTTTATGGAGATATCGAAAACTAGTTCTCTCGTCACAAACCGCAATCGTTCGTTTTCGTTTTCGTCGACGTCATCGTTTATTATCCACGCTTTTCGTTCGTGTTTCGTTCTCGTTTCATTTGTTATCGCGGTCGATTACTTTTTGTAAGGAGATGAAAAGTAAATGAAAGGGTGTTGTGTTTAGGGTTTATGGTTTAGGGTTTCAGCCGTCGGTAATGATGATATATAATAATGCGGTTGTTATTGTTGCCACGTTTGGTTTAAAGACAAATCGTTATAACAGATACCAGATAGATATAGATAGATAGATAGATAGATAGATAGAGATAGAGAGAGAGAGAGATGCGTGGGAGATAGTACGCGTACATCAAAGGAGCGCATGGAGACTACCGATACAGACAAAATCCAAAGTGGTGATGATGATGATGATGTGACGAGTAAGAGGAAGAGATCGGGAAAAACGATCCCTTTCGACGTCTTGTTCGGGTTAACTTTATCGGGAGTATGCGCGGGCGTGTTCGTGGAGACGTTGTTTTACCCTTTGGATACGATCAAAACACGCTTACAGGCGCAACGGACTCAGAATCAGTTAGGCGTGAATATATTTAAAGGCGTCTTTAATGGATTATCGAAGAACATCGTAGGCGCAATACCGGCGACGGCGTTGTTCTTCTTAGCGTATGAACCGACGAAGTTATATTTAGAGCACGAGCTCGCCAAAGAGCGAAGGTATTTAGCGATGATAACGGCGAGCACGGCTGGATGTTTAGCGAGCTCGGTCGTGAGAGTACCGACCGAGGTCCTGAAGACGAGGGCGCAGACCGGGAACGAAGTGCGAACGGTCAGGGCGATCATGAAACACTCGGGCGCGAGAGGGCTATTCGTCGGATACGGGTCGTTCTTGTTACGCGATTTACCGTTCGACGCCATCGAGTTCAGTTTATACGAAGAGTTGAAGAGTAAGTACGTAGAAGCGCGAGTGCTAGAGAGTAGGAAGAAAGATATTGGGCGCTTCGAGGCGACTGCGATGGGCGCTCTGGCCGGCGGAGTCACTGGTTTCGTGACGACGCCTTTAGATTGCATTAAAACTCGATTGATGACGGATACTTGCGCCGTTAATCCTTTAAACGGCGTTTATGATTGCGCCAAGCGCATCGTTAAAGAGGAAGGCGCAAAAGCGTTGTTCAAAGGTGCTGGGCCGAGAGTGCTCTGGATAGGCTTAGGCGGCGGCGCTTTCTTCGGCGTTCTCGAGAGTTGTCGGAAAGTGTTCGTGCCGAGTTGGGGCAATTAGTTCTGATGTTCGTTATTATTATCTAGAATGTTGTTTGTTGTTTGTTGTTGTTGTTTAGACGTTAGAGATACGGATATAAATAATTCATTAAAATGCTCGCTTTGGCACGGTCGATATTAACTCGCTCATCGCTTAGAAATCTTCTCCTTCTTCGTAGTACTGTTCCCTCTCTTCTTAATCATAAATCTTCTTCTTCTTCTTCTCCTTCTGTTGAACACGATGACGACGACGACGACGTTGATTCAGATTTAGATACAAAAACTTCTTCCAATGCGTGGCGGAATAAAGTAAACAAAATTGGTCAACCGCAACAGAACACGCACGAGCACTTATTCAAACACGAAAACGAGAGCGCGCGAGATCTTCGAAACAGGAATGCAAGTTATTTGACCCCAGGTATCTCCAGAGCTGAATATAAACGACGCAGGAGGAAACTTTTAGAGCTATTGCCGGAGAACTCAGTCGCGATCCTTTGCTCTGCGAACGTATCGCATTACGCGAATACGGTTATTCCGTACCAAATGTATAGACAAGATGCCGATTTTGCGTATTTAACTGGGTGTTTACAAGCACACGCGGCGATGATATTAGTGAAGAATAAGAATGGTAATAATAATAATGATTCGAGTTCGTTTTATTTATTCACGAGAGAGTTTGATAGACGCGACGAAGTATGGAACGGACCGAGGGCGCATCCAGAGATTGCGGGGAAGTATTTTGACGCCGATGAGTCGTTTGCGATTGAGAATTTGGAAGACGTGTTGAGGAAATTGGTTTCGGATCAATCCGTGAAGATTTTTATTGATAAAGAGCGCTTTGTTGGGGATAAATTAGCGGCACAAGCGTTGAAGGCGCTTGCTATGCGCGAGTGTCGCGTATTGAAAGCAAAGACGCAATCGTTGAGGTGGAAAAAATCTGACGACGAGTTTAAACTGTTACAGAGATCGGCCGAGGCAAACCTTGAAGGGATTCTAGAAGCCATTAAAATATCGCGTGGGAGTAATAAAAATAAATCTTCTTCTTCTTCTTCTTCTTCTTCTTCTTCTTTTGTTGATATAACCGAGCGCGATTTGATGAATGCGCACGAATATAAAGTGAAATCGCTCGGCGCCGATCGATTGGCGTTTCCAACCGTTATGGGAGCCTCCAATCGTGCAACGATCGTGCACTATCATCAAAACGATCGCATGATATATCCAAATGATTTATGTTTAATGGATGCTGGCTGCGAAATTAATGGGTACGTTTCCGATATCACGAGAGTTTGGGCCGGCGGCTCTGAAAACGCAGAGTTTAAAAATGATTACCAAAAGGCGTGTTATGACGCAGTAGCACACGTACGAAACGTCGTTATTCAAAAACTCGAACGTGATGTAGCATCTGGGACTTCAGTTTCCTTGAACGATTTACATCTCGCGTGCGTCGCGGCGACCGCAGAAGCGCTCGCAGATTTGCTCCCAAACGAAACCAAAAACTCGTTGGTCGCGAATAACAAATATCAAAAGTTCTTCCCGCACGCCGTCTCCCATTGGCTCGGCATGGATACGCACGACACTCCATTAATCTCCAGTACGACTCCAATCGAACCAGGGAACTGTTTCTCAGTCGAACCAGGTCTATACTTTGACGTAGACGATATTTCTGTGCCGAAAAACTTACGCGGCGTCGGCGTTCGATTAGAGGACGAAGTATGCGTCGATAATCGAAGTATTGTTAAAGTGTTAAGCGATAGAATTCCATGCGATAGAGTTGACTTTGATAGGTTTTTAGCTTCCACGCATTGAATCTTCAGTAGCGCGTAGTAGTAGTATGTGTAGAGTGGTCTATAGTGTTCTCTTTTTTTTTCTTCACTGATGGCGACTGGGCACCCAATAATAGAAACTTCCTGTGGACCGACAAGACTTATTTTACGAAGCAAAACGTTTTTTTTGAAATATCAAATCTCGCCGCGGAAACGTCAAAAAATCACCGCCATAACCAACGCACAAACCCTTAAGCGCACGCAGAGCAGCTTACTGAACTAATTTCTAACTATTTCCTGATCAGTATCGCATTTGAATAATGTCGATCGCACAGAAATGTTAAGAAAAAAAGATCAGAAACTGCAGGAAGAGTTTTCGTTCAAATCCATCTACGGCCACTTGACTTCGAAGCGTGTTATTGTGTTCTATTCGCTCTTGTTCTTAGCGTTGTTAGAGGTAAAAAAGATATATACGCATACGTACAGAAGCGATCTCGACGGAGGAGATTGTTCTTAATTTGATTTCGTGAGTCGATATGGAATTTGATCTTCGCGCAGATGATGTTTTATTGAGCGCGCGCGCTTAGATTTTCTTTTGATTTTTGATTAACGGCTAGTACAGAGAAACTGGCAGTCAACTCATTCATGAGAGCGAACGAAAAGACTTTTATTTCTTAAAGCGCGAGTTTGTCGTCGATGGATTATTATCATCATCATCATCATCATCATCATCATCATATATGTTGACGATATTATATTCTCTTTCTTTCTCTCTCTTTATTTAATAGGTCCTTCTTTGGTCCGTCGTATTAGTCCCAGGAGACGCAAACTCCGTTTGGAACGTATCGGCGCAACAGTACTATCAGCGAGAAACGGGCAACCTCAAATCGTTTCAACAACAACAGAGATTTCTGATACCGGTGAGAGTACTAGATCTGCACTTGGAATCACTCGCTTATAAACAAGAACATTTGTGGAGAAAGGAAGAGTTCAACTCTTACGACAAAAACTTACAACCTTCGAATCCAGAACCTCCAGATAAAAACGGAGCGAGTTCTCGTTTGATCAGAGGTTTATCGTCGTTTGGAGGACGGTCTTTATTTGAGGAGGTAGTATCTTCACAGTCTTTAAAGTCAACGGCTAAAGTATCACGAAACAATAACAACAACAACGTTAATCGCGTTTAGTTTAGTTTCTCACGTGCTCGCTTAATACTTTGACTGTATATTACTAATACTTAATAAAAAACCGGAAAGAGAACAACAAACTTCTTCTGTCTTAGAACACACACACACACAAAAAACACAACACGTTTAAAAATCAAGACACAGTTGGACTACTACACGAACAACTTACATACATTATTTAGAAAACAACAACAACAACAACAACAGAAAAACTTTATATATTATTATAGCAAAGGAAAACAAATTTATTATTATTATTTTTAGTTAAGAGAGAAAAAAATGGCAAGATTACACCGTCCGTCCAATGGAGTCTCAGCGACGAAAGTCGCCGAGTCTGGTTATGTCGAGGCTTCAGTGGCCCCAGCATCTGCACCACCGAAAGTTTCATTGCGTAACGTCATTCCAGTTAACGACGTCATTGCTGGTGGATGCGCTCGCGCAGCTTCGCAATCGACTATTCATCCGCTCGATACGGTCAAAGTTCGAATGCAAGCGTTAGCTGGCAAAAGTAAAGCTGCGCAAGAAGCTGCCGCTGCGGCGAAACTTAAAGTTTCAACCGGTAAATACGGTGTCGGAAGCGCTTTATTGTCAGTGCAAAACGGTGGAAGCAAACGTGTCGCCTTAGCTAGAGGTGCGTCGGCTGTTGGGAAAGAGTTTTCTTTGCTTTACAGAGGCGTGTTTGGAGCCGCGAGCGGCGCCGGCCTAGCTATTGGTACGTACTTTGCCTTTTACGGAGCCGCAAAGAAGTTATTGGAGAGACATTCGGATTATTCCGTCTCGAAAACAGCTTTCATAGCTGGTGGTATTGGCGCCTTGGGTTCTTCTTTGGTTAAAGTACCAGCCGCCGTTTGCATTCGTTCAGTACAAGCTGGCGTATATCCAAACGTCTTTGCGGCTGCTGGAACGATCACGAAAGCTGCTGGCTGGAGAGGTCTGTTCACTGGGTATGCGCCTACTTTGCTTGAAGATATTCCAGACATGGCTGTGAAATTCGCAGCTTATGAAACGCTGAGAACGATGCATCGCAACTTTTTCAATAAAGATGATGACGAAGCCGACGCGTTTGCCGATATCTCAATGGGTTTAATTGCTGGATCTGTCGCCGCTGCTGCAACGACGCCTTTGGACGTTGTAAAGACGCGCATGATGTGCAACGCCGCTCAACGACCATCGTTTGGCGGCGCCATCATGGGAGTCTGGAAAGAGGCACCGAAAGGTTTCATCAAGGGTAAAGTTCCAATGTTCTTCACTGGCGTCGGTCCTCGCGCTTTCTCAAACGGCATAAACTCGGCAATCTTCTTCATGTTCTTTGAAGCAATGAGAGCTGGATTGAAACGTCGCGAAGAGCGTATTGAACTCGAGAAGATGCGTTTACGCCGCGTTGGCTATAACAGTCTGAGAAACGAGGAGTTCCGATGGGCAAACACTGATCAACAAGTCGGCCGAGTGACAGAAGCTTCGCTTACGAACTCGAGTTTAATGAGACGTAAGTTTACTCTTCCAACAACGACGACGCTTAAGAAGTGCTAAATTTCTTTCACAACGACAACAACAACTATTAATAACAATAAACAAAATTTCCTTTTCAATAATAATAATATTAAAATCAATTGAGAAGAAGTGTGTGTGTTTCGCTCGCGCTCGAATTGAAAAGAGATGATGGGATGATACAAAGGAAAAAAATGCGTGTTTTTCCAACTTGTAACTTACAAAACTTTTAATATATATATACGTATATCGTCATCACTCATTCATTTATTATCAAAGGTTTCTATATAATTTCATCTTATTATTGTTTCTATATATAATCAATTTTTCTATTCCATTTATTTATTACATAGGAACAGCTAATGACATTCCTTGGTTTCCTCGTTGTTGAGAAGCGGCGACCCTCATCCCGGCGACGTAATTTAATATTTTTAATCTCGGTCCGGGTGGAATTCTCACTTCTTGTAACGCGTTATCGTTCAACAAAAGCAAACAGTCATCTGTGAGTAATCCTCTTTTAAAATTCTTCTCGTACTTCTCTAACCCGAGCGTAGTGAGCATACCGACGCCGTGCGAATAAAACACGTCCGTCTTATCGTTCTTTCCCGAAAACGATTGCCCAATCTTCATAAAAGCGCCGTTCAATAACGAAAACAAAACACCAGATTTAATAGCCTCCTGCGCGATTTGCACCGGTCCTTCCGGAATCGCCGCGTCCGCGCCTCCAAACGCCGCTTTCTGCCCGCTTAAACTCGAAGCTACGGACAAAGCGCTCCCGGCGCCAAACATGGCCATCATCCCGGTCTCAATCTCCGAAAATCTATTCGCTTTCTTAATAATCGCGGTTAACCCGCCTTGCACTGCCGTAAACACTGCCAAGTTCACTGCCAACACGTGTGGGGGACCGGACATCGCCCCTTGCGCTAACGCAGGATTCGAAGCCATCGCCGGATTCGTAGCCGCCTGTGCGGCCAAGTTTTGGTTCACCGTTCCTAGCACGTATCCAAGCACTCCACCTTTTCCCGTTCGTTAGTAATTCGTTCTCGTCAGTTCATAGTTCCGATCAACTTTTGCACTAATCACGGTACACAATCAATACAATCGTACGACCAACACGGTTTGATACATCACAAACACGAAACTTAAAAATATCTAAAATCGCAAAAAAACAAAGACGAAATCGGTTTTGGAAAAACCACGCGGACGTTTTTAAGTAAACGCGAGAACGGACGTGCGATAGGAACGATACAACAAACGCGAACCTTGCACGGCACTACCGCCGGAGATCACCGCGATCTCGACCGGTGTAGACTGTAACTTTAACCATTCTTCGACCTGTTTCTTCTTATCCGTTATCAAATCGCCAATGCCCATTTTAAGCCCGTTTTGTTCCTTTCGATGATATTTTTATGGAGAGCGAATGTAGG
>Ga0115001_10002423_pt1 | contig 14263 bp, 15 predicted proteins | sample ArcticOcean_MG_C_12_FD_89869 | JGI IMG/M metagenome (GOLD analysis project Ga0115001, IMG submission 89869) | Marine microbial communities from western Arctic Ocean - ArcticOcean_MG_CB8_130 | ecosystem: Environmental > Aquatic > Marine > Oceanic | place: Arctic Ocean: Canada Basin | collected... | reverse complement strand
GTATTATCACAGTATAACCGTCATCTTCAACATTGTCTTGTGGTATGTCTACATGCAGTGAAGTTGGCAGGAATGCGCTAGAATAACACATCCACCCTTGCCCTTCACCATTTGTAAATCCAAAATCTTCCAGCACAGAGGTAATTTGTTTACGTATATTTTTATCTTTTATGATAGCTCTCTGAGTTTGGGCAGTGTCATGGTCAATGTTGTATAAACCTTTAAGTATTTCTTTGTTGACTTGCCAATCAATTATGTCTAGATTTGAACTGTTATTATTTAATGATTTTATTAGATCTTCGTACAGTTCGTTAGAAATTTTAGTCGTTCTCATAGTAATGTATTTAAGATAAAATTATGGTGCTAAAGTATTACTTTTTGCCTGCGATCGCTTTTTGCAAACCAGCTGGAAGTTTCTTTTGTTTTGCTGATAATCCTTTTGACTCTGAATCTTTTGAATCACCTTTTTCTTTAACGGCTTTTTTCATTGGCTCTTTTTTGTCGCCATCTTTGTCCATGTCAAGAAAATCTGGTTTAGCTTTTGCCGCTTCTGTTTGATACGATTTTTTAAAACTTTCGTACTGTGTTGTCAAACGGTTTGCTAAATCTTCAGCGGCCAATTCGTTGTCACCTGGATGACCTTTCGCAATTTGACTCTTCTGTCTGTTTAATCCGCCGGAATGAAAATTAACTAACGTGTCTGTGTCTTGAACTTTTTCATCTGGTTCGTTAGCAAATGTTTCTTCTGCTTGTTCTTCTTGAGGACCATTTACTAGGTCTCTTAATTTTGCCATATCAATTGAACCCATTGCATCATCATCTTGTCCTTGTTCTGGTTGTGCATGTGCTTCTGGCTCTTCTGGCTGATTAAGCATTGCCGGCGATACTTGTTGTACACCTGCTAATTTTAAAATTTGCATCAACATATTTCCTTCTTCTGGAGTATCCGCTGACATTTGAATTGCTTCTTTGACTGTTTCTTTTTTCATTTCTTTATCCTTTACTGCTTTCTGCATAGGCTCAGTTTTGTCGCCATCTTTGTCCATGTCAAGAAAATCTGGTTTAGCTTTTTCTTCTATTGGTTGTCCTGTGGGTTGTTCGCTGTCCATGTTCATGGCAATGTCATTAGGACCTTTAGCTTCACCATTGTCTTCAAAATCGTCTTGTACCATTTTAATCGCAGTTTCAATTTCGTATGATTGAGGGAACTCTGCTTGAGCTTTTTTAGTTTCCATGTCTTTAATAACAGTGTCTTTTATCATTTTTAAATTGCCATTGTCGTCCATGTAATCTTGTAATAATTCTTGAGCACCAATATGAACATCTGACATGCCAGCTTCTTGTTTCACTGGTTGAGTCATTTCAGCACCTTTGATCGCATCTCCAACGCTGTGTCCTGCTTTTTCATATTCTCTTAATTTTGCTAGTATGTCAACGAATTCCATTATGCTTTTGCTCCTATTGATTTAAATTTGTAGTGTTCTATTGGGTCCGGATTTCCTTTAATTGGAGCCTTGCCTGTGTGTATTGGTGATCCTGTTTTTGTGTCTGTTCCTGTTGCCATGATTTTTTGTGTTTCGTTGTCTGCTCCCTTAGAAACTTCAAATTTTTCTTGTCGGTCTTTTAATAATTCTTTTAATAATGAAGCATTTGCTTTGTCACCAAACTCTTTTTCTTTTGGAACTTCTGGAGCATCTTTGTATTCTAAATCTTGTAGAACTGATTTGAATTCTGATTCATCTTTTTTAGCATTCATATCTGCTTGATATTCTTCTGTAGGCTCACCGGGTTTTCTTACAACGACTCTGTCTTTAGTAATATTCATTTGGTTAGCAATATACTCTGCTAATTCAAACGACGATACTGGATAGTGTGTTGCTAGTTCAAAAATAGTTACGTTTGTGTTTTTAAGATATGGAAAGTCCAGTGGTGTTTCTTGAATAGGGGAACTTTTACCTGCTGATAATTTTACTACTTCAAATTTTTGTAGTGCTGTTTCTAAAGAAGACCCAAAACCTTTGTCAATATCTCCAGCTATCTTAATACGATAGTCGTATTGCTTTGTAGATTCTGTTAGATAGTTTGTAAAATCACCCATTGTGCTATTATTTAGTCTTTTCTCATTAGTTTACGCATCAATTCATTACGGTCTGTGATAATAGTACCTTGGCTGTCAATTGCTTCGCTATTGTCATCTGACCCATCTTTGTCTAATTTTAGTTTCTTAAGTTGCAGTTCTACCATCTTGAGTTTCTTGTCTATTTTAGAACCTTTTGCGTCTATGGCATTCCTTAACATGGAACTAGCAACCTCAAAAATTCTACCTGAATAACGTGAGTCCACGTTCATTCCTAGGTCCATTAAATTCTTGTAACTCTCTTCCGCTTCCATGGCCAGTTTATCCAACTCTAGATCTGATAGCTCTCCCAATCCCTTTACCTGTGGCAGTGATGCCGCGATCTTGTCAAATTCAGCATAGCTCTTCTGTAAATTCTTTTGTGTCTGTGGGTCCAAGTTTTTAGGTGCTGTGCCTCCGTTGGCAGTCTCTTTTAGTTTCTTATCTTTTTCACTTTTATCTACCTTTTTAAATGCTTCTTTAACATTTGGTAAATTGAGGATGTCTTCTAGTTTCTTTGTCATGTTTTATTTACTTACGTGTGCCTTTATGGAACAGTTGTTCTTCTGAAACCACTCGAAACTTGATTCTTCTCTGTCTAGCGTAGGCATTAGCGGCCTCCCATTTGGCATGATTTATTATTACTTGTTTCTGTTTACCCGTACTTCGTCCAGCCGCCTCCATGGTGGTTTGGCTCATGGGTTTGACCTCTACTATCTCTGCGTGTTTCGCTCCATCTTTGTCCATGTACACAATAAAAAAATCTGGCACATAGATAGTATATTTGCCTGTTAATGGATGTCGATAAGGAATCCTTATAGATTCCGATGCCCATTGATGCACATTAGGATGTTCGTCACACAATCGCATAAATGAATGTTCCCAACTACTTCTGTACGTGGCTGTTTTTGTTCCTACATATTTGTCAGGATTCTTTGGAGAGAATTTGCCACGGGCGAATCTTGGTAATGTCATTAGTCTATGATGTTTCTTGATACAACATCTTTGACAGCTCTAACATTCCTTACTCCTAGTCTGCTAGATTTGTACCTGTTAGCATTAAGGATAGTTGCAATCAATTCTGATAGCTGTGCTGGATTGGTGTAGGTCAATTGATCTAAAATTTTTCCAATTGGTACGGAATCAATTTTGGCCTGTTGTAAAATTATATAAGCTGTGTCTTCTGCTGGTTGTCTTGAAAATCCTCTTTTAACAAAAAATCCCACAGTGGCATCATAATCGTTTTGGGCAAATTCAAAACCTTCTTCATAATTTTCGTTTACAAGACGGTCAGCAGTCTTTTGTAAATTGTCTTTAATTTTTTGTGGTAAATTTGAATAAAATTCAGCCATTATATATTTGCTTTCTCAACCACTATACTTACATCTTGCGTGGTTCTGTTTATTTTTATATATCCATCTGCCACCAAAGACGTAATTTGTGTGGTCACTTTGTCTCTGTAAACACTTTTCTCATTGTCGGTCAATGCCGCATAAGCTACATCACTCTCGGCAATGGTTTGTCCGTTTCGCGATCCAACAATTTGATAGTACAGAGCAGATGCTACTCGGTCTCGAGCCACAGTGTTTGCAGTCACAAGATTAAGAGATTCAGTGGGCGAAAGTATTTGGGTGTATTGAGCCACATTATTATTGATTGCTGTGGAATTCTGGGTGCTTTGACTGTCTTTGTATCCTTTGGCTGTGGCCAACACTGCACCGGCCGCAACTGCTGTGACCGCCGCATTGCCTATGGCAAAGTTTCCCACAGGATTTGTAATTGTGCCTGCCTGTTTGCCAATGTCCAGTACACCTTCTTTCACAATACCTTTTAGTTCTTCTTTGACCGCATCTTTGGCTTTAATTTTTTTAGCATTGTTGTATGTGTTGATGCCTCTGAGGATGGTAGCAATACTAAAATTATTATTTTGTATATCTGATATCACAGAACCTATGCCATCCACAATACCGCCTGGGCCAAATATAGATGTGGTTCCACCTCCCAACACTGACAGAGGAGATGGTTCTAGGTCATAGTGTATGGTGGCAAATCCTGGAATGTCATTTTTGACTCTACCTGCTCCATATAGAACAGTTTCATAGAACACTTGCATGTTGTTTTGCATGATGCCTTGACCGTCCGCTTGGTCTAGGTTGTCATGTGACCATGACCCTATCACAGGATTAACCAAAGTAAATGATGTAAATCTCTGTTTGTGCAGAGTAAAAATTTGTATATTTCTCAAGAAAGGTTTCTTTTCTTGTTGAACATTGTCCATACCATACTGTGTAACATTCGGAATAGTGTCATACATGTTGCCCTGTGTGTTGAATCCTGCCACACTAGGATTCACAGTCAATGAGTCAGAAATGTTGTATTCGTAGTAGGCTTTCCAGAAAGCGTTCACAGTGTCAGCATGATCGTCGTGAAAAGTAATGTTAACTGGTTCGTAACTGATTCGAGTAGCCACGTATGTTTTTTTGTTGTACTGCTGTTTTTCTTCCACGTTCATGTTGTACTTGGGAAGGTCAGCAGTTTTAACCATCATGTTTAATTCTAATCGTTCATTGTTTGTGAATCTTCTTATTGGAATAGAATCATCTATGTCAAAAACCACATGAAATAAGAATTTTTGTTTTGGTAATAGTTTGAAGTTGTCATCTAGGTACAGCCGAGCCGCATGGCGATAATCCTTCATGCCCGGAAGGCCATTTGAAAATGCATTTAAAAAATTATTAATCGATGGCATATTACATATTTATGGCCATAAAAAAAGCGCCGTTAAAGGCGCTCTCTTTATATTATAAATGCGTATCCTTAGATACCGCCGCCTGTTGCTAGAGTTCCAATAGTTCTTGTAACTGCTGTGCCAATTCCTGTGCCTTGTGGAGTTTGGATTGCGTTGTCGTATCTTAAATTCATTGTGATTGTAACCGGGTCTGATGTAGCATAAGCTAGAGTGTTGTAGTTCACTGACTCAATAAATGCTCCATATAACTCGAAAGTTTCTAATACATTTGGAGTTGAAGCACCATTACCACCGTCAAGCATTTCAATTCTCGTTGTAAATTTGTAGTCAATACCAGATACAGCAGATGCTTGTTCAAAGAAATCAAATTGTTTCTGTACTTGTTCACCAACCAGTTTGGTAACTGCGTTGTTAACGTCATCTCTTACTGTAATTGTTATAGGATCCCAAGTGTGTTTGCCAGCCATATAAACTTTTGAGTTGTAAACATCAAGTGTTACGTTGTCAAACGTTAAATTTGGTCTTGAACAATCAACCACTTGTTTGGTCAATTCTGATCTTGGAGTTGATACACCAAAGTTTTCCAATATCACTCTAAAACGATATTGTAATTTTGGCATCAACAAGCCTTGTGATGCTGAACTCTGATCATTTGATAAAGGTACTGTAAATTTCGATAATGTTGATATAGCCATATGTTTCTCCTATTATTTATTCCAAAATTAGTTCCCTAAATTTGCAATTTCTCCTGTGTTTTTAATTCTCAATGGAATGTATATAAATTCAACCGATTTAACTGGTTCAATTGCTATATCCACATACAACTCGTTTCTGTCAATTCTAGTTGCTGTGTTATTGGTATCGTCACATACAACTAAGAAGTCAAACAATGCTCTTTGACCTACAAGTTCTAACAAGAATGATTCAACTGCTTGTTTGATTTCATTTCTAGTTAATTGATCGTTTGGTTCAAAGATGAAAGGTTTTGCAATAGCGTCCAGTTGTGTTCTTAGGAAAACAACTAATCTTGAAACGTTAATTCTGTCCAAAGCTGAAGCTGATGCTACTTTAGTTAAGTTACCAAAGTTTACAATGCCTGCTCCTGAGAAGAATGTTATCGGGTTCACTTTGGCAGTATGAAGAGCATCTCTTGATGACTCTGTCAGTGATATTGTTTGAAATTCGCCTGTACTTGCTTCAATAAATCCAACTGCTGTTGCGTTGTCCACAATACCTCTTCTAGTTCCTGCTGGTGCAAACCATGGGAAACCAATGTTGTCATTGTTGGCTAAAGTTCTAAGTATCATGTGTGAAGCTGGAACAACAACAGTTTTGCCTGTGTTGTCTGTGCTCTGACCTGATGGATAAAATACTCCAAGATAGTCACTTGCTGATACTAGTCCGTCTTCGCCATCACTTGACGCAGATGCTGAGTTATTTGCCCAGTTGCTCACTGCTGTAGATGTACCTGCCAGTCTAAATGGTGTGTCGCCTACCACAAACGCTGTGCTGTTTCTGTCTGTGTTTAAGGTAATCATGTTAGATATCGCTTCAGGGTAACCAGGTGTAGCAATAACATTGTAGCCTCTTTGGTCTTCTCTGATTGCTTGGTTGGTATCTATTTCTGATTTTATTTGATTTACAATAACTTGTCTTACTGCTTTTCTACCAAATGTACCAGAACCATCGGCATTGTTAGTAGATTTAGTTACCCATCTGTCTGGATAGTAACCTGTAACAGATTCATTTGAGAATCTCACGTTACCTAATCCAGTTGAACCTGAACCTGGGTAAGAGGCAGTAGTTACGTAACTGTTTCTGTATTCTTTAACATTGTATCCGGATCTTCTTGTGTTGAACAACAATATACCTTTTGGAAAGGTAGATGGATCTGGAGCATCTGGATCTAAGTGAGCATCACTTAAAAGATCTTTTATTGTTGATCCTACGCCTGCACCTGTGTTGCCATTTGCATCTTTATCTGTTCGGGTATGAAATCTAGCATCAGCAAAAATAACACCGTCTTCTGTGGTCTGATCTGACTTGTCTATTAATTCAAAAGCATTACCTGTTGTTGTTACAGTTGTTCCGTTTGCTGTATTAGTTGAACTTATAGTAGCAGATGTGTTCCATCTGTAAAGTTGTGGATAGTTTTCTAAATCTGAAGTGTCAATCCATAAGTCACCGTTTGCTAATACAGTTCCATCTGATTGTGTAAGAGGTTCAGTGGCACTAAATTGTGGACCATTTGGATCTGTACCTGCATTTACTGTCAAGTAACCTTTGAAAGTTGTTCCGTCGTGCTCCATGATGTCAGCATCTAAATTGGTGTTGTACCAAAGTTTGTTGTTGCTTGGTTCAGTGCTTGGAGCAGTTAATGACGCTGTGTATGATAAACGTTTCCAGTTTGTTGCAATAATAGTTGCTGGAAGAGCTGTTGAATCTTCTGTGGCACCTGCCGGAACATCATACAAGTTGTCAATCAGTGTTGAACTGTTTGCTGTGTAAGTTCCATATGAATGAGCAGTTGAGGCTGAAAAACCAGCAGTTGCTAATGGAGTGTTTGTTACGTCGTACATTCTAATCTCGCCACCTAATTTGTGTTTGATTTGAATTGCGCCGGTGAACTGTCCAGTTGTAATAATTGAAGCTTCAACGTTTGTAAAGCCTGCACTTGATACTGCTGATACAAAGTCTTCTGCATCTGCTACTGTTGATCCGTCTAAGTTTGAAACTGTTACAGTTTTAGATGATAAAGTAGATACCCCTTTTAGAGATTCTGCCATTATGAAAGAACCCTGCAGTCCTGTTGGGTACACAGTTTTAGATTGAACAATGGTTTCTCCACCTTCATATCTAAATAGTTGGAAGTCACCAACCCGTAGCGTAACATCTGTGTCATTGACTCTAGTCTGTTCTGTTACATTGTATTGAGCATAAAGAGTACCTGCTGATATGCCTGTACCTCCTAGGCTTGGGTCTGTGTTGAATATTGCAGTGTGATTATTTGTATAAAGAGCAGTGCTTACATTTGAGAAACTTGCTGAGCTTGAACTGTATAATTTAACAACAAGATTTGCTCCAGCATTTGGATTGGTTGTTTTAAACCATAATGATCCGTTTGGTCTGTCATCTTCAGCTGTTTTCCAAGTAGGTCTGCTAGAGTGTGCCGCTTGTTCAAAAGAAACACCTGAGTAAGTTCCTGCCGTGATACCAGTAAGAGTTAATATTGTTCCTGTATTGTTTGCAATTACTATTGAATTGTTTCCGCCTATCGAGTCTGTGTATGCAATGCCGTTGATATAAATTTCAACTTTTCCTGTTGTTGCGTCTACTGCCGATGTTACTCCTGGAATACTTGCATTATTGATTGAAGTTGCCAAGTTTGCAAAAGTTGTACCTGATAGTGTTACTTCCACGCCGTTGATCTCAATTGAATGTCCGTTAGTTAATGTACCTGATGTTGCAGTACCTTCAATTGTTGGATGACTGATGTGCCAAGCTGTTGAACCTGTTTGTACCCAAGAATTTGTATCATTTTTAAAGTAAATTTTATTTGTTACATTTGTAGTGTTGATTGCATAATCACCCTTAGAACCAAAATTAGTTTTTGGTGCACCAGTGGAAACATTGCCTACTAGATCGTTGATTGAAGTGATCAGTTTAGGTGTAATTGTTGTGAATGATTGATTGGTTTTAGACCACTCAAATAGTCCATAAATGGAACTAGCTAAATCAAACCAGTATGTACCGTTGACTGGATTTTCTGTTGGTGCTGATGTTGAACCTAATAAATCTGTTAGGTTTACATTTGCTCTTAAAATAAATGCTTTGTTGGCTATGCCTAGGAATGAGTAAGCGGCTTGTAAACCGTATTCGTTTAATTCGTAACCATTCAAAGATCCACCTGACGCATCAGTATAAAATGTTGGATCACCAAATGTTTCTGTTAATTCTCTTTGTGATGAAATCAAGAATGCTGTATTAGCATTAGCAGTTGTCGTACCTGACGCAGTACTCTCTCCAGCACCGTTTAATTTGTCTTGACCTGATGCTATTATTATTAGTGGTGTTGTACCTGCATCTGATGGTACATAGAAACTCTCGTCTATTACTGAAACGTTTACGCCTGGACTTGTTAATGTTGCCATGTGTTTATCACTCCTTGCAAATTTGTTATTATAACAATGTTACTGCTATTTATAGTGAATACGGTTAAACAGTATCAAACTGTGTCAATTTTTGGTACCTATATAGGGCATGTAAATACACACAATGAAAAGACCTTTATGCAAGACCTGTAGAGATAAACCTAGGTCGTATGCCTATAAGAAAGCTAAAAAGATTTATTGGCGTAGCGAGTGTGATTCCTGCATTCGTAAGAAAAACAGGCAAAAAACAGGATCAGCCCCAAAATGGTTACAAGCAGGATACCGTAAAAAAAATAGATGTGAATTATGTGGTTTCCGATCCAGCAAGCCCATACAAATGGATGTGTATCATGTTGACGGCAAAAGAGATAATATTTCCGCTTATAATTTAAAAACTATTTGTGCTAATTGTCAACGTTTAAAGAGCACCCAGCATCTTGGCTGGTCTTTGGGAGATTTGGAAGTAGATAGTTAGTCATTTCAGATATTTTTGTGTATAGCGATTCTATTGTTTGAGTATTTTCCAGTACGTAATCGTACTCTGTGCCAATCCAGTCCCATTCAGATCTATGAGCTCCGGAATCAATCATGCTTTTTTTGTCAGGCATAGCAGTTCTTTTCACAAGAACTATTTTTCCGCCTTGTTCTCTAATTGTTTTAATTTCGTTTATAAATCTTGTGTCTGAGATTACTGTGTGTTGTCCTTGATATCTTGCCATGCACGAATCTACCCAAATAGAATCTAACATGTTTCCTCGGCACACTTCTGTACCAAAATACTGTAGTACCCAACGTGGAGTTACTTCTTTGCCAAATTTTTTACTCCAAAAAACATCGGGCTGTTCTCTCCATGCTCTCGATTCTTTGGTGTTGCCTTCCACTAATTCTCTGTCCCAACCAAATATATTAGATACAGCGTCTTTCAATGATTTTGCAAATGAGTCTCTTTTGAATCCGTGGTGAGAAACCAATCGTTCTGCCACAGTATCCTTACCAGACCCTATCAACCCAACTAACCCTATTAACATTTAAACAGTTTAGCAGGATTTTATTCTTTTTTCAAGTTCTATTTTTGTTTCTCTGATTGTTTTCAGTATCAGTTCTTTGATGCTTTTAGAATTAGCAATGGTTGCCATGTTTTCTAAACCAATTACCATTTCTTCTAATTCTTCGTAGGTGAGATCGTGTATTTTTTTATATTCTTGAGCCATGATGCTTGCCTTTACAGTTATATTACTTTATTTTATTTAATGTGAAAAGAAAATGAATTAACCGATAACAAAACTATAAGGAGTACCGCCCTCGACATAGTTATTAATTTCTAGGTCTAGTTTTTCCATCTCGGTCATGCCTTGTTGTTTAAGCTCAGCACCGTTTAACGTAGTACCACCTTGTGGTCCTGCTATAGTATTAAATTTGCTTCGGGCTTCACCTAACATGATTTTACAGACTGCTAGGGTATAATCCCTAATCCACGGTTTAGAATAGATATCTCTCAACAGAGTAATATCTGGTCTGAAATTGTCTGTATGCATTAGTACTGTTTCGTTGTCTGCTCTTGGTCTTTGAGTTATGGTCAATGTTTTGGTTGCGTTGTCAAAATGATGTTGTATAAATGACCCAAACATTTTTCCTACTAATTCTTGATATGATGCAAAAGCGTAATAAGTTGCTAATCCACCAGTTGCTCCTGCTCTTAAAAGATATGTATTTGTGTAAGCTAAATTGAATGGCTCAAATAGTGTACCACCTTCTCCGCCTTCAGTTCTTGAACCTACTGTTCTTCTCATAAGCTCTCTTACGTTGATAATTTCGTCAGGTAGAATGTATTTGTTTTGGTTTTTGGCCAGTGTGAGATGAGCATATGATTCTTCCACAGCGTTGGATGATCGTTGGCGGAATCTATTTACGGCTCTTTCTAGTGCAGTTTCGTAGTGTTTTGGGTCTAATTCAACCTCAATCATTCCGTCACCTAGACTAAGTTTAACGTAATCAAATACCTCTTGTTGCATAGTTTGTAGTTCTGACATACACATATTTACCGTTAGACTCATTACAATAAATATACACGATATGCCACGACTATCAATCTTTAAGCCAGAAAAGGGCAACGACTACAAATTTTTTGATCGCAACATCAAAGAGATGTTTACTGTAGGTGGAACAGACTTACATCTACACAAATATCTGGGTCCATACAAACAGGGCGACACAGGCAAAGACGGTGCGGCATCTCCAACACAGCCAAACTATGCTACCAGTGAAACCAATGAACGAACCATACAAGATCTGTTGTTTTTAGAAAACAGAGATAGACAATATTCACCAGATATCTACACAATTAGAGGCATTTACAATGTGCAGGACATAGATTTCAATCTATCACAGTTTGGTATGTTCTTACAGAACGACACTGTGTTTTTAACTGTACACATGAATGACATGGTAGAAAGACTTGGCAGAAAACCCATGTCGGGAGACGTTATAGAATTTCCGCACATGAAAGAAGACTATTCGTTAGATGCTTCTGTTCCTATTGCTCTAAAAAGATATTATGTGGTTGAAGATGTCAACAGAGCGGCAGAAGGATTTTCACAAACTTGGTGGCCACATCTTTTAAGATTAAAATTAAAAACTCTAGTTGACTCGCAAGAATTCCGAGATGTGATCGGCGACGCAACAACAGAAGGCAGTCTAGCCAGTTACATGTCAACTTTTAACAAAGAAAAATCTATCAACGATGCTATTGTGAACCAAGCAGAAGCAGACTCGCCGAAATCAGGATTTAATTACAAACAATACTATGTGGCTCCAATTGATGAGCGAGGCAATATTAGATTAGACGGTGCAAACAATGAAACATCTCGTGCCAGCTCCAGCAAAACAGTTAATGCTGTGTTAGACACACCAGCCTCTTCACACTATGGATTTTACCTGGACGGTGACGGCATTCCACCAAATGGTTATCCAGCAGGTTTTGGAACTTCGTTTCCAACTTCTAATTTTGACAAAGGTGACTACTGGTTAAGGACAGATTTCTTGCCAAACAGACTGTTTCGTTACGATGGGCTTAGATGGAATAAAGTGGAAGACTCAGTTAGAATTACTTCGACCAACAACGATACAAGAAATAACTATAAGACAGGGTTTGTTAACAACGCATCCACAACCACAATTAACGGATTGACTGTGGAACAGAGACAATCTTTAACAGATGCTCTAAAACCAAAGGCTGACAATTAAGATGTTGCATTTTTATGATGGTCAAATAAGAAAATTTTTAACTCAATTTATAAGAGTGTTGAGTAATTTTTCTGTAGAAACAGGTAAAGGATCTGATGGTGCGATTAAATTAAGACCAGTTCCTGTGGTTTATGGAGACATGACTCGACAGGTAGCAAATATTATAAGGAACAATTCTGAAAATGCTTTACAATACGCTCCACGAATTGCCGCATACGTAAATGCACTGGACTATGACAGAGAGAGAATGCAAAATCCGTATCATATCGAGAAACAGCATTTAAAAGAAAGACAATTTGACGCCGCCACTGGCGAATATACTGAAGGACTGGGTGCTGGATATACAGTGGAAAAAGTAATGCCATCTCCTTTCCGTTTAAATGTATCTGCAGATATTTTTACTACCAACACTGATCAAAAATTACAGATAATGGAACAAATACTTTATCTCTTTAATCCAGATTTTGAAATACAAAAATCAGACAACTATATTGATTGGACCTCTTTAAGTTATATAGAATTAACAGATATCACATTTTCGTCTAGAACAGTTCCGGTAGGAGCAGACACAGAAATTGATGTTGCATCTTTAAGATTTTCTATTCCCATATGGCTATCACCACCAGTAAAAATATCTAAATTGGGTGTGATACAAAAAATTATTATGAGTATCTATGATGACGATGGCGGAATTACAAAAGGTCTTATTGATGGTTCTTTAATAAGCAGAAGTTTTATCTCTCCAAACAATTTTGGACTGTTATTGACTGGAAATCAAATAAGACTATTAGGTACAACCGGTGTAAATGTATCTTCGGGTAGCGATGGATTCCAAACAGGTGCAAACGAGCCTAATAATTATGATCCATTCGAAACGTTTGGACCACCAGTCAACTGGAATATTCTGTTGAATCAGTATGGCAAAATTACAAACGGTACTTCACAAATTAAATTGCAACAAGAAAATGGTAATGAAGTTGTAGGAACAATATCCACAACTCCCTTGGACGAAACTATATTACTGTTCAACATAGACTCAGACACCATACCAGCTAACACGCTAACTGCTGTGGTAAAAATTATCAATCCGTTAACATTTGATCCATCTGCTAACGGCACACCGGCAAATGGTACAAGATATCTGGTCACAGACTCTATAGGAGATTCCACTAACACCATTGATGCTGTTGCTTGGGGCAATCTTAGAGCAGGTATAAATGATATTGTTCAATACAACTCTTCTACAGGCAAATGGGGTGTTGTGTTTGACGCATCGAACCCAGATTCTACACAACATTATATCACCAATTCTAATACAGGTATTCAATATCGTTGGAATGGAGAAACTTGGCAGAAATCGTATGAAGGTATCTACACACAAGGCAAATGGACTTTAATTTTACCAGGTGGTTCTTCACAGTACGATGCAGGTTCCGACACAGGACAATCAGGTTCTGGTTCTAACGTCACATACCCATAATAACTAATAATATGGACCAAAACATCATATGCTCCGGAGCACTTTTCTATGCTACCGGTACTAAAAGATTTCTATTCCTACAGAGAAACAGCCTCAAGACTCGTGATACATGGGGACTAGTAGGAGGTCGTGCTCGCAACACAGAGTCAGCGTTTGAAGGATTAAAGAGAGAAATAAGAGAAGAAGTGGGGCAGACTCCTACATTTAAAAAAGTTATTCCTTTAGAATTATTCACGTCCAATGATCAAAAATTCTTTTTTCATACCTATGTGGTTGCAATTGAATCAGAATTTTTACCTAAACTAAATGATGAACATTCGGGATACTGTTGGACTGCATTTGAATGTTGGCCCAAAAATTTACACGTGGGTCTTAAGAACACACTGAACAACAAGGCCATCAAAGGCAAGTTACAGACTATTTTAGATTTGATAACTTAATTAATTAACCAGCACTTACTTAAACATATAAAAATATCTACTAGTTGTTGGTTCTAACTACGCAAAGTACCATTCCGATACTAT
>Ga0115001_10002422_pt1 | contig 14269 bp, 10 predicted proteins | sample ArcticOcean_MG_C_12_FD_89869 | JGI IMG/M metagenome (GOLD analysis project Ga0115001, IMG submission 89869) | Marine microbial communities from western Arctic Ocean - ArcticOcean_MG_CB8_130 | ecosystem: Environmental > Aquatic > Marine > Oceanic | place: Arctic Ocean: Canada Basin | collected... | reverse complement strand
TAAAATAACCATACTAAAATGGACCAAGATATTTACAAACTAGAGCCATTGCATATCAGCGGTAACTAATTTTCTGTATGTATTTATTTAATCTACCATCAAAATTTAGTTTCCAGATCAGTCGAATGGCGGTTTTCCATCAGCATTTAGGGGCTGAGATCTACAAACAAGTTCATAGTTCCGGTCTGTTGTGTTGCTAAGGGTTGAAACAGTTTGCAACACAGCGTATCTGAACCGAAACACAAATGTTCTGAGGACTTTCATGGCGCGCACTAATCCATTTCAATTTATTCAGCAAACTCGGGCCGAAGTAACCAAGATTACTTGGCCAACTCGTCGCGAGGTTTTGGTAACTACTGCGATGGTTTTGGCCTTTGCCATCATTGGGGCAATTTTCTTCTCGGGGATCGATGCTGTTATCCGATTGGGCCTGCGCTCTATCTTAGGCATGTTCTAGACAAGCGTTACGCAGGCTCTTGAAAATAAGACCTATGGCGGGTAGTGCGAATACTAACATAAAAGGCGTGTGACGATTCGGCCTCACGCCAGTTTTGATTTGGCGCAATCCGTGCTGGATATTGAATATTCGGGGTATTCCCGAGCAAGGTGAAGGGCCATAAAATGGCAAAAAGATGGTATTCCGTAAGTGTTCTGTCGAACTACGAAAAAAAGATAGCAGAGATCATTCGCCAATCAGTTATTGATTCGAACATGGAAGATCAGATCGAAGAAGTGCTGGTTCCAACAGAAGAAGTGACTGAAGTGAGGCGTGGTAAGAAAGTGATCACAGAGCGACGGTTCATGCCGGGCTATGTTTTGGTTCGAATGGAGCTGTCCGATGAAGGATATCACCTCATTACGTCAATTAATCGTGTCACTGGATTTTTGGGACCCCAGGGGCGGCCGATGCCGATGCGAGATGCCGAAGTAAATCAAATCTTGAATCGCGTTCAGGAGGGTGAAGATGCTCCACGTACATTGATTCACTTCGAAATGGGTGAACAGGTTAAAATTAACGGTGGTCACTTTGAGGGCTTTGACGGCAATGTTGAAGAGGTTGATGAAGAAAACCAACGTTTAAAAGTGACCGTGTCGATATTTGGTCGAGCTACACCGGTCGAACTAGAATTCACTCAGGTATCGAAGCAAAGCTGAGAGTTTAGCGCATAACGCGCAAATGGCCTGTAAGGGCATGTGGGAGGCAGTTGTCACGCGTGATGATCCGTACCACATCAACATAGCTCATTGATCGCGATCATGGGTGTTTGAAAAGGAGCAGCCACTATGGCTAAAAAAATCGCTGGTAAGATGAAACTGCAGATCCCTGCGGGTGCAGCAAATCCCTCACCGCCAGTAGGCCCAGCATTGGGTCAACGCGGAATTAATATAATGGAATTTTGTAAGGCTTTTAACGCCAAGACAGCTGACATGGAGCAAGGTGCTCCGTGCCCGACGGTTATTACATATTACCAGGACAAGTCATTTTCTATGGAAGTTAAGACACCGCCAGCGTCTTACTACCTTAAAAAGGCTGCCGGTCTGAAGCCGGTTGGAAAACGTAACCGCCCACGCGGTGCGGAAAATCCAGGTCGGGAAGTTGTGGCGACAGTCACAGGGGGTCAGGTGAAAGAAATCGCCGAAGCCAAAATGAAGGACCTAAATGCTAACGATATCGAAGGCGCAATGCAAATCATCCTGGGCTCTGCTCGGTCTATGGGCATAGAGGTGAAGTAAAATGGCTAAATATGGAAAACGCACCACGGCTGCGCGCGAAGCTTTTGCTGGAAAATCTTTGGTTTCTGTTGAAGAAGCCGTGGCACTCCTAAAAAGCAACTCTAAGGCAAAATTCGATGAAACTATCGAAATTGCTATGAACCTTGGCGTTGATCCGCGCCATGCTGACCAAATGGTTCGTGGAACGGTTGATCTACCAAACGGTACTGGGAAAACTTTGCGAATCGCTGTGTTTGCTCGTGGCCCAAAAGCTGAAGAGGCTTTGGCTGCTGGTGCAGACATTGTTGGCGCAGAAGATTTGATGGAAATTGTGCAAGGTGGCAAGATCGACTTCGATCGCTGTATTGCGACCCCTGACATGATGCCGATCGTTGGCCGTCTAGGCAAAGTTTTAGGTCCACGAAATCTGATGCCGAATCCTAAAATTGGTACGGTGACTATGGATGTCAAAGAAGCAATTGAAGCTGCTAAAGGTGGCCAAGTTCAGTTTAAAGTTGAAAAGGCTGGTGTAATTCACGCAGGTATTGGCAAAGTATCTTTTGATGAAGTTAAGTTAGCTGAGAATATCCGGTCTTTCGTTGATGCTGTTGCCAAGGCAAAGCCTTCAGGTTCCAAAGGTGCATACATGAAAAAGATCGTTGTTAGCTCCACAATGGGTCCAAGTGTGACGCTGAATGTGGATAGTGCGACTGGTCAATAAGTCTATCAATTAAACTAGTTTGAATGGCGGGCCTGTAGGCTCGCCATTCTAATTTTGCAGTGCAAGGTGCCATCTGTGTTGGTTCGGGCAGTTACGAAACAGCACATTGATGTAGTTCGCTACCGAGATGTGACAGGTTCTTTTTGGCGGCTAATTTAATCAACCTGATTTAATCATAACACGAACTAATTATTGTTAATGATATTAATCTGGCTGCTAATTTTGTCCCGTGCACGCACGATTAATCAGGACAACATTATAGCTACTGATCGAATTGCACTTAAGCCCTTGCTCAAGGATAAAGAATCCCCTAAACGACCACGTGATCCCCTGGCACTTTGTGACCGGGGTGTCGTTCTGTCCGAGATGGTGGGGGCCGCTATGGCTTAATATCCTGCCTGAGATGGAGATTAAGACGGATTTCCAGAAGGTTTTCTTCGGGTGATTTTGGATTTGGTCTCATATCGTGGACTCTAACGTGATGGGTAACCATCACAGAACTGAGCCGAGGGAACCTTAACCCCCCTCATAATTTGGAGTGAAACTGTGGATAGAGCACTGAAAGAGAAATTGGTCGACGAGCTCGGTCAAATCTTTGAAAGCTCTGGCGTCGTGGTGGTAAGCCGCTACGAGGGTATGACAGTTGCCGAAATGCAGGATCTGCGCGCGCAAATGCGTGAAGTTGGTGGATCCATACGTGTTGCCAAAAACAGGCTCGCCAAAATCGCCCTTGATGGGAAGCCTTGCGAAAGCATTGCCAACCTTCTGACGGGTATGACCGTTCTCGCTTATTCCGAAGACCCTGTGGCAGCTGCCAAAGTGGTTCAGGCGTACTCAAAAGGAAATCCAAAACTGGAAATCCTTGGTGGTGCGATGGGCGAAAGCGCGTTGGATGTCGCCGGTGTGAAAGCCGTTGCCGCAATGCCAAGCCGCGAGGAGCTTATCGCTTCGATAGTGGGTTGCATTGGTGCACCAGCAAGCAACATCGCCGGGGCCATTGGCGCACCTGCAAGCAATATAGCAAGCATTCTTTCTACGATTGAAGAGAAAGCTGCGTAAGCAACCTAAATGCCCTCGTGGGTCTATGCCCGTCGTTGGAACACACTTAATAATTGGAAAGAGTCTAAAATGGCTGATCTGAAAAAAATGGCAGAAGACATCGTTGGTCTTACACTGCTTGAAGCACAAGAACTGAAAAATATTCTAAAGGATGAGTATGGCATCGAGCCTGCTGCTGGTGGCGCTGTAATGATGGCTGGCCCAGTTGATGGTGCTGCTGACGCTGAAGAGCAAACAGAATTCAATGTAATTCTAGTTTCTCCTGGTGCATCTAAAATAAATGTTATCAAGGAAGTCCGTGCCATCACTGGTTTGGGTCTGAAAGAAGCAAAAGAACTGGTTGATGCTGGCGGCAAAGCTGTCAAAGAAGGCGTTGATAAAGCTGAAGCTGATGACATAAAGGCCAAGCTGGAAGCAGCTGGTGCGGAAGTCGAAGTTAAGTAATTTCGGACTTGTTCTGAAATTGGCTGGGAGCAGTCTACTGCTCCCAGCTATTGTTGTCTTTAAACTAAAGGCGTTTGGCCTTGGTTGAAAGGCTGCAAACCTTTCCTGATAGGCGCCTAATTTAGGGCTTCTTTCTGGGTAGGTTCATAGGTCGGGCGGGTGTCTTTGGGACGACATTCAAGAATAGGCCGAACCATCACCCGTTCTCAGATGTTTGCCCTGCCGGTCCCCGACGGCAGTGTGACAGGCGAGATGAAAGGTTACGGAACGCATGGCTAAGTCATTCCTAGGTCAAAAACGTTTGCGCAAATATTACGGAAAAATCCGTGAAGTTTTAGAAATGCCAAATCTAATTGAGGTCCAGAAATCCTCTTATGATTTGTTTCTGAAATCTGGTGATACACTTCAGCCGCTCGACGGCGAGGGCATCAAGGGTGTTTTCCAATCGGTATTCCCGATTAAGGATTTCAACGAGACAGCTATATTGGAGTTCGTTAAATACGAGCTAGAAAAGCCAAAATACGACGTTGAAGAGTGCCAACAGCGCGACATGACATACGCAGCTCCCTTGAAGGTTACGCTTCGCTTGATCGTTTTTGAAGTGGACGATGATACTGGTGCGAAATCAGTTAAAGACATTAAAGAGCAGGATGTGTTCATGGGCGACATGCCCTTAATGACACCAAACGGAACATTTGTAGTGAATGGTACTGAGCGGGTAATAGTTTCCCAGATGCACCGCTCTCCCGGTGTGTTTTTCGATCATGACAAAGGCAAATCGCATTCTTCTGGGAAACTGCTATTCGCTTGCCGGATCATTCCTTACCGTGGCTCCTGGCTAGACTTTGAGTTCGACGCTAAGGATGTGGTTTATGCACGTATTGACCGTCGTCGAAAATTACCAGTGACTACATTGCTTTATGCATTGGGTCTCGACCAGGAAGGCATAATGGATGCCTATTATGAAACAGTCGACTACACTTTCAAAAAGGGTAGTGGCTGGGTAACTAAGTTCTTCCCAGAGCGCGTTAGGGGCACGCGTCCAACATTTGATTTGGTTGATGCCAAAACAGGTGAGATGGTTGCGGAAGCTGGTAAAAAAGTAACGCCACGTACGGTCAAAAAATTAATTGATGAGGCTTCTGTTTCTGAATTATTAGTCCCTTTTGACCAAATCCTCGGCAAGTTCGTGTCTAAAGATATCATTAATGAGGAAACGGGCGCCATCTACGTGGAAGCTGGTGACGAATTAACTTGGGAATTGGATAAAGAGGGTGAAGTGATTGGTGGTTCCGTAAAAGAATTGCTGGACGCAGGCATTACTGTTGTCCCAGTTCTGGATATTGATAATGTGAATGTGGGCGCTTACATGCGCAATACAATGGTAAAGGTGGACAAAAATATGTCCCGCGATACCGCGTTGATGGACATCTATCGGGTAATGCGTCCGGGTGAGCCGCCCACCGTTGATGCGGCCTCGGGTCTGTTTGACACATTATTTTTTGATAGTGAACGTTATGATCTATCGGCAGTTGGTCGCGTAAAAATGAACATGCGCTTGGCCCTGGATGCGGAAGACACGGTGCGCACGCTGCGCCGTGAAGATATCGTGTCTTGCATCAAGGCTTTGGTGGATCTGCGTGATGGTCGCGGCGATATTGATGATATTGACCACTTGGGTAACCGTCGTGTTCGGTCTGTCGGCGAACTGATGGAAAATCAATATCGCGTCGGTTTACTGCGAATGGAGCGAGCAATCAAAGAGCGTATGTCATCAGTTGAAATTGACACTGTGATGCCGCAAGATTTAATTAACGCGAAACCTGCTGCTGCAGCTGTTCGCGAATTCTTTGGCTCGAGCCAACTCTCTCAGTTCATGGACCAGACCAACCCCTTATCTGAAGTTACGCATAAGCGACGTTTGTCTGCGCTTGGCCCTGGCGGTTTAACCCGAGAGCGAGCCGGCTTTGAAGTGCGAGACGTTCATGCCACTCACTATGGCCGAATGTGTCCAATTGAGACTCCGGAGGGGCCAAATATTGGTCTGATCAACTCTTTGGCAACTTTCGCTCGTGTCAATAAATACGGATTTATTGAAACGCCTTACCGCAAAGTTGTTGACGGTGTCGTGACGGACGAAGTCCAATATATGTCTGCAACTGAAGAAATGCGTCACACGGTGGCGCAGGCGAACGCGGAGTTAGATAAGGATGGCAAGTTTATTAATGACTTGGTCTCAACCCGTCAAAATGGTGATTACACTTTAGCGCAGTCTGCTTCCGTTAACTTGATTGATGTTTCGCCCAAGCAGTTAGTCTCAGTCGCTGCGTCTTTGATTCCATTCCTTGAAAATGATGATGCAAACAGAGCTTTGATGGGTTCGAATATGCAACGTCAAGCCGTGCCTCTTCTGAAGGCTGAAGCGCCTTTGGTCGGGACGGGTATTGAAGAAGTCGTAGCTCGTGACTCTGGTGCTGCGATTATGGCAAAGCGTGGTGGTATTATCGACCAGGTGGACGCACAGAGGATTGTTATTCGGGCAACTGAAGATCTTGAACTGGGTGACGCGGGCGTAGATATCTACCGTATGCGGAAATTCCAACGTTCAAACCAAAATACATGTATTAATCAACGTCCTTTGGTGAAGGTTGGCGATTATGTCACCAAAGGGGAAGTGGTTGCTGATGGTCCATCGACGGATATTGGCGAATTGGCATTGGGTAAAAACGTAGTTGTCGCGTTTATGCCGTGGAATGGCTATAACTATGAAGACAGCATTTTGATTTCAGAGCGTATCGTCCGTGATGACGTTTTCACATCCGTGCACATCGAAGAATTTGAAGTAGCTGCACGGGATACGAAGTTAGGTCCTGAGGAAATCACTCGTGATATTCCAAACGTAGGTGAAGAAGCTTTACGAAATTTAGATGAAGCTGGTATCGTTTATATTGGTGCGGAAGTTGGTCCGGCGGATATTTTGGTTGGCAAGATTACACCAAAAGGCGAAAGCCCAATGACTCCAGAAGAAAAGCTTCTGAGGGCGATCTTTGGTGAGAAGGCATCTGATGTGCGTGATACATCTCTGCGCTTGCCGCCTGGGGACTATGGAACTATCGTAGAAGTTCGCGTGTTTAACCGTCATGGCGTTGAGAAAGATGAGCGTGCTTTGCAGATCGAACGTGAAGAAGTTGAGCGTTTGGCCCGTGACCGTGATGATGAGCTGACAATTCTTGATCGTAACATCTATGCCCGTTTGCGTAGTATGATCGAAGGTCGTGAAGCTGTAAAAGGCCCTAAAGGCACACGTGGTGGCAATGTTTCAGCTGAGGTGCTGGATGAAATGCCACGCAGCCATTGGTGGCAATTTGCGATGAAAGAAGAGGGCGATGCTCAAGTTGTTGAGGCTCTGAACGAACAATATGAGGCGCAGAAACGCACATTGGATGCCCGCTTTGAAGACAAAGTGGAAAAAGTGCGTCGTGGTGATGATTTGCCTCCAGGCGTGATGAAGATGGTCAAAGTATTCGTGGCGGTCAAGCGTAAGCTGCAGCCGGGGGATAAAATGGCTGGTCGTCACGGTAACAAAGGTGTAATTTCTAAAGTTGTTCCAATGGAGGATATGCCTTTCTTGGCTGATGGTACGCCGGTCGATTTTGTATTGAACCCTCTTGGTGTACCTTCACGTATGAACGTTGGACAAATTCTTGAAACCCATATGGGTTGGGCTGCACGCGGTTTGGGTATCCAAATTGATGAAGCTTTGGGTGAGTTCCGCCGGTCAGGGGATTTAACTCCAGTGCGTGACGCTATGCGGATTGCTTATGGCGATAACGTTTATGCTGAAGGTATTGAAGGTATGGATGAAAAGTCTTTGGTCGAATCGGCGGGTAACGTGATTAATGGCGTGCCGATTGCTACACCTGTATTCGATGGTGCCAAAGAAGCTGACGTAAACGATGCTTTGCGTCGGGCAGGCTTTAGTGAAAGCGGCCAGTCGGTATTGTTTGATGGCCGCACAGGTGAAGAGTTTGCACGCCCTGTGACTGTGGGTATTAAATACCTGCTGAAACTACACCACCTTGTGGACGATAAAATCCACGCACGTTCTACCGGCCCGTATTCGTTGGTTACCCAACAGCCATTGGGTGGCAAGGCGCAATTTGGTGGTCAACGTTTCGGGGAAATGGAAGTTTGGGCCTTGGAAGCTTATGGCGCTGCCTATACTTTGCAGGAAATGCTGACGGTGAAATCGGATGACGTTGCTGGTCGGACTAAAGTCTATGAAAGTATCGTTAAGGGTGAGGACAACTTCGAAGCTGGTATCCCAGAATCGTTTAACGTTCTTGTCAAAGAAGTCCGTGGCCTTGGCCTTAATATGGAACTCCTGGATGCGGAGGTGGACGAGTAGCTTGCGCGTTAGCGCAATTTACTCCCACCGTCCCCTCCCTCTGATTTAAAGGAATTTAAGATGAACCAGGAACTATCAACCAACCCGTTCAACCCAGTAGCACCTCCTAAAGCCTTTGATGAAATCAAAGTGTCGTTGGCAAGTCCAGAGCGGATTCTGTCATGGTCATTTGGTGAAATTAAAAAGCCAGAAACGATAAACTACCGGACTTTCAAGCCTGAGCGTGATGGCCTATTCTGTGCCCGTATTTTTGGCCCAATCAAAGATTACGAATGCCTGTGTGGTAAATATAAACGTATGAAATATCGTGGAGTTGTCTGCGAGAAATGTGGTGTAGAAGTAACGCTACAAAAAGTGCGCCGCGAGCGGATGGGCCATATCGAACTGGCTAGCCCGGTAGCACATATTTGGTTTTTGAAATCACTGCCATCGCGTATCGGTCTTATGCTGGATATGACTTTGCGTGATCTTGAGCGGATCTTGTATTTTGAAAACTACGTGGTTATCGAGCCTGGACTGACTGACCTGATTTATGGCCAGCTGATGAACGAGGAAGAATTTCTCGACGCACAGGACATATACGGCATGGATGCTTTCACTGCCAATATTGGTGCTGAAGCAATCCGGGAAATGTTGTCATTGATCGATCTTGATGGTGAAGCGGAACAACTGCGTGTTGATCTGTCTGAAGCCACTGGCGAATTGAAGCCAAAGAAAATCATCAAACGTTTAAAAATTGTTGAAAGCTTTATCGAATCTGGCAACCGCCCAGAGTGGATGATTTTGACCGTGATCCCTGTGATCCCACCAGAACTGCGACCTTTGGTACCTCTAGACGGTGGCCGCTTTGCCACGTCCGATTTGAACGACTTGTATCGTCGCGTGATCAACCGCAACAACCGTTTGAAGCGTCTTATTGAATTGCGTGCGCCAGATATCATAGTCCGAAACGAAAAGCGGATGTTGCAAGAATCTGTCGATGCATTGTTTGATAATGGCCGTCGTGGACGGGTGATTACTGGTCAAAACAAACGCCCGTTGAAATCCCTGTCTGATATGCTCAAGGGCAAGCAAGGTCGCTTCCGTCAAAACCTTTTGGGCAAACGGGTCGACTTTTCGGGACGTTCTGTGATTGTTACTGGCCCTGAACTGAAGCTGCACCAATGTGGACTGCCTAAGAAGATGGCTCTCGAGTTGTTCAAGCCGTTTATTTATAGCCGATTGGAAGCTAAAGGTCTCTCATCTACTGTAAAACAAGCTAAAAAATTGGTTGAGAAAGAGCGCCCAGAGGTTTGGGATATCCTGGATGAGGTGATTCGTGAGCATCCGGTTATGTTGAACCGAGCGCCAACGTTACACCGTTTGGGTATCCAGGCTTTTGAACCTGTATTGATCGAAGGTAAGGCTATTCAGCTGCACCCCTTGGTATGTTCAGCCTTTAACGCTGACTTTGATGGTGACCAAATGGCTGTGCATGTTCCTTTGAGCCTCGAAGCTCAGCTGGAAGCACGTGTCTTGATGATGTCGACAAACAATGTTTTGTCCCCTGCTAATGGCGCGCCAATCATTGTGCCATCACAGGATATGATCCTTGGCCTCTACTATACAACTCTCATGCGCAAAGGCATGAAGGGCGAAGACATGATTTTTGGATCAGTGGACGAAGTGCAGCACGCGCTAGACGCTGGTGTTGTTCATTTGCATGCTAAGATTACTGCTCGAATTCCGCAGATTGACGACGAAGGCAATCAGATCATGGTGCGGTTCGAAACTACGCCGGGGCGCGTTCGTTTGGGCGATTTACTTCCTGAAAACGCCAAGGCTCCTTTTAGCTTAGTGAACCGTCTTTTGAAAAAAGGCGAAGTGCAGCAAGTGATTGACACGGTCTATCGTTACTGCGGCCAGAAAGAATCCGTGATTTTCTGTGACCATGTTATGACTATTGGTTTCCGTGAAGCGTTCCGCGCTGGTATCTCTTTTGGTAAAGATGATATGCTTATTCCAGACAATAAGTGGACAATCGTTGACGGTGTGCGCGCTCAGGTTAAAGAGTTTGAACAACAGTATATGGATGGCTTGATCACTCAGGGTGAGAAGTACAACAAAGTGATTGACGCTTGGTCAAACTGTAATGAACAAGTGACGGATTCAATGATGGAAGCTATTGCGTCGGTAAAGTATGATGAGAATGGTGCTGAGATGGAACCAAATTCGGTTTACATGATGGCCCACTCTAAAGCGCGTGGGTCGGTCACTCAGATGAAACAGTTGGGTGGGATGCGTGGTCTTATGGCCAAGCCAAACGGTGATATCATCGAGACACCAATCATCTCTAATTTTAAAGAGGGCTTGACTGTTCTTGAGTACTTCAACTCAACACACGGTGCGCGCAAAGGCCTGTCAGACACGGCTCTGAAAACAGCTAACTCTGGTTACTTGACACGTCGTTTGGTGGATGTGGCACAGGATTGTATTGTGCGTCAGCATGATTGCGGAACTGAGCTTTCTATCACAGCACGTGCCGCCGTGAATGATGGCGAAGTGATATCCTCATTGGCGGAGCGTATTTTAGGCCGTGTTACGGCTGAAGATGTGATCAAGCCAGGTACAGATGAAGTCCTCTGTGCTAAAGGTGAAATTATTGACGAGCGTAAAGCAGACTTCATCGAAGCTGGAGGCGTTATCTCGATGTTGATTAGATCACCTTTGACTTGTGAAACAGACGATGGCATCTGTGCAGCCTGCTATGGTCGTGATTTGGCACGTGGTACCCTTGTAAACCAAGGCGAAGCGGTGGGAATTATTGCGGCGCAGTCCATTGGCGAGCCTGGGACACAACTTACCATGCGTACATTCCACATTGGTGGAGTTGCACAAGGTGGTGGTCAGCAATCCAGTCAGGAGAGCAGCCAGTCTGGAAAGGTCCACCTTGAGAATGCTAACCTGTTGAAAAACTCTGCTGGTGATTTCTTGTCACTGACACGTAACATGGTTGCAAGTATTCTTGATGTGGATGGTGCTGCTATTGCCAGCTATAAAGTTGCCTATGGTTCGAAAATGTTGGTCAAAGATGGACAAATGATTGCCCGTGGCGATAAGTTGTTTGAATGGGACCCTTTCACTTTGCCAATTATCGCTGAAAAATCAGGGACTGTAAAATATGTTGATCTGGTGTCGGGCATTGCTGTGCGTGACGAGACAGACGACGCAACAGGCATGACCCAGAAAATTGTCACGGATTGGCGTGCAGCTGAAAAAGGGAATGAACTGGCGCCGAAAATAATAGTAACAGGTGCTGATGGTGAAGTTCTTATCCGTGAAGATGGGAATCCAATTTCTTATGCCATGTCGGTGGATGCTGTCTTGTCTGTGGAAGATGCACAAGAAATCAAAGCCGGTGACATCCTCGCCCGTATTCCTCGTGAAGGTGGTCGATCTAAGGATATTACAGGTGGTCTGCCGCGAGTTGCTGAATTATTTGAGGCACGTCGCCCAAAAGATCACGCGATCATTGCTGAAATTGATGGATATGTCCGCTTCGGTAAAGACTACAAAAATAAGCGGCGTATTGCGATTGAACCTGCTGATGACACCATGGAGAAATTTGAATACATGGTGCCAAAAGGCAAGCACATCCCCGTCCAAGAAGGTGACTTTATCAAGAAGGGTGATTACATCATGGATGGCAACCCCGCTCCCCATGATATTCTTGCGGTACTAGGTGTTGAAGCTTTGGCCGATTATATGATTGACGAAGTCCAGGACGTGTATCGTCTGCAAGGTGTGAAGATTAATGATAAACATATCGAAGTCATTGTACGTCAGATGTTGCAAAAATGGGAAATCACGGACAGTGGTGAGACAACTTTGCTTAAAGGCGAGCATGTGGACAAAGCTGAATTTGATGCGGCCAATGAGAAGGCTCTATCCAAGGGTGGACGTCCAGCAGAAGGTGAGCCAATCTTGCTGGGTATTACTAAGGCATCCTTGCAAACCCGCTCGTTCATATCTGCAGCGTCCTTCCAAGAAACAACGCGTGTTCTTACCGAAGCTTCAGTGCAAGGCAAACGAGATAAATTGGTGGGCCTCAAAGAGAACGTCATCGTAGGCCGTTTGATCCCAGCGGGGACTGGTGGAGCTACACAGCAAATGCGCCGTGTGGCCACCGACCGTGACAACGTTGTGATTGAAGCGCGTCGGCTGCAGGCAGAAGAGGCTATTGCCTTGGCTGCACCAACCAAAGCTGCACCAACACCTGACGAGATGTTTAACAGCTTACTTGTTAATACAGGAGAAAATAACGAAGAATAAAATTTGTTATATTTCAAATATAAGGGCCACTCCTTGGAGTGGCCTTTTTTGTTTTGTAGTTGAAATTTAACATGAAATAGAGCTCGGTAGGACGATTAGAATTTACATTGGCAATAAGGGAACTGCAGCATGTCAGATAATATCCGTGGTGCCTTCTTCATGATTGCCTCAATGGTCTGTTTTGCGGTCAATGATGCGATCATCAAGTCGTTGGGAGGTGTTTTGCCCGCATTTCAAACCTTGGCTGTACGAGGAGGGTTAGTGGTGCTGCTGCTTGCTGTACTTGTGATGCGGTCAGGCTGGCAGGTGCATAAGCTTGGCCAAAGGGATCGAATGATTTTGTCTTTGCGCGCTTTGTCTGAAGTTGGGGCTGCCTTCTTTATCGTAACGGCGCTATTTAATATGGAACTAGCCAATATGAACGCTATTTTGCAAATCCTACCGCTTACCATTCCCTTGGCAGCCTTTTTGTTTTTGGGCGAACCTTTGGGGTGGCGGCGAATTTTGGCAATTTCAATTGGGTTTTTAGGGATGTTGTTAATCGTCAAACCGGGAGGAGATGAGTTTAATATTTATTCTCTGTTTTGTCTAGCTGCGGTGGTGTGTGTAACGATTCGAGATTTAACCGCACGTAGTCTAGGGGCCAAGCTTTCATCACAAGAGATGTCCTTTTTTGCTGCCTTTGGTGTATTTGTGGCTGCTAGTTTGGCCACAGCCTTCGAACCTTGGGCACCTATCAGTTTTGTGGCTTGGACGGCGCTGCTAGCCGCGTCGGTTGCAATTTTCTTCGGGTATATCGTCAGCGTCCTGGCGATCCGCACAGGGGATGTCAGCTTTACTGCGCAATTTCGCTATGTTGGCCTAATAGCAGCGCTAATTCTTGGCCATGTATTTTTTTCTGAATGGCCAGACTTTTACTCATTCATCGGTGCTGGCGTGATTGTTGGCACTGGAGCTTTTACTATCTACCGCCAGCGCAGCACACATATTTGAGCCTGGCAGCGTAGTGGGCTTATTCATTTGGCTTCGTTAAGCATATTGTTTTGGGAACGCTGCGATCAGAAGGGTAGTGCTACTGATCGCACAAAATATATAAAAAATAACTAGCCTCTACTGTGTGGTTGATATCTCTAAAAACCAACCGTACTAAAATAAAATTTTTTATGTATAAAAATAGATTTCCTATCTCGCCACAGTATTTTTTTCTAACAAGTGTATCGTGATTTCTGAGCTTTACGTTTCTATTTCAGAACTGCATTACTTGATAAGGTAATAAGATCAAGATCACAGAAAATCATCGATGTTAGATGATTGAAAGATTGAGCTGATCAATTTACAGCCAAATGTGCTGACGCCACTCGTACCTGTTGACACCCTAAGCGACTCTGCATATACGCGCCTCATCTGCCATGAGGGATACCTCATTGTGCAACATCAAAATTTAAAGTGGTCAAGAACAGCTTGCTGTTCCTCTGGAACCCCCGCCGCGCCCCCTATTTTTAGGAAGGGATGCGGTTTTGGTTGTGCTTTGGCGAAAAATTACCGCGATCAGACGCGGAAACCGGCGATGGGTAACTGACCTGGCGCTTAACATTGGAACCGGTGGGGATTAT